>Ga0302321_100001643_pt1 | contig 19214 bp, 6 predicted proteins | sample Fen_T0_1_FD_202505 | JGI IMG/M metagenome (GOLD analysis project Ga0302321, IMG submission 202505) | Peat permafrost microbial communities from Stordalen Mire near Abisko, Sweden - Fen_T0_1 | ecosystem: Environmental > Terrestrial > Soil > Wetlands > Permafrost | place: Sweden: Abisko...
CCGAACGCCTTGGCGAAGAGAAAGTGCCCCAGCTCGTGAACGAATATCAGCGAGCTGATGAGGATGATGGGGTAAAAAAGGTCCATCCTCGAAGTCGCGGAACCCTAGCACTCATCGGCCCGCATCTGGCAAATCGAGCCGAAGTTCCAACAAATTGAGGTGCTTCTAGAGCTATCCCGCGATCCTGCTGGCAAAACGCCCCTCCCAACCGTTCGAGAAAAACATGTCGGCCGCATCGAAGAAATCACCCACCCTGTCGCGCGTCACCTTGCACCACCTAATGACGCCGGAGCACGCCAACGCGCTCGGCAACGTGCACGGTGGCGTGATCATGCGTCTGGTGGATGAGTGCGGAGCGATCTGCGCGATGCGTCACGCGCACCGCCCGTGCGTGACGATCGCGATCGATTCCATGACCTTCCGCGAGCCGGTGCACGTCGGTGCGCTACTGATGTGCGAATCCCGCGTGAGCTACGTCGGTCGCACGTCGATCGAGACTTCGGTGCGCGTGCACTCCGAGAATCCGATCACCGGTCAAACCACGCACACGAACTCCGCCTACGTCGTGTACGTCGCGCTCGGCGATGATGGTCGCCCGACGACGGTGCCCGGACTCGAGCTCGCGACCGACGAAGAGCGCAAGCTGTTCGCCGATGGCGTGGAACGACAGCGGCACCGAATGTCGCAACGCGCGTGAACCGGTTTGTCCCAGAGCACGACGCTCAGCGCATGCAGCCTGGCGTGTCGCCCTGGAACCAGGCCCGATCGATCCGCCCGCGCTTGCCATAAGCTTCGAGAAAACCGCCGCCACGCCGCGCACCGATCTCGTTACCAGGATAGTTGGTCCACCCGGGCACGCTTTTCTCGTCGCTCTTCGCGGATAATTCGCCCATCCGCGAAGATGAGTACGTGGTCAGCCATCTCTGCGATCACCGCATTGTGAGTAATGATGACCGTGGTGGTTGCGAGCTCTCGATTGATCCGGTCGAGAACCTCCAAAACCAGGCGCCCAGTGGCGACGTCGAGAGCACCCGTGGGTTCATCGCAGAGCAGGACATCCGGGCGCTTGACAATGGCGCGCGCGATGGCAACGCGCTGCTGCTGACCGCCGGAGAGCTGAGCTGGAAAGTGGTCCATACGATCGGAGAGTCCCACCAGCGCAAGCGCTTCCTCCGCCGCGATCGGGTGACTCACGATTTCGCCCGCGAGCGCTACGTTTTCACGAGCCGTGAGGCTGGGGATGAGATTGTAGAACTGGAAAACGAACCCAATGTGTTGGCGCCGATACTGCGTCAACACATCGTCCTCGGCCTGTCCCAGGTCGCGGCCTCGGTACTGAAAGGTGCCGCCGCTGGCTGCGTCTAGGCCTCCCAGAACATTCAGCAGCGTCGACTTCCCGCTGCCGGACGGTCCGAGGATCACCGCTAACTCACCGGCACCGATCTCGAGATCGACTCCGCGCAGCGCCTGCACCTGCACCTCTCCGACGTCGTAGACCTTGGTGAGGCCATGCGCAGAGAATACGACTTTCTCACTGGTTTCCATGGCCATGGCGGCTGCTCACTTTTGATCGACGCGTACCCCGTCCTGAACCTGGTCTCCTGGATAGAGCACGACGTGCTCGCCCTCAGAGAGCCCACTCACCACCTCCGCGTTGGTCGACCCGAGCTGCCCAATCTGAACCGAACGCTGGTGGCATCTTCCCTTGTCCACCGTGAAAACCCTCCAACCGTCACGTTCGCGAATCAAACTGCCGACTGGGACCAGAAGCGCGGCGGGCCGCTCCGCCACGACAATTTCAGTTTCAACACGATAATTGTCGGCGAGATTCGCCCAGGCGCCCGGTGCCGAAGGTCCGATGATTGCGTAGACCCGTTGTTCCTCCACGCCCAGCGCCGAGACCTTGGTAAAGCCAGAGGGATCGATGCGCCGAACTACACCGAGGAGAGTCTGGTCGCCGCCCCAGTGCATAATCTCAGCCTTGTCGCCTGGAGTCACGCGCACCGCATCGGTCGTGAGCAGGTCGACGGCCAACTCGAGATCGCCGAGGTTACCCAACTCCAACAGCGGCGCGCCGACTTGCACGTCTCCTTCGCTTTCGTGCAGCACACGCAAGACACGGCCATCGATAGCAGCCGAGACCTTGATGCCGGAGCCCTGACTCGAGGAGTGGCTGCCGAGGATGACTCGCGCCTCCTCCGCCTCCTGCTGAGCCTGCCGAACCGACGACTCGGCCATCTCTAGCTCTGCCTGGCGGGAGCGCAGCGCCAGTTCGGCCGTTTCGCTGTCCTTGACGGGAACAGCGCCGCTTTCCACCAGTTGCTGGGTTCGCGCAAAGTCAACCTCGGAAGACTTCGCCGAGGCGCGAGCCCTGACGACCGCCGCACGCGCGCCCACTTCCGTGGCGAGCGCCGCCGCCACTCGCGCCCGCTGGGCAGCGCTCGAGCGTACGTCGAGCGGCGCTGGCACGCCTGCGCCAATCAGGGCTAGAACCTGCCCCTTCTTGACGAAATCGCCAGGCACGAGAGCGATGCGCTCGAGTTGACCGGCGACCGGAGCCGAGACCGTGTGACGCTCGCGGACCCGCGCTTTGCCCGTGGCACTCACGGTGACTCGCAACATTCCTCTCGTTATGGGAGCCGTGTCGACGTGAATGCCTTTGACCGCCGTCTTGGCAACTGTTGCGACGACGAGAATCAGTGCGAGAGCCGTGAACCCAATGGTCCAAAAACGCCGGCCAAGCTTACGTACTTTGGCCGCTGTTGGTACCAAGACCGGTGCCACGGAAGGCATCTGCACCGGTGGCGAGCGGGGATCGGAGAGTTGGGGATTCATCGGGCTCACTCTCTCGACTTGAGGACTTCCGGCAGGTCGAGCTGCTTCACCCACCGCCGCACCACGAACCCGACAGCCACGGTTGAAACGACGACGAGTCCCGCCGCCAGTAGGTAAGTCGCGGACGACACGACCACTGGCATGCGAAGAACGTCTGTCCGCGTGGATACTGCCAACAGCGCGGCGAAGCCACGCCCGCAAAGAGCACCCACCGGCAGCGAGACGAGGACCTGAATTGAAATCTCCATCAGCGATATCGCCAAGACCTCGCTCCGGGTAAATCCGATGAGGCGGAGCGTCGCGAGCTCTCGCTCCCGCTCCGCGAAGCTCGCGCGAGCAGCACTGTAGACAACGCCCGTCGCCATTACCACCCCGAACATGGCGAAGACACCCGCCAGAAGCAAAGCCGCCCCTCCGCTCGTCGAACGAAACGCTTCCGCCTCAGCCGTCTTGAGGCTGGCGCCCGCCACCTTGGGGAACGACTGCAATCGCCGGTAGAGCGTGTCGCCTGGACCCGCTACGCGAAGGTAGGCTCCGGTGACCTGCTTGTCCTCGCCGAGCCAGCGACAGAGGGAATCGAGGCTCGCATAGCTAGAAAGACCAACGGTGTCGTCAACGACCGCTGCGACCGTCACCGCTAGTCGAGGCCGCATCGCCTCCTGCGAATCAACGAGGAGCGGCTGACCTACCGTCACGTGGAGCGCCTCTGCCAGCCGACTGCTGAGGACCAGCCCGTCGGGCGGGATCTGCGCCACCTTGCCGGCTGCAGTCACCGGCCGGAACAATTCCGGGTTTGCGCTTAGGCCGAGGATACCAACATCTCGGTACCAGTGCCCGTTGCGGATCACCGCAGACACTTGCCGAAACGGCTCCACGCGGATAACGCCGGGAAGGCGTCGGAGTTCGTCGATCGCCGCCCCTGCGCGGGGGTCGGTCAGCGTGACCGTCACATTCTGCCGCGAAGCCACGCCGAACTGCAGCGCGACGACGTAGTTGACGACATCGAAAAAGAACGCACCGGTGACGATAGTGGCGCTCGCCGCCGCAATGCCGAATGAAGACAGTACGGAGCGAAGGGGACGGCGCGCTAAGTTGCGCAATGCCATGCGACCGGTAAGCGGCAGGAGGTCCCCAAGCCACCGCTCCATCGACGACCGCTGAAACGAAGCGGGGGGTGTCGGACGCATGGCCTCCGCGGGCTCGAGCTTTGCGGCGCGGCGGACCGCGGAGCTCGCGCCGAGCAAACCGAACACGAGACTGGCGCCAATCGCGGTCAAAACGGCCTTGACATCGAGGCGGTAGACCAGATCGGGAATGCGAAACATGAGGGCGTATTTGGCACTGAGCGCCGCACCCAGGCGGGCCCCCAACGGCACGCCAACGGCGACGCCCAACGCGACGATTGCGACCGCCATCGTCAGGTAGTGAACCGCGACTTCTCGGCGCGTAAAGCCAAGCGCCCGCAACGTGCCGATGTCCTGGCGCTGATTGGCGACGACCCGCGAGAGTAGGAAGCTGAGCAGATACGCGGCCACCCCGAAGAACAGGAGCGGAGTAACGGCGGCCTGCTTCTGCAATTGCAAGGTCTTGTCCGCCAGGAATTTCGCCGAAGCATGCCGATCGCGGCCACGCGCACCGGTGCCGCCATAGGGATCCAGCACGCGATCCATCTGCGCCAGCGCTTCCGATTGCCTGACGCCGGTTGCGAGCCGCAGGACGACGTTGTTGAACGCGCCCTTCAGATCCATCGCCGCCCCAAGAGCGTCGCGGCCTACGAACAGGACTGCGTTGTGCACCTCGTCGGGAACCAGCTCTCCCGGACGAACGGAATAGATGTTCTCCGGAGACAGAGCGATCCCTACGATCTGGAACGACTGTCGGCGCCCGTCGAGTGTGACGTCGAGCCGATCGCCAAGATGCAGGTGGTGCGCATTAAAGAACCCGGGGCTGACTAGGGCCTCGTCGTCGGCGCCTGGCGCGATGAGGCGCCCCGCGCTCAACTGAAGCTGCGACAGGCCCGGCTGCGCGCCCAACGGCACCGAGGTCACCTGGGCACGCATGGGCTCGTTGAACTCGCCGAGCCCGATTGCCGCGTCGGTAACGATACGCGTCTCTACCGCCGCGACACCAGGGATCTCGCGAAGGCGGGCAGCCAAGCTGTCTGGGGCCCGACGTAGTTTCGCGAAGACATCCGGAAACCGGTATTTCTCGTAGTAACGCGCTACTGCGGTCGCGACTGACAGCGCTGTGCTGGACGCGGCAATTTGAGCGCCCACAGCACAGGCGACGACGAGGGCGATGGCAAGCACCTGGCCCTTCATCCGCCGCAAGTCGCGAAACAGCTTCCTGTGCAAACACCTCATGCAAGTTCGGATCCGTCCAGCGCCGCTCCGAGCCGTTCCGCCAGCTGTCGCACCGGACCGTGGGTCAAGACCGTGATGTGGTCGCCGGGTACGTCGATGACCGTAACGGGCTGGTCGCAGTAGGCACCCCAGCCAAGCGTACGCGAGTCGCTCGGCATCCGAGTCGGCGCCATGTCCGGGGGGAGCGGCGTCTGCGCGCGCATCAGCGTCACCGGACCCGTGTACCGCGACGGCTGATGATCAAAGAATGCTTTCGTGTGATCCATGAAGACGTCGTACATCCTCCGCGCGACCCGCAAATCGACGTCGGGGGGCAGCACCTGCGCGGCGTGCATCCGCTCGGTGACATATGCAACCAACTGATCGACGTCGTCTCGATGACGTGCCAGATCCTGCATGGAGATGCCGAGCGGGCGTTTGTAGTACACCTCCACGTACCGGACGAATCTGGAGGTGAAGCGAAGGATGTCGAGCTCAAGACCCAACGGCGTCAACACGGTGTCGAAAACACCTACGAAAGAGACCCTCTCGCCGTTGGCTCGCAGCATCTCGGCCATCTCCGCGGCCACTAGCCCGCCCAGAGACCAGCCTGCCAATCGGTACGGCCCACTTTGCTTCCCCCGTTGCAGCTCCTTCACGTAGGCGGTCGCCATGTCGATCACGCTTCGATCGCGAATCATTCCGTCTTCGCGGACGGCTGCCTCGAACGCATACAGCGGGTAGTCCGGCCCGAGCATCAGGGCGAGATCTCGGTAACACAGCACATCGCCGCCGGCGGGGTGAACGCAGAACAGAGGCGGTTTCTTGCCTCCGTCCTGCACGCAAACGAGCGTTGTCTGGTCGCTCCGGCGCTCGCGCCGCGCGCGAATGAGCTGAGCTTGCGCCTCTACCGTGCGCGCGTCCAGAAAGCTCGACACGGTGAGCCGCGTCGCAAGACGCTTCTCCACCTGGGCAGCCAGTCGCACCGCCAAGATAGAGTGCCCGCCGAGCTCGAAGAAGTCCTCATGCACTCCGATCGGCCCAGCCCCAAAAATGTCCTCCCAGATCCGCACCAGCTGCAGCTCGAGGCCATCGCGGGGCGGCAGGTGCTTTCGGGACTGGACGGCAATCGCGCGATCGGGGCGTACCAGCGCGCGTCGGTCCACCTTTCCATTCGGCGTGAGGGGCAGCGCGTTCAAGAACACGAATGTCGAGGGCACCATGTAGCTGGGAAGCCTCTCGCTCAACGCGCGCCTCAACACGGGCGTCAGAACCCCGCCCAGCCGCGCTTGCAACGGGTTGTTGCCGTAATCACTCCACGGCCTCGTGACCTCCGAATGGGCGACAACACGTCGCGTCGGCCTCGCAGTTCCGGTTGCAGCCGTTCGGAACGTCGCGTCAAATAGCTCGTCTGCATCTATCGACGGGGTCAGCTCGGCGGAAAGCCCCAGCCCTTGCGCGACCTCCCAGACGGCCTCGGGGTGGACCCCGGCGGCAACGTGGACCGACAGCTCGTGCTGCAACGACTCGGCTGTCCCTTCGTAGCCATCGCGGCGCAGCCATCGCGCTGCGAGCACCGCCGATAGGACCCGCGCGTTCGGAATCCCACGGATGAGCAGGCTTGCATCGCGCTTCCCGGCGAGCAGCGATCTGAGCGACGGCAAGGTCAGGCGCGAACCGCTCCAGTCCTCGACGCGCCCGGGCGCCTCCTCCGACTCGTCGATTCGGTCCAGGCGCAACACCACGTCGTGCCGGAAGCGCGTCATCTCGCTGTCGCGTCGTCCGTGCTTGAGGACGACACGTGCTCCTGCCACCCGGTTCAGGCGGCCCGGTAAGGCCGCGAAGAACCCACGATCCAAGAGCAGCTCCCGTTCGCTGGACAGGCTCCGCTCCACACGCTCCCTGAGCTCCCGGGCCGTAGCTCTTGGCTCAGCGACGGCAAGGTGCACCGAGGTCCACGCCGCCGCGTGCAGCCCGCGGTCGCGCAGGTCGCCAACGAAAATTGCACCACCTTCGCCAACCTTCTCGATGATGCGTTCCAGCACGACCACGGCCTTCGCCACGCTGGGGAAGTACTGCAGGACCGAATTGAGCACCGCCGTATCGACGGAGCGGTCGGCAACGCCAGCCAAGTCGCCAGCGTCGGACTCGACTAGCGCAACCCGCTCCGCAGCACTACCCAACTTGGGTAGCTGCGCCCGAATGCTGGTCAGCGCCTGAGCCGAGAAGTCCACAGCCGTATACGCCTCGCAGGCGCGCGCCAGGCGAAACAGGATTAGACCCGTGCCGCAGCCGATTTCCAGGATCCGGCGGGGCGAAAGCGATTCGATCCCAGACACGGTCGCGTCCAACCAGTCTCGCATCTGTTCGGGCGGTATGGGCTTACCGTCGTAGCTACTATTCCAACCCCGGGTGTTGAACGTTGGATCGGCGAGCGGCTCCGAACCGCCCTCGTACGCGCTATCCCAGACTTGTTGCCAGTCGTTTGCTTGCTCGCGCTCTAACTCTGCCCCTCGAGCCTGCGCTGCCTCGATATCGGCCACGACGTAGCCCACGATGGACTGCTCACCGGCACCGTCGTCTGCAACGGTCACCGCGGCTTGACGAACCGCCGGGTGGCTGTTTAGCGCCGCCTCGATCTCGCCCAGCTCGACTCGGTGACCGCGGACCTTCACTTGCGAGTCCTTCCGGCCAAGCACCGCCAAGGTGCCATCCTCGCGCCAGCGCGCCAGATCCCCGGTCCGATACAGGCGCGCGTCGCGAAGTAGGGGTAGGGTCACGAAGCGCTCGGAGGTGAGTCCCGGCTGGTGCAGGTAGCCCCGCGCGAGGCTGGCACCACCGATGAGGAGCTCGCCCACCACGCCGATGGGAACCGGCAGGTCTGCGTCGTCGACGACGTAGACCTGCGTGTTGGCAATAGGACGTCCAATGGAGATCTCGACGTCAGGCTCGACCTTCCAAGTGGTAGACCAGATGGTCGTCTCGGTAGGTCCGAACATGTTCCACACGTCGCCGCTGCCCGCGCAGAGATCCCGTGCGAGATCTGGACTGAGCGCCTCCCCGCCCACCAGCACCCGGAGATTCGCCTTTGGCTTCCACTGCGCAGCCAGCAGCATGCGCCAGCTTGCGGGCGTCGCTTGCATCACCGTCGCGCCGCTCTGCTCCACCAACGCGCGTAGCGCTACACCGTCAACCACAGCCGCCTGGGGAGCCACCACGACCTGTGCCCCGACAAGCAGTGGGCAAAAGAGTTCCAGGCCGGCAATGTCGAACGAGAGAGAAGTCACCGCCAAGAGTACGTCCGACGGCTCGACCGCTGGGAGGGCCTGCATGCCGGTCAGGAAGTTGACCAAGGCCCGGTGCGAGATCTCGACCCCCTTCGGCTTACCAGTCGACCCAGAGGTGTAGAGAACGTAAGCGATATCCTCGGGTCCGGACACGTCAGCAAGCGCAGCCGTCGGCTGCGCCCCCACGTGCTCGCGATCCCGGTCGAGGAAGATGACTCGGCTTTCCGGCACTGGGAGCTGTTCGAGGCAACCTTCCTCTGTGATCAGAGCCGTGAGCTCTGCGTCCTGCGCCATGAACGCGATGCGAGTGCTGGGAAACGCAGGGTCTAGCGGAACGTAAGTAGCGCCCGCCTTCATCACCCCCAGGACCGCCGCCACCATATCCACCGAGCGCCCGAGGCTCAACCCGATGCGGCTACCCCGCTTTGCCCCGAGTGCCCGAACCGCGTGGGCAATCTGGTTGGCGCGCGCCTCCAGCTTGCCGTACGTGCAGGCCACCTCAGCGTCACGCACGGCGATCGCTTCGGGAGTGCGCTGCGACTGCGCGGTGAAGAGTGCGTGCACGCTCGTCTCTGCGCTGGGCGTCACCGGCCCCTCCGCGAAGGTCGCGAGCTCCCGTCGCTCGGCGTCAGTGAGGAGCGGTAGAGTCACGACCGGTGCGTCCCCAGATTGGGGCACGGCCGTGAGCCACGTCTTGAGGTGCCCAAGCAGCCGCTCGGCGGTGCGCGGTGCCACGCGAGCGCAGTCGAACAGTAGCTGCAGCTTTAACGCCTCGCCCGGGAAAGCAAGGAAGGTAATCGGATCACTCGTGGACGTATGCCAGGCTTCCACCACAAATTCGACCCCAGCGATGGCATACGGCCTCGAGACATCCAGAGTCACGTTTTCCAGCACCTGGCAGGTCTCGAATAGGGGCACACCCGCGGGAATCTCACTCCAAGTGTGGATCTTGATCAGGGGCGCGTATTCCCACTCACGAAGCTCGACCATCTCGCGCTGCAGGTTCTGCAGCCACGGCGCGAGCCGGTCCGACGCTTCGAAACGGACCCGCGCTGGCAGCGTGTTGATGAACATGCCGACTAGCTGATCCACGCCCGCCAGATCCACGGATCTTCCTGAGGACACCGCCCCGAAGAGGACGTCCCTTTCCCCGCTGTGGCGATGGAGCATGGCCGCCCAGGCGCCCTGCAGAACGGTGCCCAACGTCAAGTGGTGCGCTCTAGCGAAAGCGCTGAGCGCCGCGGTCACCCCCGGGGGGAGCTCGTCTTGCCGTAACTCAAACGCAGAACTCGGTGGAGAACCGTGCAAGCTTCGTCGATCTTGGTAAAGCGGCGTTGGGCTGGACAGTCCAGCCAGGTACTTCCTGAAATAGCCCTCGGGTCGAACCAGCGATCGGTCGCGCGCCCACTCCGCGTAACGCTCCAGGGGCACCGGCTTGGGAAGGCGGGCGTCTACGCCCCGGCTGTAGCTGTCATACAGCATCATGAAGTCCTTGAACACCGTCGAGCCCGACCCACCGTCGAGGATGATGTGGTGATACGAAAACAAGAAGCGGTATTCGCGCTCTGCCATCCGCACCAAGGACAGCCGCATCAGCGGGGGGCGGCGTAGAACGTAATTCTGCGTCCGATCTGCTGCCAGCAGGTCCCGCCAACGCTCCTCCCGCTGAGTCTCGGTTTCGGCACGCCAATCGTGCTCCCCGAGTTTGAAGTCCACCTCGCGGAACACCACTTGGAGCGGATTTGCCACGCTCTCCCAGACGAAGGCCGAGCGCAGCGTTTGGTGGCGCGTGATGACTCCTTGCCAAGCCCGCGTGAACGCGTCGACATTCAGAGGGCCATTGATGCGTACGGGAAGCTGTTGCACATACATCCCCTCGCTTTCGGAAGCCAAGGTGTGAAACAGCATCCCCTCCTGCATGGGGGACGGGTTGAGGATATTCTCGATGTTTTCGGGCTGGCTCATGATCGCTCGACGTTCTGCGGGTCTCGTTACGGAGTGCTGGCCCCGCCCGCCAGCTCCGCCAAAATCTCACTGAGTTGGGCTGAGCCAACGTCGAGCTTGCGCACGGGCGCCGCAGGCTCCGAAGTCGTCTCCTGCCGGGCATCGCTCACCAGCCGCTCTAGGTACTGCACACAACGGCGAGCCAGGTCGACGGCGACCTCGCTCGGCAAGAATCGCTCGTTGTAGAGCCAGAGCAGCTTCAAACGTCCCGCTTCGTAATGGGGGCAGACTTCCAGCACGTACCTAAAGGAGCCGAGCAACGGAAAGTCCGTGTCGGCCGCATGGGGGTCGACGCGGAAGGGACGCTCGCCGATGTCTCGCTGGCGTTCCAACTCCCAGACCTCCTTGGCGCTCCCCCCATACTCGAAATAGACGTCCGCTTGCGGCATCGCCGCCAGCCGCGCTCGCAAATCCTCGGCGCCCAGGTATCGCAGCATGCCGTACTCGTGCTCCCGCTGTCGAACCCGGCGCATGGCGCCGGAGGTAACCGCGAGCTGTTCCAGCGCCGTTCCTGCACCCAGCTCGACATGGAGTGGATACACGATGGAGAACCAACCGACGGAGCGCGACAGGTCCACCCCCGGGATGTCGATCTGACGGCTGCTCATCAGCACATCCATGAGAAAGTGACGCACTCCGCCCCATTCGGTCAGCACCGAGGTGACCGCGCTGGCCGCGATTTCCTCGACGGTCATGCGTCGAGTGCGTTGGAACTCGCCCAGAAGGTAGGCCGTGTCGGCATGGCCGAGGAACTCGGCGTGCTGGCGGACATCGCGGGGCGAGCGCTCCGCCTCGGGCGGGGCGTGCCACGGCAGGCGCTCTACCTGGCCGCGCCGCGAATCAAGCCACTCCTGCGCGTCCGCATCGGCTGACGGCTCGAGCGCGCGGCGCGAAAGCTTGGCCGCAAAGGCCGCCGCTGAGGTGGTCGCCGGCAAAAGCTGGATGCTCTCTCCGCGTGATTGTTGCGCGAAGGCGGAGACGAGATCGTTCATCAGGACTCGCTCGGCGCCCTCTTTGTCGAGAACCATCAGCGGAGTCACCAGGATCAGCCGGTCGTTCTTCGCGGCGTGACGCGGACCCCGGACAACCACCATCGTCACATTGTCGCCTTGCTCGATGTCGATACGTGCGCAGGCTTCCCGCGCGCATGCATCCACACGCGCGTGAAAAGTGTCCGCGTCCACGCCGGCGAGATCGACGACCGGCACCGACAGCCGAGGCGGATCCGGCAGCACGTCCTGAACCCAACCGGAGGCTTGCTCGACGAAGCGTGTCCGCAGGGTCGGATGTCGTCGGCGAAGCGCGTGTAACACTTCCTCCATCGCTGCGGCGTCGACTCGATCACGGGCCTCGACTACGTTGATCAAGTTCCAAGCCCTGAATTCGGGCATCCGGCTAAATAACCAGGACTGGATGGGAAGAATGGGCTGCGGCCCTTCCGGCTCCGGCTCGGTTGCTACGGGTGCGCCCGAGGTCTCGTCCAGAAACGCAGCGAGCGCAGCGATGCTCTGATGCTCGAAGAGGTGCTTGGGGCTGACGCGGAACCCCAGCTCGTTGGCTTTGCTCGCCATCCGTACCCCGATGACGGAATCGCCTCCCATTTCGAAAAAATTATCGTGCACGCCCACGGCGCGAATCCCGAGTACCTCACCCCAAATGCAAGCCAGGACCGATTCAGTCGGTGTGCGGGGGGCTTCGAATGGCGTGCTGCTTTCCGGACGCATCGCGCCCGTCTCGTTCGGGTGAGGTTCTGGAACGTCTGCCTCGGCGAGTGCTTCGGATGGGCTCGTCGTCACGCGCACCGGCTCGATCCAATGGCGCTTGCGATCGAAGCTGTACGTAGGCAGTGGCTCGCGCCGGCGTTGTTCGCCGCGCCAGTGGTCAGCCCAGCTCACAGGCACGCCGCGGAGCCAGAGCTGCCCAAGCGCGCCCAGAAAAACGGAGACGTCGGAGCTGACCTCAGCCGGGTGACGAAGCGAGTGGAACACACCATGCTCGGGCTTCCGCGCCGGGTGTGCGGCGGCGAACCGCGAAAGGGTTCGTCCCGGGCCGACCTCCAGGAGCACCGCTGGCCCCTCCTCCAGCACACAGCGCAGATTCTTCTCGAAAAACACCGGCTGACGCAACTGGCGGCTCCAATAGCGAGGGTCCTCCGCCTCCACGTCGGTCAGCCAGGTTCCGGTTACGTTCGATAGGCAGCGCAAACGCGGTGGGCTGCGCCGCACCCGGGCTACCGCGCTCGCGAAGCGCTCCACCACCGGATCCAACATGGATGAATGGAAGGCGTGAGAGGTGTGCAGCCTGCGGTGTTCGACGCCGGCGCGTGCCAGCTCTTCTGCGCAGGCTTCGACGGCGGCGACCGGACCCGAAATCACGCAACGGCTAGGCTCATTGACGGCAGCGAGGGCCAAACCGTCGCGCAAATGAGCTGTCACGCCTTGGGGCGACAACATCACGGAGAGCATCGCGCCGCGTGGCATTTCCTGGATCAGCCGGCCGCGTAGAGTGACCAGATGCAGCGCGTCCTCGAGCTCGAATACGCCAGCCAAGCAGGCCGCCACCAGTTCGCCTACGCTGTGCCCCATGAGCACACTGGGGGTAACGCCCCGATCCATCCAGGTTCGGGCTAAGGCGTATTCAATCGCGAACAAGACAGGTTGAGTGTTCGCGGTCTCCTTGAGAACCTCCTCGGCGGCCTCACGCCGATCGGCTTCTGGATAGATCATGCGGCGGATGTCGATATCCAGCATTGGCCGAAGGATCTCGGCGCAGGTGGCAATGCAGGCCGCGAATGTCGGCTCGACGGCAAGCAGCTCGCGCCCCATGTCCGCATACTGCGCGCCCTGGCCCGGGAACATGAAAGCCACCGGGATCTCTCGGGCCTCGCCGTGGTTGGTTTGCACGCGTGCGGGATGGGCCCCAGAAAGGACAGCGTGCGCGTCTTCGACGTCGCGGCAGACCGCAACCCGACGGTAGCGGAGAGCTGCTCGCCCGACGTTGAGCGTGTAGGCCGCGTCGGCGAGCGCCGCTGGGGTTCCACCGAAGTAGGCGGCAAGCTTGGTCGTAGCCGCGTCGAGGGATGCGAGTGAATGCGCCGAAAGCGTCAGCAGCTGCCAGGGCCGGGTCGCCGCTTCGTTAGGCAAACGGAGTGGCGCCTCCTCGAGTACCAGGTGCACATTGGTGCCGCCCACGCCAAGCGAGGTGACTCCGGCGCGGCGTGGCGCGTGGTTACGTTTCCAAGGCCGGAGTTGCGTGTTTACGAAGAACGGGCTGTTGTCCAAATCGAGCTGGGGATTGGGGGATCCAAAGTGAAGACTGGCCGGGATCTGTTCGCGGTGAAGCACGCACGCAGTTTTGATGAGGCCCGCGATACCTGACGCGGTCTCGACATGCCCAATGTTGGTCTTCACCGAGCCGATGGCGCAGAAGCGCTTCCGTTGAGTCCCGGTGCGGAAAGCCCGTGTAAGGGCGGCAATTTCCACAGGGTCTCCGAGGTTGGTGCCGGTGCCGTGCGCTTCCACATAGCCGATGGAATCCGGAGAAACGCCGGCGACTTGGATTGCCTCCTCGATGACGCGGGCCCCCGCATCGAGGCTTGGCGCGGTAAAACCCATCTTGAGCGAACCGTCATTGTTCGCGGCGGATCCGCGAATGACCGCCAAAATAGGATCGCCAGCCTGTAGTGCGTCCTCCAGCCGACGCAGCAGGACTGCCCCTACTCCGCTGCCGAACACCGTTCCGTCTGCTTGGGCGTCAAAGGCGCGGCAGTGCCCATCGGAGGACACGATCGAGCCCGGCTCGCGGAAGTACCCGACATGCTGCGGGACCTTCACGGAAGCCCCGCCGGCGATGGCGATATCGCATTCCCGGGAAAGCAAAGCCTGGCAGGCGACATGGCAGGCGAGCAGCGAGCTGGAACACGCGCTCTGCACGGTGAAGCTCGGGCCGCGCAAATCGAGCTTGAAGGCAACCCGCGTTGCTAGGTAGTCCTTGTCGTTGGCCAGGAAGAGCTGCAAGGTCGCCATGTTGGTGCCGCTTTTGCCGCGGCGCATCGCGGGCAAGTGGGCCAGGTTGTTGAGCAAGTAGCTGCTGGTGGACGACCCAGCATAGACCCCGATCGCCAGCTCCCCGGCTGCGCTTCGATAGCCGCCCTGCTCCAATGCCTCCCATGCGCACTCCAGAAATAGCCGTTGCTGGGGGTCAATCAGGCACGCTTCGCTTGGGCTCATGTCGAACAGCGACGCGTCGAACAGTTCGATTCCTTCGAGAATCGTCGCGGCACGCACGTACGACGGATCGGAGAGAGCAGAGGCCTCGACCCCGGCCGCGAGCAGCGTCTCCTCGTCCAAGGTGATGATCGACTCGCGCCCGTCGCACAGGTTGCGCCAAAACTCCTCGACGTTCCCAGAACCGGGGAATCGAGCGCTCATCCCGATAATGGCGATGCCCTGCGTGTCATTGCTCATTCAAAACTTCTCCTTCACTGTGGCTCTGGGTTCGCGCCGTTGGAACCTCGTTCAGAATGCGATCATCGCGGTCGGACGGACTTGCGTTGTGCAGCGCGGTTCGCTGCAGGCGACGGGGGTGGCAGGGTGGTAGGCACCGGCGAAGTTCCAGCCGGTGGCGGCGTCGTAGGCGCGGGCGCGTACTCCAGTGCACCGTCCCCGCACACTAGCTCCACGACGCGTGCAGCCAACTGGACCGTGGTGGAGCCCTGCATCAACAGCGTCACCGGCACCGCTACGCCCAGTGATCTTTCGAGACGGTTCTTGAGCTGAAGCGTCATCAGCGAATCGATGCCCAAGCGGTTGAGCGGCCGCTGAACGTCAATCTCGGTCGGCGGGAATCCAGTCTGCGCGGCCAACAGAGCACGCAGGTAAAGAGTGACGCGCCGAGCGCGGTCACTGGGAGTCGTAGCCAGCAGCGCGGCGCGGGTTAGGCCGTCGCCGCCCGTGCTGGCGCGCGGACCCGTCCCGAGCTCAGGCACCAGCCTCGAAAACAGCGGTCGATCCACGAGGCCAGTCTCCGCGATCGCGGCTCGGTCGAAAGCCACGACGACCAGCTGGACCGCGCCGTTTCGCGCCGCTCTTCCGAAAGCAGCCAGTGCTTGGTCAGGCGCCATCGCCGCGAGGCCTCGGCTGGCAACAAACGACGCCGCCTTCGCCGTGGCCGCCTCTCCAACCTCCGCCCACGCGCCCCAGTTGACGCACAGCGCCTTTTCTCCACGGGCCGCACGAAATGCCGCGAAGCCATCGAGAAAGGCATTGGCTGCGGCATGGTTTCCTTGTCCCGCCGCGCCGAACGCAGCGGCCACCGAGGAAAACAGAACGAAGTTTTCCAGGGGCTGCCCGCGCGTGGCCAAATGCAGATTCCAAGTACCTTGTACCTTCGGAGAAAAGACTTGGGCGAATCGCTCCACACTCAGCGCCGAGAGGAGTGCGTTGTCGAGAACACCCGCGAGGTGAAACACGCTGCGAATAGGACGCCCATCCGCGGTAACCTGCGCGAGCCCTCGGCGCAGTTCGTCGGCCCGTGCTACATCGACTTGGAGCGTCGTCACCTCGGCGCCCTCCGCGCGCATGGCCTCGATGGTATCTAGAACCGCGGCACCGGGAAGGCTGCGCCCGAGGAGAACCAGATGGCGCGCACCGCGTTGAATGAGCCAGCGTGCGAGCGCCAGGCCGAGCCCTCCCACCCCCCCCGTGATGAGGTGTAAACCCTCCGAATCGAAACGATAGGCGGACTCACCGTCGCTGCCCTCTTCCGCACGTGGCAGAACCCGTGCGAGCCGCGGGACGTAGAGCCGCCCGCCACGCAAGGCGAATTCGTCCTCAGCGCGGGGACTGAGAAGTTCCCGCAGCAAGAGGTCGTGATCCGCTGCGTCGAGCGTTTCACCGTGATCTTGAATGTCAATGCATTGGCAAGCAAGGTCGGGGTGCTCTTGCACGAGCGTCTTGCACAGCCCCAACACCGGCGCCTGCAGCACTCCGCTCATCCGATCATCCGGCAGCACACTGCGTGCGCCCCGGGTGAGCACAACGAGCCGCGGTCGATCCGTGCCGCCTCGCGACTCCAGCGCCTGGACCAAGCGCAGAAGGCTACTCCACCCAAGCCCCACACCGAGCTCGGCGGCGTCTTCCGCTAGAACGTCGTCGAGGCTCAAGGCATGGAGGATCGCCCAACCGTCTTTTGCGAAGGACGGCGGGAGCTGCTCGATCAGGCTCACGAAATGCTCGGACTGCGTCGGGTCGAGGTACGCCTCGCCCGCATCCGGATCGAACCGGAACGCTGAGCCCGACCGTGCCTGGCGCACGTGGAGGACCGACACCCCCTCCTGGGCAGCAAGCGCTCTTTCCAGCGGGAGAGCGGCACCCGCGGCGTCGGAAAACACGAGCCAGTTTTTTCGCGCCCCTTTCGCTCGTTCCGGCGCATCCGATTCGACCACGGCCTGCCACGCAATCTCAAATGTCCAGCGGCGACTTGGGTCCTCCGCTTGGACGCGCCGCGAGTGAAAGCCCGTGACCTGCGCCAGTGGTTCGCCCGCGGACGAGAGAAGCGTGATGTCGCATCGGATAGAGGCCCCTTCCCGAACGCAGCGCGCGTGGCTCCAGAGTCTCTCGCATTTCAGCCAGCCACCGTCAGGGCGCCGCAAGCGGACCCGCTCCACACTCGATGGCAGGAAAAGGGCACCATCCTGTTGACCGATCGCGGCGGCGGTCGCCTGCAGAGCTGCGTCCAGAAGCGCCGGGTGAATACCGTACACGCTGCTGCCCTTGGCAACGTCACCGACGAAACCGAGCTCGACGAGGGCCTCGTCGGTGCGGCGCCACCCCTGCCGCACGCCCTTAAAGGTATCGCCGAAATCGATCCCGATGGCGGCGACATGCCGATAAAATTCTTCGCCGTCAAACCTCTCCCAGCCCTCGGCTTCGGTGCGCTGCCGCAGCGTATCGAACGCCTCCTGGTCGGCAGGGCCGATGATCTCCGCTGTGCCATGGACACGGCCGCGCGAGTGAATCGTCCACCCGTGTCCCTCATCGGTACTCGCTGTGCTCGCGATCTGGAACCGCGCGCCCGCCCCCTCGCGGCGTAGAGCCACCTGTAGGGTCCGGCGCTCGCCGTTCGCCAATAGGAGGGCCTCCCCGATCTCCATGTCCGCGAGCGCCACTGCGCCGCCGAGCTCCCGAGTCGCGGCCTTGAGCGCAAGCTCGATATAGCCGGCCGCCGGAAAGACCGTCTCGCCGCGGACGCGGTGGTCATCGAGAAAGGGAACAGACCGCGAGGAGAGCTCGGCAGTCCAGAACACTTCGTTCTCGTCAAGAGAAGAACGCGTTCGCTGTCCCAAGAGCGGATGCCCGCCCTCACCTTGGTTTACCGGACGCTCCGATCGGTCCACCCAGTACCGTTCACGCTGCCAGGCATAGGTGGGGAGCGGGACGCGCTGGCCGCCAGAGGGGAAAAGCCGTTCCCAGGGAACCGCGCAGCCGTGCGCCCACAGCGTTCCCAATGCCTCCAGCATGGCCTGCCGGTCCGGCTGTGTGTTTCGCAGCGATCCCACCGTCACACCTTCTCCGTCAGCGCCCAGGATCTCCTCCACCGACGCCAGCAGGATCGGATGCGGGCTCACCTCCACGAAGGCACCGTGTCCGTCGCCGATCAGACCCGCGATCACCTCCCCAAACCGCACGGGCCGCCGTACGTTCTCCGCCCAGTACGGTGCGCTCAACTCCTCCCCGCTCACCGGCGCTCCGGTGACCGTTGAGTGCATCGGGATCGCCCCCTTGCTCGGCCGCAGCCCCGAAAGTTGCTCGAGAAGCTCTTGGCGAAGCGGCTCCACCTGCGGGCTATGGCTGGCCACATCCACTTTCACTCGCCGGTTGAACACCCCCCGCTCGGCTAGACCCGAAAGCACCTCCGCCAGCGCCTTCGGATCGCCCGACAGCACCGTAAAGCGCGGGCTGTTGCTCACCGCAACGCTCAGACGGTCCTCGTAGCCTTGAAGCACCCCCTCGGCCTCCCTTGCCCCAAGCTCCACCAACGCCATCTCCCCTTGCCCACTGATCCGTCGGAGCAATCGGCTTCGCCGGCAGATCACCGTCGCCGCATCCTTCAGTGTCAGCGCTCCCGCCACGTGCGCCGCGGCCACCTCGCCCATACTGTGCCCAACCACGGCGTTGGGCTCGATGCCCCACGACCGCCACAGGGCCGTTAGAGCAACCTGCACCGCGAACAGCACCGGCTGCACGACGTCGATCCGGCCAAGCTGCGAGCTCTCCTCGTCCGCCGTGAGCTCGGACAAAACCGAGAACCCTGCCTCCGCCTGGATCGCCCGATCGCATTCGACCATCGCCGCTTGGAATACCGTCTCCTGCTGCAGCAGCGTTCGACCCATTCCCAACCACTGCGAGCCCTGGCCGGGAAACACGAACACCACCTTCCCCGCACCACCCGCGGTGACCTGCCCGCGCACCGCTCCGAACGGCGTCTCCCCCTTCATCACCGACTCGAGCGTGCTGCTCAGCTCCTCGCGCGTGCCAGCGACCACACCGATCCGTGCGTCCAGCGCCGTCCGCGTCGTCGCCAGACTGTACGCGACGTCTCCCAGCGTCTGCTCCGGGTGCCTCGCCAAGTGCTCTAACAGCCGCGCCGCCTGCGCGTTGGCCCCGCTCTCCGTACGCCCCGAGATCACGAACAACTCCAGCCCTCGCTCCGGCGCTCCGGCGCTGTGCTGCGGCTCGGGAGCCTC
>Ga0302321_100001644_pt1 | contig 19211 bp, 19 predicted proteins | sample Fen_T0_1_FD_202505 | JGI IMG/M metagenome (GOLD analysis project Ga0302321, IMG submission 202505) | Peat permafrost microbial communities from Stordalen Mire near Abisko, Sweden - Fen_T0_1 | ecosystem: Environmental > Terrestrial > Soil > Wetlands > Permafrost | place: Sweden: Abisko...
GGTGTAGTTTCCACTGTATTCCTTGGAGAGGCCGAAGAGGCGACCGAGCAAAAATCCGCCGATGCCGCCACCGCAGCCGACGAGGCCGGTCATCACGCTGATGTCCTTGGCGAAACGCTGCGGGAGGAGCTGGAAGACCGAACCATTGCACATGCCAAAAGCGCCAGAGGCGATGAAGAACGCCGCACCACAGAGCCAGAGATTGGTGGACAAGGCGGCCACGACCATGGCCACGGCGGCCACGCTGTAGAATACGCCGAGCGAGCGGATGCCGCCGAGTTTGTCGGCGAGCGCGCCACCCATCGGGCGACCGATGGCGCCGATTAAGGTGCAGAACGCGGCCATTTCGCCGGCGTGCACGGGTTTGAGATGAAACTGATCGCTGAAGTAGATCGCAAAGGCGGTGGCGAGTCCGACGAAACCGCCAAAGCTGATCGTGTAGAAAAAGCAGAACCAGTGAGCATCTTTTTCGCGGAGGAGTTTCCAGTAGTCGGAGAGTTTTTTCTTTTTGAACTCGCCCGGGGGTTCCTTGGAGAAAATCGCGTAGAGCACGAAGGCGAGTGCGAGCGGGACGATTGCCGCGCCAAAAACCGCCTGCCATCCCCAAACGGCGGCGATGCGCGGAGCGACGAGGTGGTCGATCACCACGCCGATGTTGCCGGCGCCGGCAAGACCGAGCACGACGCCCTGCATGTGAGGCGGATACCAGCGGCCGGACTGCGGCAGCGCGACGGCGAAACTCGCGCCGGCTACACCGAGGGCCACGCCGAGGAGTAGCGCCTGGTTAAGGGTGGAAATGCCGAACTGCCATGCGACGGCGAGGCTGGCCATGACGACGAGCTGGGCGATGATGCCGGTGGTTTTGGTGCCGATGCGATCGACCAGCATGCTCAGTGCGATGCGCAAAAACGCTCCCGCGAGAATCGGCGTCGAGACCATCAGGAATTTCTGATCGGCGCTCAGCTTAAGAACTGGTGCGATCATCGCACCGAGTGCGCCGAGCAGAGTCCAGACCATGAAACTGACGTCGAAGTAGAGAAACGACGTGGCGAGCGTGGGCCAGTGACCAGATTTTTTAAGCTGAGCAATATTCATGATTATGAAGTCAGCGATTAGCAGTGGTCATACCAACCCGTGTGCGTGAACGAAAAATTGTCTGAATAGTTTTAAGTTTAACGATGAGCGGTGCTCATGAAAAAGCCGGTCGCCTCACGAGGAAGCGACCGGCTGGTGAAGAAGTAATGCGGACGTTTTAGAGATTCAATGTAACCTGGAGGTAGGCATAACTGGCGTCTTTCGAGCCGACGGTGCGGAGCGACTGTTTGATGTAGTCGCCGCGGAAGTAGTGGCTCAGTCCGAGTTCGAACTGTGCGTAAGGGGTGACCGACCAGCCGGTCACGAGGTCGAGCTCTTTGCCGAGTTCGCGACTGAAGGTCGGGCTGATCGCATAACCGGTGCCGGCATTGGCGGCACCGCCGGTGCGCGCGACACCAGCGACGTTGTACCAACTGTCAGTGGTGCGATCGAGATAGTGGGCGTGGGCTTCGAGGGCGACGCTGATGGTGGGTTTCGGTTTGAAGGTGTAGGCTAGCCGAATGTCGTGGAGGTTCTGGAGGCTGTTGAGGTCCATGTATCCATAAAACAGATGCGTCGTGGCGAAGAGATTCTGGAACGTCTGGCTCGTGCCATCGGTTGAGTTGTTATCGCCGGATGCGTAGCTGTAGATGAGGCCGATGCGGTGCTGCCATGCGCTTTCGGTCAACGTGTAGCCGCCCTGTAGCACGGCGGCATAGGCGTCCTGTTTAAGGCGGGTGGCTGAGGCAACTGCGGCGGACAACGCGGTTGGCCCAGTGGTGGCGCGATTGCCGAACTGATGCATCAGCTCTACGCCGTAGTCCCAACGGCCGTATGCCAGCGGTTTGGATTTGATGCGAAGTCCCGTGGTGTAGAGATCCTGCTTGGCGGGATTACGGAAGGGCGCGGCGACGCCGGCGTAGGGGTTATTATTTACGTCAACATCCACGGTGGCGCTGGCAACGGTCACATTGCGCGAATAGAGATAGGCTTCGACGATATTGTTGGTGGAGACGGCGGGAATCGTCGGGAAGTTGAAGTAGATGCCCGAGAAATGATCGGCGGAGAGGTGCGAGTGGTTGAAGTTGGAGTTGTCGTTGTAAACGAGTCCACCGGTGAATACGTCGACACCGAACCAGGCGTTCTGCCAGCGAATCTTGGCGGCATCGAAGGTGCGTGCGTTGTTGTTCCAGCGGAAATGGCCGAGCGTGCGCTGGTCGCCATAGACGAGTTCCTGGCGGCCGATCTTTAGCGAAACCGGAAACTCTTTATGATTTCCCAGGAAGAAATAGGCTTGGTGAATATTTAGATCATAGTCGTTTTCGGCGAGGGCGTGGCCGGGTTTGTTGGCGTCGGCGGCCACACGCTGGTCACCGCGTTCGTCACGATAAGAAATGCTCGACCGGCCTTCGATCAGGAACGCATAGCGTTTGGCGGTGTAGCTGATACGCGGCATGATGCGGGCCAAATAATAGCTGTTGTTGTTGTCGTTATTGAGGCCGTTGCCGGTGTCGCGGAAGTCGGCATTCTGGCCGGAGTAGGTGAAGCCGGCATTGTCTTTGGCTTCCACGCGACCGCGAACATTCACGGCGATGTCCCAGGCGTTCATGTAGGGATCAGAGGCGCGCAGATATTCGTTAATGAATCCTGGGAAGGGGCGTGGTGGTGGTGGTGGCGTGTACTGGGCGTGGAGCTGGGAGACGGCTAGCGCAGCGGTCAGCGCCAGGACAAGTGAGCGGATTGTAGTTCTCATGATGCTTAGTGTTTGGTTTTGGTTGAAGGCGGTTGTTGGTGGGCAAGGCAAAGCCTGGGCGCCTCTGGATTGACGCGTGTTGGTGAGAAATCGTGATCTGAATTAAGGCCGGTCAGATTGGCCGGTGGAAATCAGGATTATATCGCTGCTTGAAGGAAAGCGGCTGGTTCGGCAGATGGCGGCGGTGCAGAGGGACGCAGGTGTGAGCGGTGTTCGAGGAAGGAAATGAGCTGTTCGCGCAATTTGTAGTAATCAGGATGTTCCATGATGGCCTTGCGGTTGCGCGGGTGAGGAAATTTTACCTCGATGATTTCGCCGACCTCGGCAGCAGGGCCGTTGGTCATACAGACGATGCGGTCGGAGAGAAAAATCGCCTCGTCCACGTCGTGGGTGACCATGAGCGCGGTGATCTGGTTCTTGCGCCAGAGGTCAACGAGTACCTGCTGAAGCTCGTAACGCGTGAGCGAATCAAGCATGCCGAATGGTTCGTCAAGGAGTAGCATCTTTGGCTTCAGCGCGAAGGCACGGGCGATGCCGACGCGCGGGCGCATGCCCTGCGAGAGTTCGGCGGGTTTTTTATCCATCGAGTCACCGAGGCCGACCACGGTGAGGTAATATTCGGCGATTAGACGGCGTTCCTCTTTGCTCGCGGTGAAGAAAACCTGATCGACGCCGATCATCACGTTTTCGATAGCGGTGAGCCAGGGGAGCAACGAGGGAGACTGGAAAACGATGCCGCGGTCCGGCCCCGGGCCGTCGAGTTCTTTGCCGGTGAGGATAATGCCGCCCTCGGTGATCGGTGTAAGGCCGGCGACCATCATGAGCACGGTGCTTTTGCCGCAACCGGAGTGGCCGATGATGGAGACGAACTCGCCTTTTTTAACCTTGAGGTCGAAGTCTTTGACGATGACCGCTGGGCCTCTGGGCGTTGGGTAGGATTTGCTGAGGCGGGAAATTTCCAGGTAGGCGCTCATGTTGTTTCGACCGTTTCCTGTTTGATTTCACTGCGACGCACAGGACGCGATCTGGGGCCGGTATAGCGCGGTTTGTTTATGTCTTCGGGTTCGATATCGGGCAGGATGAGCGACTGGGTGGTTTTGTGGCGGTTGCGGTTAGTTGCTTTCAGCAGGTAGTCAATCACCTCGGCACGAATCTGTTTAAAGTCGTAGTTTTCGTTGAGCTCAGCGCGATTTCTTGGGCGTGGCAGAGTGATCGGGATGCTGGGACCGAGGGTGGCGCGTGGGCCGGCAGTGAGAGGAATGACGCGGTCGGCCATCAGGATGGCTTCGTCGGGATCGTTGGTGATGAGGACGACAGTTTTTTTATCGGCTTCCCAGATCTGTAAAGTTTCCTGCTGGAGCGTGCCGCGCGTGAGGGCGTCGAGTGCACCGAATGGTTCGTCCATGAGCAGAATGCGCGGATTCATCGCAAGCGTGCGGGCGACGCTGACGCGCTGGCGCATGCCACCGGAGAGTTCGTGCGGTTTTTTGTCGCGGGCAGGCGTGAGTTTGACCATCGCGATGTGTTTTTCGATGTGCTCACGGCGTTTGGCTTCCGGCCAGCTGGAGAAGACCTGGTCAACGGCGAGGGCGATGTTCTCAAACACGCTCAGCCAGGGGAGCAGCGAGTAGTTCTGGAAAATGATGCCGCGATCCGGGCCGGGGCCGGTCACGGGTTTGCCTTCGAGGAGCACGCTGCCGGTGTCGGTTTTGACCAGGCCGGTGATGAGATTGATAAGCGTGCTTTTACCTGCACCCGAATAACCGACGATGGCGACGAACTCCCCTTCGTTGATCTCGAGGTTGATGTCAGCCAATACCTCCGTGCGGGCTTTGCCGGTGGCGTAGGTTTTGGATGCGTTCTTGATTTCGAGAAAAGCCATTTGGAAGAGGTCCCGGATCAGTTGGTGAGATTGTGCAGGCTGAAGCTCGTGGCGTAGATTTCGGGGCGAGTGGAGTCGAAGACCTTGCCGTCGAAAAGTGTTTCAGAACCGTCGAAGGGACTTGAGAGAGGAACGCCGAGTTCTTTCAGCGCGGTTTCAAAGAAGTCGGCGCGGATGACGCGTTCGGAGATTTTGGCGTAATCGGGGGCTCCGTAGTGGAGGCCCCAGCGACGAAACTGCGTTAACACCCAAATCGCATGACTGATGCGTGGACGGTTGGCATTGTCCATTGAGAAGGTCATGGGATGCGTGTTGGCGGCAGTGCGTCCATCGCCATAATGCGTGATTTCGCCGAGGCGTGCGGCGATCCATGCCGGGTTGCAATCGAGGTACTCGGGCTGGGCGAGAAGCATCGCGGCCTCGGTGCGGTTGAGTGGATTGTCTAACCAGACGCCTGCCTGATAAAGGGCTTTGAGCGAGGCGATGACGGTGGCCGGGTGGTGACTCGCGAACTCTTCGGTGAAGGCGAAAACTTTTTCGGGATGGTCGGGCCAGATTTCCTGCGAGGTAATGGCGGTGTAGCCTAGTTCGTCGGCGACGGCGCGGGAGTTCCACGGTTCACCGGCACAGAAGCCATCCATGCGGGCGGAGCGCATGTTCGAGACCATCTGCGCAGGAGGAACGGTGATGAGGGCGACGTCATTGCCTGGATGAATATTGCCGGCAGCCAACCAGTAGCGGAGCCAGAGTGCGTGGGTGCCGACGCGTAGTGTGTGGCCGAATACAAGCGGGCGTCCGCTGTCGCGACCCTCGATGGCGGCGGCGCGGAGAGCTTTTGCATCGGCGGCGACTTTGCCTTTGTAGGTGTGATGGAGTGTGATGGCCTGGCCGTTGCGGCTTAAAACCCAAGGTACGATGAGAGGCTTCTGGTTGATCCCGAGCAGGCCGCAGGCGGACGCGACTGGCATGCTGAAGAGCATCTGCGCGGCATGTGTCTCGCCGCTATTCACCGCATCGCGCAGGCCGGTCCAGCTCGTGGCACGGCGTAGAGTGACGTTTAGACCGTATTCGCGAAAAAGGCCGTGTGCGTGCGCAACGATGAGCGGCGCGGCATCGGTGAGAGCCATGAAGCCGAAGGCGAGTTCGGTGGGCGAAGCGTTTTTGGCGGACGTGTTCAAGCTGGATGGGTCGAAGGGCGTTGTCTCAATTTATAGGTTGTTTAGAGCGTGGATTTGAAACGTCGCTCCACCACGCTCATCAGGCGATCGAGAACGAAACCGACGAGCCCGATAATGATGATCGAAAGGATGATGTGCTCGTAGATCAGTGCGTTATATTCCTGCCAGAGGAAGCCGCCAACGCCGGGACGACCGGTGAGCATTTCGGCCGCAACAATAACCAACCACGCGATACCAAGGCTCAGCCGGAAGCCGGTGAACATATAGGGCAAGGTGGCGGGAATGAGAATTTTGAAGAGCGTCTTGGTGCGCGATAGTTTGAGCACGCGACCGACGTTGAGATAGTCCTGCGGGACGGCGCGCACGCCGACGGCGGTATTGAGCACGGTCGGCCACATCGAGCAGATGGCGATGGTGAAGAGTGCGGCGAGCGTTCCTGCTTCTTTGCCTGCTTCGAGGAACATCACCAGTCCTAGAGGCAACCAGGCAAGAGGTGATACGGGCCGAAGGATCTGGATCAGTGGGTCAAACATTTTTGCGAAGGTGGGCGACAGGCCAAGGAAGAAACCAATCGGTACGCCCACGATGAGAGCGATGGCGTAGCCGACGGCGACCAGGCCGAGCGAGTACAGAGTGAATCGTAAAATGCCCTGGTCCATCTCGCCGCGCTTAGCGAATGGTTCGAGGATGTAGAGTTTGCACGAGTCCCAGGTTTCGATGATGTTGGGCAGCGCCGGGATCATTCCTTTGCGGACCTCGCTCGTGATTTCTCCCTGAGCGTCTTTCGTGACGACTTTTTTTCCTGCGACTGCGTGCCAGGCGCCGAGAACGATCAGGATTCCGATCATGGGCAAAATGAGCCAGTCGAGTTTGGTGTTTTTCATGAAGTCGATGATTTTGCTGGATTTTTATGGTGGGAAGCAGCGGCGGAAACGACCGAGAGGCTGAGCGCGATCAGTGGTGAAAGAATGCTTTTGATGACGAGGATGGAATCGATCTCGTGGCGCAGCCAGTGGTCACCCTGATTAACCGCCACCTGCAAAAGGCCGACCGCGAGTCCGATCGGGGCGGCCTTGCGCCAGACTGCGGGAAGCAGCAGCGCGTGCAGGAAGGTGATCCGGGGTGAGTGGCCGGCGTTCATGAGCGGGCTCAGCCCTTCATGCTGTGCACGGCGAAGCTTTTGGCGAAGGCTTCAGGTTCGGCCGGATTGAAGATCGCTCCGTCGAAGAGCGTTTCGGTGTCATTGTTGAGGCCGCCGTGAGTGACGCCGATTTCCTTCATGGCTTCTTCGTAGATGTCGTTACGCATGACGCGTTTTGCGACGCCCTCGTAGTCGGGTGTGCCGGTGACGAGGCCCCAGCGACGGTACTGCGAGAGGAACCATTTGGCATACTTCGGCTGCGGGTAGTTGCAGTTGCGCTTACTGAAGTGCATATAGAATTCGTCCCGGGCTTTGCGGCCGTCGCCGTAGTCGAGGTTGCCCTCGAGACGACCGAGGATCGTCTTGGGATCGCAGTTGATATAGGTGGCCTTTGAGACGATGGCGCACTGTTCGGGACGGTTGGCCATATCGTCGAGCCAGACGCTGGCTTCATGGAGAGCCTTGAGGACGGCCTTGACGGTCTTTGGATTTTTCTCGGCGAATTCCTCGGTGAAGGCGCAGACTTTTTCCGGATGATCTTTCCACATGTCCTGCGTGGTAACAGAGGTAAACCCGATGCCATCGGCAATGGCGCGAGCGTTCCAGGGTTCGCCGACGCAGAAGCCATCCATTTTGCCGATCTTCATGTTGGCGACCATCTGCGGAGGAGGAACGGTGATGAGGCTGACGTCCTTGTCAGGATTAATACCGCCGGCGCCGAGGTAGTAACGCATCCACATGGCATGCGTGCCGGGAGGAAACGTCATGGCGAAGGTGAGTGGTTCGCCCAGCTTCTTGGCTTCTTCGACGAAGGGCTTGAGGGCCTTTGGGTCCGCGCCGATCTTGCCTTTCCATTCAGTCTTGAGCGAGATGGCCTGGCCGTTGCGGTTGAGCAGCCAAGGAATAACCATCGGCTTTTTCGGCGAGCCGGCGAGGCCCATGGTCGAGGCGAGTGGCATGCCGATGAGCATGTGGGTGGCCTGAATCGAACCAGTCGAAAGGTTGTCGCGGATGGCGGCCCAGTTGGCACCCTTGGTGATTTTGGCGTTGATGCCGTATTTTTTGAATAACCCTTTTTCGTGAGCGATGACGATGGGCGAGCAGTCGGTCAGCGCGATCATACCGAAGTTGATATCGGTCGTCTCGGGTGCTTCCGAAACGGAGCCGGCGGTGGCGGCCCAGGATTTCGAGCCGAGCGCGGACCAGAGGGCGGCAGCGCCAAGACCAGCAGCGCTTTTGGTCAGAAAGGCCCGGCGGTTGAAGGCGTGGGTGGTGTCGGTGGATTTAAGAGGAGACGAGTTCATGCGGTGAGCTAGTTCGGGTTGCGTGGTTAAAAATGTCTTCGCGAAACAGGCGATGCGTGAGCTGGTTGGTCACGGTCCCGGAGGGAAGGAGGCCGGCGGCGATCAGTTCCTGTTGAATCGCGGCGGCTTTGGCGGTTGATGGTAGGTTGGCCTGGCCAGCGTGAAAGACATGGAAGTCCGGGATGTTCTCGGTCCGACCGTGTCCACAATCGAAGGTGCCGGTGAGGGCAGGAGAAATGATGCGGGCGGACTGGTTGATGTAACCGGCGTTGGCGAGGAGGCGGGACAACGGTTCGCGGTTGGCTGGTTCGTCGCACCAGGCGCAGGCTTCAACGAGGGCGGCAATGAGCGCGGTATGTTCGGCCGCGCGTGTCTCTGCAAAACGTTCGGTGACCATGAGGACTTTTTCCACATGTCCTGGGTGCTGGGCGGCGCTCCAGGTGGGGCACCAGCCGGATTTTTCGCGCACGGCGAGCGTGTTCCAGGGCTCGCCGGCGCAGTAGCCGTCGATTGTACCAGCCGAGAGGTTGCGAAACATCTGGGCGGGGGGGACGACGACGATGCGTACGTCGCGATCGGGATTAATACCACCCTCACGCAGCCAGGTGCGCAGCAGGAGGTGGTGTGAGGAAAAGTTGAATACAACGCCAAAGGTGAGCTTGCGTTCGCCGCTGCGACGGCGGGTTTCGTCGCGTAGGGAACTGGCGTCGCGCACGCCGATCACCCAAAGTCGCTCGGAGAGGGTGATGGCGTTGCCGTGGAGATTGAGGATGAGGCCGGTGGTGACTGGGCAGGCGACCGAATCCAGCCCGAGCGTGGTGGACCAGAGCATCGGCGCGGGGGCCTGGGCGGCGTCGAGTTCGCCGTAGACGATTTTTTCCCGCATGGTTGCCCAACCTACCTCGCGGCTGAGCTGCACACGTACGCCATGTTTTGCAAAGAGTCCGCGTTCCTCGGCGACGGCAAAGGGAGCGGCGTCGGTCAGCGCGAGAAACCCGACACTCAAGAGGCGCGAGGGTTGGCTGGCGTGGGTTTTTACGGGTGAAGACGTCATTGGATTTGCGAAAGCCTTTAGCCGAGTTCGTGCCAGTTGTGCCAATTGGCGTGATTACTGCTTTTCAAACATTTCATAAAAACAATGAAACACGCTCATTCATGAGAACCACGCTCGATAGCCGTCAGTTGGCCGCGTTTGATGCCGTCGCTCGACGCGGCAGTTTTACGTTGGCCGCTAAGGACTTGTTCCTCACACAGTCAGCGGTGAGTCACGCGATGAAGGCGTTGGAGACGGAGGTGGGCTGTCGGCTGATTGATCGGGTGGGCAAACGCGCGCTGCTCACGCAGGCGGGGGAGCAGTTCTTGCGGCACACTGAAAAGATTTTGCGCGAGATGGAGGCTGCGCGCTCGGGGTTGGATACGTTGACTAATTGGGGTCACGGCCGGCTTCGGGTGGGCGCGAGTACGACGGCCTGCCAGTATATTTTACCCACGGTGCTGCGTGAATTTAAGCAGAGCTTCCCGAAGTGTGTGATCAAAATTGAACCGGGCGATCATGGGCGGCAGCTGGAGCTGTTGCGTGCGGGGCAGATTGATCTCGCGATCATGCCGATGCCGGCTGGTGACGGAGAATTTGATTTTGTGCCGCTCTTCGAGGACGAGCTGCGCTTTCTTGTGGCGCCGCTTCATCCTTGGGCGCAGGCGGGTGGTGTGCCGCGTGGTGCGATCTCCGAGGAGACACTGATTCTGTATAACAAGAGCAGCTATACCTTTCGGTTGGTTGAAGAATATTTTCGTGAAGAAAAGGTTCTGCTGAGTAATTACATCGAGCTTGGGTCGATGGAAGCGATCAAGGAGCTGGTTAAAATCGGACTCGGGGCCGGCGTGCTCGCACCGTGGATTGCACGTGAGGAATTGCGGACTGGGGCGTTGATTTCGTTTCCGCTCGGTCGACGGAAATTGAAACGCACGTGGGGCGTGGTTTATCTCCATGGCCGGCGTCTGCCGCTGGCTGAAGAAACTTTCGTCGGGCTGAGCCGGACCGTGACCGAGGGCTACGGCGAGTCGGCGCCGGAATAGTCTTCTGGGCGGTTCCAGTTGGTGAAGAGGCCGGTTTCAGCTGGTTCGATCTTCACCGGTTGAATCTGGCCGGTGGCAACTTGTTTGCTCACCCAGGTTTGGAGTGAAAAACGGCCGGCGGCGAGAGCGGCACGAGCCGATTCGGCGGCGCGTCGGGAGTAGATGGCGACCAAGGGCTCGAAGAAATCGTTTTCATGGGGAACGGCGCCACTCGTGGTGGTGCATCGGGCGATCAGTTTGCGCAGGAATGATGGTGTCATTGCGGGCAAATCGACGGCGAGCACGGCGATGTGGTTGGTTTGCGCGGCGTCGAACGCCGCGACCAGCCCGGCGAGCGGGCCGCAGTTTTCGGTGGCATCGGCAATTTCTCGGGTGTCGGGCCGGCCGTAGGTTTGTCCTAGCCGGACGGATACAAAAATTTGGCTCACGCCAGCGGTTCGGAGCGTGGCGATGGCCTGATCGAGCAAGGTCAGGCCGTTGGGAAGGGTGAGCAGGGCTTTGTCGCGACCCATGCGGGTCGAGCGTCCGCCGACGAGCACGACACCGGTGAGAGGAGCGGCTGCGTCTGGTTCGGTCACGGCGGTGAAAACCTTAACCGCCGATCGCGGTCATCGGGCGACCAGGCCGGTACTGTTCGCGGAAGAGATGTTCGCGCGGCTTGGCGAGGAGGGCGGCCTGCAACACTTCACGCACGGCTTCGTCGGTGGGGGCGTGGCGGAGGGTTTCGCGCAAGTCGATTTCGCCGTGATCGCCGAGGCAGGGGCGGATTTTACCGTCGGCGGTGAGGCGCATCTTATTGCACGTCTCGCAAAAATGCGGGTTGGTCAGCGCGCCGATGAAGCCGACGAGCGAGCCGTTGTTGCGGAACTGGTAATATTTGGCGGGACCCCAGCCGAGGCGCTGATTAGGTTCGACGATCAGTTCGTCCTGCGCGGAGAGGATGCGCATAGCCTCGGAGACGGGAAGAAAGTTTTTTTCGGTGAGGACGTCGGCACTGGTCAACGGCATGAGCTCGATCAGGCGGAGCGGCGTGCCGTGTTCGGCGGCGAAACACGCGAGCGGCCAGAGCTCTTGCTCGTTCACGCCGCGCATGAGCACGCAGTTGAGTTTCACGCGTTCGAAGCCGGCGTCGAGGGCGGCGCGGATGCCGGCGATGACGGTTTGAACATCACCGCCCGTGATGCGGTGGTAGAGCGCGGGATCGAGTGCATCGATACTGATGTTGGCGGTGCGCATGCCGGCTTCGCGCAACGGTCCGGCGAGAGCGGCGAGTTTGGTTCCGTTGGTGGAAAGGCCGATACACTCCACACCGGGAATGGCCGACATGGCGCGAACGATTTCGACGATATCGCGGCGCACGAGCGGCTCGCCCCCGGTGAGGCGGAATTTGCGAAAACTCAGGCTGGTAGCTACGCGAACGACACGAATAATTTCTTCGGCGGTGAGGTGATCCTGCGTTTTTTCCCAACCTTTGTAACCCTCGGGCATGCAGTAGAGACACCGCTCGTTACACCGGTCGGTGATCGAGATGCGCAGGTAATCAACAACGCGTCCGAAGGGATCCATGGTAAAATTTAGGCGGTTGAGACAGGTTTTGTGTGCGGATCGGCACCGTGGAGGTGGGCGATGCCCTCGCGTAGGGCGTGGGCAAGGATGCCGAGGCATTCGGCGACAGCGGAAGGTTTGCCCGGGAGGTTGACGATGAGCGAAGTGCCGCGCGTGCCGGCGGTGGCGCGCGAGAGAATGGCAGTGGGAACTTTGGCGAACGATCGCATGCGCATGATCTCGCCGAAGCCGGGCAATTCTTTTTCGAGGATTTCGCGAGTGGCCTCGGGCGTGACGTCCCGGGCCGAGATGCCGGTGCCGCCAGTGGTGACAATCAAATCGCAATGCTCACGATCGGCGAATTCGCACAGTTTACCGGCGATCTGGGGGATTTCGTCCGGGACGATGGCGGAGACGAACTGCGCCTCAGCGCCAAAGACGGCGCGTAGCAGGCGTTTGATCTCGGGCCCGCTGAGATCTTCGTAGATGCCGGCGTTGGCGCGGTCGCTGATGGTGATGCAGCCGATCTTCATGATTTGATTTTTTCGAGGACCTGAATGCCTTCGATGCGCATGGTTTTGTCCATGGCTTTGCACATGTCGTAGAGTGTCAGGGCGGCGATGCTGGCGCCGGTGAGCGCTTCCATCTCGACGCCGGTTCGGGAGTCGGTTTCGGCTGTGCAGGCGACCTCGATGCGGTCCTTGCGGATTTGAAATGTGATACCGACGTGGTTCAGTGGCAGCGGGTGGCAGAGAGGGATGAGTTCGGCGGTGCGCTTGGCGGCTTGGATGCCGGCGATGTTGGCCACGGCAAGGACGTCGCCTTTGGGCAGGGCTTTGGCGCGGAGGGCGCGAATGGTTGCAGGTTGGCAGATGAGTTGCGCGGCGGCGACGGCGCGGCGGTGTTGCACGGGTTTGGCCCCGACGTCGACCATGCGAGCGGTTCCCGTTTCATCGAGATGGGAAAACCCGGTGGGTGAAGAGCGTTTTTGTTTTTGAGCAGCCATGCGATCGTTCAAATTGAAAGGAACGCGACAGTTGTGCCCTTCGCAAGCGAGGAGGCGTTGTCCGCGACGCGAATAAGCGCGTTTGCCGTCGCGAGAGCGGTGAGATCACCGGAGCTACTCCAGCGCAGTGGCATAAGCAGTGGATCGGCGAAATCCTCGCGGGCGAATGCTGGCCAGAAGGTTTCGCGAGCGTTGCCACCGGCTTCGAGATCGGTCGTCAGCACGCCGCGCCGCCAGAGAGGCGACGGCGGAAGGCCGGAGAATTTTCCGAGAGCGGTGCGCACGAAGAGATTGAGGCAGACGAAGTGAGCGAGAGGATTTCCGGGTAGTCCGAACGCGATAACGGGACCGCGATGGGCGAAGATGAGCGGTTTGCCGGGACGTGTGGCCGTTTTACTGACGAGGATTTCGAAGCCGACGCGCTCGAGGAGTGAGCGAGTGAAATCGTGTTTGCCGACACTGGCGCCGCCTGAGATGAGGACGAGGTCGGCGGTTGCGGTTTGGGTGCGCAGGATGGTTTCGGTGGCCGCTTCGTCTTCGGGCACGCGGAATTGCTGGGGAACGATGCCGTGGGTTTGGAGAAAGGCGCGAACGAGGGTGGTGTTCGAGTCGCGGATCTGGCCGGGGCTGGGTGTTTGATCGGGGGCAACGATTTCGTTGCCGGTGACGATGTGGATGACACGGGGCAGTCGGGTCACGCAGGGCGTGTTGAAGCCAGAACTGGCAAAAAGGGCTAATGTGCCGGCGGTGAGTCGGGTTGGTGCGGCGACGAGGATCTGGCCGCGGGAAATGTCTTCGCCGCAAAAGCGAATGTGGCGTTCTGGCGTGCGGCGCAGGACTTGCAACGAGTCGCCTTCGAGGACGGTGTCTTCTTTCATGATCACCTGGAGGGCGGGTGCGGGGAGCGCGCCGCCGGTGGCGATGCGGATGGCGTTGCCGGTTTGGAGTGGCTGTGGTTTCCAGTCGCCGGCGCGGATTTCGTCAACGACACGAAAAACGGTGGAATGGTCGTCGCAGCGCACGGCATGTCCATCGACGGCGGAGCGGTCAAAGGCGGGCTGGTCTTCGGTGGCGCAAACCGGTTCACGCAGAACTCGGTCGAGCGCATCCGCGAGGGAGACGTTTTCCGTGTCGAGGGGTGCGCAGCTTTTTTGTATGAGCTCGATGAGTTCGGTTGCGCCGGGTGCTGGTGGTTCGTGGTTCATGGCAACGGCGGGAGAGGCTGACCGGTGGTGTCGAGAGCGCGGACTTTCCAGATGGGAACATCTTGCTTCAACCGGTCCATGAAGGCGGCAATCATGGCCAGGGCTTCGGCGCGGTGGGCGGCGGCAGCGACGATATAAACTGCGTTGTAGCCGACAGGGACGATTCCAATTCGGTGGATAACACGAACGAATAGGCAGGCGTGGCGTTGGCCGATGTCTTCCACGATGGCTCGCATGGTTTGTTGGGCCATCGGTTGGTAGGCTTCGTAGACCAGACCGCCAATAGGGAGGCCTGCTTCTTCGCCGCGCACGACGCCGGCGAACGTTACCACGGCTCCAGCCTGATTCGTAATCGTCCGTGGGAGCGGTTGGTGCGTCTCGACATATTCAGGCTCGATGGTGATTTCGACGATCATAGTTCAACCGCCAGAGACGGGAGGGATCAGCGCAACTTCATCGGTATCCGAAAAACGAGTACTGGCGACGGCGTAGGTGCCGTTGCGAGCGAAGCGGACGGAGCGGCGATAGCGTGTTAGTTCGGGAAAGCGGGTGAGCAGGCGTTCCCAAAGATGATCGGCGTCGATTTCGCCGTCGACGTGGAGCTCAGCCGTGGCGCAGTTCGCGGCGGTTTTGAGATGGGCAAAGAAAAGAATGCGCATGCGAGACGGCTTGTCGGTTAGAGTGGTTTCTGGTTTACGCGGAGGATGCCGTCGGTGAGGATTTTTGCGCGCAAGCCGCCGCGGCCTTTGAGCCAGGTTTCGGCGCCGGGGCCGAGGGCCTTGTCCATCCAAGAGCAAGGTCGGCATTCTTCGATGGCGGCGAAGCGCACGCCTTGGATTTCGAATTCCGTGCCGACGAGCGCATTGAGATCGATGCCGCGGGTGATGACGTTGCGTCGGGTGGCGGCGGGCAGGGCGGCGGGCAGGGCGAGCTCGCGGCGCAGCGCTTCAAAAACCTCGATTGAGAAGAAGGTGATCTGGCCCGTGTAGTTTTCTTTGAAGTCGAAAAAGCGATCATTGCGGATGCCGCGATTGGCAACGCATTCGATTTCGTTGACGTCCAGCAAGGCGTGTTCAGCGGCGGCCTGGCCGTGGTGGCCGAAGTAGTTGTGCCCGGGAGAAACGAAAAGATTTTCGATGCGGATCATGGTGGCTCTTACCGGATTGATAACGGGTATCGGCAGGGCAGTGGGTGTGTTTTGAACCAAATTTGATCCAGGTCAGCGAAGTTCGCGAACGGAGAGAGTTGATCGGACGCCGTTTGGCAGGCGGGTGACCTCGTGTGTGTGCAGGCCGTTGGCGTTGATGAGCGACCATGCTGGCTGTTTGTCGACGGCGTCAAGTTCGACGTCGGACAGGCGCACATCAGTGATATCGTCGAAGGTGATGGCGGGTCGGGCGTCGGGTTTGTCGAGGCGCAACTCCACGCCGCGCAGACGCAGACCTTTGACGTGGCGGGCGAACAGGCCCCACGACGGCAGGGTGCCGAATTCATAGGGATCTGGATACGCTTTTTCCAACTCGGGCACGGTGCGGGCGACCTGCTCGGCGGTGCCGCCGCCGGCGTAGTGAATCTGGATATTTGAGAGGGCGACGTCCTCGATCGGATGACCGGGCAGGCCGGCAATCAGGATGCCGTGTTCGGGGGCGACGTTGCTGGCGACGAGATTTTCGATGAGGATGCGGCGAACATGGCCGGGCTCAGTGGTGTCGGGACGGCGTAGGCGGGCTCCGAGTCGGATGAAGATCGGAGCATTCTGGACGTCGCGCATGGTTATGTTGGAAATAGCGATGTCTTCGAGGCTGCCGCCGTCAACCTGTTCCAGGGCGAGGCCGCGGCAGTGGTCGAAGACGCAGTTGGAAATCGTGACATTACGAAATCCGCCGCTGGCCTCGGTGCCAAGTTTGATGCGGCCCATGGAGCCGCCGCGATGGACGATGCGATGTTGGCGGGTTCCGTCGAGGAGCGTGCCTTCGTCGTAACCGCTGACGAAGCAATTGGTGATGGTGACATTCTCGGTTAGGCGCAGAGTACCAAGGGCGAACGAGGATTTCAGGCAGATGCCGTCGTCCCAGGGTGTGTTGACGGAGCAATTCGAAATGCGGACGTTGACGCAGGAATCGATGTCCATGCCGTCGCGGTTGGTGTCGATGGTGAGGTTGTCGATGGTGAGGTTGTCCACGCCGGTGGCGAGGACGCCGAGATGGCCGCCGTGGAGGATGGAGAAGTCGCGCAGGGTGACGTTGCGGCAATTCTTTAGGGCTATGGCTTTGTTCCCTATGCCGTCGGGCAGGGTATCGCGGGCATTAGGGTAGCTGAAGGGACCGGGCGTCAGGTCGGGTCGGAGAGGGAAATCGACGGGGCCGTCGGCGGCGAGCGCGTCGGGTGGAAGTTCGCCGGGTTGGGCAGGCGGGGGAGTAACGTTGACCGGGAGGGCGATCCGGCCATTGCCGCGACTGAGGCCGCGACCGTAGATCCGACCGGAGCCGATGATCGCTACGTCTTGGAGGTTTTCGCCCCAGATCAGGCTGTTGTGCCAGTGGCTGTGCCCGAAATCCTGGAATTGTGAGCTGGCGTTGGGTTCGGCTGGATCGAAGCCGCCGGGCTGGCCGATGGGCGGTGGATCGGCAGCGATGATTGTGGCGCCGGGGCCGATGAAGAGCGTGACCTTGCTTCGCAGTTGGATGGAGTGGCAGAGATAGTTGCCAGAGGGAAATTCGACGGTGCCGCCGCCAGCTTCGGCCGCGGCTGAAATAGCTTGGTTAATGGCAGCGGTGTCGAGGGTTTGGCCGTCGCCTTTGGCGCCGAAGGCCCGGATGTTGAAGCTGGACTGGGCGCCGAGGATGGTTGCGGTCAGGCAGTTTATGGCCAAGTAAATGAAGATAAGGAGCGACCGGGGGGACTTCATGGTGGGGAGAAAATCGTTGTGGCGGGCAGAGGCAAAACATCCTGCTGACGGATGGCGCCTCAGTGGGGAATAGGCGGAGTGGGTGCGAAGGAAGTAGTTCTATTGGAAATCTGAACGATAAGAAATGCTACTCGGCTATTTTTACAGATCGGGGCGGTTAATTTTTGAAACACGTTAATGTGAGTCTGATTGGTGTAATTAACGCTAAACAATGAATTTGCATAATTAACGGGCTGGTTTATGCAGGTCTATAACTCACCGTCCGTCAGCCTGCGGGTGTGACTGTATGTCGGATGTTAAATTGAAGGGCGTGTGGAGTGATTGGCGAATGAGAGTTTTAGTTCGCACGCGAAACACCGATTTAATTAATCCAAATGGTAACGTCGCGAAACAATATCGTGGCATAGCCGTTCATCCAATATTTAACCCAACTCATACGATCATGGCCTATATTATTGACGCCGAAAAATGCACCGCTTGCGCAGCCTGCGCCGATCAATGCCCGTCGGGCGCTATTTCCGCCGCTGAGGGTGGCGGGCACTATATCATCGATGCTGAAAAGTGCGTCGATTGTGCTGCTTGTGAAGGTGGTTGCCCGACGAGCGCCATTTCCGCCGGCGCTTAAACAGACTTTTTGGGGTATAGGTTTTTTGTTTCGGCCGATGCGTTTAGCGCGTCGGCCGTTTTTTTTGGCCCTCCGGTTGGCGGGTTTGTGCCAAAAGCGTGAGCGGCCCTTGTCATCGGCCCTTTCAATGGGTCACACTGGTGGTTCATGGGCGTGCAAAAATACTCTTTGCGGATCAACGCGGCGCAACAAGGCGTTCGGCTGGACCATTTTCTCGCCGCTTCGTTGCCCAAAACGCTTGGTCGCGAGGTCTCCAGTGGCCAGTTACGCAAGCTGATTGAGGCTGGCGCGGTCAATCTCAATGGCCGGCCCGAGCGTTCGCCTGCGAGGACGCTGCCGGCGGGCGTGCGGGTTGAAGTGATTACCGATGTGGCTCGGTTTAGTAAGAAAGATGACGACAGAAAAGAGCCTGTTCGATTGGACACGCCCCGCGTTGGGTTCGCCGCGCCGCAGATTCTTTTTGAAGATGAATGGTTGATCGCGGTGGACAAGCCGGTCGGTTTGCCGACGCAGCCGACGTTGGATGAATCGCGAGCTAACGTCTTCGGCTTGCTCAAGGATTTTCTGCAAAAACGCGATGGCGGCACGCCTTACCTTGGGCTGCACCATCGCCTTGATCGCGATACGTCGGGGGTGGTGCTTTTCACCAAGGATCAAAAAGCCAATGCTGGCGTAACAGCCCTGTTTTCAACGCGGGCGCTTCAGAAAACCTACCAGGCTTTGTGCCTGGCAGGGAGCTCATGTCCTGAATCCTGGGAGGTGAAGAATTACCTCGGTGTGGTGGCACGGGCAGGGAAGAACAGCAAGTTCGGCGCGGTCCGGAGTGGCGGCGATCCAGCGCACACGTCGTTCAAAGTTCTGGAGCATTTCCCTGGTGCGTTGTTGGTTGAGGCGAAGCCGCGCACCGGTCGTACCCATCAGATCCGGGTGCATCTGGCGGGCGGAGGGTTGCCGATTCTGGGCGATGGATTTTACGGTGGGCCGGTGGATTTCAGGCCGGCGCCGGGTGTCAACCTGCACATTCCTCGTACGATGTTGCACGCCGCCGTTCTGGTGTTCAGTCATCCGGTGAAGAACGTTGAGATAACGATCCACAGTCCGCTGCCTGCGGATTTTGTCGCCTGCCTGAAACAACTACGGAGTGCGATTGGTTCGGTCTAAACCGTGCGGTTGGCCTAATCCCCGAAACGGAAACTGACTTTGCCGCGATAGCAGTCGCGCACCGGGTGCAACTGACTTTGCGGCCCGTGGGTTTCGGCGGGATGAAATTTTTCACCAACGGCGGGAATTTCGTGCAGGAAGGCAAGGCCCGCCTTCGGAAGGTGGACCGCTGAGGCTTTCTGCAGTTCATCCGGAGGAAACGACGGTGTGAGCACTTGGACGTAAAGATCGTCGGTGTGTATCACGGTCGTGATCGGGCCTTCGCGTGTGTCGAGGGTGATCCAGCGCACACCGGCAAAACAGCCTTTGAACTCCGGATACACCCAGCCTGCGTAACCGGTGATGGTGTCGTT
>Ga0302321_100001645_pt1 | contig 19207 bp, 21 predicted proteins | sample Fen_T0_1_FD_202505 | JGI IMG/M metagenome (GOLD analysis project Ga0302321, IMG submission 202505) | Peat permafrost microbial communities from Stordalen Mire near Abisko, Sweden - Fen_T0_1 | ecosystem: Environmental > Terrestrial > Soil > Wetlands > Permafrost | place: Sweden: Abisko...
ATTGATTTTACCACTCACAATTTGTTAAGTTCCGGTAATATAGTGCTAGCCTTATTTTGCCGTGTAACCAACCATCTACTTTGTTGAGTTTTTTAAGTACCAGGCATTTTCCCTGACCAAAACAAAAAACATCTTTATCCATAATTATAAATAACTCAGCAATGACATTTGACCCTTCATTTACCACTTCTTACCTGGTCGCTTTCGCAATGGGCCTTGCCACCAGCTTGCATTGTGTGGGAATGTGTGGCTCCATCATTGGCACGCTCACCTTAAGCTTAAGCCCAGAAATACGGAACAGCAAACGGCTTCTGATCCCGTTTGTGTTTAACTACAATCTTGGCCGGATTACCAGTTATACCTTGGCGGGTGCTTTGGCTGGAATTGTTGGATCCTTCATCCCCGCTCCCGTCACTGAGATCAATGGTTACCGCATATTGCAGTTATTGTCGGCGGTCATTATAGCCGGGGCGGGATTTTATATCGCAGGCTGGTTGCCGCGTTTTGCTTATATTGAGAAAGCCGGTGTCCATTTCTGGAAAATAATAGAACCTTATGGACGCAAACTTATCCCCGTAAAAGACCGTACCCAGGCTTTTCTGTTTGGTATGGTGTGGGGATGGCTGCCTTGTGGACTGGTCTATACTGCCCTGGCGCTCGCCTTGACCACTGGCGATATCAGCAAAAGTGCCCTAACCATGTTTGCATTTGGTTTGGGTACTTTACCTGCTGTTATGGGTGTAGGTATAATGACCAGCGTACTGACGCGGTTATCGAGAATGCAGCGCTTCAAACAGGTAGTCGGCCTGTTCATGATAGCTCTTGCATTACTGGCCGCCATGCCTTGGCTTAATCCAATGGCTATAATAACTACGCATACAACACATTAGAGAGGCAGTCGTGGATCATTTTAAAGCGATCATAGGTCAATCCCCCGCATTGGATGCGTTAATCCGTAGCGCCAGGATAGCGGCCGCCACTGATGTAACTATATTACTGAATGGTGAGACCGGCACCGGCAAGGAAATTCTTGCCAATGCCATTCAACAATCGAGTTCCAGGGCTAATAAGCCTTTCATCACTTTAAATTGCGCCGCATTACCGGAAAGCCTGATCGAATCGGAATTGTTCGGTCATCGTAAAGGTTCGTTCACGGGCGCTACGGGTAACACTCAGGGGCTATTTCGAGCAGCAGATGGCGGCACCTTATTCCTCGACGAGATAAATTCCTTACCCGTTTCAATCCAGGCAAAGTTATTGCGCTTTATTGAATCCGGCGAGTGCCTTGCCGTCGGCGACACCGAGCCTTATACCATCGATGCGCGTATTATTGCTGCCACAAATTCTGACTTAAACCGACAAATCGCTGATGGCTCGTTCAGGCGCGACTTGTATTTCAGGTTAAATGTAGTGCCTTTAAATCTGCCGCCGTTAGCCCAACGTCTTGGCGACATCGAGCTTCTGATAAAGCACTTTATGAAACTGTTTGAACGTGAGCATGGAATGCAAGCTCCAGAATTCAGCAATAAAGCTTTAAAAACACTCAAAGCCTATAATTGGCCGGGCAATATTCGTGAATTACGGAACTTGTGTGAACGGCTTTGCATTTTATTGGCTGGCAAATTCATAGAACCCGAAAACCTGCCATCCGAGTTCAATGCAAATCTCCCAATCCTTAATCTGCCTCAATTTACTCTCCCGTCCGCTGGGCTGGATTTGGATAACCTAGAAGCCAGTTTAATCCAGCAAGCTTTGGAAATGACTAAGGGTAACCGAAGCAAATCCGCAAGGCTGCTTGGCTTGACCAGGGACACGCTGCTTTATCGCATGGAAAAGCACGGATTTTCTGCACAATAATGTAAGCTAAGCAAAAACCACTTGCTTAGCTACCATTTCGACATCTAATCGACATCACAGTAACATTGTCGCTATTCCCGTTGGCGCGGTAAACGGATAGCATCGCCAATCGGCTAAGACGATCTATATTGCTCTCAAAAGCAGCCAGTTGTAACAGTTCATCTTGTTTTACGTGTCCCCAAAAACCATCGCTGCACAGCACGAAGGTCTCGTCCTCTTCTATCGCCGGAAACAACTTAATATCTATAGGATGCGCCTTATTCACATTAATGCTACGGGTAAGATGATTTTGTTCAGGGTGGTGCGCCAATTCTTCCTCGGTTATTAAACCGACATTCAATAAATCCTCGGGGACGGAATGATCGCGTGTTCGCCATAAAATTTCATTTGGATTCAACCTATAAACCCTGGAATCCCCACAATGCGCCACCATAGTCCGTTGGTCATCCAAATAGAGGATAGCGCACGTCGTATGTGCTTGGTCTGCAATGTGGTCATCGGCAAATAAAACCTTCATCTCATTGATGGCATCCTTAATCCAGGCCGAAAAAACATCAACAGGATTCTCCGCGATTTTTTTACTATAGGTTTTTGCACAGCTAAGCATGCCCTGACAGAAAAATTGGGATGCTTTTTCACCCGCCTGATGTCCACCCAAGCCATCAGCGACAACAAATAAGGCAAAATCATTTTCGACGATATGCGCCATAGCGTCCTGATTGGCTTCCCTATCGCCTACGTTTGTTAACTGAAAGAATTCAAGCTGCATGGTTCTTATTTAATAGTTAATTGCGCTCTTGCATTGACCATAATCTGTTTTAAATCCCTGACTGACTGCGCCAATCCTGAAAACAGTGCCTGGGCAATAATGGCATGACCAATATTCAACTCAACTATTTCAGGTATCCGGCATATTGCTTCAACATTATAGCAATGTAAACCATGCCCGGCGTTAACTTGTAAGCCGATGTTATTGGCATAATACGCAGCTTGCCGAATTCGATCCAGTTCTGCTTTCTTGTCGGCAGAAGTCTTTGCTTCAGCATAACTTCCGGTATGCAGTTCTATAACGGGCGCACCTGCTACTTTAGCGGCATCAATCTGGGCGTGATCGGGCGCTATAAACAGCGATACCTCAATCTCTGCGCTGGCAAGCTGTTCGCAAGCCCATTGCATACGGGATTGATTACCTGCTACATCCAAGCCGCCTTCCGTGGTCAATTCCTCGCGCTTTTCAGGCACCAAACAGCAAGCATAAGGTTTTACATTAACCGCCATATTAACCATTTCATCAGTCACCGCCATTTCCATATTCAGCCGGGTATGAATTATGTCTTTCAACAAGAAAATATCCCGATCCTGAATATGCCTACGGTCTTCCCGCAGATGGGCGGTAATGCTATCTGCCCCATTCTGCTCGGCAACCAGCGCCGCCTGAATTAGTTCAGGATAGCGTGTTCCACGGGCTTGCCTGATCGTAGCGACGTGATCGATATTAACACCTAACAAGATAGGTTTTTTGTCCATTTTTATAAACGCTTGATGATATTGTTGATAACTGACCGACTCTTTAGCTGTTTTCCCTGCAAATGGCTGTCTATGACGATCCGCATCAACATTTTTGCTTCACTCAACACATGAGGCTCTTCGAATTGCCTTTGTTGCATGGCCAGTAATGCTGAACCCGAAAACTGACCGTCCGAATTCTCAATTAGGCCGTCGTCTTTATTAAACACATATTTTTTATTTGAAGCTATCGGTTTTTCATGATGCAAATCATAACCTAACTGCACACCGTAACCGATATTATCCATCAGGTTCAATTCAAAAACCCGCAATGCGGATTCGATGTGAAAATCTCGTGCTAATTTTGATAAGCATTCCTGATAATCCTGAAAGACTTCCGGGTGTGGATCATCTTTATACAAAAAATTACACACTAATTCATTGACATAAAAGCCGCAGTAGAACGCTAACCCCGTCAATTCATTGGCGTGACATAACATTTCAGCATCGGTTAAGGTTTTTAAATCGCCTTTGCCCACGAACGATAAGGACAAAGAAACAAAGGGCCGCAGCACCCCTGCGGTTTTGGATTTGGCTTTTCGAACGCCTTTTGCTATCAGGGAAATTCTACCGAAATCCCTAGTTAAGGCATCAATAATTAGGCTGGACTCGCGGTAATTTTGCTGATGTAAAATAAAAGCTGGCTGCGAATGGACTACAGTATCACTCATTAAAACCTAAACTTTGTAAAGCACGTTCGTTATCTGACCAGCCTTTTTTAACTTTCACCCAGAGCTTTAAAAACACTTTTTGACCAATTAACTTTTCCATATCTAATCGAGCATCCGTGCCGATTTTTTTCAGCATTTCACCTTCTGTGCCGATGACAATATTTTTTTGTGAGACGCGTTCCAGCCATATCACGATATAAATTTTTGTAACATGGGGCAATTCTTCGTAAAGTTCGACCTGTACGGTTAGCGAATAAGGCAACTCATCACCTAAGCGCCGGGTGAGCTTTTCCCGGACTATTTCTGCACATAAAAACCGCTCAGATCTATCAGTCACCTGATCTTCAGGATAAATCAACTCACTTTCGGGCAACAGGGTAAGCAATGAACTTTCAAGTTGCTCAAGATTCGTGCCTTTTAATGCCGAAATGGGCAATAAGCACTCAAATGGGAAACGCTTTTGTGCTTGGTCAAAAAAAGCCAAAATGTCTTCTTTGTCTTTTATCTTATCGACCTTATTGACCGTCAGAATTACGGGCAGGCCAGCCTGTTCCAATTTTTTTAAGATAATGTCGTCGTATTCATGCCAAACCAAGCCATCAATTAGCCACACGATGACATCAACGCCTAATAAGGTAGTATCGGCGGTGCGGTTCAAATAGCGGTTTAACGCCCTTTGTTCGCTATGGTGCATACCCGGTGTATCCAGGTAAATGACTTGCCCCTTATCAGAGGTACTAATACCGAGTATTCGGTGGCGGGTTGTTTGCGGTTTGCGGGAGGTAATGCTGATTTTTTGTTTCAACAAATGGTTCATCAAAGTTGATTTACCCACATTCGGACGACCAATCAAAGCCACGTAACCACAATTCATATACTGTCCTTTTGGAGTTTGGCGAGCATCATTTCTGCTGACGATTGTTCAGCTTTTTTTCTGGAAACACCAGTACCGATACAGGATTCTGGAATCAAAGAAACACTGCATTTAACTTTGAATGTTTGCTCATGAGCCAAGCCGGACATATCTACCAAGGTATAATCGGGGAGTTCCATTTTCTTGGCTTGCATCAATTCCTGTAATTGAGTTTTTGGGTCTTTTTGCCAATTTTCCGCAGACAAATCTTGCAATTTTTCCGTAAAAATCTGGATGATCCATTCCTGGCAGCGGACTATGCCCTGGTCTTTAAACAGCGCACCCATAATGGCCTCAAGTGCATCCGATAATATCGAGTCCCGGCGGAAGCCTCCACTTTTTAACTCACCTGAACCCAAATACAAATAATCCCCCAGTTGATGCTTTCGGGCTAATTCTGCTAGCGAAGATTCATTAACTAGACTGGCCCGCAGCCTGCTCAAAGTACCTTCATCGGCTCCAGGAAAAGTATCGTATAACTGTTGGGCAATAACAAACCCCAAGATAGCATCGCCTAAAAATTCCAAACGTTCATTATTGTGTGCCCCGGCACTGCGATGGGTTAATGCTTTGATAAAAAGCTGGGGCTGATTAAATGTCAAACCCAGTTTTTGACACAAGATTTCGGGCTGCTTTACCACTCTTTGCCCACTTCAAAAGTATCGTAAAATTCAACCAGGACGCTCAGGTTGCCAGCGATCTTTTTAACAACCTCATAATCTGCTTCTACTTTTAAATAATTACCCCGTTTGGTTATCTTTATATCTTGCGCTTTAATATCAGCCACATAATTCATATCAAAACGCTTAGATAGACTGGTTCTAATTTCAGATTCACTTTTTGTTTCAATATCTACTGTTTTTTCAACTGAAGCCAAAGCATTCTTAACCTTGCTGTGGTCAAGATAAATAGGGCCTATCTTAAGTATTAGCAAGACAAAAAAAGCGAATATACCCAACATAAAAATAAGGGTAATCAGCGTATAGCCTTGCTGAGGTTTGGACGGTGTATTCATCATAAACTCCGGCACTCAATTCAAAAATAACACATTGATGATATAAAAGTGTAGCTCATTTTAAAAGCGTGCCAATGCGGTCAAAGCCGATACCTTTATGCTCCCAGTCCCAGTTCATCCAGATAAAAAATGCCTTACCTACCAAATTCTCTTCTGGGACGGTGCCCCAATAACGGCTGTCATTGCTATTATCACGATTATCACCCATGACAAAATAATTTCCCGCCGGAATAACATAAGTCCCTTCAACGGTTGGCGCATCATTACGAATCAGAATACTGTGCTCAACGCCCGTCAAATTTTCCTCAAAGTGTGCGTTTCCAGTCATATCCTGGCCTTGTCCCACGCCTTGATAAATGCCTAATGATGCCTGATTGACCGGCTTATCATTGATATAAAGCTTCTTGTTGTAATAAGCGACCTTATCGCCCGGCAAACCGACCACCCGCTTGATGTAATCCACTGTCGGATCTTTGGGAAACCGAAACACAACGATGTCACCACGATGCGGTTCGTCGAGTTCGATGATTTTTTTATTGATGACTGGGAGACGTATCCCATACGTAAATTTATTAACTAGAAGGAAATCACCGATTAATAAGGTGGGCATCATGGATGCGGAAGGAATCCGAAAAGGTTCTGCCAAAAATGAACGCAGCAGAAAAACGATCAACAGAATGGGAAAAAATGACCGTGCGTACTCAACCACAATCGGTTCATTTTTTTCATTAAACGCCAGCCCACTGGCTTTAAGTACCAGCAAATACCCGCCCCAAATCACGCCGGTCACTAAACTGGCGACAAAAAGAAAAAATGAAAAATCAAAATCCATAGGAAAAGTGCATCAAATAATTGAAAGGAAAGTTGTGTTATTCTTTATTAAGTTGTAATACAGCCAAAAATGCTTCTTGAGGTATCTCAATATTGCCAACCTGCTTCATCCGTTTCTTACCGGCTTTTTGTTTTTCCAGCAGTTTTTTCTTGCGGCTAATATCGCCACCATAACATTTGGCAGTGACATTTTTCCGCATCGCTTTGACCGTCGATCGGGCAATGACCTTAGAACCGATAGCGGCCTGTATCACCACTTCATACATTTGTCTTGGGATCAGCTCTTTCATTTTTTCTACTAGATCCCGGCCACGGTTGTTGCTCAGGTCACGATGCACGATAATTGACAAGGCATCGACCTTATCGGCATTAATCAAAACATCGAGTTTAACTAGCGAAGCTTCCTGAAAACGCAAAAACTCATAATCAAATGAGGCAAACCCTCTGCTCACTGATTTCAGCCGGTCAAAAAAGTCTAGCACCACCTCGCTCAAAGGCAACTCATAATGTATGGATACTTGCCTGCCCACATACTGCATGTCTTTTTGAACGCCGCGTTTTTCAATGCAAAGTGTGATGACCGAACCCAGATACGTTTGCGGTACGAGAATATTGGCCCTGATAATCGGTTCCCTGATCGATTTAATCATGCCAATATCGGGCAGTTTTGCCGGATTGTCGATCATCAGCACCTTATCATTGTGGGTAATGACCTCATAAATTACGGTTGGGGCTGTGGTAATTAGGTCTACATCGTATTCCCGCTCCAGGCGTTCCTGGACGATTTCCATGTGCAACATGCCCAAGAAGCCGCAGCGAAAGCCGAAACCTAATGCCAACGAGGTCTCCGGTTCGAATACTAACGCCGCATCGTTCAAGTTCAGTTTGTTGAGCGCTTCGCGCAGATCTTCGTAATTGTCAGAACTAACCGGATACAAGCCAGCAAAGACACGCGGTTGAACCCGTTGAAATCCGGTAAGTTGTTCTGATGCTGGATTATCAGTCCAGGTGAGCGTATCGCCGACTGGAGCGCCAAAAATATCTTTGATACCTGCGACTACATAACCGACTTCGCCGGTATTTAATATGTCCTTTTCCCAACGCTTCGGCGTAAAAACACCCACGGCATCAACCAAAAATGATTTTCCCGTGGACATGATCGTAATCTTTTGCTTTTTGCGGATACTACCGTGGACGATCCTGACCAAGGAGACGACACCCAAATAGCTATCAAACCAGGAGTCGATAATTAACGCCTGCAATGGCCCAGCCACATTGCCTTGGGGCGGCGGAATCTTGATAACCAACTGTTCGAGCACATCCCGTACGCCTAAACCGGTTTTGGCGCTAATGAGCAAGGCTTCATCAGCCGGGATACCGATAACTTCTTCGATTTCTGCTTGTACGCGTTCAGGTTCAGCAGAAGGCAAATCGATCTTATTCAGCACCGGAACGACTTCAAGGCCTTGTTCTATTGCCGTATAGCAATTGGCGACACTTTGCGCCTCAACGCCCTGAGCGGCATCGACGACCAATAATGCGCCCTCGCAAGCCGCTAACGAGCGGGATACTTCATAGGAGAAATCGACATGTCCCGGCGTATCAATGAAATTGAGTTGATAGGTTTCGCCATCCTTGGCGACAAAATCCAGGGTGACACTTTGCGCTTTGATGGTTATGCCGCGCTCCTTCTCGATGTCCATCGAATCAAGGACTTGAGCGGACATTTCCCGTGCTGTCAGTCCCCCGCAAAGTTGAATGAAGCGATCCGCAAGTGTCGATTTACCATGGTCTATATGCGCTATGATGGAAAAGTTTCTTATGTGTTTTAAATCCACGAATTATTTATCAATTTTCAAAGCCAAAAAAACCGGGCTGCCACGGCGCTGAATCAAAACCGCAACCGATTTACCTACGGGTAGGTTTCTGACTATTTTATCAAAGTCATGGGTATTACGGATGACATTATTCTGGATACGCAAGATGACGTCGCCAGGCTGTATTCCCGCGTCCGTTGCGACACCATTTTCAACATCTTGGACAAAAACGCCATTTTTGATATTTTCCAAGGTTTCCCGCTGTTCGTCAGTTAGATCGGCAACACTAATCCCCAGCTTGTTGCTAGGCTTGGTTTCTACCTTATACAAAGGCGTTTTCTGATCCTCATCAGGCAACAGACCTACCTTAAACTCGATTGTCTTGGTATCACCTTGCCTGATGATGGTTAATTTACCTTCCTCGCTAATCGGGGCCATGCCGACCATAGGCGGTAAATCTGCTGACGTTTCAATCGCTTGGCCATTAAATTCCGTAATAATGTCACCGATCTGCATTCCGGCTTTTTCTGCTGGGCTGTTCGGGATTATTTTTGATACCAATGCGCCTTGCGGTTTCTTCATCCCGAATGACTCAGCCAATTGCCGAGTAACATCCTGAATTTGCACACCTAACCAGCCATGAGCTGCTTTACCGCTGGTTTTAATCTGTTGGACGACATTCATGACCACATCCATGGGAATGGCAAACGACAAGCCCATAAAACCACCTGTTCGGCTATAGATTTGCGAATTAATGCCAACCACTTTGCCGTCCATATTGAATAAGGGCCCACCCGAATTTCCTGGATTGATGGCGACATCGGTCTGGATAAATGGCACATAATTCCCTCCCGGCAAACTCCGTCCCTTAGCACTGACAATCCCGGCGGTAACCGATTGTTCAAACCCAAAAGGCGAGCCGATGGCTAAAACCCATTCGCCCACTTTCAATTCGTTAGGCGAACCAATATTAACCACTGGCAAATCAGTTGCTTGAACTTTTAATAAGGCGATGTCCGTCCGCGCATCCGAGCCTATCAGTTTAGCCAATAATTCACGCCGATCCGAAAACTTGACGACAATTTCGTCGGCATCTTTTACGACATGGTGATTGGTTAATATATAACCATCTTGGGAGATAATAAAACCGGAACCCAATGACTGCGTACCCTCAGAACCACCGAACCCGCCACCTTCAGGGTCGTTGAAAAAGTGCTTAAAAAGCTCCTCCATTTCGGGCGGTAAGCCTTCGGGCATTTGTTGGTTTTTTGGCATCCCTTTAACCGCTGGCCTAGCCTTTTGCGTCGTGCTAATGTTAACAACAGCCACGCCATTGGTTTTTACCATCTCGGTAAAATCCGGTAACTGGGCAAAACTTTGGCTACCAAAAGCCATCAGAAAAACACAATAAACTACCCTTCTAAGCATAAATCCTCCGTTACGTCCAAACAGTTAAATATAGAATAGAACACAATACTACGGGCAACCCTAACACCTTTCAAGACGCTTTGAAAAATGTGAGTTGCTTACGCATGAGATAAAAGATTTTTCTCTGTTGATTAATCAAGATATTCGAGAGAAATCAAGGCGCGGAATTCCGAAGCTTTACTCCTTCGGAAATATATTTGACCGTTGCGGCAGGCACTTCACCTAACACCGTAAGTTGGGAATCCGCCAAGCTACGGCTTAAAGAATTGATTGCACCCACTGAATGTATTCCCTCAGGAATACGGGAATCCGGTGCCGTATCGGCTTTTTTTGATTCCAGGTAAACAGAGACAGAGGCAAAGCCGTCACTTAGCAGCAAATGGTCTACAGGCTGGTCAGATTGATGTAAGGGTTTACGGCTAAAAAAGATTTGTTTGAAGCCTAATGGCAGGGCCATCACTTCAAAAGCGGCTTGCCCTGATGAATCAGATGTGACTACACCTTCACCACCTGACTGCGTTGGGACGCCGGCGGTCTCAACAATCTTACTCGGCGGCTGTTTATTGACCTGTATTTCGGTAAAGACTACCTGCTCCAAAACAGCCCCAGAAAGGTCGTAAACAACGGCTTTCATGGGCAAAAACTGCGCTTTGGCTATCCATATTTTTCTGATATAGCGAAAATCGTCTTTGGGCTGGATGGCAATAACATAAGACGGCATCATCGCTACATCTTCCTCACCTACGACCTCAAATTGATAACTGGTATCCAGCTCATCCAGGTTCTTCGGGACATCGACAATAAATGAATGCTCATAAGGCCGATGGTCAACAATCACTTGACGCGTCAATTTATACAGGCAAGTGACTTCATCGGAATTCCTGATTATTTCACGTTGGGGCGAATTTAACGACACCAAGCGTTCTTGTTCCTGGTTTTTTTCGCTGGTATGGAAGTATTTCATCGCTTCCAGCTTGTCATTCTTTAAAAAAACAACCGTACCCTGATAATTGGATACTTCCATTGCCTTAACCATTTTTTGGAGGATTTGTTTGGCCGTTAATGGGTTTTCAGCGGCGGAGACTGCACCCGTCGCCGCAAACAAAATGGCAAAGAGAATCCGCAGCTCACTCATTTCTGACCGTAGGCAGTCACTTTGGCATAGGGTTGGAACAGGACCTCACCATTGGTGTACACACTGCTATTGTGGGCTTGCAGGTAATCATTAAACTCGGCGTTTAAGGGCTGGTGATTGGGTTGTTTCAGTTTTCCCGGCTGGCTAGAAGAGCTTGGAAACTGCTGTCCTGGAACAGCCATTGCAGTTATGGTTTGGTATTTATTGCCAGAAGAGTCATCGCGGAGGCTTTGCCCCACCAGTACCGCAGCGACTAGAGTTGATGCCGCTACTGCAAACAATTTGCGTTTTGATTGTTTATCTTGGACTTGCGAAGGCTGTTGGGGTTTTAGTTGCGGGAGGAAATAAGCCGGTTCTTGCTGGATTTCTTGAAAAACCTTATGAGAAAAATCGGATCTGACTTGATAAAACTCATCGGTCTTTAGTGCCTGACTAATGGCTTGATACCGGCACATCTTGTGTTTGATTACTTCATCTGACTGTATCTTTTTCAGCAAATCTATTGTTTCATCGTGACCCAGTTCACCATCAATGAGCCTGGAAATATTTTGATTTGTTTCTTCATACATCGAACTTCACCATTAATCGAGCAAAGGGTTTAACTTACTATCGATCGCCTCGCGCGCCCTAAATATGCGCGAACGAACCGTACCTACCGGGCAATCCATAGCCTCTGCAATTTCTTCATAACTCATGCCTTCAAACTCCCGCAACATAATTGCCACACGCATTTCTTCCGGCAAATTGTCAATAGCCAACTGGATGGTCTTGACTATCTCCTCACTCAGCAACTCCCGCTCTGGAGTTTCCAAGCCTTGTAACTGCGGCGCATTTTCAATGGCTTCTGCATCTTGCACATCAACATGATAATCAGAATTTCTTCTTGACCTCGACACCAGATAGTTTTTTGCCGTGTTAATCGCAATACGATATAGCCATGTGTAAAAAGCTGAATCCCCCCGAAAGCTCCCTAACGCCCTGTAAGCCTTAATAAAAGCTTCCTGAGCTACATCCTGGGCCTCGCTGTGATCCTTAACATAGCGATTAACCAGTTGGATAATCTTATGCTGATACCGGATCACCAGAATATCGTAAGCTGACTTATCGCCCTGCTGAACCCGCAGTACCAGTTCTTCGTCTAATTGCTCGATTTTTCCGGTACGGTCGTTCACTAAGGCTTTCAACTATGCAAGTAGACAGGAATGAATGGTAAAAGTTCTCGACTAGAAAAAAATTGCTATCATGCAAAAAACCGCTATTATCCACAAACTAAGGCTTGTAAGCCACAACTTTGGAATATCAGGACTAACGACCTGTTTATCGCTAAATAATCCGAAATCTTTCCACCTGTGAATTAGTATGACTTGTGATACACATGATGTTCTCATAATCGGCAGCGGTGGAGCCGGCCTAAGCTTAGCGCTTAAATTAGCGGATTATTCTCTAACGGTTGCCGTATTATCTAAATTTGCCTTAACCGCAGGCAGTACTTACTACGCACAAGGCGGCATATCTGCGGTGTTTGACGCAGAAGATTCTATTGAATCCCATATTGAAGATACGCTGAATGCTGGAGCTGGCCTTTGCGATCCAGAAATTGTAAGGCTTACGGTGAGTAGCGGGAAAAATTCAATCGACTGGCTGCGTGAACAAGGTGTCGTCTTCACGGAAGAAACAGTAACAACTGGCGAAACCAAATTGCACTTAACCAGGGAAGGTGGCCATTCTCACCGACGTGTGGTTCATGCCGCTGATGCTACTGGTAAAGCGGTATCGCTTTCACTGATTGACCGCGCTATGGAACACCCGAACATCGACTTACTGGAAAACCATAATGTCGTCGAATTAATAACCACTACGACCCTCGGTAAATCATCAAAAAGCGCGATTGGCGCTTATGTTTTGGATTCAACACAACAGCGCGTCAAAACCCTGTCTGCCCGTGTCGTGGTCTTAGCCACGGGCGGAGCCAGTAAGGTTTACCTGTACAGCACCAACCCACAAAGCGCCACCGGGGACGGTATTGCCTTGGCTTGGCGTGCGGGTTGCCGCGTCAGCAATATGGAATTCATGCAGTTTCATCCCACCTGCCTTTATCATCCCCATGCAGGTTCTTTCCTCATCAGTGAAGCGGTGCGGGGTGAAGGCGGTAAATTGGTGTTACCGGATGGCTCGCCCTTTATGCAGCACTTCGACCCGCGTGGTGAACTCGCACCTCGGGATATTGTTGCTCGCGCTATCGACCATGAAATCAAAAAACGCGGGATAGATTGCGTTTATCTCGACATCAGCCATAAACCGGAAGCCTTTATCCGTGAACATTTCCCCAATATTTACGAACAATGCCTCAAGTTTGATATAGACATCACCAAACAGCCAATTCCCGTCGTGCCAGCCGCGCATTACACCTGCGGCGGGGTAATGACGGATAGCTATGCCCGGACGGATATTGATAACCTCTATGCAATCGGTGAAGTGGCAAGTACAGGACTGCACGGCGCTAACCGGATGGCGAGCAATTCATTGCTAGAATGTCTGGTTTTCGCTGACCGGGCAAGTGAAGATATTTTAAAAAAACTTTCGGCCATTCCTTCACCGCCCACTATTCGCGACTGGGATGAATCGAAAGTCACTAATTCCGACGAAGAAGTTGTGGTTTCGCATAATTGGAGCGAACTGCGGCACTTTATGTGGGACTATGTGGGCATTGTCAGAACCAACAAGCGCCTGCATCGCGCCATGAGCCGCGTGGAATTGCTCAAGCGGGAAATAGCGGAATATTACGGAAACTTTCGTGTGACCAGTGACTTGCTGGAGTTACGCAACTTGGTGATTGTTGCGGAATTGATAATCCGCTGCGCCCAATTACGCAAGGAAAGCCGAGGCTTGCACTACACGCTGGACTATCCCGATACGGATAACAGCAAGCCACCGCAGAATTCAATCCTGACCCCTGAGTAATTTAACCTTTACCGCGTTTTTAGCAACGCTTCAACATTTTGGGTAGCCGTCTCGCAATCGAGTACAGATTTCTCGACGTGGCGCTGTAGCAATAAACCTTTGCTTAGGCCGTCTATATCGCGGGAAACATATTCATTAAGGTAGTTACAATTTTTTTCCATGACCTGCTCAGCCTGAAGGATAGCTTCGTAAGCTTTAGCGTCCACATCGCCTTCCTGTAACATCATGACTTCACTGGTCATTTTATTTTGCAATCGAAACACCCCCTCAATACGATGCTCAAAATCTTCGCGGGACTGTCCATCAGGGCCATAGCCCCAGGTGAAAGCGGCACATCCTTGGAGCAAGCCTACAATTACGAAAAAAGCAACCACCCTACAGCGTCTATAAATAGCCAAATTCTTAATACCTTTCATCATTCAATGAATATTATGCAGGGCAATATCAAACTTGCCAAGAGCTAGCTCTTGGAAATGCTATAAGTGGAGTAGCATCAATAAAACCAAGAAATCTTTTCCTTGTTTTTATCATTAAACCATTCTGGGTGTATACTTTTAGCCTACTTGAAGGCGTAAAGATTAAAAATGTTGCAAAATAGTAACACGTGTTGTTAATCAGGTAAGTCTTTTAAAATATTAAGTTTTTACAAGGAATATTTTAATAAATACATTACATAGACTACGAAGAAAGTCTTTGGGAAACTCATTAGAATTCATGCCAGCAACAAATCAAATATATAATTTTCTCGGCGAAGTTATTACGTATGGTGGGAGTAGTGCGGGCGTGGCTTACGTGCTTTTTCAGTTTCTTGGAAAACGCTGGATTGAAAACAAATTTGCGGAAAAACTTGAGCAACTGAGGCACACGCAAGCACTTGAGCTCCAGCGACTTCGAGTAGAGATTGATTCAATGCTCAGTGGTGCTATTAAGATCCAAGATAAGGAATATGAAATCTTACCTGAAGCCTGGGTGCTACTTGACGACGCATATAGCCGCGTGACGCTCCTCATATCTCCGTCTCAGAAATATACTGATCTCGACAGTATGAGATCAGAACTACTAGAAGAGTTTATAGCTGCTTCTGATTTACTTGAGTCAGATAAAAATGAGATAAGACAAGCACAGAAGAAAAACGAAGCATATCAAGAAATTATCTTCTGGCAACGTCTTAACGATGTCCAGCGAGCAATTAGAAAGTTGCACAACTACATCGAGCGCAATAGCATCTTTATGCCACCCGACTTAAAGGCGCATTTCGAGAAGGCATCAAATGATCTTTGGCTTGCGTTAATAAGCAAGGAAGTCGGCCGCATGGCTAAAGATTGGAAAATGCAAAACGAAGGGTGGGATAAGATTAAGACAGATATTGAACCACTACGAAAGGTAATTGGTGGTGCAATTTATTATCGTCTACAAGCTCATGCCAAAAGTTCTTAACCCTCTTCGATTAATGTTATGCGCATGTAAACAAAAAAGTTAAACTATTTTTAATACTTCATACCTATAAAACTCAACAAAATGGGGTCAACACATGGCTGATAAAACAGTTAGCAAATACCTGGTCAACTTGGAAAAGCACTTTGCCAATGACAGCCCGGTATTGCTGAACGCAGCGAAAGTCTTCCACGAACTCGATCAAGTTGAATATGACTTGGGGCTGATTGAAAATGAGGAAACCACCGCCAGCAAATACTCCTGGTGGCCAGTTATTAGCTTGATTGGCGGTAACTCCACGGCTAAATCAAGGTTTATCAACAGCTACCTGAGTATGGATCAATTACTTTCCGGCATTCAGGCATCCAGCCACAAATTTACGGTACTCCTAAATAGCAACCAGTCTACGCCTGCAACCTTGCCAGGAACAGCCCTGGATGTTGACCATCGTTACCCGTTTTACCAGATCAGCCAGAAAATTGAACAGTTACAGGAAGGTGAAGGTCGCCGGATTAACTCGTATCTGGAATTAAAAACCATTAATAGCGACCGCTTAAAAGGTAAATTGTTTATCGATGCGCCGAATGTCAGCGCAACATCGGCTACCCCCGTCATGTCGATGTTAACGACTCATATTCTCGAAAATTCTGATCTAGTCCTCGTATTTTGTGATGTTTTTGAAACATCGACATCCCTGATGAATGAACTGATCCAGCAAATCTCCTTACAACAGGATACCAATAAATTTATTTATCTTATAGATGCTCCGGCAGCGACTTTTTACCCTACCAAAAGCAGTGAGATTATCTCCTCCTGGCAACGGAGATTAGCCGACATTGGCCTTAATACTGGGCAGTTTATCTTACTGCCCAACCAAGAGCACAGCGCTAACGCTCAAAATACACCACAATTTACCGAAATTGACCTACGTCTGGCCAATGTTGAGCATGATCGGTCATACCGGATTCTAAATACCTTAGAAAAAAGCATCCATGAAATTGAAAACGTGGTCATCCCTGAGGTTAAAAGCGGCGTCGCCCTCTGGAAAGAACGTGTCAATATGTCCAGTCTGCTCATTCTTGGCGCTATTGCAGCACTGGCAGTCCTCGCGGAATTACAAATCGGCATTATCGACCTGTTGTTTGATCCTATCATCGGCCCCATAGTAGTTCTGGTTATCATCGCTGTCATGCTGCCCTTGCACTTGATTATGAGTAAGTTGCAAGCCAAATTCATCGTTAACAAACTAAATACCCGCCAGAAAGAACTGAATTTGCTGGAAAACCTAGGCGAAATGTTCGAATCGAACCTGACATTTTCACGGATGTTGCTTAATTTTTCGGAACCTGTGGGCTGGAACAAGAAAACTAAATCGAGGTTGACCCAACTCTCCGATAAAACCAAAGACTTGGTGCAGGCACTGAATGATAGTTTCAGCACCTATAACGACCGTAAACCAAATTCTCCCGATTAATTCAAATCGATGCAGAATCATTCACTGCCCTGTTCTAAGCGACTATGGATAACATAAGAGAATACTTAGCACTATGCTGGTTGAATAATGATCCCTTGGAACTGCCAAGATCGGTAGGTTTGTTCAAAAATAACCTGCTCATTTATTTTATTATCGGCTATTTGTTACAAGCCAATATGATTGATGACCCTTTGGAGTCGCTTTACGAAATCAGCCTGCAAGTCATGTTTATGCTGGCTTTTATTGGCATCATGCTGTCCTTGAACAAAACGCTTTATGCATATATACAAGTCACGACGGCATTCATGTTTAGTGCAAATCTAATCGCAGCATTCGTAGTCCCTGTCATGGTGTGGTTGACAGTAACCGAAGACCTTTATAGTTATTACTTATTTTTCATATTGTTGGCCTGGTACTATGCAATCGTTTCTTACATCATCAAATGCACCTTGCTTATCAATATTGCTGCCAGTATGGTTTTAGCCCTGTTCTATTTCATCGCAACCTTTTTGAGCGCTTTTGCGCTTGGGCAATTGATATAGGCCGGGCGGATAAACTTCCTTCCATGCAATGCGTCAAATCACACTACACCATAGAAGACTCAATAAAAAAATCGCGCTTTATCGGCGTGCTAATGCCTTGCCTGAATGAAGTTGAGGCGGGTGATTATCTCAAGCAATACCATCTCGATCACCCTAATGCCAGCCATATCACGTTTGCCTATCGGATTAAAACCGGTAACGGCTTTATCAGCCGCTTTAACGACGCTGGCGAACCCAGTGGGACAGCCGGAAAACCGATTTTCCAGCATTTAGAGGGTAAGGAATTGATTAATGTATTGCTTGTTGTGATCCGGTATTTTGGTGGCATCAAGCTAGGTGCAGGCGGGTTAACCCGCGCATACAGCAATACTGCAAAACGGGTAATCGAAATAGCAGGGTTACATCCTTATATCGAATGTGTGGAAAAACGCCTGACATTGGATTACAAACAGATGCAAATGTTCGAGTATTTATTGAAAAAGCTGGATGGCGAAATCATCAGCCAAGATTTTGCAGAACAGATTCATTTAACCATCCTGTTGCCGAAACATAACCTAAAAGAATTAACGGAATCGTTTATCGGGCTGTATTCGGTATAAATCTTAAGAAGCACCGATTTAATCCGTCGACAATCTAAGGATGAACGGATTATGTTTAACCCTTAGAAAACGCTCAGGAGAGCCTTGTTTTCCGTTCGCGGTGAGTCCTTCGGCACGCTCAAGAGCCTTGTCGAACCATGAATAATGGCGAATATTCAGTGCTTCTTTTATGATCTTTCAAAAAAACTTTTATACGTCACAAACATAAACGTCGAAGTGAGCATATATAAAACGGGTGTCAACAGCGGTGTTATTTCAGTACATAAAATAGCTTCAAAAATCAGGAACGCCAACGTTTTGTACAGCGCTCCCTTCTGGGTTGCAACTTCGTAATTACCTGCCTCTTTGGCTTGGCTCCAAGTGTAGTCTTTAAACAGCATCAACGGGTAACTGTACCAACTGGCGAACGTTGTCAGCATCAACAAAACAAATATCAAGGTGATATTTGCATAGCCATAAAGCCAGATACCCAACTCGCGGGTAGTCCTCCGGTTCAGGTTTTCGGGGGTGAACTGCCAATCAAAGAAAAAATAACTAATCATGGAAAACTGACCGTTGACAATATTGGCTATCGCCATAAATATAAACCAACAGATCACAATGACTCCGCCTGCCAGGACGGCTAAGGGAAGGCTTTTTTTAATGGCCCAAACTAGACCAACTGAATCCGTGGGTGAACGCCTTAGATCAATGTATTTTGCTACGCCTACACCCACGAACAGGGAGACGACCGCAGAAAAAACACCAAGAGCGAACGATATTTTGCCTATACATAAAACTACGGACACAAACAGCGTATATCCTAGCCAAACCCAAGGATCGCGGCGAATAAACAATAAAGATTTTCGCAGCCAATCGCTGAATTTGATTTTCCTGACAATTTTCACGATGTAATCCTGCTAATTCCTACTGCTTTTCGTAATTCTTGGATAAAAGGACTGCTGATTGCCCGTGCTTTTCTCGC
>Ga0302321_100001646_pt1 | contig 19200 bp, 15 predicted proteins | sample Fen_T0_1_FD_202505 | JGI IMG/M metagenome (GOLD analysis project Ga0302321, IMG submission 202505) | Peat permafrost microbial communities from Stordalen Mire near Abisko, Sweden - Fen_T0_1 | ecosystem: Environmental > Terrestrial > Soil > Wetlands > Permafrost | place: Sweden: Abisko...
TGGCCGCCGATTGTCACCCCGCTCGCGCGCGTCGCTCTGAATTTTGCGGATGCTGGCCAGGGCTTGGTCGAGCGCCGCCGCCATCGCACGGTGCATGGGCTCGGGTTCGTGCCCGCACACGAAAATCGGCTCGTAGCCGCAGCCGCGAAAGAATTGCCCGAGCTCTTCATGGCTAATGCGCGCAAAAATCGTGGGGTTGGCGATCTTGTAGCCATTGAGATGCAGGATGGGCAAAACAGCGCCATCGTTCTTCGGATTGAGGAACTTGTTCGAGTGCCACGCGGTGGCCAAGGGACCGGTCTCGGCTTCGCCGTCACCGACCACGCAGGCCACGATCAAGCTCGGATTGTCGAGCGCCGCGCCGAACGCGTGGCTGAGCGAGTAACCGAGCTCACCGCCTTCGTGGATCGAACCGGGGCACTCGGGCGAGACGTGACTCGGAATGCCCCCCGGAAACGAGAACTGCTTGAACAGGTGCTTCAGGCCGGCCGCGTCGCGGCTGACTTCCGGATAAATCTCGCTGTAAGTGCCCTCCAAATAAGTGCTGGCGACGAGCGCGGGACCGCCGTGGCCGGGGCCCGAGATGTAGATCATGTTCAGATCGTGCTCGGCAATGATGCGATTCAGGTGCACGTAAATGAACGTTTGCCCCGGCGTCGTTCCCCAATGTCCGAGCAGCGTGCGCTTGACGTGCTCCAGGCGGAGCGGTTCGCGCAGCAGTGGGTTGTCGCGAAGATAGATCTGCCCGACCGCTAGGTAATTCGCCGCGCGCCAGTAGGCGTCCATCCGTCGCAACAGCTCGCTCGAAAGTTCACTGGTCATGTGCGCGCACCCTAGCAAGCCCCATGCCCGGGGGTACGCGACGTTTGCGTAACTTGAAGTGGCCCGACCGGCTGCCGCGATGCATTTTGGTGCGAGGCGAGCCCCAGCGCAAAGTTTGCGCACTCGCCACGTCTTCGCCCCTGTTCGCGCGAAGCGTCTGCGCCGTCGCGTGAGTGGGCGCCCGCGCGACACGGGTTACCTCGAACGAGACGCTAGAGTCGGGGATCGTGATGTTTGCCGTGGCGGTGCGTAGCTCGAAGCCTTTACCGTTCTTCCATTCAGAGACAGCTTTGGCTTTTGGGCGCTCGCGCTCCGGCAACGCACCTCGCGCGAGCGCAGAATTCCCGTCGCGCGCCGAGAACAGACCGGGGTGGCGCGATGGGGCGTCTTGCCACGGCGCTAGCGCGGGGGCGGGCGCGGAGCGCGTTCAACTGCCGCATGCATCCTCGATTGCGCAGCTCAGCGAACCGCTTGCCCACCGTGCATCGAGAACATGGGCGAGAGCGCGAGCAGGCCGCGCGTCTGCCGTTCGATGGTCGCTCGGACCGCTGGATCGAGGCGCCGAACCCAGCGTTCAGGTAGGCCCGAGCGGCCGCCCCGCGCTCCCGCCAACATGCCCGCGAGCGCTCCCGTCGTGTCCGCGTCGTCGCCGCGATTGACCGTAGCAACGAGGCAGGACTCGAAGTCCTGAGTGTCGAAGAAGTGGCGCAGCACCGTGCACACGGTCTCGACCACGTAAGCGCCGGCCGGTCCATCGTAGCCCGCGTAGTCGAACACCGAGTGCGTTCCACGCAAGAGGCGCGCGTGAGCTTCGACCTGTGCCGGTCCCTCACCGAGGATCAACGCGCCTGCCATCCTGCCGAGCGCGAGGGCCGCGCCGTCAGAATACGGGTGATGATGCGTGATGTGGCATTGCGCGAGGGTTTGCGCTTCGAAGGCACTCGGGTCTCCGAGCGTCGCGAGCACGAGCGGAAGATTGCGCATGACCGCGCCGTTGCCGCCGTCGCCCGCGTTGGGCGCTCCGCTGACGCTGCCATCGAGCAAGAAACGACGGATCCCGCGGCGACAGGTGTGCCCGCAGTCCCGCGGTCCGCCGCGCAGCCACGCGGCAAAACGCTCGGCCGCGGCCCGGGGCTCGAAACCGGCACGCGCGATGATCGCTTCGCCCAGAGCGAGCGACATTTCCGTATCGTCGGTTACCGCGCCCGCTGGCAGATCGAGCCAGCCGCCACCGATGATCTGGCGGTGAACGCCGTAGCGCTTGGCAATCTCAGCGCGAGGCAGGAACTCGACCGTCGCGCCGAGCGCATCCCCGAGCGCGAGGCCGAGGTAACTGCCCAGCGCCCGTTCGTAGATGGCGCTCAGATCAAGGGCCATAGCTCACGTCCACTTCGAAGTCGCCGCCGATGGCGAGCACCTCGCCTTCCCCATTGAGTACGCGGTTATCGAGCAAACCAGGGAAGAATACGATCTTGGCGCAGGGCAACTGCGTGACGAGCAGCCAATCGCCGAATTCCTCCGCGCGATCGCGCACGAGGCTGAACGAGACCAAGTTGTTCAGTCGAACGACGCCGTGTCGCTCCCGACGCGAGCCAGTAACGAATGGCGCCTCGCGAGCATAGGTGCCACGGAACGCCCGAATATGGGGCTTGGGGCCGAGCGGCGCGAACTTTTCGAGGCAGAACTGGCAGTACTCGAATAGCAAATCGAGCTGCATGTGGATGCAGTTGTTGTGAAAGCGGCTACCGAGCTTCTCCTCGACGTATTTCACCCAAGCGTCCGACGGAAACTCGATCAGAGGCGCGCCGTGGAACGTCGGTGTGATACCGAAGCGGCTCTCCACCCAACCTTTCAGGACGGCACCTTGGGGGCCATTCGAGTCGAAGCCCCAACCTTGCAACACCTTTAGATAACTGGAGCGCGTCGCCCGTGCCTGAGCGGGCGGGCTGTCTCGGTCCGGCTTGCGCAGTCCGAACGCCACCTGCATGTACGCAGCGAAGACCTCGCTCGCCTCGACCAAGCTCTCCGTCTGTTTCAGCAACGCGAACAGCCCGCGGTGGGTTTCGCGCGTCGCCGCCACGAAGAGGCGAACGGGGGCAGCATTGAACTCCGTCGAAGCGATAGTGGCTGCGGAGAGGCCCACGAGATTGGTCGAGTACCAGCGGCGCGGGTCGTCGCCTTCTCCGAACACAATCGAATGTGCGGCTCTGACGGAACTAGTCTCTGCATCGGGCTTGACCGACGGCGCAACCCCGGCGCCAGCCTCAGCGCGCTCTTCCGTGGCGAGAACCGGAGTCGGGGCCGCGTCGTTCATGTCCAATGCCTATCGGGTTATAATCCAGCGCGCGAGCACGGACGACCCGCGGCTGAACTTAAAGCACGCAGCCGAGGTGCTCAACGCACCAGCAAATCACCGCGAGGCTGGCAGCGAGCCCTGAACGACCTCATACTGTGACCCGTGGGAAACAACGCAAACATCGTCAAGTTGGGTCTGTTGCTCGCGCTGGGCGGGTGCGACGCGGGCAGCACGTCCGCGGGGGCGACGGTGCCAAGCTCGGCCGTCGAGCTGAGGACACTCCTGCCCGCGGACGCAAACCCCGTCGGTGTCGCCATCACTCCCGCCGGCACGCGCTACGTCTTGGATCAGAATTCCGGCCTGTATCGGGTCGATGAAGGGAAAGCGGCGCTGGTCTTCAACACCAGTGGCCTCCGCGACTTACAGTTCACGGACGTCGTTGCGCTGGGCGAGACCCGCTTCGCCGTCACTGCGGAGAACGACGGATTCTTACTCGACCTGAGCACGGGCGGCTTTTCGAGCTACTTCTGCTATCTCCCGTCACCGCCCCAGGCTGGTTCAGGCGAGGGGCCGTTGTCGCCCGTCGCCCCCGTCAGTGTGAGTCAGACCCTGCAGCTGGCGGGGGTGAGCGTTTCACAGCGAACCGAAGCGGTGGCTTTCAATCCGAGCACGGGGCAGTTGTTCGCTCAGCCCCGCACCACGCGACTCGACACGGGCGGTATTGCCGGCTCCGAGCTGTTCGTGTTCGGCCAAGCCGGCGGCGAACCGATCCAAGTGCTGCCATTCTCGGACTCGGCGTTCGTAGCCGGAGGCATGGCGACGGTCAGTGGCGATCGCCTGCTGCTCGGCTCGGGCAGCTCCTTGTACGAGGCCGCGCTGGACGGCAGCTTGAATCGAGTTCAAGAGCTGGACGCATCGCTCGACATCAGCGGAATGGCGCGGGCGCCTGATGGCGCTCTTTGGCTGCTGGATGGCAAGAGCCGGCGCCTGCTCGAGCTCGACGACGAACTTCAATTCCGGTAGCTCCAGCGCTGACTGGCCGCGTCACTCGCGCGCGGCCCAAACTTTGCTTCCCGAAGCTCGACAGCCCGTCAAGAATCTGAAGGTACAGTCGAATGTCTTCTGGAATCGAGGTCAATCCAGCCGACCTGCATCACGCTCACGCCGGCCTTGCAATTTTACGCAGCGCGGCATCGTGGGCCATGAAGGAGGGGACAGGGAGTGAAGCGCCTGCCGACGCCCCGCCCCCCCAAGGCGCGCTCGCCGCGTTGGCCAATACTTCAGCTGCCGAAATCTGGCCGGAGCTCGCTCGCGGACTCATGTCACGTTCGCCGTCACGCATGATCAGCGCGTTGCGCGCATCGCACGCGCTGCCGGTCGTGCTACCAGAAGTGGCGGATCTATTCGGCGTTCCGCAAATCACCGACGAGCAGACCAGCGTGGATCTCGGCGTTCATATCCTGAGCGCGCTGGCCGAGGCCGCCGCGTGCCAAGCTCCCCTGGCCGTCCGCTTCGCGATCCTGGTAATGAACGTGGGCAAGTCCGATTCGCCGCCTGAACACCTCCCTATTCACTATCGTCATGTCGAGCGCGCGAGCCCACGCATCGAAGCCATTTGTCAGCGGCTCGGCGTTCCTGAATGCTGTCGAGAGCTCGCGCTACTTTCATTGGTCGAGGCGGAGCGCGTGCATCGCGTATCCGAAGTGCGCGCCGGACCGGTCGCGGCGATGCTCGAGCGATTGAGAGCTTTCGATCAACCAGAACGCTTCAATCTGCTGATGACGGTCTGCGCCTGTGACTACCGCGCTTACGGAGCGCGCTCGGGGCAAAGCTATCCCAAGGCGAACTTACTGACTGCCGCAATCAACGCCTGCAATTCGGTATCCCTCGATGCGCACGAAGACGCGGTGCATCTGGCGCGAGCCACCGCGATCGCGGCAGCTTTCGGCTCCCAGCGCTGGGCCTGAGAGCGGCCACCCGCCGCATCAGCACCGAGCGCCGGCAGCCCGACGGCCGGGCGTCGCAGGGGACGACAAAGCGTCGCGTTTGTAACAAGAGCGACGACCCCGGAGCGCGTAAAGAACATGGACGGCACGTTCCAGAAGACGACGAACCTGACCTACGGTCAAATTCTGGCGTCCTGCGCAAACTCGACGTTTTCCGGCTGCTCGGACTCCGCCGATGTATTGACTTCCGGCGACGAAGTCTCCGGGTATTATGTCTCTCTCAACAGCCCCAGCACGATCGAGAACAAGGCTGCCGCGGCCAAGAGCTATGGCGGGATCATGATTGGGGAACTCGGACAAGACGACGCGAACGCCCCCCTCTTCGCGGAAGTCGCGGAAGCGTTTCCCAAGAGCACCAGCGATTCGGGATTCTAACCGGCGCGGGAACGGTCGAATCTGCCCGCCGCGACGAAAGAGACGAGATAGAGACTGAAGACCCGGCACCCGAGGCCGGGGTTTTCGCTTGTGAATCTCGAGCCGGCGACTCAGAGCCCGGCCGCGCTTCCGCAAGATGCGCGCTGAAAGAGAAGACGCCCGGACGTCAGCGCTTTTTGGCGACAACGTTCATCTCGCCCATCGGAAAGCGAATCGAGGCTCGCTTCAGCGCGGCAGAGTTGGACCAGGCTTGCAGCGCGCTCAGAGCGCCGCCGTACTGCGAAAGGCGCCCGGCGACGTTGGCCAGTGAGAAGCGCACCCATTTGACGTCATTTTGCACGAAGTCGAAGCCACAGCTTCCTAAGAGCTTGACGATCGTCTCAGGAGAAAAATACCAAAGATGCTCGCGCAGCAGCAGTACCCAGCGGGGCCCCAGCAGCTTTGCCACCAAGCTGGCTGAATTGGGCATGCTCATCAGCAGTGTTCCGCCCGGCTTGAGCCAGCCAGCGATGCGCTCCAGCACGGCGCGCGGCGAGTGCACGTGCTCGAGCACGTCCCACAACGTCACGACGTCGAACTCAGCGTCGAAGCTCAGTGACTCGATGCTTCCGACCTCGAACTTGACGCGGGGTTCGCGCTTCTTCGCTCGCTCGACGCTCCACTGCGAGGCGTCGGCGCCAGTCACGTCGTAGCCGGCGTCGGCCGCCTGAGTGGTAAAAAAGCCGGTGGCGCAACCCATGTCGAGCACGCGAGCCGGTGGCGGGTGCACGGCCAGCAAAAGACGCTGATGTTCAGCGGCCGCGAAACTTCGATTGAAGTCCTCACCGTCGTAGGTTTCGTCCGTCAATTGTCCGTAAACGCGCGCTAGCGTCGCTTCATCGTCTCGCGGATTGGCCATCACCAAACCGCAGACACGACAGCGCACGATATCCGGATAGGCGGCGTTCAGCCTCGACGAGGAGAAGTAGCGAGCCGGATCTTCACTGGGATCGATGGCACCCGGATACAGCAGCGCGTAGGCGCTCGCGCCACACACTGCACACGGTACCGTAATCAAAGTCATTTGCCGCTCAGATCTTCGAGCACCATGCTGGCAGCCTTCCGACCCTGCTCGATGGCCGCGCTGATCGTGCGGTCTTCGGGATAGAATTGGGTGGAATCAGTCACGTATAGGCCGCCGATCGGCGTGCGATGTCCGGGCATGAGATCGATGAAGTTGGTCGTGAAAATCGGTTGCGCATAGGGCGTGCGGAACACGTGGTACTCCTTCACCCAGTCGCGATTGAACTCCGGGTTCACGAGCTGGAGCATCGAGGTATACTCGTCGAACAAGTCCTCGTCGCTCGCGCTGTAGCGCGGCTCACTCGTTGGTAGGTAGAAGGGGACGTACAGGACGTTGAGTCCCTGGCGTTTGAGGTTTTGGTTGAGTGCCGTTTGTTCGACGACGCCGTTGAAGGAAATCCGCGGGTCGTTGATGTTCGTCCAAAAGCTGCGACTGAACTGTCGCTTCAGGCTGAGCAACATGCAGACGACGCCGATGTACGTGACCTGTCGAGCGCGTTTGAAGTAGTCTTCTTCACGGCCCGGGACGAGCCGATCGAGCGCAGGCAGAGCGGCAGTGGATATCACCGCATCGCACGAGATGGTCGAATCCCCCACGCGCACCTCGCTTACTGCGCCGTCTCGCAGCACCAGGGGCTGAACGCGGGCGTTGGCGCGAAGCTCCGCGTTCGGTTGCTTTCTCAAGAAGTCAGCCAAAGCGTCCACGACCGTTGCGGTGCCATTCTCGAGGCAGCCGAAGCTCTCGCGCTCGAGCAGATTGCGGCGCGAGGCAGCGACGCGCCAGATACGGTGCCAAATCCAGGCAGCTGAGATCTTGTCGTGGTAGTCGCCGAACTTCACCTTCAACAACGGGTGCCAGATCACGTTGTAAGCCTCCTCGCCGATGCACTCGATCAGCCATGCCTTGGCGGGCATCTGATCCAGACGACGCCACTCGGAGCGATAGCGGGAGTGCATGACGTGCAGACCGAAGCGAATGCGCTGGGTCCAAGGCACGGCTGCGAAGCGCAGCAAGTCGACCGGCGTTCCGAACGGGCGCAGCCGGCCATTGTAGTAGAAGGATGTCCGACTCTGTTGCCAGTGGAGTTTGGCCGAGAGCCCGAGCTCGTCGACCAGCTTCATCAGCTGCGCGTCCGTGCGGCAGATGAAGTGGTAAAAGCGTTCGACGGGTTGACCTTCCAGCTTGAATGAGCTGGCCAGGCCGCCAAATTCGGGCGCTGCCTCGAGCAGCGTGACCTTGCAGCCCGCGCGCGCCAGATCATAGCTCGCAGCCAGACCCGAAAGGCCGGCTCCAATGACGACCACGCGTTTCGATTGGTTCATGCTCTTCGCCCGATCACGGGTGCACAGCGACGGATACGAGGTGGAGGGCGCTCGAGCGCAGGACGCGCAGGCGCAAGTAGCGTGCATGTTGAGTAGGGAAGTGTGGACGCCAGGTCGCGAACCAATCCGCACGTCGCGCGACTTCCCGGTAGGCTTTGCCGTCGTCGCTGACTTCGGCGACCAGCGGGACCGCCCGCTCCAAGCCATAGTCGAGCCGATTCTTTACGGTCAGCGACGAGAACGCGAGCGGCGTTCCGAAGTCGTATTCGATCCAGGGCTCGTTCTCGACCTTGGTGTGGAAAAAGATGTCGGTGGCGGTGCCCGCGCACACCAGTTCTTTGGGGTGACACACGTCGAACGTCGAACTCGTGCGCCAAGGCTTGCCTTTCGCTAGATCGGTCGGCCACAGCACGTGGGCGCTGGCGAACGCGAACATCGCCAAGGCGGGCATTGCCAGGAGTAGCAGTCGTCTCGAGCGCTTTCGTCGAGCTGATTCTAGCGCTCGCCGTGGTGCCTCCACCTCGAACAAAAGTCGTTTGCTGAAGCGCTCGAGCCGCTCGTTCGTCGCAGCCTGCCGTTCCGGCGAATCAGCGGCGAACTCGACGAATGTCGCAGCCATGGCCTGGCGCAGTTCCGTGAGGTCCGCGCTTTCAGCGGCCATGCCCGCGAGCCACTTTTGGTCGGCTGCTGCCCAGAGCGTCGCGGGCTGCATTTGCGCATCGCCCACCCCGTGGCTGAGTAGCACCCAATGAATGGATTCGCGGAATGCATTCGACGCGTGCGGCAGCGTCGAGCCGGCGCGCAGGGCGCTTCTCGATGCTTTCATCAGCGTTGCCATTTCGTGGGCGAGCTTCGCTCGGCGTAAGTATTCGCTCTGTTCAGCGGATAGGCTCGATGCAAACTCGCGCGCCCGCTCGAGCTGTGCGCTCTGCAAGAACCAGTTCACGATCCGCTGGCCCGGCCGGCGCTTGGGAACCTCACTTGGCAAGTGGCACCCCAGTCGCGCGAGCCCGGTCGAGCGTCATGATCACGACTCGGTCACGACCGCTCTCCCAGCTCGAATACCAATTGAAATTGACTTCGCGCGGACCAAACACGGCCTCCGTGAGATTGGGGTCGTTCACCTTCCAATTCCACCCGCCTGGGCCCTCGGCAGTTCCGAGAAACACGACGTGCGACGCGCTACCCGTCACCACGTTCTCGGGCAGGCTCAGGCTCTGCGCTTGCAACAGTGCACGGACTTGGTCCGAAATGCGAAATTGCGTGCTGCGGTGGGTCTTCACGTAGTCGAGCGCTTGGCGGGCGTACTGAGGAGGATCGAGGTGGCGAATGCTTTCCGCCGCGCCCACCAGCCAGAGCGCTTCGGCCGCGCACGCAGCCAGCATCGCTGCGGCCACGGCGGAGCGCAGCCAACGCGCACGCGATATTGCAGACAGCTCCGAGACGCCACGTGCCATGAGCACGGACGAGAACGGCATGACGAACAGGTAGTTTCGCACCACCACCAGCCGGTACTGGACGCAGAATGACGTCAAGAAAAGCAGCGGAAAGCCCACCAACACGACGGCAAACGCGCGATCCCTCCACAGCCAGGCGCCGGCGCCGAGCAGGCTGGCAATGAACAAGATCAGCGCAACCGGGCGGTACGGCGAGAAGTAGGCTAGCGCCAGGTAGTTGAGCACGATCCTCGCGTGATCCCAGCCACTGGTGGCCGAGAATTGGCCCTGAGGGTGCAACGCGTAGGTCGAGGACAGCCAATGCGTGTCCTTCAGAAATATGAAAGGCTCGAGGATCGTTCCCGGAGTAGTCACCAGGTACACGACGAACGCGACGGCACACAGCGAAACGGCTCTGCAAGCCTGAGCGAAGAGCTGCTGGCGTGGCAGCGACAGCACGCTCAAAAATAACAGCGGCGCGAGCAGACCAACGCCGGTGTACTTGGTACCGGTCGCCAGCCCGATGGCCACCGCGGCGGCGTACAGCCAAGCCGGTCGCCGAGCACGGTGGTGCAGCGCCAACATGAACAAAGTGAGCGCGGAAAACTGCACGAGGATGCAGTCATTGACTGCCCAGCGCGCGTGGTACGCATACTCCCAAGAAAGCCCGAGACCGCTTGCAGCGATGAGCGCCTCCCAGCGCGAGCGGCGCAGCGCCAGCGCCGCGCCGTAAACCCAGACGATGCCCAGGGAACTCGTGATGATGAACACCGTTCGCACCGTGAGCAGAAAGCCAGCGGGACGCATGACGTCCAGCATGGCGGTCTGAATTGGCAGCCAATTGCCGCCGACATCGAGCAAGGTGAGCAGCGCTGGCGGCAGGGTTGGCAGCAGGACCAACCACTTGTCGAACGTTGGATAGATGTACGCGTGCGGCAAGAACACGCCGCTCTGGACCATTTGTAGAGCCGGATCCAGGTGCCACTGGGCTTCGTCCCAGTGATTGCCGAAATCGACGCCACGAATGCCGGTCACGTTGAACAGCACGAGCATCGCGACCAACGGCGCGGTGCGCCAGATGGTCGTCCACCAGGCTTCGAACCGCAGCAAAAAATTCCCCTTCATCTCAATCTTCGAAATGCTGCCCAAGTACCCTGCCCGCCTCGGTTCAATCGCCCAAATCTCATGCTCGCAGAATTGAGCACACCGAAGCCGCGCCCGCCACGCCCCGCACGATCAAAAGCGCGCCCACCGAGCGACGCTGTTGGCGCGAAAGGCCTCGAGCTCGCCATGAGAAGAGAGCAGCAGCGACATTGGCGACGGAAGTGCCACGAGTTCAGCATCGCGTCAATGGCGGCGGATCGGGGCCGCTCTCCACTCGAACTCTCGCATTGTCGTCGTTCGGTGGTCGTTTTTCCGAGGTTAGCGCAGCCCTGACGGTTCCGATATGCTCTCATCACCCGTTCGAGGTACACGCGATCATCAGATCAAAGTCGCTCTTCTTCCGGCCGCTGCGTTCGAGCTGGGCACACTCTGCGGCGTACCGGCGAACGACCGCGACGCCCAGCGGCAGCTGGATCGAAAGGTTTCGGTCATCTGCTCAATGCGTGCGCCGTTTTGCTACTTGCGAACCGACTTCTCGGCGCCGAAAAGCAACTCGGCAAGCACCAGCAGAGGGATGCCGACGTTTCTCGGCTCGACGTCAGCGATGTGGCGAAACCCTAACGCGCACTGGGTGCGTCGGGTCGCGCTTGAGGGCCCGGATCGCCTCGTCGAGGGGTACTGGCTGGCTCACCCGACGAGCCTAGCAGCGTCTGAACCCGTTTCCCCACGCCGAAAGCCGGGTGAAAATATTTTATTGGACCGGAGTACATTTTTGAATCAAGGTACATAAATGGTCGAGGTGCCGGCATCGAACCGCCGCGAGCGCAAGAAGCGTGACACCCGGGAGCGCCTGCTCGCAGCGGCACTCGAGCTGTTCGTCGAGCGCGGTTACGAGGAAACGTCGATGGACGACATCGCCGCCCAGTGTGACGTCGCGCGAGGGACGGTGTTCAACTACTTCGCGCGCAAGGAAGACTTGCTCATGGCGTGGGTCGAGACACGCCGGATGGTCGCGCGGCAGGTGCTGGGGCAAAGCGATGCTGGCGCCGCGACCTCCGAGCGCCTGCGGGACGCACTCATCGCGCTCTGTAAGTCGCACATGAAGGGGGCGCCCGCGAGCCGGGCTCTCATCAGGTGCTGGCTGCGCTGCGGAGGTCCGTTCCTCGAACGAGCATCGGACACCGCCGTCATTCTCCGCGCCGTGCTCGAGGCCGGGCTCGAGCGCGGTGATGTGCGGGCCGACGTCGATCCCGACATCGCATCGCGAGCGCTGCTCGACCTTTATCTCGGCGCGCTCTATCGGTGGGCTGCCGACGAAGCGTCCGAGCCCCGCTCGCTGACGCGCGAGCTGTCGGCTGCGATCGCCCCGTTCCTGCGTGGCATCGAGGCCGCCACTATCGCCAAACCACGGAGAGTATCATGAGCCAGGATCCCAAGATTGCGACTGTCGAACGTTTCTTTTCAGCTTACGCGGCGCACGACCTAGCCGCGCTGGCGAGTGTGCTCGCCGAAGACATCGAGTGGACGATTCCCGGGCGCCACCCGTTGTCCGGTACCAAGCGGGGCGTCGCCGAGGTGGTCGCGTTCTTCGACCAGCTCGGCAAGGCGGGCTTTCAGGCAAAGCCCATCTTCCTCGGCGCGAACCAGGAATACGTGGTGGATATCCACCAGGGCTGGTCCACTCGGCTAGAGGGCAAGGTCGATACGACTTGGGCATTGGTCTTTCGCTTCGGAGGCGATGGCAAGGTTCACCAGGTCGTAAATCTCAGCGCGGACCAGGCCGCGATGGACGCCTTTTGCTGGGCAAACTACCCGCTAAAGCCGCTACCCGCACGTCTCGCCGGGTAGGCAGCTGAGGCTTCGGCGCGTCAGATGCAGGGGCGTACTGCGCTGTGATCCCAACTCGCCCCAATTGGATCGCGGCTCGATTCTTCAGGGCCGCACGAGCCGCACGACCCCGCTCCAGCGTTCGTTTCCGAGTCGGCGAGGATTGGGGGGCGGGAACAATGCGAAGGGGCGCATGAGCAGGGGCAGGCGTTTGATACGAGCGCCCTCGTGGAACAAGGAGCGGACCTCGCCGAGCTTCCAGCCCAAGGATTCGAAGAAGGCGACGCCGTTCGGGGGAGCGAACTTGAACGGAGCGCTGTCGAGCAGGTTACCCATCGTCTTCACCAATTCTGCGGTGATGCGCGGTGAGTTGAAGTCCAAAATCCAGGTGTGAACGGCCGCGCGTGCGAGGAAGGCGCTTGCCAAGCCGGCAACGACCGCTTGCTCGAGATAGATCACCAGGCCTTCGGTGATCACGGCGGCTCGTCGACTCCCCTCGAGCCGGCGGGTGAGAAAATCGTCGAGGTCGGCCACTCGAGATAGGTCGAGGGCCTCACGCTCGAGGCGGCAACGCGGGCGCTCTCCAGCCAACAGCTGCTCTTTTTCGGCGATCAGCTCGGGAAGGTCGGCTTCGACCCAAAGGAGGTCCTCCGGCAAAGGCAGTCGATAGGGCCTGGTGTCGAAGCCAGCGGCAAGGTTCAGTACGCGATCGCAGCCCTCGCGCAAGACGGTGGCGACGTACTCGTCGATGACCTGAGTTCGAGCGATGATCGCCCACCGGCTGTGAGGCGACGCTCGTTTGGCGATGGTGCGCCCGCGCTCACCTGCCAGCTTCTCCGCCAGCGGATCGCGAAACAGCGCGTCCCGGCGAGTCGATTCCTCGGCCCGATAGGTCGCGACCCAGCGTGCGGTATCTGACACGTTACGTACGAGGTCGGTCATGGCGGCGGAAGGCTATCGCGGCTACTATGTATTTGCCGAGCGGGATTTGCCACCCAATACGATCACGGGGTGTCTGTTGGTGGACTTCTTGGACTTGACCCTGCTCGATCCGGAAACCGGCTTACCCCAATAGGGGCCAAGGTGTGCCGCGAAAGTGGGGCATGCAGCGTTGCACGTCGAGGATCACTCGAGAGTGGGGAGCGATCGCGAGCCAGCGTCGCAACCCGCGGCCGGCAGGATTGTCGAGAGAGCTCGGCGCACGTGATCGCCAATGAGCGTTCAGGTGCGGTCCGTGCGCCCCCAAAGCCTGGCGAGAGCGCCGACCGTTTTGAAACCAATGCAGAAGCGAAGGAGACCGAAGCGAAACGCACGCCCGAGGAGCGAGCACCGGAGGACTTAGGGCGCAGCTCCACATGCCTTGTTGGCAAGTGCACGAACAAAACGCGTTGTCGATCGATACACAGGCATAGCCCGGATAGCCGTCGGGCTGCTTCGTGCAGTCGGGCTTGGCGGAGGGCAGCACGGGCCGCACACCCCTCCGAAGAGATCGAAGCAGCCTTTCACGGGAGAAGCATTCGGGTTTTGGTTGTCGATCGCAAAGGTGCATCACACCATTGTCGAGGCACGGCGAGGGCACGCTGCTAGTCGTGACGTGACCTGAAGCTCACACACTCGACGCTTAGTCCCAAGCTTCGGCCGCGAACAGTGTGGGCTCGCTTTGGGCGCCTCGCCAGTAATAACAAATCTTGCTCGCCTTTCCAGACTATTCGAGCGCGATGCGCTGAATGTCGGCGCACTCGGTGGCATAGCTGCGCGTGATCGCGCTGGGCAACGTCGCACAATCGCTGGCCCAAGCGTTCGCCGAGCACAGCTCGAGCGGGCGGGGCGGCCCACCGAGCGCGTTCACTTGTGCGAGCGTGCCGCGGCAGGCTTGCTCTCCGCCCCCGGAACCGCCGCCAGCCCCTGCGTGTTCGAGGCTGGTTACGAACGCCTCTTGGGTAATGGCCTCAGCGATTGTGCGGTTGCACGAAGTGCCGTGGCGTGCCGCATACACCTGCAGCCATTGGTCAGACCACCTTGGCGCACGCGCTTGGCTGATTTTTTCACAAATTCGAGCTCTTCCCGCCAGTTAGATGGATGATGAAGCGCGCGTCGATCACTAGCTACCCTTGGAACTGCTTTTTCGAATTTGGCGCACACTGAACGACACGAACGCGCGAACTGTGGAAAGTCAGGTCGGATGCACCTAGGTGGATTGCGCTGCGTTTGGCTCGTTTGGCTCGTTTGGCTCGCGGTCTCGTGTGGGAGCGGCAGTGCCGGCCAGCAGGCGGTGCCTGGGGCCGGCACCGGGTCGTCGCTGGCCGGCTCGCCCCAAGCGGGGGAAACCGCGCAAACAGCCGGTACATCCGGTTCGGGCGGTAGCTCGCAACCCAATAGCAGCGCAGGAGACGGTGGTAGAGCGCCGTTTGGCGGAGCAGGACCCGGAGTCGGCGGCTCATCGGGCGCCAATTCTGGAGCGGGCGCGGGGGCGGGCGGTTCGATTGTGCCGGTCGCCTGTGAGTCGAGTACCGGCAGCGCGCCGACCGAAATCCCGATAGACGGCAACGACATCAAAGCGACCAATCTCAATGGTCTCACCTTCAAGGGATTCGGTGCGCTCAGCGCCAACGGCACGAGTGAGCTGCTGATGGATTACAAATCCGAGCATCCGGAATCATACACGCAGCTCCTCCAGATCCTCTTCGGCGGCGACCGGCCAATCATGACGCAGGTCAAAGTCGAGATGGGGAACGACCGCAACAACTCTACCGGTCCCGACCCTGCGACGATGCGCCTTGCCAGCGAAGCTGCGAACGTCCGGCGGAGTCCTGGGTTTCAGCTCGCAGCCGACGCAAAGCAGCAGAACCCGAACTTGAAGGTGAGCATTCTGCGTTGGAACGCGCCGGGCTGGGCAAACACGAACGATAAGGTCTACACCTGGTTCAAGAACACGATCCTGGCCGCATACCGCACTTACGGTTACATGGTCGACTACGTGAATCCGGGTCTCAACGAGCGAGCGTCGGACGTCGCTTGGACCAAGCAGTATGCTTCCAAGCTCAAAGCCGATACTACCGGTTTCGACAACGCTACCGAGCAAGGGCTCTATCAAAACATCCAGATCGTGATCTCGGATGAAGCGGGTATTGGGTCTTTCGGTGGCACCGCGATTAGCGATGCAAGCCTCCGAGATGCGATAGCAGTGGCCGGGTATCACTACAACACGGACGACGATAGCGCGGGTAATTTCAAAAAACTGGCGGAGCAGTTCGACAGGGAAGTTTGGAATAGCGAAGCGCAGGCAACATTCGGCAACTCGAGTTTTCGTCCCAACAACAACACGAAGGACCCCATGGTCGCGGGCACGGGGATTGGGGGCATCAACGGACCGCTGGAGATGGGCAACACCATCATCAAGGGCTTCGTCAACTCACGTCGGTCACACTTCGTCTATCAACCGGCGATCGGCTCCTTTTACGAAGGTGGGCAGTACTCTTTCAAAGAGTTGCTGAGCGCTCGAGACCCCTGGTCGGGCTGGATACACTACGACGCGGGGCTGCAGATTCTGCGGCATTTCAGCTGGTTTTCGAGGGCGGGCTGGGAAAATAAAAGCAATACGGGCGGCATCTGGCGCGTGATTTCGCAGTCCAGCGCGACCGGGGCAACCGGCACCAACCCGGTCAACGGTCGAAATGGGACACCGAGCTACTTGACCCTTGGGGCCCCCGATAAACGCAATTTCTCGACGGTGTTCGTGAACGATAGTGAGTCGGCGAAAACGTACAAACTGCGGACCGCGAATATGGCATTCGACGGAAGCCCTCCGCTGGAACTTTGGGAAACCAGCGCGCCAGAGCCGGGCAAAGGCTTCAACGCGAACTACATGCACTATCGATGCAGTGCGGCGGGCAGCGCGAGCAACGGCTACACGATCACGGTCAAGCCCTTTTCGATCCTCACCGCCACGACTTTGGCTAATTCGAGCAACGCAGCATACACCGTCTCCTTGCCGGTGGAGGGCGCCCGCACCGTGCTCGATACGAACGCGGACGGCTCCACGCAAAGTACTTCGGATGCCATCTTGTACGCCGATGACTTCGACTACACGAAGAAGACCGTCACGCTAATCGGCGCAGGCGGAAAAGCCATGGGTAGCGAGAGCTACGTGACCGCGCGCGGAGGTTCACAAAGTGTGATGCCGCGTTTTTTATGCGATCGCAACGGCGCGTTCGAAGCCTACCTGCCGAGCGGCTCGGCGAACTATGTTCTTCGCCAGCAGTTGGATCAACCTTCGATGGGGCTCGGGGGTGCCTGGAACGAGGGCGCTCCGGTCACCGCAGTCGGGGATAACCGCTGGCTCAACTACAAGGCAAGCGTCGATGTCTCGTTCGAAAATAGCAGTACCCAAAGCGGTAACAACTACGCAGCCATCGGCGCCCGTCAGCAGGGAGGCGCCAATTCCCATACCATCAGCGGCACTCCGTACGTGCTGAAGTTCCAGTTCGACGGCAGCTGGCAGTTGCTCGTCGACGGCGTGTCAGCGGCCAGTGGAAACGTCGTGACGGGCACGGGCGGCGTCACAATCGCAGGCTTCAAGGCTGCGTACGATGCTTGGCACAACATTGCGCTGCAAGTGGTAGAGAGCAAAATCACCGCTTTTCTCGACGGCGTCGTGCTCACCACGTACACCGACCCCCAGGCTCGACTCTCTGGGCGCGTCGATCTCGCAAGCGGATATTACTTTACGCGCTTCGACAACCTGAGGGTGGAAAAGGTTGCGGGCTCGCCCGCCTATTACTCGGAGGTGCTCGACAACCTCGAGATGACGGATTTGGCTTCGCCTCCGGCGATCAAGCTCGTTTACGCCGGCAGCTGGGCGCACGAGGTGGGCAAGAGCATGTACGATTACCAGCGCTCTCTCTCCACGAGTCGAGCCGCCGGTGCGACGCTCAAGTACGACTTGACCGGGACTGGCATGGACATCCTCGGTCAGAACGACGGCTCTGCGAAGCTCGAGGTGACCGTAGATGGGAAGGTCGTCAACGCTTCGGCCGCGACGACGGCAGCGAGCCAGCTCTACCAAACCTACTCGCTCCGCGGGTTGACCGCGGGTGCGCACACCGTTCAACTCAAAGTGCTGAGCGGCAAGCTCGTGGTCGATGCAGTCGCCGTCATTCAGTAGAACTCGGTGTTAGAAGCCGCCCTCCGGTCGTAATCTCGGCCTGATCCCGGCCGAAGTGACATCCCGGATCGGGGCATTCCAAGCAGCACGGCTCTCGGTAGGAACGAATTCTGACCAATCCTTGTATTGGGTGGACGAGGGAACCTCGATTCGTCTTGTTCGCTACGACCTGACCACGAATAGCGCCTCGATATTGAGCAGCTTACCGCGGGTATCCAATTTCGATCGGCTCTTTCTCAGCGTCTCGACCCAGGCGACCTCCTGTTCGTCACCTCCAACACCTCCGCCTCGCACAACTGCGCAGCGCTCTTGAGCCACACCTCGAATGGCGTGACCTTGACTGGCCGAGCTCTCAGCGTCCACGCCGGTTTCGGACCGGCGGTGCTGGCCGTCGCTGACTGGCCGCCTTGCAACCACTTTCTCAGTCCGTGGTGGGACCACGCCTCGGGATCTGCTGCAGCCTGCCGTCGCCGTTCACACGAAATCTGGTGTGGATCTCGGCCAAGCTTTGCGCGTCCGTCTCCTTCTGGTCGACATCGATGTACGAATAGTGGGCGCTGGTCGGTTGGGTTCGCGCCTTGAGACTGACTTGTACAACGCTGACGATGACACCCGCCTCGTCGTAAAACACCCTCAGCTTCATGTGGCGCTCCTACTTCACGTCGGTAAAGATCGCGTACAAGACGTACGTCACCGTGAACTTCGCACCGGGCGGCGGGTTGCCAGCGTCGGTACAAGTGATCACGACAACGTGGGAGAGACTGGTGTCGGGCTCCTGGACTACTATGACCTTCGGAATTTGAAGACCCGCCTTCGACGTCCTGTCTCGCGGATCAGGGTGATCGAGCACATCTTCGCCGACGGTGACCACGAGCGGAACGGCTTGCCATTCAGTCAGCCATTTCGGGCGCGCGCTCTTCTTGAGCTTTTGATTGAAGGGTGGATGCACCCCGGTCATCGTCCAAAAGAACGTCGTGCCGGAATCGATCGTCGCTACCAACTGCTCGACTACTTGCACGGCCATGCTGCCCCCGCGCTCGCGCTCGACGACGCTACCCCGCACTCCGGCCAGCTCGCCCACCCCGCGACGCGCATGCCTGGCTCCGACACGCGGCGGAGGCCACGAAGCGCATGGTCACCCTCATGGGGATTCTGCCTTTTCGACGTCGGCAAGAAAACTGCGTGCATCGATCACCTCCCATGCTCTCTATAACACGCACACACCTTATTGCTGCCTCAGCTATTGCGGATCGGCCGCCAAGAAGCCATGGTCATTGCTCTGAGCGCGTCTGTAAGCTCTCGACGATCGCGTTGGGAATAGGCCAACTAAAGGCATCTTACCGTTGCGTGCCGGGCAGGCACCAAGCAGCTTCCTTGCACGGCCTTTGCCCGTCCGGGTTCCACGATGCCCGGAGCACGGCCCCACCGTCCCATGAGGGAAACGTCCGCGCAACGCGCCCCAGTCTTGATCCATAGAAGAGGGCGCGCGCGAGCGCGGCCCCAGGTAGGGGTTCGGCTTCGGGAGCGGGAGCGGGAGCGGGCTCGGGAGAGGCTGCACCCCTTCGGGTGTCGCGAAGCGCGTCGGGCAAGGCAGAGCCGGGGCCGCGCTCGCGCGCGCCCAGGGATCGGCCTCGGCGAGAAGCCGGGTATGTGGTTTTGGGGGCGGGCGTCAGCCTGGGGGATCGGTCGAGGATTCAGCGTAGGCGAATGGGATTGGGGTCTCGCAGCTCGCGCTCGGTGTTGGTGATCAGCGCGACAAAGAGATCTGTCAAGAGCGTCTGCCAC
>Ga0302321_100001647_pt1 | contig 19193 bp, 16 predicted proteins | sample Fen_T0_1_FD_202505 | JGI IMG/M metagenome (GOLD analysis project Ga0302321, IMG submission 202505) | Peat permafrost microbial communities from Stordalen Mire near Abisko, Sweden - Fen_T0_1 | ecosystem: Environmental > Terrestrial > Soil > Wetlands > Permafrost | place: Sweden: Abisko...
CATTGCCTCAATTCAGTGCACGGGCGATTTCCTCGGTCGCGCTCTGCGCGTCCGGAACCAGGCCGCGCATCTGCATGAAGCCGTGCACCATGCCGTCCGCGCAAATGTAGCGGGTCGCGACCCCCGCGGCATTCAGCAACCCGGCAAAAGCCCGCGCCTCGTCGCGCAGCGTGTCGTGTTCGGCGGCGATGATCAGCGCCGGCGGCAAGCCCGAGAGATCATCGGCGAAGATCGGCGAGACCCGCGGATCTCGGTAATCGCATTGACTGTTGCTGTATGTCCGGTAGTACCAGGCCAGGTCCTCCCGCGGCACCAGGCATTCGGTGGATGGCATGGCGATAGACGGAAACGACAACGTGAAGTCGACCACCGGCTGCAGCAATACCTGATGGCGGATTGCGATGCGAGGATCCGACTTGAGGCGCAGGCATGTCACTGCAGCGAGATTCCCGCCTGCGCTTTCGCCGCACACGACGACGGGACCCGGCACCCCGCCCAAGTCCACGGCGTGAGTCCCGGCCCAGATTGTTGCCGCCACCGCGTCGTCGAGCGCCGCAGGGAAAAGGTGTTCGGGGGCCAGACGATAATCGATTGACAGTACGACGTGACGGGTTACCCGGGACAGGTTGCGGCAGAATGCGTCGCTCTCCTCGATTCCACCCTTGACGTACCCGCCGCCATGAAAGTACAGCATGACCGGAAGGAGATTCGGGCCTTCCGGGGCGTAGATTCGCGCCGGAATGGCCGCGTGCACGCCGGGAATCATCACATCCTCAACGCGGTGTATCGCGACCGGCTCACCGGTGATGGCCGGCGTCCAGAGCTCGCGGAATGCGCGGCGGACCTCCGCGATAGGCAGCTCCCACTGCGGCTGACGCGTGTGCGCCAGCTTGGTTGCAATGAGCTGCTGCAATGCGGCGTTGAGTGCCATTGTGTTTTCCGGATCGCGTGCGCCTGGATTGGAGATTTGAAGCTAAGATCGCAGTGAAATGCTAACAGCCCTCCGTCGCCTCGCCGCCAAGCAGGTCGAAGGAATCGATCGCTGGAGACTCGCCGGGCTTGGATTCGTATTCCTCTGGTTTTTCGTTGGCGGCATCGCCCATTTTGTGGCGACCGCGGCCGAAATGCGCGTCGTGCCACCTTACATCCCTTGGCCGCGCGCTGCCGTGCTGTTGAGCGGCGTCCTGGAAATTCTCGGGGCGGCTGGCTTAGTTTGGCGCGCTACCCGCCGCGCAGCGGGCCTCGGGCTTTTCGCGCTCACCATCGCGGTGACGCCGGTGCATTTCTACATGTTGCAGGTGCCGGAACTGTTCAATGTGCCGTACTGGGCACTCCTGGCGCGCCTGCCGCTGCAGGTCGCACTGCTCGCGCTGATCGCATGGAGCACTGCGCACAATGCACTCACAACCGGGGCGGGTGGTTGAGCAATTCGTCATAGTGCGGGTCACCCTTGAGCAGTAGCCGCACTGGGGTAGGGTCCTCATAGAAGTCGACGAGTGCGCCGAACGGCACGCGCAGTAGACGTGCGACTTCCGCGTAACCCTCCGCACTGCGCCCCGCACGCACCAGGATAGCGCTGCGCACGAACGACACATAGGGACCGTTGACTGCGTCACGCAGCTCGGGGTTCCTGGTCCGCGCATCCTCGATGGTCGCGAGCGCGGCATCGTGCTTCCCCAGCATCGACTGCACCATTCCGAGCTGGAGCAGATCGACCTGCTCCGGTTCACGCTTCAACATACCAAGTGCGAAGTCCTCGGCGCCGCGGAAGCTCTGTTCGGCATGACCGGCGTCTCCGGCCGCGAGGTAGAGGAATCCGATCCGCTCGCCGCGGGCCAACGGATCCTGGGGTGGCACAGCTGCCCACAACCGCACCGCGTCCAGGTAGCGCCCTTCTGCCCGAGCGACCTCGGCTTCGATCGCCTTGTGGTAGGCGGGGTCGAGCAGGCTGCCATGGTCCCTCAACGCCGCGCGCAGCGGTTCGGCGCTGTTCTGCAGGTAGCTTTCGATGCGCGCGCACGTGAGGTACCCGTCAGGGTCATTCGGAAACCGCCTCGAATGAAGCCTGGTTCGCTCGATGGCTTCGGGATATCGCCTTAGTCCGAGCAGCGTCGTAAGGGGCGGACCGTCGTACGCAAGGTTCAGGGGGTCGAGGTCCGATGCGCGCATTTGATGTTCGAGCGCTTCTGCCATGCGGCCCATGCGCCGCAGCGCCGAGCCGAGGAGGTTGTGAGCCTCCGCGGAGCTCGGCCGCGACTGCACGACGGCTTCGAGTTCGGCCAGCGCCTGGTCCATGTTTGCGCTGACGTACATCGCGTACAGGCCGCGGGCCAGCTGTGCCTCCGGCAGCTTCGGATCGATCGCCAGCGCACGCTCGAACGCTTTCTTGGCCGCCGCGCCATCCTCGGGTCGATGGCCGAGGAAATATGCCCACGTGTTCGCCCGAGAGAGCAGTGCCAGCGCATCGGCATAGTCGGGGTCGAAGCGCAGCGCTTCGCCCAGCAGGCGCTTCGGCTCGACGAGGCCATCGTTGTCGTTCGGGACCGGCCTGCGGAAGAGCGCGACCGCCTGCAAGTAGCGGTTGTAGGCGTCCCCGTTGTTGGTGGCAACACGGTCGAACTCGCCGCGCTCGCGGAGGGTGAGCGTGGCGGCGAGCGCCTCGGCAACCTGCCGCGCCACGGTGCTCTGCAGGTCGAGAACATGCGCCATGTCGCGGTCGTAGTTCGCGGCGAGCAGGTGCCGGTCGTCGCGCGTGTCGATGAGCTGCACGGTGAGGCGCAACGTGTTCCCATCGCGCCGGATCGAACCTTCGAGGACCGTCCCGACGCCAAGGCGCTGCCCGATTTCACGGACGTTGAGGGCTTTGCCACGGTACTCCATCACCGAGGTGCGCGAAATGACCTTGAGATCGCGCACGCGCGCCAGCGCATTCAGGATCTCCTCCTGCAAGCCGTCGGCCAGGTAGGTGTCCTCGGCGCGACCGCTCAGATTTTCAAAGGGAAGGACCGCAACCGACTTCGGGTCGAGCGCCGGTGCATTGGCCGTCGTATTCTTGGATTCGGGAACGTGTCCCGCTTGCCGAGAATTCCATGTCGTGAATGCGATCCCGCTGGCGATGACCACAACCGCCAGCGTCGCACCCGCAACGCGCCAGCCGCGCCTGCGCGGGGCCGCGGCAGTCCGGGCGACACGCGTTTGCGTTGCACTCGGCGCCGGCGCGATTCCTTCCGCGAGCAATCGCTGCACTCGCTGGATGAATTCGGGCGATACCTCGCCCTCATGGAGGCGCGACCACTGTCGCTCGCGGAACCGGTCCGGCACGCGGGCCGACGCTTCCGGCGTGGCGTCGATCACCACGGGCAGCAGGAACGCCTGGTCGTCGGCCATCTGGTGCAAGCGCTCGACCGCGAGACGCCACTCCAGCCGAAAATAGCCTTCGCTGCGGGCGTTGGTGGCCGCGGAAACGAGCGGCACGAACAGCGCACACTCCTTGATCTGCTTCCTGATCGAGGCGTCCCATGCGTCGCCCCCGCGCAATTCGTTCTCGTCGAACCACACTGTGAGCCCCGCTGACCGGAGTGATTCGCAAATGCGGCGCGCGGCGCTTGCGTCCTGCGACGCATAGCTCAGGAACACAGCGTTGGCTGACTCGCTCATCGGTGGTCGGTCGGGACCTCAGGACCTCGACGGTGGACTGGCTTGGCCCGTTGGGGCGCTTTCGGGGCCGAGGCGAAGCGATTCTCACCCAGTTTCGATGGAAACGGCAATCGGCGGATGCGCGGACGTCGCCGCGAGAATCGCCTAGCCCTTGGCGCGCTCTTTCGCGATTCTGTAAAAGAGGGTGCCGTCGTAAAAGGCCTTCACCCGGGCGACGCTCAACGCGGGCACCGACTTGCGGCGCTCGACGGCCCTCGTGTCGGCGGCCACCGCAAGCAGCGTCTGCCACTCGACCATCGACACCAGCGAACCCAGGAGCGTCTCGCGGTTCGCGTTGACCATCCTGGTGATTTCCGTCGCGGTGAACACCTTGTCGCCATTGCGATCGACCGTGGAACATGCGCCGAACATCTTCGCGAATCGCCGGGAATTGAAACGGCCCCGTTTATCGAGGATCCCGGTGTCGCTGTCGTGCTTGCCCTTTTGAATCCTGTCGATGTTGATGCGCAGTGACCGCAAAGAGCCTCCCGTCTGCAGGCAGAGCGGCGTGACGATGGCGACCGCGGCCGCCTCGGCAACGCCAATCGGAATGCCGAGGGCCTTGAGACCGCGCGTGCACTCCGCGACGTCGACAAGGCGATCGCCGTTGTCGTCGAAGAAGGACGCGTGCCGCTGCAGCGTGGTATCGCCGGGCCGGCTGCGCGCCTTCATCGTCAGCGGCAAGATGCCAGGCTCGGCGCTTCCAACCTTGCGACGGGCGGGGGTCGACTTGGAGGGCTTCGGGGCGGTTTTCGGATTTTTCATGAGCGTGCGGCCGGCGGCCAGCGGACGAATGTGCGGCCGGGCAATGAACTGTCCGGCCGCTGTTGCGATTCACCGCGCAGCCCCAAAGTCATGGCGGCGAAGTAAGAATACTGCGATGTCAGGACTTGCCGAATTGTACCTTCGCCGTGCTGACGCATGAATCCTTCGCGGTCCCCGCGAGAGCGTCGCACTTCTCGATAGCAACCTTGTAGTCCGCGTCGCGCTTCTCCGTGTTCGCTTCCTTGCGGGCATCGGCTTGCTTCGTCGCCGCGTCCTGGCGTGTGTCGGCCGCCACACGGTCGACCTTGGCGTCCGCCTTGGCCTTGACCAGCGCAGCGTCCGCTTCCTTTACGCAGACGTCCTTGGCGTTGCCCGCGAGGTCGTCACATTTCTCCTTGGCAACGCTGAAATTCGCCTCACCACGCGCCACACGCGCACCTTCGCGTGCGGTCGGCGTATTCTTGTACGCGGCTTCCGCGTCAGCCTTGGCGACCTTTTCCTTGCCGTTTGCTTCCGCCAGGCAGATGTCCTTGGCGTTGCCGCTTCGCGACGCGCAGGCGTCCTTGTCCACCCTGCCTTGCGCTTCGGCGTTCCTGACCACCGTGTCGTAGGCGTCCTTCGTTATCGGCACCACGGGAGCCATCGGCTTTGCTGCGGTCACCTGCGCGTCCCTTTGCATGGCGCAACCGGCAAGACTCAAACCGGCCGTGACAAACAGCGCAATCAGAAGTTTGGACATGTCATTCCCTTTCGGTGGTTCAAGTACGGCATAACGGTACCGCCAGGTATCTGGCCAACGAGTGCCGCGGTCCGCTCCTGATTGGGAAACTACGCGTGACGCGCAGGAGCGTCTGTGCGCTCGCGCACACTCGCCGGCGACGCCCGACTCGAACGCGAGTACGATGAGCCGGCTGGGCCGTGAAATGCGCTTTTCGTCGTTTATCGAAAGCGGGTCCGGGCCCCAACCCATTCGCGCGGGAGGCAACATGATCGGTAAGACCGTCGGTTCGATCGTCAGCGACAAGCAAATCCAGGAATTGATCGCGGTGCCGGCTTCAGCAATGGTGTCGGAGGCCGTGTCCCGGATGAGCGAAAAGGGCATCGGTGCGATCCTGATCGGGAATCCGCAGAACGCCGTCGACGGGATTTTCACCGAGCGGGACCTGATGACCCGGGTCGTCAACGCGGGACGAGACGCCAAGACCACGGCCATCGGCGCCGTCATGAGTCCGGAGGTTCGGCGTGTCGAAGGGTGGACCACTCTCGAGGATGCGTTGAGCGTGATGGTGATTCACGGGTATCGCCACCTGCTCGTTGAGGACGAGGGCCGGATCAAGGGCATCGTTTCGATACGCGATCTCATGGCTGCGATGGTGATCCCCGATACGCCGATGGCGCATGAGGGGCGCGCACAGGTTACGCGCGGCCTCGCCGAAGCCGCGCTGCGAGTCGCCGCGGGCGCAAAGCCGGGGGCTGACCCTTCGCAGTAGCAACACGCTGCCGGAGCGCGGCGACGGAACGCGCCGGCATCAGGGTGACGCATGATCGTCGCTGTCGTCGACCAGGACGGACATTTCCGGCAGCCGCTCCTTTGAACGCCAAGGGACTTTGACCGGAAGCGACCCATTCCAGCCATTGCCCACCGTAGAAACCGGACACTAAACGGCTATCAACTCAAGACGTTCGGCTACTGAATCACCTCGTCCGCTCGTTGCAGCAGCGACGACGGAATCGTGAGTCCAAGCGCCTTTGCGGTCTTGAGATTGATCACCAGCTCGAACTTGGTTGGCTGCTCCACCGGAATATCGGAGGGCTTCGCGCCCTTGAGAATCCTGTCGACGAAGCTGGCTGCGCTGCGCCAATGCCACGCGTTGGATGAAATATAGGACATCAAACCACCGGCAGCGACATACTCGCGGTCGCCGAAGGCGGACGGCACCTGGGAGCGAAGGGTCAGCTCAACGACGCGGACATGGTGCCGAAAAAACATCGGGTCGTTCACGACGATAAGCGCCCCGCCTTTGGCGCGCGCGATGGCTCCGTCCAGTTCGCCTTCCGCGGCGACATCGATACGATCAAGGTGCAGGCCAAGAGTCTTTGCGCGAAACGACATCGCGTCAAAGAAAAATCTGTTGATAGGGTTGACGCTGCTCATGAGCACGCTAACCCGTTTGAGTAGCGGGACAGCAGACGACAGTAGCTCCACTTGTTTGGAAAGCACTTCTTCGCCCGCCGCCGAAGTGCCCGTCAGGTCGCCGCCTGGCCGGGCCAAGCTGGCGACGAACTTCGCCCCCACCGGGTCTCCTGCGTTGACCATGACGACGGGCAAGCCGGGAGCACCCTCACGCGCCGCACGGATGGTCGTCGTGCCGTACGCAAGAATCAGGGCCACATGAAGCGCTTTGAGTTCGGCGGCGATTTCGCGTTGGCGCTGCGGAGCCTCACCCGCCCAGCGAATTTCGATTACCAGGTTCGTACCTTCGACCCAGCCCAGGTTCCGCAAGCCCGTACGAAGTCCTTCGATGTCGATCCGGTCAGGTGTCGGCTCCGTGAACGGAGCAAGCAGTCCAATTCTCAAGACCTTGGCCGACTGCTGTGCGCGAGCAGAGATCGGCTCGATCAGGCATGTGCTGGCGAGAAGGGTGACGAATGTCCGCCGGTCAATCACTGATTCACCTCGTCCACGAATCGTAGTACCGTCATATTACGTCCACAGGGCAACCTATGGACGGGTCGCGAATCTCAATGGCCTACCATGAACGGCCGATCAGCCGAAGCGGGTTCAAGGGCAGCCACCGCGGAACGACGCCACGCCGCTCCGTGTTGTGCGTTGGGCGCGCCGATGACAAAATGCACGCGAATTTCGGCGCTGACGGTTGCCTTCGCCGCTCCTCAATTCCAGTTCGCGCCGGCGCACCGACGCCCGTTAATCTTTCAGAGCCCACCCTGCCAACGACTTCCGGACAATTCGTTTTCTCAAGAGCGAATAATGTCTACGGCTGCCGACGAATATCTAGCCACGGCTCTCCACGTTATGGAGTGCAATTCGCTTCATCGCGACATTGTGTTGTGGAATGAACTTCGCGAGGAGGCATCGCGCCGTGCGTTGGGCGCATCCTCGCCGGCGGAAACGTACGATGCGATTCGCTGGGCTCTGTCGCAGTTGAACGATGGTCATAGCTTCTTTGCCCCTCCTGAATGCGGTCATGCGGCGATTCGGCAGGGGCAATACGACAGAGAGGCGACAATACCTGACGGATTTCTGCGGAGCGATCGAATCGCCTACTTGCACGTCCCCGGCTTCCGCGGATCGCCCGAATACGAAACTCGCTACATCGACGTTCTTCAGGAGTTCATAGCTCTCTTGGATGACGCCGCTCCTATCGGCTGGATTGTCGACCTGATCGATAACGGTGGCGGCAACATGTGGCCAATGTTGGCAGGCCTGGGGCCGTTGCTCAGCGAGGGGCCGCTCGGCTCGTTCCGATTTCCAATGCAGCCGCCGGCGATCTGGAGCTATCGCGCGGGGCAGGCGTTGCTGGATGATGTTTCGCTTGCGCATGCAACCAAAGGTGGCTATGCACTTCGGCATCCGGCGAAACCTATAGCCCTACTTTCAAACGAACGCACGGCAAGTTCTGGAGAGGCAGTGCTGATCGCGTTCGTCGGTCGACCCAATACTTGTCGCTTTGGTATAACGACGCGTGGGCTCACTACCGCTAACGATCAATTTCCTCTGCCCGACGGCGCAACATTATTTCTGACCGTGGGCATTTTCGCGGACCGATTTGGACACGTCTATGGTCAGGCGTTGGAGCCGGATTTTCCGTGCGAAGGGTCCAAAGACATAATCCAATCCCGCGCAGCGATATGGATTTGCGGAAGCAATTAGAGAATTTGGGAGCATGTACTCTTTCAAATTCACGCTGACCTACGCTTAGGCGTGGCCGAATCCGCGCGTCAGCTGGACCTAAATTCGGCAGGCCGTCACCCGCGGCGCAAAGTGTCCGGTTTTTGAGGAGATGGCGCCAGCAAACGTCCGCTATCGACGAAATACCAACGGCCGCTCGTGGCCGTTCTCGGAAGTCCGCGAACAGCTGCTGAATATGCTGGTGGTGGAGAGAGTTAGATTCGCCCTATAACTGCCGGTCATGGCGTGGCAATTTGATGTACGAGTCTGCTCTGTAGGGACCTTTTTGCAGTAGCCGGCGCTCATCAACAAGTCAGGCATCGAGACCAAGTGAATCGCGCAATCCCCGGCGATCACTGGAACTTATAGAACTGCTCATTCAGGTACTGCTCAACGTTCGCCCGGTCCGCGTCGCTCAGCTTCATGTGCGCACCCGCGCTGCATCCCGTCAACTGCTTGTCGAGTGCCGCCAGCGACTTAATCTTGTGGTCGGGCCGCGTGTGGACACTGGCGTTGTGGCATTGCACGCAATTTGCGTCGTAGAGCTTCTTGCCGGCGGCGCTGTCGGCGCCGTGCGCCGGCGGTGCCAACATGACGATAGGCAACAAGATCGGAAGTGCGCGTTTCATGATGACCTCACGGTATCGAAGGCTGGCGGTCAAATCATAGCGCGTTCGACTCGTCGATGTCCGCTTACCGGAAAAATGGATGGCAGGGCCGAGAGGCGGCTCTTGGCCGATTCCGGACGGCCGGGAGCGAGAGCCCTTCTCTCCTGACGGAAGGATCAATCCCGGTCCATGCCACGCTCAGGCACCCGGTCGCGTCATCGCCGCAGGATCGATCCACCGGTCGAAGTCCGCCGCGCTCACCAGCCCCAGCGCCAGCGCCGCTTCGCGCAGCGTGGTGCCGTGGTGGTGCGCGTGCATCGCGATCTTGGCCGAGTTCTCGTAGCCGATGTGCGGGTTGAGCGCAGTGACCAGCATCAGCGATTCCTCGACGTGCTCGCGGATGCGCGCAAGGTTGGGTTCGATGCCCCGCGCGCAGCGGACGTCGAACGAGTGCACGCCGTCGGCAAGCAGTTCGATCGACTCCAGAACGTTGTGCAGGATGATCGGCTTGTAGACGTTGAGCTGGAAGTTTCCCTGCGCGCCGGCGAACGCGACCGCGGCGTCGTTGCCGAAGACCTGCACGGCGACCATCGTCAGCGCCTCGCACTGCGTCGGGTTGATCTTGCCCGGCATGATCGACGATCCCGGCTCATTGTCGGGGATCTTCAGTTCGCCCAGGCCGGCCCGCGGGCCGCTCGCGTACCAGCGGACGTCGTTGGCAATCTTCATCAGCGCGCCGCCTAACGTGCGCAGTGCGGCGCTGACGTTGACCATCGCATCGTGCGCCGACAGCGCGGAGAACTTGTTGGGCGCCGTGACGAAAGGCTTTCCGGTCGCCAGCGCGATCTGCAGCGCGACGGCCTCGCCGAACGCCGCCGGCGAGTTGATTCCGGTGCCGACGGCCGTGCCGCCCAGCGCCAGCGGAAAGAGTCCTTCGCGCGCGGTACGCAGATAGCGCACGCCGTCGTCGATCTGCGCGACCCAGCCGCCGATGACCTGCCCCAACGTGACGGGTGTTGCGTCCTGCAGATGTGTGCGCCCGAGCATCACGACGCGCGCGAACTCGCGCGCCTTGGCGTCGAGCGTCGCGCGGAGTCCCGCGAGCGCCGGCAGCAGCGCGCGGTCGATTTCCTCGAGCGTCGCGATATGCATCACCGCCGGGAACGCGTCGTTGGACGACTGGCTGCGGTTGACGTCGTCGTTGGGGTGGATCGGCTTCTTCGATCCAACCACGCCGCCGGCCAACTGGATCGCGCGGTTAGCGATCACTTCGTTGGCGTTCATGTTGGACTGCGTGCCCGAACCCGTCTGGAACACGACCAGCGGAAACTCGCCGTCCCAGCGCCCATCGATTACCTCCTGCGCCGCGCGGACGATCAGCAGCGCCTTGTCCGGCGCGAGTTCGCCCAGGTCGACGTTCGCGCGCGCCGCGCATTGCTTGACAAGGCCGAACGCGCGGATGACCGGCCGCCCCCAGCCGAAGCGCGCGACGCCGATCGGAAAGTTGTCGATGGAGCGCTGCGTCTGCGCACCCCACAGGCGGGACGCGTCGACCGGGACCTCGCCGAGCGCGTCCTTTTCGATCCGGGTGTGTAGGGTGTTCACGGCTTTCGGATCCTCCTGCAGCCTGCAACGGCGCAGGGGCCCATGATACTAAACGCGAGACCGCGCTAGTCTTTCGGCAGCAGCTTCGACCGGCGGTCGTGCGCGACGAGCTTGAGGACGGCCGTCGACGCCAGCCGTGAGCGGACGTTGTCGGCGCGCGACGTCAGGACGATCGGCACGCGCGTGCCCACCACGATACCCGCGCTGTCGGCGCCTGCCAGGTACGTCAGCTGCTTGGCGATCATGTTGCCGGACTCGATGTCGGGCACCAGTAGGATGTCGGCCACGCCGGCCACCGGCGAGACGATGCCCTTGGTTCGCGCCGCTTCGGGCGACACGGCGTTATCGAACGCGAGCGGGCCGTCGAGGATGCCACCGGTGATCTGGCCACGGTCCGCCATCTTGCACAGCGCCGCCGCGTGCAGCGTCGACTCGATCTTCGGGTTCACGGTTTCCGCTGCGGAAAGGATCGCGACCTTGGGTAGCGGATTGCCGAGCACGTGCGCCAGGTCGATCGCGTTCCGGCAGATGTCCGCCTTGCAGCTGAGATCGGGCGCGATATTGATCGCCGCATCGGTGATCATCAGCGTGCGCGGATAGGCCGGCACGTCCATCACGAACACGTGGCTGATCCGGCGCTCGGTGCGCAGACCCGTCGCCGATGGCACGACAGCTTCCATCAGTTCGTCGGTGTGCAGGCTTCCCTTCATCAGCGCCTCGACTTCGCCCGCGCGCGCCATGGCCACCGCGCGATCCGCGGCAGCGTGGCTGTGCGGCACGTCGACAATCCGCCAGGGCGTGATGTCGATGCCGACCAATTCGGCGGCAGCGCGGATCTTCGCCTCCGGCCCCACCAGCACCGGCACGATCAGGCAGCGCTTCGCCGACTCGATGGCGCCCATCAGCGATTCGTAGTCGCAAGGGTGAACGACGGCGCAGGTGACCGGCGGCAGGCCTTCGCAGCGCTGCAGCAGCCGCGCGAGCGCATCGTTGCGTCTAAGCAGGACTTCCGGTGTCGCGATGTTCGTGTACGCGATGCGATTCGCCGGTGCTGCGACCGTCGCGACGCCGTCGACCAGCACGTCGCCCTCCTGGTTTGTGCATCGGCATCGGAAGTCGATGCGCTGTCCGGCCGCATGCTTGGCGCTCGCCGTGACCATGACGGTCAGCGTGTCGCCGGCGCGCACTTTTCCCGCGTAGTGGAATTGCGTGCCGACGATGGCGCTGCCCGGACCTGGCAGGCGGCGGTTCAGGACGCCGGCCACCAGCGCGACGGCGGCCACGCCGGGTGCCGTCGCGGCCTCCGCAACCGCGCCGGGCGTGAGATCGAGGTGAAATGCCTCGACGTCACCCGCGGCCAGCGCCAGTGCTTCGACGTCGGTGGCGGTCAGCGTGCGCACGACCGTGTCGCTGGCGCCGACTTCGATTTCGTCGTAGGTGCGGTTGGTGAACTGCTGCATCGCTTCCCCTGCCATCTCCCCCGTCTCGTCAGGCGCGCGCGGCGCGGCCGCGTGGAGCAACGCGCGTGCGCGGCTTCCGTTGCGGCGCCGGCAGCGCCTTGGGAGCCTTGGCGCCGAGGCGCGCCGCCGTCGTCGGCAGCAGCCCGCGCAGTTCGATCACCAGGCGACGCTGCTTGTCGTCGAGATCGCCATGTTCTTCGATCCGGTCGAGAAGCGCCAGCGCGTGCCGCCGCTCGGCCGGCGTGCGCAGCAGCCTGGGCAGCGAATGCTTGGCGCGTTCCGGTTCGAATTCGACGACGATGGTTTCCTCCTGCAGCAGCCGCCGGCGCTCGTCCTCGGACAGGTGCGCGATATCGCTTTCCGGCGACAGTATCTCGCGCGTGCGCTGCATTTGCGACAGGCGGCGCTGGCCGGGACCGGCCTTGGTTATCAACATCGCGATGCGCGCCAGTCCCTCGACGGCGCTTCCCTCGTCGATAGTATCCAGCACTTCGCGCACCGCCGGCAGCGAGCGCGGGTCGAACTTCCGGCTGCGCCGCATCTCCTCGCGTTCGTCCGCCATGTGCAGCGAGAGCAGGTTGCCGTAGACCTCGAAGAAGGCTGCTTCCGCCGCCGCGTCGCGAAGCTCGCGATACCGGTCCAGCGACGCGCTGACGACCTCGGACGCAAGCTTTTCCAGCTTGACCGAATCGTTGTCGGCAGCCCGTGGCTTGCGGCTCTTGGCCGCCGCGTTAGCCAGGTACGGCAGCGGCCACAGGAACGGGTTCTTGTCGGAGAAGCCCCAGTACTGGGCGCGCAGCGGATGCATCGTGCGCCGCGCCTTGGCCAGCCACTCCGGCGACATCTCGCGCACGAACGGGCGCGCCAGCAGCGAGTACGCGCGCTCCAGCAGTTCGGACAGCGCGGCGACTGCCTGGAACGGCTTTTCGTCGACGCGATCAAATTTCTGCATCGAACGCAGGTCCTCGACCTTGCGCTCCTTCAGCGTCACTTCGTAGCTCACTTCGCCGCGGGCGTCGAAGTGCTCCTCGATGTCCATTCCATACAGTCCGGGCGGCAGCTGCTGGATGTATTTCAGCACTTCGACGATCTGCGCGTGCTCCTTCTTGGCCACCTTGCCGGAAACGAAGATGCCCAGGTGCCCGACGTCCTCATGCAGCAGCCCGACGATCGTCTGGCCGTTGGCCTTGATCTCCTCGGTGGTCGCATAGACGTCGGCGATCCAGTTGAACGCCTGCTGCGGCGGCGTGATGTTGTCGCCCATCGACGCGAACACGATGATCGGCTGCTTGATCGCCTTCAAGTCGAAGTAGCGCCCCGGTCCCAGCCGCGCCTCGCCCGCCGACAGCTTGTTGCCGACGAAGAGGTTGTTGACGATCCAGCGGATCTCTTCCTCGTTGTAGTTGTAGTAGCCGCCCCACCAGCGTTCGAACTCGAGGAAGCGCTCCGGCTCGGTGTCGATGTTGTCGAACAGGTGATACCACTTGTCCCACAGCGAATTGGCCGGGTTTAGGTATTCGAAATTGGAGACCAGGTTCGCGCCGTCGAACTTGCCCGCGCCCAAGTCGGCAGAGAACAGCGACAGCCACGCACCACCTAAGAGCCCGCCCATGTAGCGCATCGGCGAATCGCCGTCGTTGCCCGACCAGTACGACATCGGCGCGCCGTTGATGACGAGCGGTCCGGCGATGTCCGGCCGCGCGGCGGCAAGCATCATCACCGCCCAGCCGCCCTGGCAGTTGCCGATGATCACCGGCTTCTGGCTGCGCGGATGGCGCTCGGCGACGATGCGGATGAACTCGGCTTCGGCGTCCGTCACGTCGGCCAGCGTCTGGCCTGGGCACGGATCGGGAAAGAAGATCACGAAATAGACCGGATGCCCGGCGGAAAGCGCGACGCCCACTTCCGAGTCTTCCTTGGAACCGCCGATGCCGGGGCCGTGGCCCGCGCGCGGATCGACGATCACGAACGGCCGCTTGTCGTCGTCGACGACAACGCCCTTGGGCGGAATGATCCGGACCAGCGCGTGGTTGGCGGGTCGTGCGTACTCGCGCGCGTCGGCGATCGTCTCGTACTTGTAGGTGAGCACCGGCGGCTTGCCGGCGGCTTCGTGCTCGAGCCACTGATTGCCGCGCTGGCGCAGCGTGTCCCAGTAAAGCGCCGACCGTTGTGCGAAATCGACGTTGTACTCGGCCAGTTGCCGCCAGAATTCCATGGGCGTCTTGGGCGGCGTCCGCGCGTCCTGCCACGCGGTGCCCGCCTTGCGCAGCCGCTCGGCGAAGCGCTCGTTCGCGGTGCGCGTCCGGCGCTGGAAAACATCGGCAACCGAGCGCGAGATGCTGATCGAGCGATCGATGGTGCGGTGCAGGTCAGCCATGGCAATCCCGGTCGGAACAAAGCGATGTTGCGGTGCACCATTCTAGCATGGCGCCCAGAGAGCGCTTTGCGTTTCCGCAAAGGCGGGACAGGCTCAAATGTGCGGTCGCCGGGCCCGGTCCGCGCCTTCCCGTCTGCCGGCAACCCGGCTAGACTTCCCCCCTTTTCCCGGCGGCCCCTGTTTGCGGCGGTCGCCAATCCACTTCATCGAAACGCTGGAGCGACCCGTCCATGAATCGGCTATTTCCCAAATTCCTCCGCATTACGCTGATTTGCGCCATCGGCGCCTTCCTGGTCGCCGGTTGCGGCCAGAAAGCTGATACCGCTGCCAACAACGCCGCAACTGAAGTAAAGGACAAGGCGGTCGCGACGGCCAAGGACGCCGAGGCGCTGGCCAAGCAGGTCGAGGCGCGAGAGACCGGCATCGAGGCGTACATCTACGCCTATCCGCTCGTGACGATGGAACTCACGCGGCGAGTATCGACAAACGTTGCGGCACCGGAAGGCAGCAAGGCACCGATGGCTCAATTCGCGAAGTTGCGAGGCTATCCGGCGGTCGACGACCATACCGTGACGGCGCCGAATGCCGATACGCTGTACACGGTCATCTGGCTCGACGTCTCGAAGGAGCCGTGGGTCGTCAGCGCGCCCGACATGAAAGGCCGTTTCTTCCTGTTGCCGATACTGGATGGCTGGACGACGGTCTTTGCCGACCCGGGCAAGCGCACCACCGGCACGGCCGCGCAGAAGTTCGCGATCACCGGTCCCGGCTGGACGGGAACGCTCCCGGCCGGTGTCACTGAATACAAGTCGGCGACCTCCCTGGTGTGGCTGCTTGGCCGGATTTACTGCACCGGCACGCCGGAGGACTACAAGGCGGTGCACGCGCTGCAGGACCAGATGACGGCAGTGCCGCTCTCTTCCTATGGCAAGCCCTTCACGGCGGCGGCAGGTACCGTGGATCCCGGCATCGACATGAAGACGTCGATCCGCGACCAGGTCAATGCCATGGATGCGGCAACCTACTTCAAGCTGTTCGCGCAACTGCTGAAGGCCAATCCTCCGGTGGCCGACGACGCGCCGATGGTGGCGAAGCTCGCCAAGATCGGCATCGTGCCGGGACAGGACTTCGACATGGCGAAGCTCGCCCCGGCAGTCGCGAAGGGCCTCGCCGAGGTGCCCAAGCCGTCGCAGGACAAGATCATGGACTGGATGAAGGAAGGCGTCGTCGCCGGCGACTTCAAGCTCGAGAACGGTTGGGCGTTCACGACCAAGACGGGCATCTACGGCACGAATTACCGCCAGCGTGCGCTGATCACGGCCATTGGCCTCGGTGCCAACCGGCCGCAGGACGCCGTGTACCCGACATCGACGGGTCCGGACATCGTCAAGAAATACAGCGGCGCGAACAGGTACGTGCTCCACTTCGGGAAAGGCGAGTTGCCGCCGGTCAACGGCTTCTGGTCGCTGACGATGTACGACGCCAACTATTTCTTCGTGCCCAACCCGATCAACCGCTACACGGTGAGCCAGCGCAACAAGTTGAAGGCCAACGCCGATGGATCGGTCGACCTTTACGTCCAGAACGTCTCGCCAGGCAAGGACAAGGAGGAGAACTGGCTACCTGCGCCTAAGGACGAGTTCATCCTGATGATGCGGCTTTATTGGCCCAAGGAGAATCCGCCGTCCATCCTCGACGGCAGCTGGAAGGTTCCGGCGGTCAACGAGGTCAAGTGACCGTCGATCCCCGCGGGGATCGGCGCCAAAAGAAAGGGCGGCTCCGCAAAGGGCCGCCCTTCTTTCATGCCGACGCCGCGAAGCAACTACGCGCGGTTGCGGAACTTCCGGATCGCCTCGAGTTGCGCCAATGCCACGGAGAGTTCCGCCTGCGCCGACGCCATGGTCTCGTCGGACTCCTTGTTCAGCATCGCGTCTTCCGCGCGCTTCTTGGCTTCCATCGCCTTGACCTCGTCCAGATCGTGAGCGCGGATCGCGGTGTCGGCCAGCACGGTCACCTTGTGCGGCTGGACTTCAAGAAACCCGCCCTGCACGAACACGAGCTCTTCAGCCACCTGCCCGGGAATCTTGATGCGCACGGCACCCGGCTTGATCTGCGTGAACAGTGGCGTATGGCGAGGGTAGATGCCGAGCTCGCCATCCACGCCCGGCAGGACGACGAACTCCGCTTCGCCGGAGAAAATCTGTTCCTCGGCGCTGACGACGTCGACGGTGATGGTGTGAGTATCGGCCATGAGCTTTCAGTCCGCGCTTATTGCAGCGTTTTTGCCTTCTCGAAGGCTTCCTCGATCGTGCCGACCATGTAGAAGGCCTGCTCGGGCAGCTGGTCGCATTCGCCATTCACGATCATGTTGAAGCCCTTGATCGTGTCCTTCAGCGACACGTACTTGCCCGGCGAGCCCGTGAACACTTCCGCCACGGTGAACGGCTGCGACAGGAAGCGCTGGATCTTGCGCGCCCGCGACACGGCCAGCTTGTCCTCGGGCGACAGTTCGTCCATGCCCAGGATGGCGATGATGTCGCGCAATTCCTTGTAGCGCTGCAGCGTCTGCTGGACGCGGCGCGTGCAGTTGTAGTGCTCTTCGCCGATGACGTGCGGGTCGATCTGGCGCGACGTCGAGTCGAGCGGGTCGACCGACGGGTAAATGCCGAGCGACGCGATGTCGCGGGACAGCACGACGGTGGCGTCCAAGTGGCCGAACGTCGTCGCGGGCGACGGGTCGGTCAAGTCATCGGCAGGCACGTACACGGCCTGGATCGACGTGATCGAGCCGGTCTTGGTCGACGTGATGCGCTCCTGCAGACGTCCCATTTCCTCCGCCAGCGTCGGCTGATAACCCACCGCCGACGGCATCCGGCCGAGCAGCGCGGACACTTCGGTGCCGGCCAGCGTGAAGCGGTAGATGTTGTCGATGAACAGCAGCACGTCGCGGCCATCGTCGCGGAACGACTCGGCGATCGTCAGGCCGGTCAGCGCGACACGCAGGCGATTGCCCGGCGGCTCGTTCATCTGGCCGTACACCATCGACACCTTCGACTTGCCCAGGTCGTCCTTGTTCACGACGCCGGAGTCGATCATCTCGTGGTAGAAGTCGTTGCCTTCGCGCGTGCGCTCGCCGACGCCGGCGAACACCGACAGCCCCGAGTGCGCGGATGCTATGTTGTTGATCAGCTCCATCATCGTCACGGTCTTGCCGACGCCGGCGCCACCGAAGAGGCCGATCTTGCCGCCCTTGGCGAACGGGCAGATCAGGTCGATGACCTTGATGCCGACCTCGAGCAGCTCGGTCGACGGCGACAGTTCCTCGTACGCCGGGGCCGTGCGGTGGATCGACATCGTCTTGGCGGCGTTGACCGGGCCACGCTCGTCGATCGGCCGGCCCAGCACGTCCATGATGCGGCCGAGCGTTTCCGTGCCGACGGGCACCATGATGGGCGCCTTCGTGTTCACGACCATCATGCCGCGGCGCAGACCGTCCGAGCTGCCGAGCGCGATCGTGCGCACGACGCCGTCGCCCAGCTGCTGCTGGACCTCGAGCGTCAGTCCGATCTCGTCCAGCTTGAGCGCGTCGTAGATCTCGGGGATCTGGTCCCGCGGGAATTCCACGTCGACCACTGCGCCGATGCACTGAACAATCATTCCCTGGTTCATGTTGCCGTCCTTGCTGTCAGTTCAATTCAGTTCAAAAAATCCGGGGCTAGACCGCTGCCGCGCCGCCGACGATCTCCGACAATTCCTTCGTGATCGCCGCCTGCCGCGTCTTGTTGTAGATGAGCTGCAGTTCCTTGATGATCTTTCCGGCGTTGTCGGATGCAGCCTTCATCGCGACCATCCGCGCAGACTGCTCGGAGGCCATGTTCTCGTTGACCATCTGGAACACGACGGCTTCGAGGTAGCGGCGCATCATGCCGTCGAGCAGCGTCCGCGCATCCGGTTCGTAGATGTAGTCCCAGGAACCGTCGGACAACTCCGCCTTGCGCACTTCACCCGCGGGCGTGCGCCACTGCTCGGGGATCGGGACGATCGTCCCGTGCCGCGCTTCCTGACTCATCGTGCTCAGGAAGGTCGTGAAGTAGATGTGCACTTCGTCGACCCTGCCGGCAACATATTCGTCGATCAGCGTCTTCACCGGGCCGACCATCTTGTCCACGTGCGGACGGTCACCCAGGTGCGTGACGCTGGACACGACGTTGCCGCCCATCCGCTGCAGGAAGCCCAGCCCCTTGCTGCCGATGGCGACATAGTCGCATTCGATGCCCTTGGCGCGCCATTCCTTGTGCTGCTGCAGCACCAGCCGCAGCACGTTGGTGTTGAGGCCGCCGCACAGGCCCTTGTCGGTGGTGACGACGATGGCGCCGACACGCTTCACCACGTCGCGCTTCTGCAGGAACGGATGGCGGTATTCGGTGTTCGCCTTGGCGATGTGCATCACGATGTTGAACGTGCGCTCGACGTACGGGCGCGAGGCACGCATCCGGTCCTGGGCCTTCTTCATCTTCGAGGCCGAGACCATCTCCATTGCCTTGGTGATCTTGCGCGTGCTCTGCACGCTCTTGATCTTGGTCGTGATTGCTTTGGAACTTGGCATGTCGGATCTTCTTTCGCGCTACCTTTCAACGCAACTGAGCAACGCAACTGAGCAGTATTCCTAGTACGTTCCGGTCTTCTTGAAGTCTTCGATCGCCGCGGACAGCGCCTTCTCGTCGTCGGCCGTCAGTTCGTTGGTCTGCGCGATCTTATCGACGATGCCGGCG
>Ga0302321_100001648_pt1 | contig 19187 bp, 9 predicted proteins | sample Fen_T0_1_FD_202505 | JGI IMG/M metagenome (GOLD analysis project Ga0302321, IMG submission 202505) | Peat permafrost microbial communities from Stordalen Mire near Abisko, Sweden - Fen_T0_1 | ecosystem: Environmental > Terrestrial > Soil > Wetlands > Permafrost | place: Sweden: Abisko...
TGGCGCGAAGTGAAGGACGATGCGAATTTCGAGGCCGTGCTTGAGATGGTGAGCGGCGTATCCAGCCTGGGCATGGAGGTCTGCGTCACCCTCGGCATGCTCAACGAAGCCCAGGCGAAACGTCTCAAATCGGCCGGCTGCCAGGTCTACAACCACAACATCGATTCCAGCCGCGACTTCTACGAAACCATCATCCACACCCGCAAGTTCGACGAGCGCCTGGAAACCATCGCCGCCGTGCGCGCCGCGGGCCTGGAAGTCTGCTCCGGCGGCATTGTGGGCATGGGCGAGACCATCGACCAGCGCATTCATTTCCTTCAGGAACTGACGGAGTTGGAGCCCGCGCCCGAAAGCATCCCCATCAACCAGTTCGTGGCCGTGGATGGCACGCCCCTGGCGAACGTGGACCCCTTGCCCCCGCTGGAACTGGTGCGCATGATCGCCACGGCCCGCATCCTGTTCCCCAAGAGCCGCATCCGCCTCAGCGCCGGTCGCACGCAGATGAGCGACGAGCTGCAGGCGCTGTGCTTCTTCGCGGGCGCCAACAGCATCTTCACCGGCGAAAAGCTCCTCACCACCCCCAACCCCGGCGGCAACCACGATCACTGGCTGCTGAACGCCCTGGGCATGCGGGTGGAGGGCTTCGCCGTCAAGGCCTAGCGCCATGCAGCTCATCGAGGATCTCCGCGCTGAACACGAGCTCATCGAGCAGGTCGTGGGTTCCCTCCGGACCTTTGTGGCGACGCGGCTGGCCGGACTAGGCGACCCCGCGGATGGAACCCGGTTCATGGCCTTCTTCCGCCGCTATGCCGGGGATTTCCACCACGACAAGGAGGAGGCCGTCCTCTTCCAGGCCTTGGTCGAACAGGCCGAAATTCCGGCGGAGCGCGGCCCCATCGCCGCCCTCACCGGCGAGCACCGGCGCATGGGCACCCTGCTGGATCGCATCGAAGGCCTCCTGGAGGCTCCCCTGACCACCGATGAGGATCGCCAGCTTCTGGGGGCATTGGCCGTGGACTATAGCCACTCTCTCTGGCGGCACATTGACGCGGAAAACTCCGTCCTCTTCCCCGAAGGGCAGGAGCGACTGCGCCGTTTCCATGTTCGGGAATTGCCCTCCCGACCCATGACGGAGGCCGAAGCTGCGGCCCGGGAGGCCGGGCTGGCCCTGTTGGCCCTCTACCCACCCGTGCCTGACCCCGAGGCCCACCGGGGCGACGGCTGCGTCTCCTGTCCCTCCTATGGCACCACCTGCGAGGGCCTCGAGCGCGAGTGGTGGACCGACCTGGAGTGGGAGGACATGTGGGAGCGCATGTCCAGCGATTAGGGTCTGTCTTCTCGATGGGCCCCTGACCAGGGTGGTCGTGGTTCCAGATTCATTTCAGGCAGGCCATGTTCCGATTCCATGGGATGGGATCAAGCCCAGGGACAGTCATGTCCCGACCCGGAAGGGTCAGAAACCCGATGGGGATGGATATGGAACGGCATGACCTTCACGACGAGAACGGGGATTTGCGATGAATCCGATCAAATCCCTCTACCAGTTCGTCGAGCGACAGCTGTTCAACTCCCTGCTTCGCAAGATCCTCGGCTGCATGCTGCCCATCTTTGCCATGCTCCTGGCCCTCAGCGTTTACACCATCCAGCTCACGCAAACCCTCAAACCCGGCCTTCAGGCCCAGGCTGGCGCTGAAGCCAGCCTCGCCCTTGAGCAGTTGGCCCGGGCGGAAACGGCGGCCATCCTTATCCCGATTCTTGCCGTGGTGCTTGGCATCGGGGCCTTCCTCACCTTTCATTTGTCCGTGGTCGTCCCGCTCCGGAAAATCACGAAGACCATCCAGGGGGGTGATTTCTCCCAGGACATCCCGCTCGACACCCATGACGAAATCCGGGAACTGGCCGACGGCTTCAATCGCTTTGCGGGAGACATCCGGCACATTCTGGATTCCTCCAAGCGCCTGGGCCTGACCATCGCTGTCGGGTCCACCCGAACCACGAAGCTGGCCGCCGACTCGGCCACGGACGCAGAGCGGCAGGGGACCCTGTCCGAACGCATCACCCGCACGAGCCAAGAGGTGGCCGAATCCGTCGGCAATGTCGCGCGGGTGACCGGCCACATCACCGGCTCTACGCTGGAAAACCTCGAAGCGGCCCGCATCACCCGCCTCGAACTGGTGGAGGCGGATACGGGGATGGCCACCACCAACCGCCGACTGGTGGAATTCTCGGAACTGGTGGCCCGATTGAACGAGCGGTCCGAACGCATCATCGGTGTGGTCCAGCTGATCGAGGGCGTCTCCGAACAGACGAAGCTCCTGGCGTTGAATGCCTCCATCGAGGCGGCCCACGCGGGCGAGGCGGGCAAAGGGTTCGCCGTCGTGGCCGATGAGGTCCGGAAGTTGTCGGGCAACGTGGGCGAGGCGGCCGTGGAGATCTCCCTCAACCTTGGCGACATGCTCAAGGACGTGGAGCAGACCTCCCAAGGCATCCATGACATCACGCAGGATTTCCAGGGCACGTCTGAAATCCTGGGCCGGGCCTCGGAGCACTTTGCCAAGCTGGTGCGGAATTTCGAAGAAAACACCTCGCAGCTCAAGGGAACCACCTCGGCCGTGGAGAGCATCTCGGAGACCAGCATCGAGATTCACCACCAGGCCCGGGACATTCAGAACCTCAGCGTTGAGGCTGAGCATCGGCTCAGGGACGCCACACAGTTCTCCGGAGAGATGAACCGTGCCACGGAGAAGCTCCTGGAACTGGTGTCACGCTTCCGGACCGGCACGGGGGACCTGGAATCCGTTATCCAGCAAGCCTTTCGTTCTCGGGATGCCATGCAGGGCCGGATCCAGGAACTCGCCAAACGGGGCGTCAATGTCTTTGACCGGGAATACCGTCCTGTGCCCCATTCGAATCCTCCGAAATTCACCACCTCCTATGCGGAGGTTTTCGGAAGGGAACTCCAGCCCATCTTCGACCAGGCCCGCAAGGAACTCGGAGCCATTTATGCCGTAGCCCTGGACCTCAACGGCTACCTCGCCATCCACCATTCAGGTGTATCCGACCCGTTGACCGGGGACCCCAAGGTGGACGTCCTGAAAAGCCGCCACCAAAGGATCTATTTCAATGTCGAAACGGAAAAGCGCCGGTCCAGGAACACCGAATCCTTCCTCTTCCAGACCTACATGCGCGACACCGGGGAAATCCTCAACGACCTGTCCATGCCCATCCACATCGAGGGTCGACACTGGGGCGCCATGGTCACCGGCTTCAACCCTGAGCGGTTCCTTCAGGGGTGACCCCCCGGTCACTGGGCTGCGGGCCACTCCACCAAGGCCTTGAGCCCAGATCGGATTCGTTGCTGTGGGTTCTCGACCACCACCCGCACCCTCACCCGGCCCTCCGCATCTGCACAGGGATCCACCAGGGTCACCTCACCTTCCATGGCGGCAGGTTCCGATCCTTGCGGCAAAGACACCCGCACCTTTCGACCCGGCGTGAGGACGGCCAAAGCCTTTGATGCCACCGAGAACTGGATCACCACCTTGCTCAGGTCCAGGATCCGGAAGAGGGGCTGGGCCGTGGAAACGCTTTCGCCCACCTCGCGGGAGCTCGTGAGCACCACACCATCCAGGGGGGCGAGGATCGTCCGGAGCCGTACCTGCTCAACGGCGGTCTCGTACTGCAGCCTCGCCAGGTCCAGTTCAATGCGCGATTCCAAGGCCTTGGCTTCGGGAATGATGCGGTTTTCATAAAGGCGCTTCGAACTCTTCGCCTCGAACTCCCGACGCTCCAACAGGGCCTTGGCCCGCTGCATCTCCAGCTCCTCCAACTTCCCGTAGAGAAGTGCCAGAGGCTGGCCCTCCTTGACCTTGTCGCCCTCCTTCACCTTCATTTCCATGATCCGGCTCGACACCGGCGCACTGACCTCCACTTGCCGATAGGGCAGCACCAACCCTTCGACGGAACCGGCAGCAACGTTGGGCACGGACCCGGTGAAGACAACCAACGGAAGAAGCAGGAATCGGAAGAACAAGGACATAGGGACTCTCTGGAACCCCTTCATCCTGTCATGCCCTGGCCATTATTTGATCTTGAAGGCGTATTTCCCCTCATGGCATTCCAGGCATTTCACAACTGGAGGCTTGTGCTGCCGGTGGCACTCTGTGCACGGAATGGGATCGTGGGGAGACCCATGCGGATTGGGTTTGGCATCCTTCGTCAAGGCCTTCATGGCGGGATAGTCGCCATGGCAAACCATGCAGGCTTCATCTGGCACCGCCGCCGTGGAAGGTTTCTCTTTCTGGTGGCAGTCATGGCAGATCAGCTTCGCCTTGGCGTGGGGCGCTGGCAGGCTTCGGCTGTCCTCTCCGGCGCGAACTCCGATCGCCAGCATGCTCGCAAGCCCCAGTGCCACGATCCGAAGAAGACGCATATATCCTCCCGTCCCCATTCCGGACGAATGGCGATCATGGTATCGCATTCCATTGGACCAAGGCGTCAACTCTCAAGGGCCTGCCTGGAAGCCTCCTCCTTCCATGGGTAAACTGATTCATTCGGCGCCAAGGGAGTCCTGGCTGTTCCAACCGCTTGGCCTTTCCTCCCTCTGAATCGGCCTAGCCGTTTCAGAGCCAGAACGACCCTCTGATTCAGTCCACATAGGAAAACCATGCGCGAGATGGACAAAGCTTTCGATTTCAAGACGGCGCAGACCCGCTGGTACTCAGTCTGGGAGGCGTCCAAGGCCTTCGAGGCCGCGCCGAAGAGCGGCAAGGAACCCTGGTCCATCGTGATCCCGCCGCCCAACATCACGGGCAACCTGCACATGGGCCACGCCCTCGTGAACACGCTGCACGACGTGCTCACGCGCTTCAAGCGCGCCCAGGGCTTCGACGCCCTCTGGGTGCCGGGCACGGACCACGCGGGCATCGCCACCCAGATGATGGTGGAGCGCCAGCTGAAAGCTGAGGGCACCGACCGCCACCAGCTGGGCCGCGAGGCCTTCGAGCAGCGCATCTGGGCTTGGAAAGAGAAAAACCAGGGCGCCATCGAGCATCAGCTGAAACGACTGGGGTGTTCCGTGGACTGGACCCGCAACCGCTTCACGCTGGATCCTTCCCTGAACCGCGCCGTGCGCAAGGTCTTCGTCGAGAGCTACAAGGCGGGCCGCATCTACCGGGGCCCCCGCATGATCCAGTGGGACCCTGCCCTGCAGACAGCCCTCAGCGACCTGGAAGTGAAATACGAAGAGCGGAAGGGCAAGCTCTGGTACCTGCGCTACCCCCTGGCGGACGGTAGCGGCAGCGTGGTGGTGGCCACCACCCGCCCCGAGACGATGCTGGGCGATACCGCCGTGGCCGTGCATCCAGATGACGAACGCTATCAGGGCATGATCGGCAAGCTCATGAACCACCCGCTCACCGGACGCCAGATTCCCGTGGTGGCCGATACCTTCGTGGATCCCGCCTTCGGCACCGGCTGCGTGAAGGTCACGCCCGCCCACGATCCCAACGATTTCGCCGCCGGCCAGCGCCTGGGGTTGCCCTCCATCACCATCATCGGCTTCGACGCCAAGATGACCGCCGAAGCGGGTGCCTACGCAGGGCTGGATCGCTTCGAGGCCCGCAAGCGCGTGGTGGCCGACCTAGAGGAACAGGGCTTCCTCCTGAAGGTGGAGGACTACGTCAACAAGATCTCCCTCAGCGACCGCAGCGGCGCCGTGCTGGAACCCCTCGTCAGCGAGCAGTGGTTCATGGACGTAAAAGAGGCCGCTGCCAAGGCGCTCGATGCCGTCAACACCGGCGCCATCCAGTTCACGCCCGAGCACCACGTGGCGGTCTGGAACCACTGGCTCACCAACATCCAGGATTGGTGCATCAGCCGCCAGCTGGTCTGGGGCCATCGCATCCCCGCCTGGACCTGCGACGCCTGCGGCCAGCTCCACGTCGAGATGGAGCAGCCTTCTGTCTGCACCTGTGGCTCCACCAAACTGACTCAGGATCCCGACACCCTCGACACCTGGTTCAGTTCGGCCCTGTGGCCCTTCAGCGTCTTCGGGTGGCCCGAAGAGAGCGATGAACTGAAGCGCTACTACCCCACCAGCGTGCTCATCACGGGCTACGACATCCTGTTCTTCTGGGTGGCGCGCATGGCCATGGCGGGGCTCACCTGGATGGGGGAGGTGCCCTTCCGCAAGGTCTACTTCAACAGCCTGGTGCGCGATGCCAGCGGCCAGAAGATGAGCAAGACCAAGGGCAACGTCATCGATCCACTGGAAGTCATGGAGGAATACGGCACCGATGCCCTGCGCTTCTCGCTGGCCATCATGGCCGCGCCCGGCACGGACATCGCCATGAGCACGGCGCGCCTCGAGGCCAGCCGCAACTTCTGCAACAAGCTCTGGAATGCCTCTCGCTTCGTCCAGATGAGCCTCGACCCCTCCATCACCCTGGAGACGAAGCCCGAATTTGGAGAGGCCGAATTCTGGATGATCGGACGGCTGCGGGAAAGCCTCAACGCCGTCACGAAGGCGCTGGAGGAGTTCCGCTTCCACGAAGCCTCCGACCTGCTCTACCACCTGGTCTGGGATGATTTCTGCGCCACCTACATCGAGCTGGCCAAGGTGCAGCTGCAGAGCGGCACTCCAGCCCAGAAGGCCGCGATTCTGCACTTCCTCGACATCCTGCTGCGCGCCCTGCATCCCTTCGTGCCCTTCCTCACGGAGGAAATCCACGAGGCGATGATGGACGGCCGCCTGCCCGCCGGAGAATCCGCCCTGCTCGCCCAGCGCAGCTGGCCCGTGGATGATCCCATCCTGCAAATCCGGGGCGGTGACGCCACCCTCATTCCGCGCTTCCAGGACATCCTGTCGGCCTTCCTGCGCCTGAAAGCCGAGCAGGGTGTGGACCCCGCCAAGCGCGTGCCAGCCTTCTGTTCGTTGATGGAACTGGAGCCCTTCACCGAAGCCCTGAAGTCCATCGCCCGGTTGGAATCCGTCACCTTCACGAAGGACGACCTCGCCTCGCCCACCCGCACAGTGGCCGTGGTGGCGGGCGGCGCGGTGGCCCTGGAACTGGCGGGCCTGAAAGACCCGGTCGCCGAGCAGGCCAAGCTCGAAAAGGAACTGGCCAAGCTCGAAAAGGAACTGGAACCCCTGCGCGCCCGCCTGGCGGATGACAGCTTCGTCACCAAGGCCCCGGAAGCTGCCGTCGCCAAATTGCGCGGCCAGGCTGAGGAACGGGAACAGCGCCTGCTCCAGGTCAAAGCCCTGCTGGGCTGACATGTCGCGAGCCACCTTGCCCATCCTGCTGCTGCCCCTCGTGGTCGGCGGCAGTGTGTGGGCCCTGCGCCGCCATCAACCGCAGCCCCCGGTTCAATCCCCCGCGACCGTGACCGCCACCATGACCGAGGCCGCCGCCCGACTTGAACCACCGGCCATCACGCCCCTGTTGGATGCGCTGCGCGCGGACCTTCAGGTTCATCGCCAGTTGATCGTCCTGTTTGCGGATGAGGCGAACCTCACGGGTGCGGCTCTGGAACGCGCCTTGGCCGTGGGCCACCGCTTGCATCACGAGCGCCGAGACCTCGTCCATCAGCTGAATCAAGCGCTGACGCACCTGGCAGGCCAAGCGGCTCCCCAGCGGGATCCCGTGATCGCCGCGCTGCTGGATTGGATGGAGGCCGATCCGGATCTGCTCGAGCTGGATCGCATCGCCTTCCGGGATTCCCTGCGGATCCTCCAGAAGCCCTTGAGTCGGGACACCAGCTCGGCTGGCACGCTGCTCAATCGACGCTTGGCCCGCAACCTCGCCGAAGCAGACCGGGTGGAAGCCTTGGTCGAGAGCGAATACCAACGGGTCTTCGGCGGCCCGGGCGTCACAGCACGCGGAGGCCAACGGGAGCGCTGGGACGCCTACGTGGCGCAACTCAGCCTGCGCATCTCGCTGGACGTACTGCTAAAAAGCACCGCCATCCCCAGCCCCACGGTGGGTCTCGAGGGCAGTGGCGAAATCAACGGCACCGAGCTGCCGAAGAAAGTGCTCATCCTCAGCTTTGATGATGGCCCCCACCGGATCTACACCGAGGAGATCAAGGCGCTTCTCCTGAAGGAGCATGTGCCCGCGCTGTTTTTTGAAGTGGGCCGAAACCTCGGCGCGCAGGACACCGCAGGTCGAGTCAAGCTGGGCCCCTTGGCGGCCATCACCGAGGATCTGGTGAAAGGCGGCTTTGTCGTGGGGAACCACAGCTACACGCATGCCCAGCTCAGCAAGGAGACCGGTGCTGCGCTGGATCTTGAAATCCGCGAAACCGATCAGGTGCTGCAGGCCATCCCCGGGGCGCACAGCCAGCTGTTCAGGTTTCCCTATGGCGCACGGACGCCGGTTCAGCTGCAGGCGTTGGAGCCCTTCCACCTGCGCTCAGTCCTCTGGAACATCGACAGTCTGGACTGGGCCGATCCGGTGCCCAGCTCCGTGGCTGATCGGGTCCTGAAGCTCATTGCCCACGAGAAGCGCGGCATCATCCTCTTCCACGACATCCACGACCGGGCGGGCAAGGTGTTGCCAGTCTTGATTCCGAAACTGCGATCCGCAGGCTATACCTTCGCCGGGCTGGATTCCGAGGGGCGGCTCGGGCCTTCGCATTAAGCCAAGGCAAGCACGGCAGCGCCTCCAGCAGGTGAAGGCGTTGCTCGGCGAGTTGGGTATCAGTCCGTTGCAGGACGAACCACCCGGGCCCCCAGGTCACTGACCCTCAGGGGCGCAGGGGGCGCCACGCCGGTGCGCACGGGCCCCAGGAACAGCCCGGGCACCGTCGTGGGCGAGGGGCGATCAGTGGCGGTGCCGTCACCCAGTCGGCCGTTGCCGTTGTAGCCCCACGCCTTCACGGTGAGATCCGGCAAGAGCGCATAGGAGGATTCGAATCCCGTGCTTACCAGGATGGCGTTGAGTCCGGTGATCGCCTGGGAAGTCGTGTAGGAAGCGGTCGTGGCCGTGCCTAGTCCCAGCTGGCCGTACCAGTTGTAGCCCACCGAGGCCACACTGCCTTGGGTACCGAGAATGAGGGTGTGGTACTGGCCAGGCGCCACGTCCTTCAGGGTGGTGCCTGCGGGCAACCCGGCGGTGCTCATGGGCACCCAACCGAACCGCGTGGTCTGGCTGCCATCGCCCAGTTGGCCATAGACGTTCTCGCCCGTGCCGTAGGGTAAGCCATCCGTGCCCTGGATGACTGAGTAGAGGGAGAAGGCCCGGACCCCCGTCACGCCACTGCGTAGGGAGGTCAAAGTCAGGTGTTCGGCACTGGACGAGGGCAGCCCCAGCTGACCATAGCCGTTGTCACCGCAGCCGTACAGCTCACCCGTTGTCAGCAGGAACAGGGAATGCAGTTCCCCCAGGGCCACTTCGGCGATCTGAGACGCCGCTGCGGGGATCGACACTGGGCTCAGACGGTTCGTCTTGTCGCCCTGGGCGAGTTGCCCGTGGGAGTTGTAGCCCCACAGCCAGACAGATTGATCCGATTTCGCCGCCAGGTTGTGGTCGTAGCCACACGTGATGAAAATGGCGCCGGTCATGCCGGGGACGGCGGCCGGTGTATTGCGCATGGTCGTGGTGCCATCCCCCAACTGGCCCGAGGTGTTGTTGCCCCAAGCGAAAACGCGACCATCGGCCAACCTGGCGAGGGAGTGCCCCCAGCCCGCCGCCACCTGCACCGCAGGCCCCGGCAGAGTCACGGCCGTGGGCACCATGCGGGCCTGGTAGTCCCCCAACCCCAGCTGGCCATTGCCCCCCACACCCCACGCGTAGACCTTGCCCTTGGTGGTGATCGCCAAGGTGTGATCATGGCCCGCCACCACGGCCGGATAGGCGTAGAGCACATCGAGGAGCGCGTCTGCGCTGGTGGTGCTGCCTCCTGCCGGGGCCGTGACTCGCACACTAAAGTGAGCCTGGTCATCGGGCACCTGCACGGGCAGCACATAGGTATCGGTCGTGGCTCCCGCAATCGCAGCGCCATTGCGCAACCACTGGTAGCTGTGGCCCGTGCCTGTCGCCACCACATGGTAGGTGACACTGTCGCCGGGATAACCTGCCTGAGCGGTGGGTGGCGTCGTGATGCCGGGGCCCAGAGGAGCAGGTGCGGGGGTGGAACTGGAACTGGACCCTCCGCCGCCACAGGCAAGGAAGACCGCCAGGGAACCGGCGGCAAGGAACAGCCGACAGGTGGATGACAAGGTTCGAAGCATCAGGATCTCCAAGTAAAAAAGAACGGGTTGTTCATCGAGGGCCATGAGCTGCCGATCCACCATGGGTGCATGAAGGCGAATCGGACCAAGGCGCGCATCACTGATAGCGGTTGCTCCAGATGCTGTCGGCCGTACCGTCGGATTGGTACCACACCACCAGGGCATTGCCGTTGGGATCGATGGCAATCTGGGGCCATCCGGCGGGCGATCCGGCAGCACCGGGAATGTTGATGCGGACCTGGCCGAGATTCGCCGTCGTGCCCCAGCCGCTGCCCGCGGTGTAGCGGTTGATCCAGATGTTAGGCATGGGACTGGATGCGTCGGTCTGCACCCATACCGCGAGGGCATCGCCGCTGGCGTCCATGGCAATCTGAGGCGCCAAGGCGTTGGCCACGCCACCCCCATTGGGGTCGGTCTGGATCAGAGCGGGGAAGCCGCCCCAGCCGGAGCCAACGGTATAGCGGTTGGACCAGATGCGCGTGAGCGTGCCGAAGCCTGTGTTCTGCTGCCACACGGCCAGGGCGTTGCCGTTGGCATCGAAGGCAACCTGGGGGGAATTCGCATCACCCCCGGTCCACTCAATGAGCGCGGCGGTACCCCAACCTGAACCGGGGACAAAGTGGTTAGCCTGGATCTTGCCGCCCTGGTTCCATACCGCCACAGCGTTGCCATTGCCGTCACTGGCAATCTGGGTTTGATTGATTCCGACAAAGGCTGTGTCGGACCCGATAACTTCAGCTGCTCCCCAGCCTGTCCCGACGGTATATCGATTGGCCATGGCAAGGTTAGCCGTGCCGTTGTAGCGCGACCACACCACCAGTGCATTACCGCTGGCATCGATGGCGATCTGGGGACCAGCAGAAGCACCTGGCGTAGCGGCCTCGAGGAGGGTCACCGTGCCCCAGGCGCCTGCGGTGAAGCGATTCGACCGGATCTGACTGGCCGTGCCATCGCTCTGCAGCCACACCGCCACACCGACGCCGCTGGGATCAAAGGCCACCTGGGGGCTCAGGGCGGGGCCCGCGTTATCGTTCTCGACCAGCATGGCGCCACCCCAGCCGGTGCCGGCCGTGTAGTAGTTGGACCAGATGTCGTTGCGTCCAGCGCCTGTGGGATCGCCATCCTGATACCAGACCACCAGGGCATTGCCATGGAGGTCGATGGCGATCCTGGGATCCCAGGCATCGCCCGCGCCGGGTCCAAGGAGTTCTTCGGTGCCCCAGGTGTTCGTGGCAGCCGTATAACGATTCGCCCAGATGTGGAAGTACAACCCATCGGACTGCTGCATCCACACCGCCAGGGCATCGCCATTGGGGGCGAAGGCGATCCGAGGGCGACTTGCACCCGTGGCTCCGGACTCAATGAGGGTGGCCGTGCCAAAGGCCTTGGCGCCTTGGGCGGCATGAACGGTCAGTACCGCGACCTGGCTGGGTACGGAACCCGACGTGTTCGTCGCCACGGCACGGAACTGTCGCGCATTCTGGGACAGAGTGGCCCCAAGCACATCGAACATGGCGTTGGTGGCTCCGGAGAGGTCGGCCCAGGAGCTTCCACTGTTGGTGCTCACCTGCCATTGCAAGGTCGGAGTAGGCACGCCGCTGACCGCCACCACGAACTGCGCGTTCTGACCTTCGGTGATGGAGGCATTGCCGGGTTGGGTGGTGAAGGCTGGCGCCACAAGCAACGCGTTGACCGTCAAGGTGGCCGCATTGCTGTAGGTCGTTCCCGCACTATTGCTGGCGGCCACCCGGTACCGCCGCCCATTGTCCCCCAGGGTCACACCAGACACCGCATAGGTGGGGGTCGTCACGCCGAAGCCCGTCCATGGGCCGTTGCCTACGCTGTACTGCCATTCAAGAGTGGGTGTGGGCGTGCCCGTGACAACCACCAGGAACTGCCCGCTTTGCCCCTCGGTGAGGGTGAGGTTGGCGGGCTGGGTGGTGAAGTCCGGGGCGACTCCCGCCGCGGCGTTCACCACGATGCTCAAACTGGCCGTCGTGCTCCCACCGCTGTTGGTGGCGGTCAGCGTGTAGGTGGTCAAAGCCGATGGGACGGAAGGCGTGCCGGTGATGGCGGCGCTCACGGCGTTGAACACGAAACCTGCAGGCAGAGCGGGCGACAGGCTGTAGCCGGTGACGGCCCCCCCGTCGTGGGTGACGACGTTGGGCGGGATGGTGGTGCCCACGGTGTAGGTGGCGGCAGGCGTGCCATAGGACAGATGGGCGGGAGGAACGTCGTTCACCATGAGTGAAAGGGCCGCGGTGGTGCTGCCGCTGGCGTTGGTGGCGGTCACCGTGTAGGAGGCTGCGGGCGCCACCGAGCCAGGCGTGCCCGTGAGGCTGCCGGTCCCGGGATCCAGGACCAGCCCCGCAGGCAGGGCGGGTGAAATGGCATAGCCCGACACCGTGCCACCTCCGTGACTCGGCACGTTGGGTGGGACCGCCACCCCCTTGGTGTAGACCGCGGGATTGGTGGCGTAGGCCAGGTTCTGCGGGGCAGCCATGGGCACGGGGGCAGGTGTGCCCGGCCCGCCGCCCGGGCTGCATGCCGTGGCGACGGCGAGGAGCACGCCCACGGCCAGGCGGGCCATGAGCAGCAGGGGAAGGCGACGTCGCATGGCACACCTCGGGAGATGGCTCAGACTGCGGCCGTGCCTTCGGTCCATCCAGGCACGCTTTCCAGAAAGGGGTTGGGCCACCTCACCCAAAAGCCCTTGACTGGTCAGATGAAGGTCGCCACAGAACCTCGGCCTCAGCGTGTCAGAGGTCGTAACAAAATCCCATGAGGCCGCGCGAGGGTTTTGTTACGACCTCTTAATGCATCGTGCCGATGGTGGTGATGGCCACGGGACCGGACCCCGCCGGGACGGTGGTGAGGGGGCTCAGTGCGCCGGTCACGGCGTGGATGGTGTAGGCCGAGACATCGCTGGAGCCCTTGTTCACCACGTATGCGAATGCCCCGGAGGCATCGACGGTGATGGCGTTGGGCGTGGTTCCCGCAGGCACGCTGCCAAGGGCCGTCAAGCTGCCGTTGGCCGCATGGATGGCGAATGTCGAGACATTTCCGGAGAGGCCGTTGGCCACATAGGCGAATTGGCCGGAGGGGCCGAAGGCGATGGATCGGGGCAGGATTCCCGCCCCCGACGCCACACCGCCGATCAGGATCAAAGTTCCGGCCGAGGGCTCGATGGCGTAGACATCGACTCCGTTCTGATGCACCGCATACAGGAACCTGCCAGCTGGATCCACCGCGACAGAAGAAGGATTGGGCCCAGTCCCCACCGGATTCCCGGCCAGGGGGGTCAGCACGCCCGTGCCGGGGTTGATGGCATAGGCCGAGAGGGTTCCGGAACCCATATTCGACAGATATCCATTCGCTACATAGACGAACCGGCCCGTGGGGTCGATGGTGAGGGCCACGGGATCGACGCCTGCCGCCACCGATCCGATCCAGCTCAGGTCGCCGGTAGTGCCGTTGATGGTGTAGGCCGCGACGTTCCCGGAGGCCTGGTTAGCCACGTAGGCGAAGCGTCCCGAGGGTTCGACGGAAATGGCGGCGGGATTGCTCGCGACCGCCGCAGGTCCGCCGGTGCTGGTCAAGGCCCCGGTTGTTGCGTTGACGGAGTAGGTATAGACATTGACCGTGGGGGTTTCAAACAGGATTTCCCGCGTGAGATAGGCGAACTTGCCGGAGGGATGGACGGTGATGGCAAGAGCCAGGGTGCCCGCCGCGTCTGTGTTGATGGGGGTCAGCGCACCCGTCGCGGTGTTGATGGCGAAGGCCGAGACACCATTCGAAACGCCATAATTGGCGGCATAGGCGAACGTCGGCGTGTACGTCACGGCCGCCGTGCCCTGGGTCATGGCCATGGCCAGAGAGCCGCTGCGGGCCATCACTGTCGGCAGGGCGCTCAAGGCTCCCGTCGTGGGGTGGATGCTGAAGGCCGATACATCGTTGGTGTTTTCATTCGAGGCGTAGGCGAACCTGCCCGATGGATCAATGAGGATGGAACTCGGCCCATCGCCCGCCGCCATCGGTGCCCCCACCGCGGTCAGGACGCCCGTCGTGGCGTGGATGCTGTACGCCGAGACAGTATTGGAGGAGTAGTTCGCCACATAGGCGAAGGTGCCCGCGGGGTCAACGGTAACGGCCACGGGATTGGTTCCCGCTGCATATGGACTGCCCGCCATGGCTGTCAGGGCCCCTGTCGTGGCGTTGATGGTGAAACCCGAAATGCCATGGCTGCCGAAATTGGCTACGTAGGCGAACCTGCCGGAAGGATCCACCGTGATGGATTCAGGATCGCTCCCCGCCGCAAACGGACTGCCCGCCACAGCGGCCAGGGCACCAGTGCTGGCGTTGATGGTGAAGGCGGACACGGTGCCCGCGAAGTTGGCCACGTAGAGGAACCTTCCCGTGGGGTCGGCGGTCATGGTGCGCGGACCGGACCCGGTAGCGAAGGGACTGCCCGCCACGGCTGCCAAAGCTCCCGTGGAGCCATCAAGGCTGTAGACCGAGACGGTGCTGGACGTGTCATTGCCTACGTAGACGAACTTGCCTAAGGGATCGATAGCGACGGAGACGGGATTGGTCCCAGCCGCGAACGGACTGCCTGCTGCAGGCGTCAAGGCGCCCGTGCTGGCGTTGATGGCATAGGCCGAGATGTTGGCAGAGTTGAAATTCGCCACATAGGCGAACCTGCCCGTGGGATCCACCTTCACGGAAACGGGAACCGTGCCCGCCGCCACATACCCGCTGTGCCGCAGTTGACCCGTGGTGGCATCCACCGTGTAGCAGGAGACCGTGTTGTCACCCGCGTTCGCCACATAGGCGAACCGTGGAACCTGACTGGCTGTCGGCGGGACTGGCTGGACGATCAGCAGTGCCACACCACTGGCGACCGTGCCCGCACCATTGCTGGCCACGGCGCGGTACTGCCCACCGCTGTGGGCCAGCACCGCGCCGATCAGGTCAAACGTGGTGCCGGTGGCTCCAGGAATATCGCTCCATGCGCCGTTATTGATGCTCAGCTGCCATTGCAGGATGGGCGTGGGCGTGCCGCTGACGGCAACCACGAAGTGCGCGTCCTGCCCCTCCGTGACGGTCACATCCATGGGCTGGGTGGTGAAGACCGGAGCCACCGGGGCGAGGCTGACAGTCAAGGTGGCGACTGCACTCGTGACTGCACCAGCAGCATTGGTGGCGATCACGCGGTACCGCTTCCCGCTGTCGCTGATCCCCGTGGCAGGTGTGGTGTAACTGGTTCCGACGGCTCCGGTGATATCGGAGAAACTGGCTCCGCCATTGGTGCTCACCTGCCATTGCAAGGTGGGGTTTGGCGAGCCTGCGGCGGATGCCGTGAAGGTGGCTGGTGCGGGAGCTGTCACCGAGACATTGAGTGGCTGAGTGGTAAAGGCGGGAACCAAAGGGGCCACACTGACAGTCAGGAGCGCGATGTGGCTGGTGACACTGCCGGCCGCGTTGCTGACAGTCACGGTGTAGCTGCCCCCGTCTGAGGCCGAGGTGGTGGTCAGGGCATAGGTATCCGCATTCGTGCCGACCATCGCCCCGTTCTTCTGCCAGAGGTATTGCAGAGGAGCCGTGCCACTGGCTGTCACCGAGAAGGAGGCGGACTGGGGAGCGGTCACGGTCAGGCTGGCGGGCTGACTGGAGATCGCCGGGGCCACTGCCGCAGGAGGCGTCGGGGGCGGGGCGCTCCCCCCGCCTGCGCAGCCTCCGAGGAGCGCGAGACCCACGATCGCCGCCAAAACAACCGAGCGCCGAAGAGCCTGGATGGGGCAGAAAGGAAACATGGAGTCCTCCATTTGGGGCGCTGGGTTGACCTCCTCTCAGTCTCGGGACCCGGGATGACCCCACCCAGGCACGCTTTCCAGAAAGGGGTTGGGCCACCGGGATGGGCGGGTGTCTTCAGATGGACTACTGCACCGTCCCGTGGGTGATCACCGCGGCGGGGCCTGTGGCACCGGAGATCGGGAACGGCGAACCAGCCACTGCGGTCAAGGCGCCAGAGGCCAGGTCGATCTGGTAGACCGACACGTTATTGCTTCCCGCATTGGTCACATAGGCATAGCTGCCTGCGGCATCGATGGTGATGGCAACCGGGTTCGAGCCGGTGGATTGGGAGGTGCCCGTGGCCGTCATGACGCCGGTAGTGCCGTTGATGGCGTACACCAGTACCCGGTTGAATCCCCCGCTCTGGGTGAAGTAGACATACCGGCCCGAGGGGTGGATCGCCACCGCACTGGCCCGGGTGACCGGGAAATCCTGCACACCGGCCGTGTTCGCATCGGCATCAAGCCGCGTGAGGGCGCCCGTGGTGGAAGCGATGGTGAAGATGGAAACGGTGCTGTTGTTGTCATTTGTGACGTAGAGGAATCCGCCCAAGGGATGGACGGCCACCCGGTAGGGCGCGGGCCCGGTGGGGAAGTCCTGAACGCCACTGGTGGCGGCATCCGCATCCAGCCGGGTGAGACCACCGTAGAGGGCGTCGATGGCATAAGCCGACACGGTGTTGCTGAAGGCGTTGACGGCATAGACGAAGCGGCCGGTGGGATCGATGGTGAGGACCGTGGTGCCGTTGCCAGCGGCGAAGGGTGATCCGGACATGGGCACCAGGTGGCCATCGAGGGCATCAAGGCTGTACCCGGAGACGCTGCCCGGCCCACCGTTGTTGTAGTTCGCGTAGTAGACGAAGCGTCCCGTCGGATCGACCACGGACCCGTAGGCGTAATGCCCGGTCGGGGCCGCATAGGGGGAGCCGTTGAGCTGGGAGAGTGCGCCGTCAGCCGCGAGTTTGAACCCCGTCAGCGTCGGATTGTAGTTGGCGACGTAGAGGTAGGGGCCGTAATCGGGATGGAAGGGGCTCAGCCCCAGGGCCAGGCCCTGTGTGTTCCAGCCGCTCGCGAAGGGAGAGCCGCTCACCGCACTGAGCGCTCCGGTCCCGGCGTTGATGCCAAAGGCCGAGACGCTGCCCGTGGTGTTCCCGCCATTCGTGTTGGCCACGTAGGCGAAGGTCGGGGTGTAGGTCACCGGCGCCGCGCCGTTGGCCAGGGCCAGAGCTGCGCCACTGCGGCCTGAAACCGTCGCCAGGGCCGTCAAGGCGCCGGTATCGGGGTGGATGGCATAACTCGAGACATCATCCGACCCGGTATTGGCGACGTACAAAAAGTGGCCTGAGGGATCGACGAGGGCGCCTTGGGGCTGGGTTCCCGCAGCCGTGGCCCCCAGGCTGCTCAGGACGCCAGAGGTGGGGTTGATGGCGAAGGTCGAGACATTGTTGGAATCGAAATTCGCCACATAGACGAAACGGCCCGTGGGATCCACCGTCACCGAGATGGGCAGGGACCCGGCCGTGAATGGGCTGCCCGCTACGCTGGTCAGGGCCCCCGTGGTGGTGATGCGATAGGCGGAGAGGTTTCCTGCGGCGTTGGCGGTGAACACGAACTGCCCGGAGGGATCGATGGCCACCGATCGAACGCCGCCTGAACCAGCGGTGGAGAAGGGGCTGCCCACCACGGCCGTCAGGGCCCCGGTGGTGGCGTGGATGCTGTAGGCGTAGACCTGGGCGTTATTGCACGCCACGTAGGCGAACCGGCCCGTGGGATCCACGCTGACGGAAAGGGGCTGGGCCCCCGCCCCGAAACGCCCTGCTGGTGTCAACCATCCGTTGCTGGGTTCGATGGTGAAGGCGGCGACATCGTTGGAGCCGAAGTTCGCCACGTAGACGAACCGTCCCAGCGGATCAACGATCACAGCGTAGGGGTTCGTTCCCGCAGCCAGGAATTGGAGGCCATACATGTTCCCCTGCGCATTGATGGAGTAATTGCTCAACGTGCCCGAGGCACTGCAGGCGGTGTAGACATTGGCTCCACCGGGATGGATGGCGACGGCCTGAGGCCCTGCATCCGTGCCCACGTAGCCGCAGTGGCGCAGCTGCCCGGTGGCGGGATTCACCGTGTAGGTCGACAGGGTGTTGTCCGCAGGATTCGCCACAACGGCGAATCGGGGGATCGGGTTCACAGTGATCGTGAGCGCTGCAGCGATGCCGCCCCCACTGTTCGTGGCCGTCACGGTGTAGGCGGTCCTCAACGAACGGGCGGTGGGAGTGCCCGACAGGATGCCCGTGCCGGGGTCGAGGCTCAGGCCAGCGGGAAGCGTGGGGCTGACGCTGTACTGGGTCACCGCACCGCCAACATGGGAGGGCACGTTGGCAGCGATGGGGGTTCCAATGTTGTAGATGGCCGGGTTGGTGGCGTAGCTGAGCCCACTGGGGGACTGATCATTCACGGTGATGGTCAGTGCGGTCGTGGTGTTCCCACCGCTGTTCGTGGCCGTGACCGTGTAGAGGGTCGTCGCCGCCGCGGCCGTGGGTGTGCCGGACAGGACACCCGAGGTGGGATTCAGACTGAGCCCCCCAGGCAGGGCCGGATTCACCGCGTAGGACACGACGGCACCACCGGATGAAGTGGGCGTATCCGTTGCGAGGGCCGTACCCACGGTGCACACAGCCAGGTCGTAGCCATAGGCCAAGCTGGCGGGGGCCACATCCTTCACGGTGAGCGAGAGCGTGGCTGTGGTGCTCCCTCCGCCATTGGTGGCGGTGATGGTGTAGTTGGCCATGGGTGCCAGGACGGTGGGAGTACCCGTGAGGCTGCCCAGCGTGGGATGGAGGGCCAGTCCCACGGGCAGGGCCGGGGCCACAGAATACGTGCTGACGGCATCCCCACCATGGCTCGACGCGTTGGTAGGGATGGCCTGACCGAGGGTGTAGACGGCTGGGTTGAACGTGAAGGTGAGGGCCGTGGGCGCAGCCACAGGCGCGGGCGCCGGCGTGGGCGAAGGCGCGGGGCTTGGGCTGGCCCCTCCTCCGCCGCCGCAGGCCCATCCCAGCCCCAGCAGGGCTCCCGTCAACACCAGCGTTCTCAGTCGTGCA
>Ga0302321_100001653_pt1 | contig 19146 bp, 14 predicted proteins | sample Fen_T0_1_FD_202505 | JGI IMG/M metagenome (GOLD analysis project Ga0302321, IMG submission 202505) | Peat permafrost microbial communities from Stordalen Mire near Abisko, Sweden - Fen_T0_1 | ecosystem: Environmental > Terrestrial > Soil > Wetlands > Permafrost | place: Sweden: Abisko...
GGCGATCAAATCGACAAGCGAACGCCTCATCCGGTTGTTGCTGGTTGCTGACGTTTCATCCCTGGTGGTCGAGGATTTCAAGCCGGCCAGCTGCGGGAAAATCCTGCTCAGGCTTTCAGTGAGTTCCATGTAGGCTTGCTCCTTGATCTGAGCTTCGTGTAGGAACCAGGCCATAGGTTAGCCTTTCAAGGTTGGGTCGTTATCCGGGATGTAGCGGCGGATGAAGACCTTCTTGGACTGGTTGGGGTCATTGAGATCGACCTCCTCCGCGCCGAAATTCAGCAGCACTCCTATGGACAGACCACTGCTCTTCAAGTACAGGTCCAGTTGGTCAGTATCTTCTGACTTGAGATATGGCTGATCCTTGATTTCGATAACAACGCGGCATTCGACCACCAGATCCATCCGTCCGACTCCGACACGCCTGCCATTTTCACGGATGATGACGGGTACTTCCTTGCAGACCGAAAGCCCCATGTCTTTGAGTTCGTTCATTAATGCGTTGCGCTTTTCATTTTCCGAGAGACCACGCAGATAAGTGAAACGAGTGCGCAATTTGCGAAAGGCCGGCCAGATCTTTGCAGTGATATCTTCATACAGGTATTTCATGGAATTTATCCTTTCAATAATTGATTATTTCGGGAACCAAAAAATAGGATTGCTTTTTGGTTCCCTTTTATTTGATAAAATCGTCTGCCGCCGGGCCTAGTTCTTCGTCGAGCCTTTCGTCTATGACCTGGCTGGGGTGCATCCCACCCGAGCGCAGCGCCACTTTGAGCGCCAACGCGCGCCGGCGGGGCGGCAGGCTGCTCAGGAAGACGATCAGGTCGTCATCCTGGCCGACGCGCAGGCGTAGGTGGATGTGGCATTCCCATGAGGGAGTCCTAGAAGCCGGCCGGCCGCGGGTCATGGGCTACTTGCCTTTATTGCGTGCCTGCTGGAGCAGGGTCAGGCGATACAACCCGCGCGCGATGGCCTGTACCGGTTGGTCCGGGATATAGGCCTTACCGCCGAAATGATAGAGCAGCCTGTCCTTGAGCAGGATCGCACCTCCGCCCATGATCAACACCGTGGAAAAACGCTTCCAGAACTTGCCCCATTTCTTTTCTACGAAGCCTGTCACTTCGCTCTCCCAAATTGGTAAGTCTGTGCTGATGTCCAGGTGCCCGGCGCGTAACCGGGTATCCAGTTCGCCCAAGGAGTACGACCCCTGGTCATTGACGAGCTCGAGCAGGCGGCGTACCCCGGAGACTGAACTGGTGGTGAAGCGCGGGACGGGTGTGCGATCGTTCACCACCATCAGCTCTACCGTGCCGAAGCCAATCGAAATAACTCCCACCTCGTGGGTGAAGGCACCCTTACGTTCGGGGATGAAGTGGCCTTCGGCGTTCAGGAGATAGTCGAACAGACCGCCGGTCACCTGGCTGGCCACCTTCACGTCCGCGATCTCCATGCTGTAACTTTCTCCGTCCGCCGTCCAGGCGTGGGATCCGCGCATCCAGCGCTTGACGCTCTCCAGGTTTTGCCCGGCCTGATTACCGGTCAGCACTTCATTGGGCAGGCCCACCACAATTGTGAGGGGGCTCGCGAACTTGCCGTAGCGCTGCTGGTAACGGGTCAGCGAGCCATGCAGCAGCGCCTTCATCTCGGGTGTGCCGTTGAAGCGCTCTACGTCCAGGTTTTCGACCGGGCGGCCATAGTCGTGCGCGCCAGCACCGACATAGAACGAGCCGCGGTCATTGCTGACTTGCAGCGGAGCTTTCTGTTTGCGCAGGCCGAGCGTGGCGAGCACTTTTTGGCCGCAGGCTGTGGCCACCTGTGAGACGAGCTCCAGCCCGCCAGACGCGCCGTAGAGCTTGAAAGCGCCGTTGCCGGCGTCGATACCCAAAGAAATCAGTGGATTGTCCATAACGAAACACTCCTTTCCCCGGGCATCATGTGATGCCCGAAAGAAAATAAAGACCGCCAGCATCAGGACGATGTCTGGGCGGGTTTGTAAGAACGAGTGAAAAGGTATAATTATCGCAATGTGGATTTCGAAATCAATCCCCATAAAAGTCGAACGATTTCCGTAAGACGCTCCTGCGACAAGGAGGTTAAACTTGATGAAAGCATCTGAATTCGATAGGAAGTTTGACGAAGGCGAGAATGTCCTCACTGATCTGGATGTCGCGCAGACTCGCCGGCCAAGTCAGGAGAACAAACATGGTGACAAAAAGCGTCAACGCCATGTCCTTAAGTTGTTTGAAAATGCTGAAAAACTTGCTGCCTTGGAAGAGTCCCCCATGAGCGACGCAGAAGTAGAACCGGAGATTGCTGCTGCTCGCAAAGCCCGCCGCTGAAAATGCGCTTGTCTATCCTATCCTATACTTTAGCTTGTAAAAAAGTACAACAAAAGGGGCGCGTTGCCGCTCGGGATGTTCAATATGCCACAAGTGAAAAACCATGGTAGTGCCTTTGTGATGTGTCTTATCGTCACTGTGTTGCTGGCTTCGTGCACACCGGTTACGCCGGATCTCACGCGGATACCTCCCTCGGCAAATGCCTCCGTTCGCACGAATACGACCGTTCCGCCTGCGACGCAAACACCGGCAGGGCCAACCGTTAATTTCGAAAAATCGACCATTGAGAATACCTATGATCCAAAAGACTCCACTCTGCCGGAATTGATTATCCCTACAGGGAATGGTTTTCGGCTAGACCCGGAGTGGCAGGCGGAAAAAATCGAATATGTATACAGGGCCTGGACGTCCAGTGAAGGTGGGTTGGCCAGCCGTTCTGGTCTCGGGGACGAGATCATACAAAAAAGTGGTGCGCATTATCTTTGGGGCGGGAAAGGAGTTTCCGCTGAAAAGGTCAAGGCTTTGCTTGCGGCGATCACCAATCTGCACCAGGCCCAATCATTGCTGGTGGGTGTTTTTCATACAGACGATTATCCGGAGTGGCAACTTGAATTAACCGGTAACGACGGAAACCAAATTTTGATCTACTCGGCCAGTGATGAGAACCCGGGTGCTGCACCCTGGAACGTGATCTATAATGGGCGCATTTATACCCAGTACGAAGCGACACTGGGACCATTGATCGGAGATCTTTTTCAGGGGACAGATGATACGTTTACTGAATCTACTGCCGGGCAGGCAAATTCAGTTGGTTTCGCTACCTCGGGATTGCCAAACCAACTTATTTACGGTTTTAAGGGCCTGTTGCCCCTTTCCAGTTTTTTTGATTACACCGCCAGTCTGGGGGATGCTGAAATTCAGGGATATATCAGAATCAACAATTGGTTTGAAAGCAGAAATATTACTGCGTTGAATGCCGTAGAGTTGACGGTTGACGGCAAAAAAGAGGCTTGTACGCTCAAGCAACCCGAGGGCGAAGAAGCCTATGACGCAAAATGGGCGTTTGCATGTAAAGTCGAATCTGCGACTGTGGGTCAGCGCTATCGGTATCCTATTCGGATTGAGTTAGCTTCAGAGACCGGTCAAAAGTTTGTAACCACGGGCGAATTGCGCGGTGTCTGGCGGGAACCGGGTGTGTCTTTGGCCCTGCCACCCGGGGAAGAAGTTCAGGCCGCAATGGCTGGCAACCCCACTATACAGGATCTATTGACAGATCATATTCTCTATGTAGTGTATTACACCGGGAAATTCGAGTTGGGAAAGGATCAATCGCCAGTACTGCACGGCGAAATCATCCTGAAAGGCAAGGCAAGTGTTGCCAATTACAACATCCCCTATACAATCACGGTTCCATTTGGAATCATTGACAAAAAGTTTGTCGAGTGGGGATTGACGCGCTCGGAGTTGCAAAAATTTATTTCAGATGTTTTCAAGATTTCGCTTACAGCTCGCATTTACCGGCAATTCCCCGATACTACTTTGAATCTCTGGTATGTTACTCATGATAAATTGGATAATTTTCCCGCGATGCCAGATCTTTTAGGCCCTTCCATTCCATCCTATTTTGGCGTTAACCTACCCGGATGTAATAAGAATCCAGCAATCGTGTCTCCAACCAGCCAGCAGCCATTGCGCGCTTTTGGATTTAATTCTTCTGTGGATTTTCGGGACGCAACGACTTTTATATTGACTGGCAACAACGCCACTCCTTATGCAATGAACCTATATCCAGCGAGTGATATGGACAAGCTGATCCCTTTCCTTGTACCGAAAGAATTAGATCTTAACGGGCAAATTCCGTTTGACCATATTCAATATGAACATCTTTCGTATCCAGCGAGCATTGCTTACACTTTCTTCTTGGAGCTTCAACCACATCATGAGACGAAAGATGTGGCAAACTCCATAGTCAATGCCCTGCCCGTTAAGGTTGATACACAAAACGATCCTTATTGGGATGTGAAGAATGCGGGGCTTGTCATGAATGACGATGGCAGCCTGTCGCTTGTGGCTTGCCCGACCCCGTGATCGGGTATAATTGGTGCTATAAAATGCTAACCACAGATCGTCGGGCTAGTTCGAACCTCAGACCTTCGGGCTACCCCAAAAACACGAGCTTTACGGTCAGAGGTTGCGAAAATGGGTTTGCTGCTCATAACCCGGAGGTCGCAGGTTCGAGTCCTGCCCCCGCAACTCTGAATGAACCGTAGCCCATCGGGCTACGGTTTTTCGTTAGCCCGACGATGGTAGGTTGGCAAATTTTCGGTACTGGCAATATACATGGGGATAATTCGACTGAGCTTTGAAGGAGCCCAAAAGGCGTGATTCTGAGCGAGAAAATCACCCGGAAAGACGGGGATCTCGCCGCTCAAGGCGTTATTCATCTGGATTTGCCCCCTTGTCTGACCCCAACCGCCCCCTGCCCGGTAGTTATGGCAGGGGGTAACTGATCAGCTCTAGCACTGACCAGCGGTGATCGGTCAAGCCAGCTGCCACACCTGCACTGGCGTGCGGTGCCAGTGTTGCTGGGGGGCGGCTGCGATAGCGTTGGGGCAACTGCTTGCCCTTGCGTGGAATGGGGATGGCGAAGGGTACGCGCAAGGTCTCATGATAACGGGAGAAATGGTAGTAAGAGCGCCACCATTGGATGTGCAGCTCCAACTCTGGGGTGAACTGTGCGATGCCCCAGGTACGTCGGGCGAGGAAAGAGACGCCCTGGCGAATAGTCATGACGGGGATGAGCTTGGTGGTAGGATCAGTTGCGACCCACACCCAGAAGCATTTGCTTCCTGGCGAACATTGGCCCACAATTCGTCTGTATTCGCCAATGCTTTTGGTAAAGTAACAACCGTGTCAGGCGCTTCAATTTGCCTGACACGGTTGTTGTGAGATGATTCGGGAATTTCTACGGTATGTAGTAAGTGATGACCAACTGCGGACGGGATGCAATAGGAGCGTTGCCGCTGAAGAACGTCATATAATCCGCGCCCCGATCATTGTTGTCGTCTTTGGTGAATCGCAGGCGGAATTGTGTTGTGCCGGCGTGGTTGATGAATGAGATTGCTGTGCTGTTCAACACAGCGCTGTACCAGTTGCTGGTAGGTGTTTTACCAAATGTAGCAACCGCCGATTTGCTGGGTGCTGCCTGGAAATCGCTAATCACCAAGCCAGCAGTTGTGCCAAAGTACCGCTGACGGATGTCCACCAGTAGATCGCCGTGTGTTTTGAATGGATTCGTTCCCACCAGACCTGATTGCTTGATTTTGAGCGTCACGGCAGTGATAACTGCTCCGCTTGGCAAGACTGTATTGAAATGCAAAATGCCAAGAAATTGTTTGTTGGCCGCGTCATCACCCAAATTAAAGATATTGGCGATGATGTTCAGCGTGCCGCCCTTGTTGCTGGTCTCGCTCGATTCGAGAATCCAGCCATCGTTGGCGCCAATGGAATTGAGCGTAATGATTTTGTTGACGGTGTAAGTTTGACCAACCATGAAATTGCCATTATTGGCTCCAGCGCCCCCTAGCGGATTGCCGGAAGCATCTTGAATGCTGTCACCATCTATCACATTGAGCCGAATAGTGCCATTGCCAAATCCGGTGCTGACGGTGACTGTGTAGGTCGTGCCAGAGCCGCTGACAGATGTAATCGATGCGCCCGTGATTCCTGTAGTGGTCAAGCTGAAATCATTAAAGGGTACGCTGGTATTGACACCCATCACAGCTTCAGAGAAAGTGACTCTAAAATGCACGTTGGCGGCGCTGGTTGGGCTAGTATCAGTCCCGACGCTGCTGATCACACTTGGCGGAATCTCGTCGATGTCGATCAGATTGATTGTCAGCGAGGCCATGTCGTCCGGTGTGGCTCCAACGGAGCTGTCGTCGACAGCAACGGTGACATTCAGGACTGGGTTGGTCTCAAAGTCAAGCGCCGCGCCTGCTTTCAAGCGCAATTGACTGCCAACAATCTGGAACATGGCTGCGTCCGCACCGGAGAGAGACAGGATGTTTGTGCCAAGGCCATCGTCCGTTACAGTAATGTCGGCTACTTTGATAGCGCCGCTGGTATCGGCATTTTCAGGAAGCGATGCGGTCGTATTGACAAGCGCCACACTGGGCGTTTGGTTGACGATCGGAGTGATATCAATGATGGTCACACTTACTATAATCGTATCTGTCCCACCCTTGCCATCTGAAACTTGCGCCGCAAAGGAATCTGAACCAACATAATCCGTATCGGGGATGTAGCTGATAGCCTTTGAAGTGCCTTTCCCGCTGACCCTGGCTGTGCCATGACCGGCAGGTGTGCTGATGCTCCAGGTAAGGGGATCGTTGTTCAGGTCTGTGGCGTGCAGGGTCAGGCTGAAAGGCGTTGGTGAACCGTTCTTGCTGATCGTCACCGCCGCGGAAGCGCCTTCGGTGATCTCGGGCAGGTCGTTCGCAGCGTGGAACACGCCTCCTTGCACGAAGATCGTCTTTGGCACCGTTTGACCATTGATGGCTTGCAGGGCGGCTTCATAGACTGTCGGGGCCAGCCGCGGGTTGCATTCAATGATTGCGTTCAACTCGCCGGCGCTCAAGGCTGTGAAGGCTGCCGATTCGGCGTCAATCGAGACGACTTTGATGTCCACGCCGGGCGCGCGGCTGGCATCTTTGATGGCCTGGATCGCACCCAGGCCCATTTCGCTATTCTGCGCAAATACGCCCTGGATGTCGGCGCTGGCCTGCAGCCAGGCCGACATAACCGCCTTGCCTTCCGTGAAATTCCAGTTTGCGGTTTTGGATTGGGTGATCGTAATTCCGCAGGCATCTGTGATTTGACGGAAGCCCTGTCCGCGCTTCTGAGCCGCCTGGGAGCCGATGCTGCCAACCAGTTCAACCACATTCTTGCTTGGGTTGCCCGCCAGCATGCTGCACATTTCAGTGCCGGCCTTGCGCCCTTCATCTATGAAATCAGGGAGGACGTAGCTGGTATATAGGCTATCCAGCGCATCGATGGAGCTGTCTTCCAAAATGATCACTTTTCCAGCAGCCTGGGCGGCTTGCAAGACTTCGTCCCAGCCGGTCGATACGGTTGCGTCCAGCACGATGACATTCACGTCCGGGTCCTGGATAAGCTGGTTGAAGGCCGAGATCTGGTTGGCTTGTCGGTGCTGTCCATTGTAGAATTTTAGCGGGATGCCTTGTTGCTCTGCCGTTTCCGCAAAGGAAGCCGTGTTGGCACCGCGCCACCAATTTTCAAAACCGAGCTGAATGAAACCGACTGACAGTTTTGACAATTCGGTCAGGGTATGGGTCTCGGTAGTCGTCCCGTCGCTCATGGAAACGACCTGGCCGGGTTCAAGCTGGATATGACCATCCAGGTCGAAGAGGATGGATGTGTGCTCGCTTGAGCCGCCGACTGTCTGCGGCGTGGCAGTGTAATCAGGCGATCCGGGTGTGCCCAAGTCGTCGATGCTCAGGGTAATGGAAGCGCCCAGCGGCCAGTTATAACCATTTAATCGGTTGTTGGAAAAATCGGCCGAGAAATCGGGGTGGGCATAACCGGGTTCAGCAGTCCAGTCTTCAGTAGTGCGGTTTCCATTGGCATCATTCTGGTAGACCGAACCGTCTTTGCCAAACTGTAAATCGACAAGCTGTCTTTCATCATTGCGCGCGCCGGGATGACCGTAATCTGCCGTCCAGTGACCGGCTCCATCAGCCGTAACGTAACGCAAAATACAGTTACCCGGCACATTGACACACACCTGTACTTCCACGCCGGGCGCGGCGATGCCTGAGATTGTATCGGCGTCCAGGTCAAAACTTGTGATGACCAGGTCGGTGGGTGTATACGTGCGCTCGGTGGTTCCATCGGTGATTTTGAGAAGTTGGCCGGGCTGAATGTCGAAGCCGTCCGGCCCAAAGCTTGCAACAAGCTGGTTGGGGTCCCAGTAAGCCGGGCCTGTGGTGGCATTCGCAGTTTTGTCAACGCCGACGCCATTGGACGGGTCGTCAATTGTTAGAGTTAAAAGCGACCCGTCTGGCCAATCAAACGCTCCGATCCAATCCGTATCGGGTTTGGCGATAATAAATGGATTGAGGACGCGCCAATCGGCCCAGGTCTGGTTGCCATTTTCTTCGCGCTCGGCAGCCCAGCCGTCTTTGCCAGGCTCCAAATCCAAAAGCTGTCCTTCGTCGTCGCGTGTGCCGGGGTGGGCGTAATCTGCCGTCCAGTGACCACTCCCATCAGGAATAACATAACGCGAAACGCAGTTTCCCGGTGTGTTGGCGCACACCTGTACTTCCACGCCGGACGTGGCGATGCCAGAGATTGTATCCGCAAACACGTCAATACTCGTGATGGCTAAATCGGTGGGCGTATAGGTTCGTTCGGTGGTCCCATCGGTGATTTTGAGAATCTGATCCGATTTAAGGTCAAAGCCGTCCAGGCTGAAATCTGCCAGGATGTCGTTGGGGTCGCCAAGGTTCCAGGGATTCTGGCCCATGCTGGCATGGACGGTTTTGTCAACGCCGACGCCATTGGTCGGGTCGTCAATCGTCAGGGTAAGCTGTGCGCCACTCGGCCAATCGCGCCCGTGTACCCAATTGCTGACGGGGTTGGCTTCGATGAAGGGATTGGGCACACGCCAATCTATCTGGGTATGGTCGCCATCAACATCCATTTGTAGCACGATAAAAACATTGCTGGGCTGAAAGGTATAAGGGTTCTCGCCTGTTTCATCCCCTTGGGCGGAAAAATCCGCCTGCCAGTTGCCCAAGACATCGGCAGTCTCCCGACGGAAGATATTGTGGTCTGTTTGCTTGGCAATCTCTATGACTGCGCCGGGTTCGGCCGTTCCCCAAATTGTGCCATTATTTGCGTTGCCACCGCCCAAAGTCAGGCTGGAAACGGCAAGGGTCTTGGTGGTAACTGAATCGGACATGCTGAGAACCTGGCCGGGCAACAGGGTAAAGCCCGTCAAGCGAAAATCGACCTTGGTCGAAGTTGTATCCCACGGATCAGTTGTGTTGGCAACGGAGGTCTGGGTCTCATTATAATCAGGGCCGGGGCCAGTGATTGTCAACGTGACTTGCGCCCCCTCCGGCCAGTGGAAACCGGTAACGCCATTTTGAGAGATGAAGGCAACCGCAATCGGCGGATTCCCGTGTACAGTTACGTTCACAGTGATTGCGTCGGTTCCGCCGTTGCCGTCGTCCACTTGTACGACAAAGGAATCTTGTCCAACATAATTTGTATCAGCGGTGTAATTGATAATTTTGGAATAACCCGTCCCACTGGCGATAGCTGTGCCGTGGCTGGCCGGGGATGAAACGCTCCAGGTAAGCGTATCCGCATTAGCGTCTGTGGCGTGCAAGATTAAATTGAAAGGATCAGGGGAGATCGTATTGCCTTCCATGATGACCGGCGGCGTATTGACGTCAAAGGTATACACAGAACCCTGGTCCGGGTTACTGCCGATATCGTCAGACAGCGCGCCGATGATAACCTGCGTTTCGCTCAACGCAATGGCAGACCCAAAGTTGTCGCCTGCTTCGCCATCGGAAGCCGTCAAATGATCCTGCTGGGTGCAGGTTGCTCCGGCACAGGTGAACACATAGGCAGAGCCCTGGTTTGCATTGCCGCCGATATCGTCCTGGGAAGCCCCAACCACCAATGTCGAACCTCTCAGCGCCAACCCCAGGCCAAAATAGTCGTTCGCTGCGCCATCGGAAGCGGTCAGTTTGTTGGGAGCAGCGCAGGGAAACGCGCTACAGGTATAAACGTAGACGGAACCCTGCTTGTCATTCCCTCCAACCATATCCCCGCGCGCCCCAACGAATACCACATCTCCAGCCACCGCCACCCGCAGGCCAAAATTGGCCAAAGCGACCCCATCGGCGGCGATCAGTTTTGTATAAGTCGAGCAATCGCTAAAGGTGGCGTTGCAACGAAAGACATACGCCGAACCCTGGTCTTGCCGGTCTTCAATGTCTTCCGCAAAGGCCCCAACCACAATCAACGTTCCATCTATAGCCATATGGGTGCCAAACCAGCGGTTTATCCAGTAGTCTGGCGCAGCAAGCCTGATTTTTTGGAGGCAATTGCTATGTATACTGCAATCAAACACGTAGGCCGCGCCGTTATCGTAATCTTCATGGTCCGCGCCCACCACCACGATATTATTTTTGACGACAACCGAAATACCAAAGCGCCCGCCTTCATACGGCGTGGATGAAACCAGCTTATCGGTTTCCGTGCAGCTACTGGCGTTGCAATCAAACACATAAGCCGCCCCTTCTTGGGGATAAGTGCCACCCTTGGCCACCGCCCCGACGATCAGGAGGCCGTTCTCAAGCGTCACGGAGTTGCCAAAGTTATCCCCGGCCGCGCCGTCGAACGCAAGCAACTGCTCGCGCTGCACACAGGGGGAAAGACTGCAATCATAGACATACACCGCGCCCTGGTCGACATGGCCCTCAACATCTGCGAACTGCGCGCCCACCACCAACAGGTCGCCATCCCTGGCAACGCTGGTGCCGAATTTATCAGCGGCAGCACCATCACCCGCTGTCAGTTTGTCGACTGAATAAGATTCAAGATCATTTGAAAAATTCCGGGCATAGGGGCGCAGATTTTGCTCACCTGTACGCATAATCCCTGAACCGGCAGCCAGCCCCGGCCCCGTTTGCACAAAAATGAAACTAATGGATAAAACAACTCTGAATGTCTGTGTAAACCAATTATTTTTCATTTTGTCCCTCCCAAAAATGAGATTAAATCAATAACCGGCCCAACGGCCGGTTTTACAATATTGACTTCCTGATGATTTTGCCCAAATCAGAACAAGCGACTAAATCCGACAAACTTGTCACAATTAGAAGTATACGAAATTGGTTGTCGCGAGTCTAGTGATGAATGTCACTAACGTCAAGGGCTACGACTTCGAATTTCATAGTTCTTGATGAGTCGTGATGGCTACTTTATATAGCTGTTCGTGTACCGCTACTTCGGTCATCCGTCCGACCTTTTGATCTTTTTACTGATGAAGCAAGTAGCCGGTACGGGTCTTTGAAGCGCGACAGATGATCGAAGCCAGCACAACACCTTGCATGCATTTCCGCCAAAGGCATTGGGGGACCTTTTTTGTGCGCTCAGTGCGATTGACCGTCAAGTTAGTAACTGATGTTACGCAGGAAAGAGATGTATTCGAGATGTATTTCAATAGTCTGCACTCATCGTCCGTTCATCCTGTACTGATCCTGTACTAATCCTGTACTAATCCTGTACTGGTAGTGTACTGGATGTCCCAGTATCGTCCAAGGGAGGATCAATGGAGATGTCAGATTTTCGAACCTCGATATTCGATTTTTTTTAGCGTTCTGCGTAACATCAGTTAGTAACGGTCTCTAGCGGCTGAAGTACAACAATAATGACATCTATTACTTGATGCGTAGCCTATAAAGATATAGAGTATTACTTGTATATTGAAATTACTGTGTACTAACGCTGGTTGGTCCTGCTTACACCCTATCCGAAAAAATATCGGTGCCCCTCTTACTCGTTTTGACGGATTTTAAGAGGGGCAGACCATGCGGGGAGAATGTTTCTGCAAACGGAAGCGCGTTGTTCAATGTGAATTCGGCCACGCTTGGGACAACCTTGCATGGCTTGAAAGCCTAATCGGATTGCAAACTCACTGTGCCGGCTAATTGCTCGATCCGCTCAAAAAAGGCGGATGAGAAAAGTCACCACGGCTTTTGTTTTTCTTTTCGTTAGCATCTGAGCGGTTTCGGCGATCAGGGAGAATCGGCCATGCCTTCTACTTCCGTAAACACACACGCCAGCATCCTGCTGGTGGACGACGAATTGACTATTCAGAAAATGGTATCCATCATGTTGCGTCATGCCGGTTACGAGGTGACGATTGCATCCGACGGCGTGGATGCGTTGGCACGGGTGGCCGAAGCCACGCCAGATTTGATTATCTCGGATGTGATGATGCCCAACATGGACGGTTTTGAGCTGCTCAGGCGGTTGCGTGCCGACCCGGCCACCAAAGCCATCCCGATCATCATGCTGACGGCCAAGGGAACCAGCGATGATATTGTTTCCGGTTTAAATTGGGGCGCGGACGATTACTTACCCAAGCCCTTCGAGACAGCGGTCTTGCTGGCGCGTGTGAGTGCCAAGGTGGAACGCCCGCCCATCCCCATCGAACAATTGATGCATGACCGTCAAACCGGTCTGCTTTCCGATCGGCTTTTCACCGATGAGGCCCGCCGTGAAGTCCAACGTGCGGCACGCGGCGGTACCCCTGGCTGCCTGGCTTACCTGGATTTGGCGGAACTCGCGCATTTGAAAGAGCAATTCGGGGCGCGCGTCGAAGCCAAGATTGTTAAACAGATTGCTGCCCTGGTGATGCAGTCGTCGCGCCCGCTTGATGTTATCGGGCGCGACCACGAAGGTTTTTTTGCGCTGCTCTTGCCAGAAATCACTCCGCAAGCCGCCGAACGTAATTTGCGAGCGTTGTCCAAGCGGATTATGACACACATCTTCGGCGTTGATGGCATGAAGCTGCATTTGACGCCGATCATCGGTTTTTCGGCTTTTACGAAGGACAAGGATTTTGTCGCTTTGCGCGATGAAGCGCTGACAGCGCTGGATTACGCTGCAACGCAACTGGATTTGGTGCCCAAACGCTACGAATTGATCATGGGGCATCATCTTCAGCGTACTACGTCTAGCCGTCGGGCCAAATTGCGCAAACGCTGGAGTTCGCCCTTGCAGTTTGCGTTGATGATCCTGATCGGCTGGGTGATTCCTTATTGTGTTTATACCTGGTTCGATTTTATTGGCCACGATATTACCCATGTCATATATATCGTTGTCGTGGTTGCGCTTCTCATCACAGCTGTTCTGATCTGGATCGAGGGCTTCGTTGCGATGAAAGTTGTCCACCCACCCGAACCGCCTTTGCAGCCTTATCCGCCCGCCAGCGCCATCATTGCCGCCTATCTGCCAAACGAAGCAGCTACTATTGTCGAAACAGTCGAGGCCTTTTTGATCCTAGAATATCCGGCCCCATTGCAGATCATTTTGGCCTATAACACGCCCAACGACCTTCCGATTGAAGCTATCCTGCGCGAGATTGCCGAGCGTGACGCGCGTTTTATGCCCCTGCGCGTCGAGGGCAGCACCTCCAAAGCCCAAAACGTCAATGCTGCCTTGGCCGAAGTCAGCGGCGAATTTGTAGGCGTTTTCGATGCTGACCACCATCCCCAGCCGCACAATTTTACGCGTGCCTGGCGCTGGCTGTCCAGCGGCTACGATGTGGTGCAGGGGCACTGTCAGGTGCGCAACGGCGATGAAGCCTGGGTGGCGCAGATCGTGGCAGTAGAATTCGAAGCCATTTACGCCGTCAGCCATCCGGGTCGCGCCCGTTTGTATAACTTTGGCGTATTCGGTGGTTCCAATGGTTACTGGAAAACCGAACTGCTGCGTCAGACACGCATGCGCGGCTTTATGTTGACCGAAGACATCGACTCGTCCATCCGCATCACCGAGGCGGGACACAAGATCGCATCCGACCCGTTGTTGGTCTCGCGCGAACTGGCTCCGCTGACGCTGTCGGCAATTTGGAATCAGCGCATGCGTTGGGCCCAAGGTTGGTTCCAGGTGTCCCGACGGCACTTCTGGCGAGCGCTACGCTCCCGCAAGCTGACGTTGCGCCAAAAGACCGGGATTGTCTGGCTGTTGGGTTGGCGCGAACTTTACCCCTGGATTTCGGTACAAATGTTTCCTCTCGTGACCTACTGGGTGGTCAAATATGGTGGGGTCGATAAGCTGGATTGGTTCGTCCCTATCTTTGTGTTGGCGACGCTGTTTGCTTTTAGCGTGGGCCCCGGACAAACCCTGTTCGCTTACCTGCTGGCCGCACCCGATGTACGTAAACACAAACGCTGGTTCATCTACTATTTCTTTTATACAACTTTGTTTTATACCGAATTTAAGAATACGATTGGGCGCATTGCACAATTCAAAGAAATCATGGGCGAGCGTAACTGGAAGATTACTCCGCGTGCCAGAACGGAGAGTACACAAGCCGATGGTGATTAATACTGCATCCCCAACTTCAGGTATCGTCCAAAATGAGCGTTTCGACGCGCTGGAAGCATATCGCGGCGTGGCAGCGTTGTTAATTGTGGTATTCCACGCTTATCAGCAATCGCGCGTCAGCACAACCTATGTCTACGAAGGCACACCGCTGCACGTTGTCTTGCGTAGCCTGGATAGTAGTGTCGCCGTTTTTCTGACACTCTCCGGGTTCCTGATCTTTTTGCCGTTTGCTCAGTCGTTCCTGGGGCAGCATCCATCCCCTTCGGCGCGCGGTTTTCTCATTCGGCGCGCCATCCGCATTTTGCCGCTTTACTATGTGGCGATTTTGCTGGTCTGGACGTTGCGCTATACCGGTGGCACTGAACAGAGGCTGGACTTACTAAGGCACCTGACCTTTACACAAATCTTCGACTCGCAGCATATTTTCTGGACGATTGGCCCGGCCTGGTCCCTGGCGGTGGAAGTGCTCTTCTATCTGAGTGTGGCGCTAACGGCACCGCTACTGCAACGTCTCCTCGATCGTTTGCAGACGCAGCGCCAGCGGGTTACGCTGCTGGTCGTTTTGCTCGCCGGCCTGATGGCTGCCAGCCTGGCTTACAAGGCTTGGGCTTTCTACGTCGCCCAGATCCCTGAAGAGAACTATGCTGTCTATTACGGCTTCCTGGCCAAGGCCGACCTGTTTGCTTTGGGCATGTTGCTGGCAGTTGGCGTTGCCGCCGCCAAAGAGCGCCTGTGGATGAACCAGTGGCAGGCCGCCTTCTGGCGGCTGGGCGCGCTGGTATTGTTCGGGGCGGCTTTCATTTTGCGCGAGCAGAGCGCGTTCACTGGTCTTTTCTTTCACACGCTTTGCGGTCTGGCTTTCACCTTGGTACTAGCTTCCACCGTTTTGGAAGAGCGTGGGTCAGGATGGGAACGCGCCCTGTCACAGCCTGTTTTTAAATTTCTGGGTTTGATTTCTTACAGCGTCTATATCTGGCACGAACCGATCTTGATTGAATTGAGCAAGCCCAACCGGCTGGCCTTTGATAACGGTGCGGCTTTCCTGGTGAGTACGCTGATTTTACTGGTCGTTGTCGTTTTGGCAGGCGCGATCAGTTATTATGTCATTGAGTATCCCACTCAATATTTCCGTTACCTGTTTACCCGCGATGGACGCTTCGCCGACCGCTACTCCGATTGACTTGATTGGTTAGAAAAGGAACCAACTATGCAAACCCCTGCTCTTCCTCCCGATGAAACCGAGCGTTTGGCGGCGCTGAAAGCCCTAAATATTTTGGATACGCCACCCGAAGCGCGCTTTGACCGCATTACCCGGTTGGCTTCGCGCTTATTTGGCGTGCCGATTGCGTTGGTCACTCTGGTGGATGTTAATCGGCAGTGGTTCAAATCGTGTTACGGTTTGCAATCGGGGGAAACATCGCGTGATATCTCTTTTTGCGGCCATGCCATCCTACAATCTGACACCATGATTGTGCCCGATGCGCTGGATGATCCGCGCTTTGTCGATAACCCGCTGGTAACGCATGAGCCGTATATCCGTTTTTATGCCGGACAACCGCTGAATAGTTCCAACGGTCATCGGGTTGGGACGCTTTGCATTATCGACCGCCGCCCGCGCCAATTCAGCACTGCCGAACAGGAAACGCTCAAAGATTTGGCGGTTTGGGCGGAGCGTGAGCTGGGTTCGGTTGAACTAACCGAGGCATTAAGGCAATTACAAGAAACCCACGCGGGGTTGGCCCGACTCAACCAGGCGCGCGGCGAGTTCGTCCACATTGTTAGCCATAAGTTTCGCACAGCGCTGACAGGTATCCAGGGGTTTAGTGAGATGATGCGCGATGAGGATTTTACGATGGCAGAGATGCGCGAGTACGCCGCCGACATCAACGAGGGTGCCCGACGCCTAAACCAGATGATTAATGAATTACTTGAAGTTGACCGTGCAGCCTCGCAAGCAGATCATAAAACCGGTAATTAATATCGTCTCACCTCACTGGGGTGACACCGCACTTAAGTGTGTTCAATTGGCCCACCTTTGTGCTCGTTCGTGCCAATCACTAACCGTGCGTTCATCCAACTCGAAGGTTTTGACAATTGCTTGAAGCGGACAACCATAGGCCAGAATGATGGATAACCCCCATCTGTCATACTGAATAGCTCCACAACGCAAGAGCAGCATTGTTCAATGAGCAAGAGGAGCTGCTTTCGAACTTTCATAACGATGAATTTGTCAGCCGCGACGTAGAATTGCCTCTCAGCAAAAAAGTCAGCACAAACCCGGCGATGAATCCGCCGATGTGTGCCATGTAAGCCACGCCGCCCGTGTCGGCCGTGTTGGCAATCGAAGCGACCCCACTAAAGAACTGCAAGACAAACCAACCGCCAATCACAATCAAGGCCGAAACCGGGGTGATGATCTTGCCGATCAACACTTTGACTTGCTGTTGTGGGAACATCAAAATGTAAGAACCAAGCACACCGGCGATCGCACCTGAAGCACCCAGATTGGGTACGTTCGAACCCAGACTAAACGCCAACTGGGCAAAAGTTGCCGCCAGCCCACACAGCAGGTAGAAGATGGCGAACTGGAGATGCCCGAAGCGGTCTTCGACATTATCGCCAAAGATCCACAAGTAAAGCATGTTACCGCCCAAGTGGACCCATCCACCGTGCATGAACATAGAGGTGAAAAGCGTCAGGAAATCGCCGACGGGATTGGCCAGGAAGCGACTAGGGACAAAGGCCCACTGCATGATGAACGCGTCACCGCCGTTCAATTCTACGAGGAAGAAGAGAATATTTAGGGCGATCAAAGCATAGGTAACCAATGGAACTGTTCTACGCGAGCTATTATCATCACCGATTGGGAACATGGAATTTTCCTCCTGATAAGTTTTAGGCCGGAAACTGCTTGCGGACTTTGACCGAAATTTGTTTATCGGTCATTTTGTCCATGGTTTCAATGGCAAGCGCGTACATTTTCTGTCGAGCCATCTTCGGAACTGTTGCCTTGCGTAGAACAGACGTGTCTCCCCATGTTGGATGTGTTCACTGGCATTCTGTAGGGCAAATTCCCAGTTGATCAACTTGTCGAGCAGAGTATTGAAGCCGCCGTGGATGGCCGGTTAGGCCTCTGGCATTGATCTGTGTGCGTGTCATTTACTTTTGCCGCGCTGTGCGTGTTTGTCCGGGCTTGCTGAGCTTTTTTATGTTTTCGCGCTTGGCGCGTTGCTGCGCCTCGGTTGGCTTTTTATTCTCAGGAAGATTGGGTCGGTCTTGCGCCTCGAAGACATCCCCCTCAATATGGTTGGGCTTTGATCCGATGGCTGCGAGCACACCACGGACATCCTCAGTATCGGCGATTAATGTTTCGCCTTCAAGATGAGCATCGTTTTTGCTGATCAGCCAGACTTGCGTATCCCAAGACCCGCTGCTCCTTTGTCCAGCCAAGCGAACGATATGACCCTTTTCACCGACATCATCGTAGCGAAAGGTGGTGAATTCCTCTTTTGGGCGGACAATAATGCGGAAGTAGTCGCCCGCTCCCTTTGTGCCCGGTTCTGCTCGCTGGCTGCCTTCGGGTTGGTTGAGCGACCGTTCCCGTGGCGTTGTTTTCTGGGCTGCTACTTTCTGTTTGTCTGTCGTCATTTCATCTACTTTATTCTGTGCAACTTGTGCAATTGGCATCTACGGCCGCCGCCAGAACGACAGCGCGGATCAGGATGTAACAAAAAACCTTCCCTTTGTAGTCTTCAGCCCCAGATTTCACGGGGTTGGCCATTCTTTCCGGGGAAAATTCTGTTCAGTCTTCGATCACGAAGGTAATCTTCAACTGGACCCGGTATTCTGTGATTTGGCCTTCATTGTTTAGCTTGATCTGCTGATTCTGTACCCAGGCGGACTTGAGATTCTTGAGCGTTTTATGAGCGCGTGCAACGCCGATGACAATTGCATCATCAAAACTCTTGGGTGAAGATGCGATGATTTCAGTTACTTTTGCGACTGACATGGAAAGACTCCTTGGGTTGTTTGCAAGAGATTTCAGATCGTTTGATTTCTTTACCATTTCATTATAGGATTCCAACTTCCCCTGCCGCATCCATCGACCGGGGAGGTTTCATCTCCGCCACTTGGGGGAGATTTTACAACTTGCAGCTGCAGGCCCTTGCGTTAACTCGTCGCCCTTTGCTGACTTACCAGCGCCAGGGTGCGGATATTTTGCATCACGGTCTCGGCAATGTTTTTGACCAGAGATTGATCTTCGGCATCGCCGTAGAAGTGTAAGGCCTCGCCAACCGTGATGGCGTAGGGACCGCGCAGGTACCAGGTAATTAGGTCGGGTTCGCCATTTACCTCGGCGGGGACGCGTTTGCAGCGGGCTTCGTTCAGGTAGATGCCGATGGGTACTACCGGTACCCCGCTTTTGAGTGCCAGGCGCGCCACTCCGCTACGCGGGGCGTGGAATTCGCATGGGCTGGGGCTGATCAGCCCTTCGGGGAAAATCGTCACCGAACGACCGGCTTCGAGTGTTTGGCGGGCCTGTTCCAGCGCCTGGCCACCGTGCCCGGGCGTGACGCAAATCTGCTGGAGTTTGCGCATGTATGGCCCCAGCATTGGAATGGAGAATACTTTGGCGGCGATCATC
>Ga0302321_100001657_pt1 | contig 19131 bp, 22 predicted proteins | sample Fen_T0_1_FD_202505 | JGI IMG/M metagenome (GOLD analysis project Ga0302321, IMG submission 202505) | Peat permafrost microbial communities from Stordalen Mire near Abisko, Sweden - Fen_T0_1 | ecosystem: Environmental > Terrestrial > Soil > Wetlands > Permafrost | place: Sweden: Abisko...
GGCACCCGACCGGGCAGTGGACGGCGCAGCAGCTCCGGGAGGCCACGCCCTTCGGGGCCGCGCCCCAGTTCATCATCCGCGACAACGACGGCAAGTTCGGCGCCGACTTCGACCGTGCAGCAAAGGGCGCCGGCATGCGCGTTCTTCGGACGGCAGTCCAAGCGCCGCCCATGAATTCTGTTTGCGAGCGATTTCTCGGCAGCGTGCGTCGCGAGTGTTTGCTCCGGGTTGCGGTCAACACCCGATTCTCCGCCGACCCCGCTGTGTCACGCCCAGTCCTCAGGGGCCGAGCCTCGGGTCGGCGAAGAATCGCTCATCCCATACTAGTGCATTGGTAACCGACCAGACCCCAGTCAGTTTGGGACTCAAGAATACAGTCACATGTTGAAGGGGAGTGGGAGCAGCCCTCGAACGCACCCAATCGCAGAGGGCGAGTGCGTTCGCATTTCGATGAGCAGTCCGTAATGCAGGTCAGCTTGGCTGTGGGAACTCGACCCCGACGTTTGACGACGCTTGTATGCCCCCGGGCGGGAACGAGAGCGAATTCGACGAGATGAAGCCGTAGTAGGCACCGACAGTGCCGCAGGACGCGCTGCCGGTACACGTGCTACCGGAACCGCAAACGCTGAGTCTATGACCTGTGTGGTCGAATATCTCGATCCAGTATGGCGTGGGCCCAACGTTGATGTTCGCCGTAGCCGTGATGACTGCGGACCCGCTAGGCTCAAAGCAAAAGACCTGGACGGGAACCGAGACCCGGTAGCCCAAGTTGTTCCAGGTGACGAAAGTGTTTACCGAGGTCGAGATGACGCCCGAAGGTGGATTGGTCCCTTCCAGTCCGCTTGCGAGGTAGCCTACATATGCGTGCGTAGTGGCCGCGGACTTCGACACGTTTCCAGAACACGTAGTTCCGAAACCGCAGGCAACCACTCGACCGCCCGTGGTGGCATCGAAGATTTCTAGATAGTAGGGGGTCGGGCCGATGTCCTGATCCGACGTTACGGTTAGCGTCACGGTCGTTCCGACGTTGGTGGTGTTACTAGAGGCAGCCACGTTAGAAACGCTGGGGGGGATGATGATGTCGTTTGGAAGCACACGGGCCCGGAACTGCGCCACCGTCGGTTTGGGTGCGTGCGCGGCCGTGTCTTTCGCCCCCTCGACGACGACCGGCTCGTTGGTCGCTGCGACGGGCTCGTTGGTCGCTGCGGTAGGATCGCCGGGAACACCGGAACACGCAACCGTGAGTGGAACAGCTATGAGTGTTGAGAAAATGTAATGCTTCATTGTTAGATTCATTGGAACAATTCCTTCCGTCACCATGCGCGGTGCGCCCGCGCAAACCCTTCAATATTCATGCGCGTCCCGCTCGCGCTAAACTGACAGTCACTGCATAGTGCGCAGTGACTAGTCAATCACGTGTTAATCGTCAGCGCCTACGGAAAATCCAGCGCCTAAATTTCTCGCACTTATTTTCAGCCTTTCTGTAGATAAGAGGCCTAAAAATTGGGCATTCAGCTTCTGGTGCAAGGGGAAAAGGGGCGAAGTGTTTGCCCGTCACGACATGAAGTCACGACATGAAAGTCACGACATGAAAGTCACGACATGAAAGTCACGACATGAAAGTCACGACATGAAAGTCACGACATGAAATCACGACGTGAAGTCACGACATGAAGTCACGACATGAAATCACGACGTGAAGTCACGACGTGATCGTCGTCACGACATGAAAGTCACGACGTGATCGTCGTCACGACATGAAGTCACGACATGAAGTCACGACATGAAGTCACGACATGAAGTCACGACGTGATCGTCGTCACGACATGAAAGTCACGACATGAAAGTCACGACATGATCGTCGTCACGACATGATCGTCGTCACGACATGATCGTCGTCACGACATGAAAGTCACGACATGATCGTCGTCACGACATGATCGTCGTCACGACATGATCGTCACGATATGATGACAGATCATCCTGATTCGCAAGAGGCGACACTACGCGGCCGCCGCTGGATAACGATCGTTCGGCCAGTCCCGCTCGATGTGTAGGGGCTTCCTACTGAACCTGACGTGACACCGCTCCTGTCGCCGCTCTCGATTCATCGTCCCACTCCTTCCCCGGTGCATCGACGCACCCAACTTCGTTGCTCTTGGTTGATAGACTATCTCGCGATGGCGCTTCAAGTAAAAAATGTGGTGCGTTGTCAGAATGTGCAACCGCTAGCTGAACCGGCGGTTATCGCCAGCCATCGTCTTGTTATCAACGGTCGCATCAGTTGCACACATTCAAGAGTAGTAACACTCATGGATTATCGCGCTGCCTTGGCAATAGCAGCTGGTTGCGTCCGCTGATCTCAACGGAGACGGACTAGCGGATCTTCTGGTGAATCGCGCTTCTACCCTTGCCGTCGTGCTTGGCCAGGCCGACGGCACTTTTGTCCGAGGGCAGGAGTTCTCGGGGCAGGGAGCGGTCGCGACGGACCTCAACGGCGACGGCGCAATCGACGTCGAGTTGATTCGGAATGCGTCGCTCCTGCAGATTCAGGGCCATGCGGACGGTACATTCGAGGAGCGCACGCCGCTCAATATTTCGACGTCGGGCAAGGAGCTTTTGGGCTTGGTGACGCCTCGAGGCACCGAATTGCTGCTCGCGAGTGATTCTGAATCGAGTCGCTTGAGCAGTGCCTGTCTCGCGCGTCGAGCGCGCGCAGCGCTGGCTAGTTCGCAAGGCGCTTCACACCACGCCGTTGTGGTGCTCACCGAGAAAGGCGCCGCGTTCGGCTTGTTCGCGGACTTTCGCCGGTAGCTCAACTTCTCGCCAGCGCCCGAGTCCTCCTGGCTACTCCGGTCGCCCGCCACCTCGAAGCGATCACCAAACCCGCGACGCCGCGGTCTCCTAAACCGCGAGAGCGCGGAAGCCAGCTCAGTACAGTGAAAGCGCCAGGCTAGCGGGACATTCGAGCCGATGCTTGGGAGCGGTTCTCGAATTTCGTTCGCGCGTTGTGCGGCCGAGACCCCGCGCATTTCGACGACCGCCCCACCCTCACCTCGAGCATGCCTTCGAAGCACCGCGCTGGCGCGTCGAGCCACGCGGTGCCGCGGGGCGATTCACCCCGTTCTGCTCGTGCGGGGCCCGGAGCACTTCGACACAACGCTGCGAGCTGCGACTCGCGCGGCGAGCGCCGAGCAAAGCTTGGGAGGTAGGCTGCCGCCGAGCGCCCCGCGCGCGAGTGATCGAGCCGAAAGTCGGCTTCGCACGGGCGGGCACGACGGCGAGTGGTAGCGATTGGCACGCCGGAGCAGGCAGGGTGGGAGTCACTCACTCGGGAGAGTGATCGAACTTGGCACTTCCATCATCACACAAAGTCAGATTCGAGCCTGCCCCAACCGTTGCGGGCCTTGCGTATGAAAATCACGAAACACCCTAAAATACCGGCGCTACTGTTTTCGCTTGCGGCAATCCAGGCGTGTGGCTCGAGCACCGATGGTGGCTCGCTCGTGCCCGAAGGCGGCGCGGCAGGCACACCGGGAAGCCGCGCGGGCGCGGGCGGAAGCGTCCCTGGCGGAGGCGGCAGCGGACACACAGACGCAGGCACGAGCTCAGCGGGCAACTCGACGACCCTCAGCGGGAGCGGCGGCTCGCACGGAGGAGTGGCAGGGAGCCCAGGCAGCGCGAGCGGTGGCACGACGGGTACGGCGGGCAGCGCTGCGCAAGCGGGCGGCGCCGGCAGCTCGGGAGGCTCTACCTGCGGCGCATGCATCACGGCTCCAACTCGACGAGCTCAATCGCGTCGACGAGTGAATCCTTCACCGGGACGGGTGGGAAGATGACGGCGCGACTCGGTACCGCGAGGCGACAGGTGACTCGGTGGTGAGCGCTCTCATCGGAGTAGTTACATTGCGGGGCGTTCGACCAGGTGACTCGTAAGGGCTTGTCCGGCCAAGTATCGAGCGAGAGCTCATACCTGCCGGGCGCGAGCTCGATTGAAATCGGTGAGCGCGCGACGACCTGCCAATAGGCAACGAGACGATACACCTCGAAGTCAACAGAGCTCTCGAGCGGTCCCGGGGCGCTCCCCGTCACGCGAGCGTGGCCGAGCCTCTTGGCCACCAGCTCGTTGCCGTCCACGCTGAGCACCTCGGGAGCGTCGGAGGTTACCGTTACCGGTACGTCGTCGAAGATGAGGCCTCCGCTGCCGCTGACTAAAAAGCCCGTTGGCTCCGGCGGACCACCGAGCCGCACGCGCGCCGGCGGCGGTGGTGATTGCCCGAGGTGATACGCGAGAAAACACTCGAGGTGCGCACTCGCACTCTCCTGGCCGACCCTCGCGCGAACGGAACCTTCGCCGGTGCGCCTGCAGCGTAGCGTCACGTTGTCGTAAACGGTCGCAAGCTCGGGGGGAGTCACCTCGACTTGCCAGCGATCCACGACGGGGAGCACTTTTTCGCCGGGTTCGAAACCACGAGCCGCAAGTTCTTGCTTCCGTCGCCATTGGGGCGCTGAAGACACACTTGTTTCGATCACGGGACCAAAAGCATTGGGCTGCGCCGTGTGTGCCGAAGCACGTGCGAGCGCAGCCTGCCGCGTTCAGGGTATTGCGCAGGCATTCGCTTCACAGTGACTTTCCTGGTGAACAGCCCCCCCAGACCACAACGAGTCCAATCGATTGGCCTACAGTGAAAATCTGCTCCCCCGCCCCCAAACGGTCCGCCGCCGTCCGGCCCTGGGCAGGTAAGCATCGAGCGGCCGGCTCGACACTGCGCGTGAGACTGTGGCAGCGTACCGGGGCAGGTCGACCGATGTACCTGCGCTGGGAGCGGCTCGCAGGAGCTCGACGCAAAGGGAGATTGGCCGTGCAAAACGCATTGTTGAGAATCGCTGGGATGGATGCCGCTTCGAGCGGTGAGCGCACCTACGACAAGCACGAAAGCTATACGGGGGATCTGCTGGCGCGCGTTTCCGACGCTGGGCCTGCGGACGCACTGGCCGCGCTGGCTGCGGCTCAGGCAGCGTTTCCGATTTGGTCAACGACCCCGCTGGCACAGCGCCGCGCCTGCCTGTGGAAAGCCGCCGACCTTTTGGAGGCGCGGGCCAGCGACGTGGCTCGCACGATCACGCTCGAAACGGGCGGCACCTTTGGCTACGGCATGTTCAACGCCTTCTTCGGAGCTGGCATGTTACGCGAAGCAGCCGCTGCTGTGTCGCACATCCAAGGTGACGTGATTCCTTCCAATCACCCGGGCAGCTTGTCGCTCGCGGTGCGCCAACCACTGGGCGTCGTGCTGGGGATCGCGCCCTGGAACGCGCCCATCATTTTGGGCGTGCGGGCTGTTGCCATGCCGCTCGCCTGCGGCAATACGATGATCCTCAAAGCATCCGAAGAGACGCCGCTCACTCAGCGACTGATCGGCGAAATCCTGGACGAAGCGGGGCTTCCCAAAGGCGCCATCAATGTCCTTACCAGTTCACGTGCCGAAAGCCCGGCGCTCGTGGAAGCGCTGATCGCCGATCCGCGCGTGCGCCACGTTAACTTCACCGGTTCGACCCAGGTGGGGCGGAGCATTGCCGAAAAGGCGGCCCACTACTTGAAACCCGTGCTGCTCGAACTGGGTGGCAAGGCGCCGCAGATCGTGCTCGAGGATGCCGATCTCGATGAAGCGGCAGCGGCCGCTAGTTTCGGCGCGTTCATGCATCAGGGCCAGATTTGCATGTCGACCGAGAAGCTCTTGGTGCAGGCCTCGGTCAGGGCGGAGTTCGTCGCCAAATTGCTGGCCAAAGCCAAGGCGCTGAAGGTGGGCGATCCGTTCGACCCGACGACGCAAATCGGGCCCATGATCCGGGTTGACGCCGCAGAACGCGTACAAGGCCTGGTCGATGACGCTCGCCAGCGAGGGGCCGCAGTGCACTGTGGCGGCTCTCGCCGAGGCGCGCTGTTCCCGCCGACCGTGGTCGACGATGTGACTCGCGACATGCTCCTGTATAGCCAGGAGTCGTTCGGTCCGGTCGTGGCCGTGATTCCTTTCACCAGCGATGACGAAGCCGTGGCCCTCGCCAACGATACCGAATATGGGCTCTCGTCGGCGATCTTCAGCCGCAACATCGAGCGCGCGTACGCGCTCGCTATGCGCATCGAAAGCGGTATCTGTCACATCAACAGTTCGACCGTGGACGATGAACCACAGATGCCGTTCGGCGGCGTGAAAGCCAGCGGTTTTGGGCGCTTCGGCGGCCAAGCCGCGATCGATCAATTCACCCAGCAGCGCTGGATCACCATTCAGTCGGGCCATCGCCACTACCCGATTTGAGTCTCCGGCTGCCACGCAAGCTCGTTTAGCGCAGTTCCGGGCGAGAGCAGGAAATCTCGCGCGCTCGCATGGCACGAGCGCGCGCCTACTCCAAAAGCGCGGCTCGGATTTGCCTTAGCGCGCGCTCGATGTCACTCATGACGAGCGACGCTTCGACCCGAACGACACGGTAGCCGGCGCGCTTGAGCGCCGCGTCGCGGCGCGCATCAGCACGCCCACGCTCGGCGTGATACGCGCCGTCGACTTCAATCACGAGACGCTGCGCCGGAGCCAACGCCACCCATGGCAAGGAGCAACCCTTCGAATCCACTGGGACGCGCCAATCTACGCGCACGCTGAGCGCGGGCGCAAACATTCGCAATGCGAGACCGAGAGTGTGAAGTGGACCCGATCGTCCGGACCGGAAGCGCGCCCACGTGCAGCGCCGACAGTCATTCCATCAAGCAGGAGCTCGGCTAGCTCCGAAAAGCGGGCGAGATCGCGCTGCGCCAGGGCTTGAAACGCGCCAAAAGTGAGGGATCTGCCTGCCGACGAGGGCCCAACGTACTTGTCGCGCAACATCAGGACGGTGTGCAATGGCTTGGTCATTCAGGGGTCTAGCGGCGCAACACGTGCGAAATTGCGGCGAGTCGTGCCGCGGGCCCTGCGCTCTTGGCCGGGCGATCAGTAAACCCGGTCCAAAGTTGCGATAAGTCGAACTCCCCGACATCGGCGCTAAGCTGTCGCTTTCATGGTGGAGGCAAAGAGGACCGAGGTGCCGACTAGCAGCGAACCGGCCTTGAGGGCACGGCATGGGCCAGCGCGGCGCGCGGACCGCCGGATTGTCTTCGCCAAACTGCGCCTTTGGCTGTCGTTGATCGTCGTGGCAAGCTGCAAGCGCCAACCTTCGCTCGGAGTCGGCTCGCACTCACCGCTTCGCGAATCACTGGCACGGGTCGTCGTGCCCGGTGGGCCGGTGCTCAGCGCGCCACTTCTGTCTGATACGCCCGCGCCGTTCCGCACCGCCTTCCGCGGACCCGATGATGACGCGAGCGGACGCCTCCAGCTGACGACTCCCTGTGTCTTTCGGATGCACGGCACGCTCGGCACGGCGCCGGTTCACGCCGTGTTGACAGCGAATGGGCGATCGCTTCGCGTCGAGGTATCCGGCATCTTGGACGCACGCAAGACTACTTATCAAGGTATCTTGAGCGGGTCGCCTTGCGCGCACGACATCGAGGACGACGCTGGCGTGCTCGGCAGCGAATCGAGTTCGGGAGAGCTCGCAGGCTGGCCCAACGAGCTCTCGGTTTCGCTCGAACGTAGTAGGGTCAGCTTGCCCTTTCGTTGGCTGGCGCAGGCCAAGCTCGAAGGGCACTCGGTCGCTCGCGGTGCTACGCAAGCACTCGTGCTTCGAAGCGTGCCCGACTGGCGGGTGGCAACCTACGCCGCGCTCGAGCGGCAGCTCGTTCAGTACACCGGGGCCGTGCTCGACATCGAGGAGGCGCTCGACACCGGGCAGCAGAGCTTCATCGTCGCGTATTGGGCGACGGACCGGCAGCTGTGGCTGGCTGCACTGGCGGGGGAGCACTCACCGGTTCGGAGCGCAGTGGCAACCGGGCTCTTCTGCGACACCGAGAGGTGCACAGTGGGACTCGCTGGAGCCGAACCTCGGTCAGGATTTTCGCTCGTGATTGTCAACATCAAACGTTGGCGCTGCCAACCAAGTTGCACGCGTTACGACCAGGCCCAGTTATGGACGCTGACCGCTCGAGGTTTCGTCCCGAGCGGACCAATACAGACCGCGGCACGCGCCGACGGATTCGTCGATGTCGGCGAGGAGGTGGCGACGTCGCTGCAATGGGTGAGCGTGGACGACCGCCTGCCGGTCGACCTTTTGCTGCAACGACAGGCGACGTCCGGATGGCCTGCCCAAACCCGCGTCGTGGAAACCGTCGTGTTCGTGTTCGATCCGCATTTCGGGCGCTATGTTCGGGATCAGCGAGTGATCGAGATGTCACCGGCCGTGCGCTCGACACTCCAGATGTGTGCCGAATTCGACGCACTCTGAACCGCCGGCGGACGCCCTCCGGCTCGCTCTCAAGATTCGAAGACCGTTTTGCAAGAGAGCCCGACGTTCATTTATTCGCGACAGCGATGCCGTAGCAGCACAGCGACGGGCGCCGCCCGGTACACGAGTGCGGCCGGGCTGACTGTTGTTGCGCATTGCCTGCCCTCCCGGAGCCCCCGGACTCCCACTAATGTCGTACGAGCCAGTTGCGATGCGCGCGGTGTATGCAGCCCGGTAAGCAGTAGCAGCTTCGCGAAGACGCAGCCGTCGGACCCTCCGCCGCGCGCGGCGCGCCTTGGCGCCGCGCGCGGCGTTGAGGGTCCCGGACGCGCGCGCAGCGCCAAAGGCGCGAGCACGACCGGCCGCACTGTGACGCACCCCGCAAGGAGCAGCACTAGGTCAGTGGTTCGAATCCACTGGGGCGCGCTGATACTATGCTGGATTCGTGATCGGAGATCCGGCCGCGCAATCTGCTGCTACTCCTGCTGCTACTAGAAAGCTGTTTCCGGCCCCGGGCTGGAAAAGGGTGAAGGGCGATCACCCGCGCCGCGCAACGGTCCCAAACCTTGCCGCCGGCGCAACAAAGGTTGCGGACGGGATGCAGCAGAAATAGATTTTGGGCGGACGGAATGCCGATCGGCGCCCTGTCGTTCACGAATGCGACGACCATGAGCCAAGCGGTCCGATTTGTTTGCCTCCATCCATTGGTGTGGATTTTGGCGTTGGTTTCGCTGACGCTGACGGCGCTCACCGTGACGGCGAACCGCCTGTCCTGGCCTCGCTGGGAGCTCATCGCAACGCTCGCTTCACTCTTCGGGTGGGCCACCGTTGTCTTGTGCCTCGTTCTCGGGTTCGAGATCATGACCATCACTCGCATCGCCGCCACCCGACCAGGCACGTCGCGAGAAGACATGGCCCGTCTCAATTCCCTGGCGACGGACGGGTTTCTATGTGTCGCGGGTGCCGGGCTCTTGCCGGGCGCGCTTGTCGGGCCATTCCTCACACTCCGCCGTCGGCGCCTCTGAGCCATATGCAGCGAGCTTTTCTATGTGTCGCGGGTGCCGGGCTCCAGCATCTGCCGCAGCGCTTCAGGGCTACGTCGGGCATCCTGATCGATTCTGAGAATCGGAGGAGCCGGCAGACCGACGTCATCGTCTACGACGCGCTCTCGAGCCCAATCTATCGCGCATCGGAGCGGCTCCAGATTCTCCCAGCTCACACGACAGCCGCCATCGTTGAGGTCAAAAGCGAGCTCACCCCAGCGACTCTCCGCGACGGGTACGAGAAGATCTCCTTGCCCGTGATCGACTCGCGGAAGGCACTGTTCGCTTGAACTTCAACGTTGATTGTGAAGGGACAGTGACTTCCATTCACGCGGCCGCCCACGGCGTGGATCGAGAGACCGTCGATTGCATGTTCACTCGCGTGGCCAAGAGTCGCTTTGCGCCTCCGGAAGGTGGGTGGGCGCGCATCGAGGTGCCCGTTACGTTCGTCCGAGAAAACGCAGCTAGTCCCGACTAGCGCATGGCGAGCTGCGCTACCCAACAATGGCTTGCGGCGGACGAGCACCTCGCTTCGCTCGGCGCTCGCCGCTTGCGCGGACCAATGAACACTGTCTACTTCGCGCGCGTTGATTGCAGCGTGCTAGTGGACGCGGGCTACCGCTGGGCCACCTGCGAACTCGAGACGCCTGGCGTGGTTGCGCGTTGTGCCCGCGTCTCGTCGTCGGCTGTTCTAGCGGCCTCGACGTACTGGGCGCCTCCGAACGACCGTGAATCTGACTGGCTAACGCATCAGGTCCTGCCCGCAGTTCGCGCGTTTCTCGTGGAACATCACGACCACCGGTCGCGCGACCTCACCGAGCCGACGCAACGCGAATTTGGTTCGTGCCATCCGGATCGAACGTACTAAGCTTCCCTTGGGTCGTTTGGTACACACTTGCGGCAGCCCTGGGGAGCTCGCCCTGCTTCAAACCGCGGCTTCAGATAAGGTTTGCTACTCGGCCATGAAGTTGATTCGTTCTTCCCTGCTGGTCGCCGCGGTAGCCTGCGTGTTGGCAGGTTGCTCGGCGAATGTGAGGTCAGGCTCCGACTCCAACGGAGGCGGTGGGGGAATAGTTGAGCACGCCGGAACAGGCGGCGGCGCCGGTGCTGGAATGGCCGGCCCCGGTGGCAGTGCTGCAGCCGGCAGCAGCGGCGGGCTGACCGGTGGCGACAGCGCCGGAGCCGGGGGCGAGCAAGACACACTCACTTTGAGCAGCTCCGCATTCGCGGAGATGGGCCCGCTCGGAGCGCAGTACCAATGCGGCGCCACCGGCGTGTCACCGCCGCTGAGCTGGACCGCGGGTCCCGAGGGCACGCACAGCTACGCCGTCGTGATGGTTGGCCCTGACAGTTCAGGTGTCGGCAGCCTCTACCATTGGGTCATCTGGGATATCCCCGCTGCGACGACCAATCTGCCGGAAGCCGTCGCTCAGTTGGCCATGCCGTCAGTCCCCGCAGGGAGCAGCCAGATCTCACCAGGCACTGATGGCGCTACCTGGCAAGGCTACGCAGGCCCATGTTCGACGCTCCCCACGGCCTACACCTTCACCGTGTTCGCCCTCGAGGTTCCGGCGCTGCCGGGTGTCACCCCCGCGTCAACGGGAGCGGACGTCTTCGCCGCCATTCGGGCGAACACCGTCGCCAGCGGGCGGCTCACCGTGATCGCAACCCACTATAAATCCTAAGGGCTGCGGTATGTAACTGAACCGCGACGAAGCCAGCAGGAATGCGTCGGCCGCGAGGGTGATCGACTTAGCCTTTCGCGGGTCTTAGTCGGTTCGCCGCGGCCCGCGAGTCGCGGGCTGCATGCGAACAAGCGAAGTGACGTCCGCGCGCTACTTGGGCGGCCCTGCGTGGCCGTGGCTTGGCACGAGGCGCCGTTAGAAACGACAGGAAATGTGCCGCCGTTGGAAAGGGCGGCGCTGATTTGCAGGTCGATGACCGTGCCCGAAAAGAGCGCAGGGATCACCTGACTGGTCACGCTCGTCGTTAGATTCGCTGCGAGCGATACGCTCGGCAGCACAACGAAGCCAGTGGAGAACAATTGCACGGTGGTGACGTTGTTGGCGTAGGTCACCGTGTACGGCGGATTCGCTCCGGGCGGTGTGGGCCAATGCGTGAGGAACGTTTGTCCGCCTTGGTCGGCGAATTGCACCTGAATGACCTCCCCCGCGACGGGCGTGTATGGCTGGCCATCGACCGTCCCGGTGACGGTCTTGATGGTGATCGCGCCCGTCCCGTTTGCTCCCGTCCCGTTCACCAGATTCCAAGCGCAGTTATTGCCAACTTCGATGTTGCGTTGCGCAATCTGATTGGAATTCGGAGTGTCAGTCAGGTTGAGAGGCGCTGGCTCTTGCGTGCCTTTGATAATCGCTAACAAACATTGGTGCGGGTCTACGGTTTGCGGCGCGATCCAAGGGATTGGACCGATGAAGCCTGAGCCGAAGCGCGGAACCGTAACCAGGGAAGCGACGCTGAACGTGTTGGGCGTCGAGTGTGCGGACGAACAAAAACCTGGTTGCAGATTGAAGCAGAAATCATCTTCGGCTGGCTGATTGGGCGTCGAAGGAGCAATGTTGACGACCGTCGTCTCCACCTGGCCGAACTTCAGGCCATTGGCATCCGCCGTGTGTATGCCAGGCATCGTTCCGTACTCGTTGATGCCGCCATTCAGGTAGCCCGGGATGACACCTTGGCCACCGCCGATGTAGGGGAACCGTTGCAGCTCAGATGGCAATTGGTTGAACGGGGTGCAAGGAACCGAAAGCCACCCGTTCCACGTCCCCATGTAATTGACGTTCAAATTGGCGACGACGTAGTTTCCGGGCGCCAGCGTGATGCTATCCGAGGCGATATTGATGTTGACGTTACCGGGAGCCGCTGAGCCGCGCGGCAAGTTGATTGCGCCGGTGGGTACGGGGATGACTGCGAGGTTGGCTGGGGAATTGACGAATTCAGGCCCGTTGACCACCCCGCCGGCATTCACGACCGAGAGAGCGGCTTGCACCCGCCCGTTGTTTCCCACATTGCTTCCGCCGTAAACGCCCAGGGACGAGTCGAACGAATCAACCAGTGAAGCCGATTCCGTTCCAGTGAGCCACGGAGCAACAGGGCACGTTGTCGAAGTCGATGTCAGGGGGAACTCGAATTTTGACTCCGAGGATGGCCCCCACGATCTGAACCGATTGATGGTGGGGAGGGTTGAAAAGTTCTTCAGGCAGCAGCTGAGGAGCCGCAGTCTGTATTATTGCGAAAACTCCAATCCCCGTAAGCTCGGCGGAGCGGGGGCCCCGGCGCCGCTTCCGGCGTGCGGCAAGCAGGGCAGCTACGGCCCGCAGCCCGCGGGCAATTGGGCGCTGTCGCGCTGAGCTTGTGGCCAAGTCGTCAGATCGGCAAAGCACAGGTATTCGGTTTCGGTGACCGGCGCCGTCCAGCCGGACACCGGCTGCACGAGCACGAACGAAGTCAGGTTCGAGCCCGATGCAGAGTCCGTGTTCACCGTCAAATCTACCGCGGACGTGAGGGCCGGATCGCGCAGCACGATCAACGCCAGGCCCGAGGCTGGATTGAAGTCCGCAAACCATTTGCCATTCCAGCTCGCGCCCATCGGCGTGATGCAGTCGCCACCGCAGCCTGAGCTGGCACCGGAAATGACCGCAGTGCCGGCTTGATTCGGATGCATCACGTTCGGCAGCAAGGCGATGGAAACACGCGGCACGTACGCGCGGATCCCGGTTGTTCCCGCGTAGACCGGCGTGCTCGTATCGAAGCCGAGCGTGCGCGTGACGCGCAGCTCGCTCGCGCGTGCATCGTTATAAAATTGATACCGAGTGGTGACGGGTAGCTGAGCCGCTCCGGCGGGCTCACAGCCGATTGCCGCGGATGTGACCGTCGCGTCCGCGCCGCACTGGAGAAAGGTTGCCAAGTGACCGCCAACCACTGGATCGGGCAACGTGCCCTCGGGCGCGCCGTACGATTGCCCGAAAAATTCCTGTGGATCGGTGCAATGTTGAGGGCCGCCTGCTGCGGTCACGTTGGCCGTGAGCGTTGCGCTGCTGCTCGTCCACTGCAGGTTCGTGATGCGCTCGGGGTCCACTACGTCGAATGCTATCGTGATTCGGCCGGTGATCGGCGCGTCGCAGGCGGCGCCGCTAGCGCCAGCTTCGCCCGTCTGCCCTGTGGCGCCCGCGGCGCCCGCCTGTCCTGCGCCGCCCGCCGCCCCCGCCGCGCTGACGGCGCCCGCTGCCCCCGCTGGACCGGCATCGGCACCGCCAGCCGGCGGCTCCGGGCTGCCCGCTTGCCCGGCGCCACCGGTACCGCCACGACCGTCACCCGCTTCACCCCCCGCTCCCGCCTCGCCGTTGGGAACGGGTGTCTTTTTTGAGCCCCCGCTGCCGCAGCTAACGATTGCAATATCGCCCAAGCCGAGCGCGACCCCCAGCAGAAACACCCGATATCGCATGCGGCTTGCGCTCATTTTTTTCTCGAAGTTGAAGGCATTTCCGGCGAATGGCGCGCGCGCGTGCCCACGCGCCCATGCCTTGGTAGGTCAACGTCACTCGGCGTAAACCGTTCCACCATTTTTTTTGGAGCGCTCACTGCAACCGGCAGCGAGGCCCGGGACCCGTCCGGCGGTCCGGTTGCCTCGGTTATCGGTTAGCCGTTGACCCAATGCAGCCAGGCGGAGCTGGAATCTCCGGCCTGCAAGCAAACTTCGATGGCGCGTTGCGCGGCCGGGCAGGCTTGTTTTTGTTTGAGTCATGCCCCCAAAGGCGCAGGCGCCGTTTACAGCGCCCGACCTGTTGCGACGCACACGCCGGGGCTGGCGCGGCGGTTGCGCCCGCTCGCATGACTCGAACAAACAACCAGCCCGAGCCGACGAGCGAGCACAGCACGATTTGGGTTGAGCGCCGAACAACCCGCTAGCTTTTGCTTCGCACGTGACTCGAGCAGGGGGCTCGCTTGCGTAAGATGCCGAGCGAGCTCGCGATCAACGTCGATAGCTCTTCCTTACGTCCAGAAGCCGACTTCGATGCTCGAGGGCGCGGCCCTGCGCGGCGACGCGCTGCTCGGATGCAGTGCTGGTTTCGTGTCCCAGAGGTGGAAAGCGCGTCGCGCCACGAGGGCCCAGAGCGGCCCCGAGCGCCGTCGAGTGACGCGACAACCCGACAGTATTTCCGAATCGGAAAGATCACCATGGGGGAAATTACGCAATTTAGGTATTAGCTAGCGATTGGCAATCTATCCACGAGGAGCTGAACATGATGGGAACTGCGCTCACTGTGACGTACACCGCGCTGAGTATCGATCTATTCGTCATCGGCGCCGACAATCGCATGTACACGAAAACCCATCAGCTCGAGCTGGGCGGCGATAAGTTGCTCAACGACTGGCTGCCCTCTCAGAAGGAATGGACCTTGCTGGGCGGCGTCTTCAGCAGTGCCCCTGCTGTCGGGCAGCGTGCGCTCGCTCCCACTCACCCATTCGGGTCACCGACCGTGGTACTCGAAGCCTTCGGACTGGGTACTGACAACCAGATGTATCGAATGACGGGCGCACGCGGCATCTCGAATCTGGGTTGGAAATGGGACTCGGACTTTCACCCCGTGGGCGGAGTCTACCAACGGCAGCCCGTGGTCGTCTCGGCGTTCCCTGACAAATTTTTGGAGGCGGACCTGCGGGTGGACGTCTTTGGCCTCGGAACTGACAGCGCCATGTATCAGCAGACTTGGATGGGGGAACCCTCGGGTGCGCCGCCGCCAGGCTTGGCGTTTCACGGCGGCAGGTTCAGTAGTTCGCTTGCAGCAACACGCAGGTTCCGTAGTTTCATCGACGTGTTCGGCTTGGGCACCGACAACCAGATGTATCACCAGGCGTTTGACGGCAACCAGTGGCTGCCGGACTGGAGCCCGCTGGGCGGAGTGTTCAGCAGTCCACCGAGCGCTGTTTCCTGGGGCGAAAATCGCCTCGACCTCTTCGCCTTGGGCACCGAGAATCAAATGTACCATCGCGCCTGGGACGGAGCGAGTTGGCTCCCCGCGGGCGAGTGGCAGCCTCTCGGTGGCGCATTCAACAGCCTGCCCGTCGCCGTCTCCGTGGCTCCGGACGTCCTCGATATCTTCGCCATCGGTATGGACAACCATATGTACCACAAGGCCTGGAAAACGAACGCTTGGCTCCCGTCACAGACGGGCTGGCAAGACCTCGGAGGCGCCTTCAACAGCGCGCCGGCAGCCACCGCCGGGCGCGGCGCGATCGACGTCTTCGCTATCGACAGGGACAACCGGGTGAGCGGATGCATCGGGCTCGCGGGCGGCTCGCTCCCGCAAGCGATCTGGCAGGACTTCGGTGGGGTGTGTAACCCGAGCCCCTAGCGACGCCGATAGCGCTCGCCCGCCGCGAGGCACCCAAGACATCGAGCGGGCTCTGAGTGCCATGTTGGTGACACTTGCGTTCACTTGATGAGCTCCATGTCGAGTTTTCCGCGTTGCGCGGGCGCGGTCGTTGGCTCAGGCTCTGGGGCGGGTCTTTGGAATGCAAGTGGGGCGTGCTTTGCGCGCCGCGGTTGCGCCGCCAGGTTGCTGCTTGCTGGCTGGGCGCGGAGCGAGGGGGTCGTGCAGCGGTGGCTGCGCGGTAGAACTGGACGGCGCAGGTGGAGGCAGCGGTGAACCGGCAGAAACTGAGGGCGACGAATCGAACAACTTCATTTGCCCTCGCAGTGGTGTCGAGTTGGTTCCCGTCGCGACTGGCTTTACTGTTTCGGAGGTTCGCGCCGCGAAGCGCTCAGCCTCAATCCGCGTGGGCGTCCGCATCGGAAATGTTGCAGGTGCCAACGGTGCGCGGGCAGGTGGTGCGCGCTGAAACGAGGTACGTTTTTCGCCGTTCCCCGTCGTCGAACCAAATCAGTTGCCGGTCGTCATCATAACCGGGCTTCGTTGCCCGAAGGATCCAGGAGCGCTCGCGCGATAGCTCAAGGTTCGAACGCGGTGATGCCCCTGACGGGAGCGCCATCACGCGCGTTGACGGTGAGCACGATCCCGCCTTTGCCAGACGAGGCCCAGCGGAAGTCAGCCACACCCGCAAACAGCGAGATGCCGAGCAGGACGGGCCAGTATTGACTGGGACGCACGGCCATCATCGACAACCTAGCGTCATTCGGCGTTTGGGGAGAAGCCGCTCTGCTGCGGGGAGGTCCGCGGCGATCTCGAACCCTGGGTGCTGCGAGCCCCCGATTGCCCGAGCGCTAGAGTCCCAAGAGCGCGGGCGAGGAAGTTGGTTCCGAAGCGCCGTAAGCCAAGGTTCGAGCCGGCCGCGCAGTCGTCCGTCCGCGACGGTTCCGGCCTGTTTCGGACGGGCCGCGCTGGCAGCTAGTTGCCGAATCTCACCTGGACCGGCCGAGCGATGCCGCCAGCCATGTCACCCACGCCGTAGCTACCGCCCAGCATCACCTCGGTCGTGGCGGTCAGAAACGGGCCGGCGATCACCGCGGCGGGAGTCCAGCAACCGCCAGCGGAGCTCGGCATGCAACGCTCGCAGGGTGCGCCGCCGAGCTGCGAGCAATCGAGCTTCGTGCCGGCGATCGCCGAGAACGTGTAGACGCCGGGCGTGACACCTTCGATGCGCTGGCAGTCAGTGGCGGCGTTCGCCGGAAGGCAAGCGAGCGGCAAGCTTGCATCACGCAAGAATGCGCCACCCCATTCCACCAGTGTCAACTCGCCCGGCTGCAGCGTGACGGTCGAGTTGACGGGGCACGCGATCGGCGGACACAGCGGCGTCGTACCCTGGATCACGTTCTGACAGGTGGCCTGGCAAAACCCCGGTACCAAGAGCGCACCGGTCGCGTCCGCAACTTGGATTTGTTCCCCACCACAGCCAGGCATCTGTGGACCGAGATAGATGGCCTGCTGGGTATCATTCACCAACTCCAGTTGTACCGTCGTGCCTGACTGGTCCAGGTAGGCGTCACACGCGGTGGACGCCGCACTCGCGCCTGCTCCCCCAACGAAGCCGCCGCCCGAGTCGCTCCCGCCGGCATCACTGCCGCCCGGGGTAGCCCCGCCAGGACTCGCGCCCGCGCCGCCACCGACTGCGCCACCGCGACCCGCACTCGCTCCTCCGCTCTGGTCGCTGGCACCCTCGGCGGACCGGCCGCCGCACGACGGCAGGACCAACAGAGCGACCAACGGCACGACCAGGGAACAGGCGCGGGGGAGCATGAACACCTGTGAGCAAGGCGTATGCCTTGCTCACAGACAGACATTGACCAAGAACCCCTCCGCCCGCAAGCCCGAGTTGACACAAGGTGGCACGCTTCCGGATCGCGCTGCCACGACTGACAGCGCCGACGAGATTGGTGACTTGCTCGACGTCAGCACGGTTTATCAATTGTCGCCCGCTGGGGCCTGCGAGGAAGACCCGCTCTTCGACCAGAGCCGCGGCACAGTGTTTAGTACGCACGGGCGAGCCATACCGGTGGCATCGCTCACGCCGCTGTCCGTTCGGTCGAATGAGGGAACGCGAACGGGCGAAATTGAGTACGCTGCTTTAATCGTGGGAAATTGCACCATCGTCGCGCTCGTGATGCTGGCTGCCGTCGGTTGTGGATCGAATGAGGGCTCGCCGGCGACTGCTGGCACTGGCGGCGAAACGACAGCGGGTGCCGCGAGCCAAGGCAGCTCGGGCGCGCGCGCGAGCAACGCGAATGGTGGCACGCCGAGCGGTGGTCTCTCGAACGGCAGCGCGGGCGTCGCCGGCAGTGGCGGTGCAGGGCGCGGACAGGGTGGTGGTGGCGGCAGTGCTGGTGGCACGGCTGGGAATGCGGGCGGCCAAGCGGGCCGTGGACACGGCGGTGGTGGCGGCAGTGGTGGTGGTGGAACCGGTGCTGGTGGCACGAGTGGGCATGCGGGCGCTGCGGGGTCTGGCGGTTTGCCCGCGTGCGTTGGGAACGATGACGCGAGCGCGCCCTTCGTCGACTTTGCGCACTCCGCCGATCCCACTCCCGTCGCCATGGGCGGCGCGATCGCCAGCGGGACGTACTTCCTGACCCACCTAACCTACTACGGGGGTACCCCGGTGAAGGCCGATTGCCTGCTGGAGCCGATGCACGAGGTCCTGCGCGTGAGCTCGACCTCCGATACCGAGGGCTCCATGCTTTCCACGGTGCAGCATCGATTCTCGGATGGCACTGGCCAATTCGGGAACGTGCAGAGCTTCAGCTACAAAGCGCAAGGCGGCTCTTTGCTGATCGATTACACCTGCTGGGAGCCCGACGAATACTCGCAACGCTACAGCGCCACGAACAATCAAATCCTGTTCGTCACCGGCCCATTCGACAGCGGCTGCGACGACGGCGTGACCTTGGTATCGACTTACGACAAGCAGCCTTGAAAGGACGCGAGCCAACCGTCACGCGCGTCCAGAAAATTCGAAGCGCGCCGGTTCCAGCGCGGGTTGGCGGGAACCTCGACAAGGCGGAGCTTCTGAGATTTGGTTGATTGGATGGTCACGCAGAGCGCTCAGCCGTCAGAGCCTTCGGCGTCTCACCGGGACCTCGTACGGGCCAAGCCAACGGTGGGGCTCGACGACGCTTGCAATAAAAGCGCCGCGAACGGCCTCCGGAGCTGTTGACCAGTGGTTCGAATCCACTGGTCGCGCTGATTCTCGCTTGAGACTGCCAGTCAGCCGATGCTCAGCACACGCACTGCCCGGAAATAACCGGCAAGCT
>Ga0302321_100001658_pt1 | contig 19124 bp, 11 predicted proteins | sample Fen_T0_1_FD_202505 | JGI IMG/M metagenome (GOLD analysis project Ga0302321, IMG submission 202505) | Peat permafrost microbial communities from Stordalen Mire near Abisko, Sweden - Fen_T0_1 | ecosystem: Environmental > Terrestrial > Soil > Wetlands > Permafrost | place: Sweden: Abisko...
CTGATTGCTCCGGGCTGATCTGCGAGGACTTCGAAGGCGGGGTCATCGATCCGCAGAAATGGCAGACGTCGACCAGCGGTGGGACCGTGGCCATCCAGATGCAGACCGTCGCGCACGGCAGCTACGCCCTGCATCTCCACGGTTTGGCCAGCGGCAGCGACGACTGGGCCATGCTCATCGTCAAGACTGTCCCGTCCGGGCTAAAGGGAAACACGACCTTCGGGCGAATGAACGTGTATTGGGGAGCCGAGGCGGCGGTCAGCCTCCACATGCAATTCCCCTTCGCCGGCCGCAACGGTGCCGGGTCTGCAATCGGACCCGCGCCCTTCTCGAAGCTGCGGTACTTGGAGGTGGGCAGTTACTTTGGTGGTTGGCAGTTGGGAATGGACCTACTGGACGTGTCGCCGTCCGTCGAGGACGTCTCCCACCCGAACGGCAAGTGGCCCACCAACAAGTGGTTCTGCATGGAGTGGGAGTTCGAGGATCAGCCCGACCGCGTCACCCTATGGGTGAACGGAATGCAGGTCGGCACACTCGATAGCGCCAACAGCGGCTCGAACGGTGCCCTGTATCAGGGGAAGAACAGCGGCATCATCGGCGGGTTCGACACCTTCGGTGTTGGCTTCCACGACTGGCACCCCGCCAAGGCGTTCGACGTTTACTACGACGATGTCGTCCTGGACGCCAAGCGGATCGGCTGCCCCTAGCGGGTTTTCATCTCGTGCCGAGACAGCATCGTACAGTGAGGCGTTCTGGCCGGCACTGCGGCTTGCCAGCGACGAAATAGCCGAATGGGCGTGCCTTTTGCGATCTCGAGCGCATGGTCCGTGCGAGAGTTTCCGCGTATGGGCAGTTCCGAGACCAAAGACGACCACGCGGGCGCGGCACGCGGCCCGCTCGAGAGAGTTCTCAGTATTTTCGCGGACACGCACGCCGGGGAGGGGATGAGCGCGCTGTTGCTGACGTTCAGCGTCTTCTTCTTGCTCGTCTCGTACTACCTGATCAAGACCGCGCGGGAGCCGCTCATCCTTGCCAGTGGAGCAGAGATCAAAAGCTACGCGTCGGTCGGGCAAACATTACTCTTACTGCCGACGACCTACTTCTACGGCATCTTGTCGCATGCGGTCGGTCGCATCAAACTGATCACGATCGTTACGCTGATCTTCGTATCTAACCTATTTTTGTTCTTCGCGCTGAATCTCCTGGGCGTGCCCATTGGGCTGGCTTTCTATCTTTGGGCCGGCGTTTTCAACATGTTGAGCGTGGCTCAGTTTTGGAGCTTCGCTGCCGATGTCTACACCGAAGAACAGGGCAAGCGATTGTTCGCGATCCTCGGCATCGGCAGCACCGTCGGCGCAGTAGCCGGCTCCGGCGTCGCCGCGCTCTTGGTGCGGCCCGTGGGCGTGTACGGCATGATGATCGCCGCGGCGTTTTTTCTGCTCGTTTCGCTCGGGCTCACGGTGGTCGTCCACCGACGCGAAGCCAAGCGGGCGGCCGGAATTCGAGACGGGGCGACGGAGGATGGGAAACGAGCGGAGAGCGCCGAGAAGCCGCTGGGTGCGAAAGGCGGATTGTCACTAATCCTGGCCGATCGCTACTTGCTGTTGATCGCCGTGTTGGCTTTCACCCTCAATTGTGTGAAGACGAACGGGGAATACATCCTGGATCGCTCGCTCCTCGAGCATGTAAAGACGCTGCTGCCCGGGCACGCGGACGCGCATGCGTTCAGCCAGGCGTATATCGGCGAGTTCAAAGCGCAGTACTTCTTGTACGTCAACGCGGCGACGGTCGTGCTTCAGCTGTTCGTCGTGTCGCGGCTGATCAAGTACCTAGGCGTGCGCTTTGCGCTGTTCGTGAGCCCTGTGCTGTTGTTCATCGGCTACTCCGGGAGCGTGCTGGTTCCGGTCTTGGGTCTGATCTATGCCGTAAAAATTGCGGAAAATACACTCGATTATTCGCTCGGCAACACCTCCCGCCAAGCGCTCTGGCTGCTCACGGCGCGCGACGAGAAGTACAAAGCCAAGAGTGTGATCGACGCGACCATCGTCCGCGCCGGGGATGCGTTCGCGGCCGGTCTGACCTTCGTTGGAGTCACGTTACACTTCGCCACCGTGCACTTCATCATCGCGAACGTGGTGCTGGTCGTCGCCTGGGGCATCGGCATGGTGCTCTTGGCGCGTGAGCACAAAAAGCGCGAGGTCTCCCACGACAAAAAGCCGGAACGCGCGGCCGCCTAAGTGCCAGGAACTCGACGCGCTCGGAGGTGCGCGGCAGGATCACGATCGCCCACTCGTCGATGGACGGCCGGATCCGCCCATCTAGAGCGTGAATCTGGTCGAATCGCTTGCCCGTCACGGGAGCGCGAGTGATGCTTTCCAGAACTCGCAGTTGTGGCGCTCGCGAAAGTCCTTGCTGACGCTCACCGCGCCCGGCTCCAAGTGCAACATGCTGGGCGCTGCCGCGGTGTAGGCGGGCCAGAGGTTCGTCGAAGTGCTCGGATTGCCGCCCTCGACGAAGGCACCCCAGGCACGAACCATTTGGTCGGCGAGGCTGTTTTGCTCGTCGTCGAACGCCTGGTTCAACGGAGCCTTCAGGTCGAAAAGAAACGGCAAATCCGACGTATGTGAGGCGCCTTTGAGGAGGCGTGATTGGGTGGTCTGAGTCGCCCAGGAAAAGTTCGGGTCGTCGAGCTCGTACGCGAAGGTCGTCGTGGACTTCGAGAACGCGTCCGCGAGCCTGGACGTGACGCAGCCGCCTAGCGCTTGTGAATAGATGAAGGTGGGGCTCCCGTAAAAGAAGCCGCTATCGCTGGAAACGGCACTGATGGCGAAGAATGGCTCGGGCGCGAGGCGGTCGGTGATGGGATAGCGCTGTGTGATCTCGCTCGTGGTCAGGGTTGGAAATATCCTGCCGAGCGCGGGCGCGTAAGCCTCCTTCGTTAGCTCGAAATAGTCGCTGAAATAGGCGGCGAAGAACGCGATTTCATCGCGCAGTCCGCCGATCAGCAGAGGTCGGTTGCGGGGCAGCCCGGCCCTCACCACGTCGTCCGGTGACTTCGGAAGTAGTTTACCGCCGACTACGACGCCGTACCCTCTCGCAGGTACCTTGCTCATCAGGTCCGATGCCGACTTGCCACGCAAGCATTGCGGAACTTGCGACGGATCGTAGCAACCGACGGCTGCGACCGTGTTGTTGTCCGTTCCGATCCGCTCGGAATCGGCGAGCGCAATTGCCGCACATGAGGCGCTTTGAATGACGGCCTGGGAAAACAAGCCGTCAGCAAGGGGGGACGCGAGCTGCGCGCACACCGATGCGCCGCCAGCCGACTCCCCCGCGATGGTCACTCGCTCTGGATCGCCGCCGAAGACTGCGATGTTGGAGTTTACCCAACGCAACGCTTCCTGCTGATCCATCAAGCCATAGTCGCCGGAGAGCCCATCGGCCGCCGCCTCCTGGCTCAGCGCGGGGAGTGCCAAGAAGCCGAGCGGTCCTAGCCGGTAGTTGATGGTCACGACGATGATGCGGTTGGTCTCGACCAAGCGCTGCGGGTCGTAATCGGAGCCGGCGCCGGTCGTGAACGAGCCTCCGTGGATCCAGAACAACACCGGCAGACGCTGCGACGCATCCATATTTGCCGGGCGGTACACGTTTAGGAACAGGCAGTTCTCGTCGCCGATCAAACTCGTGCCCGCAAATTGCAGGCACTTATTGCCAAAGCTTACGGCATTCTGTACCCCGGTAAACGGTTGTGGTTCAGCCCGATTGAAGCGCAGCGAGCCCACGGGCGGCTTGGCGTATGGGATGCCTAGGAATTGTTCGACGTTACCAGCGGTGCGGCCGCGCACGGAGGCGTCGGCTGTCGTCAGCAACGGCCCGTCGCCCGCGGTGGGGCCATTCGCTTCGCTGGCATCGGTATCTTCGTCTACCCCCGCCGGCACGTTGCCGTCCACGGTGGGAGAATTGTTCTCGGGCTTGCCCGAGGCCGCGTCGGCGGTTCCTGGGTCGGCGCGTCCGCACGCGGTGAGCAAGAGCAACAAGGCCAGCGTGTCGAGGAGATGCCTTCGATACCACGTCGCGTTCATATGTAGCCAGCCTCCAGTGTTGGTAGTAACGCTCGCGGCGATAACGGGTGACTCGCGAGTGCAAAAACACTAGCTTCGTCCAACGAGAGGAGATGCGATCGCGCCTCGCCATCCGGGCGCCTCGGCCGCGATCTTCGACCGACTTAGCCATTCGCGGGGCCCTTACGCCTTGCTCGGTAGCATCACTGACTCACTCGACCCCGCTGTCGCTCGCGGCGGGTCGCCAGCTTTTCCACGAGCCTGGGACCAATGACGGGTCTGCTGAAGGGGCAAACGGCGAGGCAGATAGCGCAGCCCGTTGCTTCGTTGAAGTAAGGCAAGCACTTGTCGAAGTCGACGTACCAGCGTCGTTGCCCCCGCACGAGGGCTTTCTCATGCGCGATCGCGTCAGGAGGACAGGCATCGGCACATACACGGCACCGTGCGCAAAAATCATCCGCTCCGAAGGCGTGAGGGCGGTCCGCGACGAGTGGTACGTCCGTCAGCACGCAGGCGAGGCGGAAGTTGGAGCCGAACCTGCGGTGTAGCATGGATCCGTGCTTGCCCAGCTCACCGAGGCCAGCTTCAATAGCAGCAGGGATCAGCAGGAACGAGCCCGCCATCGGGCCGCCATAGGGGACTGCATCGTGCCCCTGACGCCGAAGCCAGTTGGCGATGCCCTTCGCCGCGCGCGTGCCGCGTGCATATTGACGGGTAACCTCCACCAGCGCGCGGGTGGAAGGGGCCGAGTTCATCGCCTCGTAGTCCTGTGAAACAGCGAGCATGATCATCCATCGCTGCGGGGGAACCGCGTGTCCTTCGAAAACATAGTCGGCCTTCATCACGCTGATCCCTACGTCGTCAGCGCCGCTCTGCACGGCAATGCGTTTGAGCTCAGCGGTCCAATCCGCAGCGGAGCGCGCCTGGGACTCCGGCGCAATTGGATCGAGTGGTTCATCGATGGCATTTTGCCGATCGCGCCGCGCCGCAGCCAGTGCTCCGTCGGCGCCCGCGGTTCGGGCATAAAACCAGCGCTGAAGCGGGCCGTGCGCGATCGTCTCCGGAGCATGCCAATAGATGGGGGAGGGACGACGCGCGACGGTTTCTCCGACGCCGTTGATGCTATTGCCAGACAACGGTGGCCACAGCTGCACCTGCTCGTCGCTGGGTTGCCAGATCGGAAGCCGGCGCGTCATCACCCGAAAGTATACGCGCTCGCGACGCTTCTCGGTCGAATTCCTACCCGAAACCCTTCGCTCTACTTAGGGCTCGCGAATAGCTAAGTCGATCGATCTCGCGCCCGGGGCATCCCGGCTGGCGTCGTTGCTCCTCAAATTATATACCCACAGTATGCGCCTTCGTCGCGCCTCGCCATCCGGGCGCCAGGGCCGCGATCTTCGACCGACTTAGCCATTCGCGGGCCCTAGGGCTCGAATTCGGTCGGTCGTGACGTAATCCGATATGAGGGCGGCAAACGACATTGGCCATTTCGAGCCGCCGCCGCGTAGGCATGTTGTGGGTATCGGAGGCGCGCACCGATTCTTCGACATTGCTCCCAGTGTGGCCCGCGCCGTCTCGCGAGTACTGGATTTGGAGGGGCTCAGCCTGCGGTTGCCGGCCGTCCGAGAGAGCATGCCGCCAATTTAGTTCGCGGTTAGGGCCCGAGTATTTCTGGCGAACTCCGGCAGAGATTTCTACGGATTTCGAAGGCCAGTCTAGGCTACAAAGCGTCCCTCCTCCGCCCCCCGGGCAGTTGGTCATTCGATGCCGAGACCGTCATCGTGCCGTATGGCAGCGATTGGGGAACGAACGCCGAGCCGGTCTCCGGCCGAGGTCGCCGCCCGCTGGGAGCTCGAAACCGGGCAGGCCGCCGGGGGGCGCGCCGGGGCTGCCCCGACTGGGCCGGCGCCCGGCGTTGGCATTACGGCGGCACTTGGCTTGAACTTCGGCGCAGAGTTTCGTGTCGTATCTGAGCAGCGGCAGTGATCGCCCGCGCTCCGGCCCCCCATTCAGGTGATCGTCGTTCGGACTTCGGCGAGATGTGCCGCGCGCGTCCTGACTGTTGACGGGGACTAGCTACATGACCGGGGCCTCCCCTAGTCGGTGTCGTTTGCTGATTCCAACTGAGACGGCGAGTGAGAGACCGAGCAAGCATGCGTTGATGTTAGGCCTTGACCCTGCCCATGAGCTTCCGGCAGCAGCGCGCGAGATCACCGGGTCCGGAGTCACCGTCGAGGGAGTGGAAAATGATCAGAGTGTGCGTGGTCCGGATGATCTACTTTTTTGCATTCACGAGCGTCGCTTGCTCGTCCGCGACGACGCCGAATCCCGGTAGCGGCGGCACCCTGGGGAGTTTGGGCGGCGCGGGCACGAGCGGTCCGGGCGGCGCGAGCGCGAACGGCTCGAGCGGTCGCACTTCGGGCAGCTCGAACGGGAACAGCTCCGGTGGCAGCTCGAACGGGAACAGCTCCGGCGGCGTTTCGTCTGGTTCTGGCGCTCGGAGCGGCTCGAGCGCCAGCGGCTCGGGCGCCTCGAGCGGGAGCGGCTCGGGAGGCTCGAGCGGCTCGGGGGGCAGGAGCCCGACCGGCTCGAGCGACGCCGGCACCAGCGGCTCAGGCGGAAGCACGCCGCGCGGCGTGACCGTCATGCTGGATGCGATGCACCAGACCATCGAGGGCTTTGGAATTTCCACTGCTTGGACGCCGGGCAACAAGAGCTTCCCGGTAGACAAGCTGTTCGGTACCGCCGGAACCGACGCAATCGGCTTGTCCATCCTGCGCGTCGGTATCAGCCCGGATGGCAACCTGACCGGGCCGTTCATCTCCGAAGCGAAGGCAAAAGGCGCAAAGATCATCGGCTCGGCCTTTAGCCCGCCCGCGAGCTGCAAGAGCAACGACAACACGCAGAAGGGTGGATACTTGCGGGATGAGTGCATCGACGCATGGTCGACGACGATCGCGAAGTTCGCTCAGGCTCAGGGGCTGTACGCAATGTCGATTGGGGCTGAGCCTGATTTTGCGTCATGCCAAGCCAGCGGGCCCCCGTGTTCGGGAGACTTCGATTCGACGACGTTCACCGCAAAACAGATGACGACTTGGGTGAAGGTGGTTGGACCGAAGCTCAAAGCTCAGGGCATTAAGGTGATCGCCCCCGAAGTGGCAGAATGGATCCACGCCTGGAGCAACGCATCGGCCACCGGCTCGCTGGTTTCCGACCATCCGCACAGCTCGGATCCGTTGAACTGTGGCTGCTATTCGAACACTCCGACCGAGACCGGATGCGCTCAAACTTGCCTTGACGGGAATGGCTACGACTACGGCCATTGGCTGTGGAAGGACCAGGAGGCATGGAAGGATTTCGACATTTTCGGGCTGCAACAGTACGACTCGCAGATTGCGTACGCTTGGCCCGCGGACGTCAACGGCGGCAATCGGGACAAGGAGGTCTGGCAAACCGAAATGTCCGGAATGAAGTACTGGCCGGAAGAGGGGCCGTCCAATGACATCGACAACGGTGTCGCGGTGGCAGGCTGGATTCATTCGGCGCTCACCACCGGCGAGGCGTCGGCCTGGCTCTGGAGGTTCTACGAAAGCTTTTCCCAAGACGACAACGAAGGCTTGGCCAAGACACAGGGAGGTTCGACCATTGCCAAGCGCTACTACACGCTCGGGAACTACAGCAAGTTCGCGCGCCCCGGCTTCATCGCGGTGGACGTCGCCGGGAACTCCAACAAGGACGTGCTGCTTTCGGCCTATAAGGGACCGGACGATGGCACCTTGGTCGTGGTGGCCGTCAACAAGGGTACCGCGGCGGTCACCGTGCCGATCGCGATCACCGGCGGGACCGCTCCGGCCGCGCTGACGCCGACGGTGACGACGGCAACCGACAACCTGCAGGCCAGAACCGCGGTGATGGTAACCGGCGGCTCGTTCATGGCGATGTTGCCGAGCATGTCGGTCACGACGTTCTCCGGTAGGTAAGGGCCCGCGAGCTCACGAATCTGAGATTGGGACCTCCTCCACGCGACCAGAGAGCGCGGCCCAGCTATCGAGTCTCCGCGGCGTATTCACCCGAGTATCGTGCCGCCCTGCAAGACGCTCCGCGTGTAGTCGAGCAACTCGGCCGAAATTTAGACGCCGCTCAGTGGCAGGGGCGCCCAGGCGACGAGGAATATCGCTACGGGGAACTACGCACACAGTCCGGACTCTCCAGGCGTAATTTTCGTTTCCCGGGCGTGCGACCAAGTTCACCCCGCTGCAGCAACGAGCGGCCGAAAACCACCGTCGGAGGGCTAATTTGGGCGATTGGTGTCAGCGCGCCCGAACACCCGTTTGGGACGTGATCGATTCTGGCATAGGTCGACATAGAGCACCTTCGCCAACTTCCGATAGCGCTCGGGTGCCTGCGAATTCAGCCGTTGCCCGCCGGTGGCGTGCGGGATTTCTATCTCTTTCGGGCTATACTCATGCGCATGAATCTCGGCGTATCGTGTTTGGGAGCGGTGTTTACCTCGTGTTTGCTGCTCGCGAGCGCATGCAGCGGCAAAAACGCTGATGGTGCGGAGGTCAACTCCGGTGGCAACGGCTCCGGTGCCACCGGGAACACCGGAAGCGGAGCCAGTTCGAGCACGACCGGCGCTGGAAACTCGGCAGGAACTTACTTGAACGTCGGTACCGGGGCCGGCACCGGTGCCGATTCGGACGCGGGCACGAGCACGGACGGCGGCACGGACCTGTGCAACGGCGCAACACTCGGCGTGAAGGGAACCTGGGGCGCCGGAGACGTCTTCGCGAGTTGGCTGTCGTCGCGCAGCAACAGTGGCGCGACGGCGCTCGCCGATCAAACGCTGACCCCGGCGCTGCTCGCCAGCTATCAAGTCATCATCGCCGAAAACGTGAGCCACAATCATCCGTACTCCGCCGATGAAGTCAAAGCCCTGTCCGACTGGGTCAGTAAGGGCGGCGGCCTCATGACTCTGAGCGGCTATTCACCAGATTCGACCGAGGTCGAGAACGTGAACCGATTGCTCACGCCCTTCTCCATCAGCTACGGCACGGATCACATCTTGCCCAAGGGCATCGGCAACACGACCGTGCCGATCACGATCTGGAATCCACATCCGATTGACACGGGCGTGACCGCGGTTGGTGTCGACAACGGCTATCCGCTCATGGGCATGGGCGACGTGATCGCCACTGGCGGTGGCGACAACCTCGGTCTCGCGCAAACCGTGGGCAACGGGCACGTTTTCGCCTGGGCCGACGAGTGGATCACCTACAACAGCGAATGGAATAGCCACCCGGACTACCAGGTGCAGACGTTCTGGGTGAATGCAGTCAAGTGGCTCACGGTGGCGTCGCAGTGTCAGGTGTCCGCCCCGCCGATCCCGCTGAAGTGAGCTGAACTGACAGGGGTGCGATTGTTTCCTCGAAAGGCTGCCGATGAGTATCCGAAAATTCCGTCGTTTCTTCGCGTTCGCCTTCGGGTGCGCGGCAATCGCAAGCTGTAGCGCTTCCACTAGCAGTCCGAACGGCCACGTCGCTACCGGAGGGAGTGCGAACTCAGTCGCGGGAAGCTCGGGCGTCGGCGCGACCGGCGTTAGCGACGGTGGTAATTCGAACGGCGGCGGTTTGGTGCTTGGCAGCATGGGCGGCGCGGTCGCAAGCTGCGTCGGCACGTCGGCGCCTGGCTGTGGGGACGGCATCGTGCAGGCTCAATTGGGGGAAGAGTGCGATGACGGCAACAGCGTCTCGGGTGACGGCTGTTCGGGCGTGTGCAAGGTCGAGCCGTACTACACGTGCCCGACTGCGGCTCAGCCGTGCGTCACCACGATCGTGTGCGGCGACGGAAAAGTCGGCCCCGGTGAAGCGTGTGACGATGGCAATCACACGGCGGGCGATGGCTGCGCCGCGGACTGCCGTTCAGTGGAGAAAGGCTACGCTTGCCCGACTCCCGGCTCCGCGTGCATGAAGACGCACGTCTGCGGCGACGGGAACGTGGACTCGAATGAAGGTTGCGACGACGGCAACAATGCGGCGGGGGACGGCTGCGATGTGCGTTGCCGCATCGAGCTCGGCTTCAAGTGCGGAGGCCAACCGAGCGCCTGTACGAAAACCGTCTGCGGCGACGGAAAGGTCGAGGGCGCAGAAAGTTGCGACGACGGAAACAGCGTGCCATTCGACGGTTGCTCGGCGACCTGCCAGGCCGAGCCGGCGTGCGCGACCGGCACGGCCTGCACATCGACCTGCGGCGACGGCATCGTGCTCGGCGACGAGCAGTGCGACGACGGAAATTTGCGCAATGGGGATGGCTGCTCGAACACCTGCAAATTCGAATCGGGCTTCACCTGCGACACGCCAACCTGCGTGAAAGACGCGAAGGGCGACTGCACCATGACCGTCCCCGCCATCTTCCGCGATCAGGACGAAGCCAAGAACGCTGATTTCGAGAACGACAAGCCGCCGAACAGCACGATCATCGCCAAAATGGTAGCAAATCAGCTCGCTGCCGATAACAAGCCGAGCCCGGCCGGGCTCGGTGGCTACGGCGGGTGTACGCTCACCACTGGCTGCATCCACAGCGCCGCGACTTTCAACCAGTGGTACCACGATACAGCCGGTATCAATATCGCCTACCCGGGCTCGATCGTCCTTTACCAGAATGCCGACGGTAAGTACGTCAATCGCTGGGGCGCGAACGGGCAGCAGTGGCAGGCCATTCCGCAACAAGTTTGCTCGAACGACCTGAACGTCGGCTGCGCGACCGCCGCAACCGACTGCTCAGCGGGCGGCACCTGCGTGAGCAATATCAATTGGTGCGCGAACGCGGGCGCGACCTGTGACGATCCGAATTGTGCAGCACAAGTTGCAACGGGCGCTACCTGCTTCTCACCGTGCACGCCCTTCAATCAGACTAGTTTGTGCACCGCGCATGCGCTCCTTCTCGATGGCAACCCGGTATTTTTCCCGATCGACAAGCAGCCGGGCCTGGCCGGGACCACTCGCCACTCGGCCACCATCCCGCAGCCCGTGTACTTCGGAAATTGGGCGGATGAGACGGGGAAGCCGCTGCACAACTTCGGGTTTACGAGCGAAGTGCGCTATTGGTTCCAATACGACTCGGCCGCGCCGGCCGCCACCTTCGACTTCGTGGGCGACGACGACGTGTGGGTGTTCGTCAACGGCAAGCTCGCGCTCGACTTGGGCGGCTGGCACGTGCCACTCGAGAAGAACTTCACCCTCGACGCCGCGTTCGCCACGAGCTTCGGCCTGAAGAACGGTCAGGTCTATCAGATCTCCATCTTTCAAGCCGAGCGGATGGTCAGCGGCTCCTCGTTCAAACTCACCCTGTCCGGCTTCAACGCGGCCCCGAGCGATTGTCACGCCACGTGTGGCGACGCCATCGTTGCCTCCGGGGAGGCCTGCGATCTCGGCCCGACCATGAATACGGGCGCGTACAATGGCTGCAATTCGGATTGCACCCCCGGGCCCCATTGCGGCGACGGCAGCGCCCAGATGCCACAAGAGGCATGCGACGATGGCGATGGCAAGAATACCGGCGCATACGGCGGCTGCGCGCCGAACTGCCAGCTAGGTCCGTTCTGCGGCGACGGCGTCGTTCAATCGAGTCACGAGCAATGCGACGACGGCAAGAATACGGGCGCGTATGGCACCTGCGCGGCCGGGTGTGTGCTCGGTCCGCGTTGCGGCGACGGCATCGTGCAGTTAGACCAAGGCGAGGAGTGCGACGAGGGCGCCATGAACGGAGGTAGCTGCGATGGCAATGGGACCAGTTGCACCACCGCTTGTAAGATCATCAGCGTGAAGTGAAATCGACGCTTGGGGCCAGCCTAACCAGCGACCTCAGTAGAAGAAGACGTTCACCGAGGAACCGTCGGCGACGATATAGCCGCCTTGGAAGTGGGAGATCCAACCGCCTGAGAAGTGAACTTCGTCGCCGGTTGGATAGCCGAGGCTCGAACTCTGGGCGCCGACCTCCTGATACTTGGCGTAAATGCAGCCTTGCACGGTGTGGATACCGCCAGGTCCCGCGTAGATCGCGCTGCCGCTCCCATACGGACCCTTGATGTTGCCGCAGCCATTGCCCGCGAAATAGGAGACGGCTCCGCCCGCTATCTTCATCTCGTCGCTCGTGGGGTAGCCGAGGTGACCTGCGTACTCACCCTCATCGCGCCAATACTTGGTGTAGATGCAACCTTGGACGGTGTGAATGCCGCCCGGTCCTGCATAGATCGCGCTGCCGCTATTGTTCGGGCCGCGCTCGTTGCCGCATCCGTGACCCGAAAAGTAGGAGACTGCACCGCCGGGAATCGGGATTTCGTTGCTCGCGGGAAACGACAGGTGACCTGCGTGCGCGCCTTCGTCACGCCAATACTTGGTGTAGATGCAACCCTGGACGGTGTGAATGCCGCCCGGTCCCGCGTAGATCGCGCTGCCGCTATTGTTCGGGCCGCGTTCGTTGCCGCAGCCATGACCCGAAAAGTAGGAGACCGCACCGCCGGAAATCGGGATCTCGTCGCTCGCGGGAAACGAGAGGTGACCCGAGTATTCTCCCTCATCACGCCAATACTTGGTGTAGATGCAACCCTGGACGGTGTGGACGCCGCCCGGTCCCGCGTAGATCGCACTGCCGCTATTGTTCGGGCCGCGCTCGTTGCCGCATCCGTGACCCGAGAAGTAGGAGACTGCGCCACCGGAAATCGGTAGCTCGTTGCTCGCAGGAAACGACAGGTGACCTGAATACTCGCCCTCATCACGCCAATATTTGGTGTAGATGCAACCTTGTACCGCGTGGACACCCGCGCCGCTTGCATAGATTGCGCTGCCGCTCCCATACGGCCCCTTGTCGTTTGCGCAGCCGTGCCCGAGAAAGTACGACACGGCGCCGCCGTTGATGATGAACTCGTCGCTGACCGGAAAACTCAAATGTCCCTCAGGCCCGCTGTGATCGCGCCAATAGCTCGTGTAAATGCAACCGCGCACGATGTGATCGCCGGATGCCCCGCTCTCGTAGATCGCGCTGCCGCTGTTCTCTGGTCCTCGCTCGTTGCCGCAACCGTGCCCCTCGAAATACGAGGCGTTGCCATTCGCCAGTGATCTTTGGTCGCTCACGGGATATCCGAGATCGCCGCTCGGGCCTCCTGCGCTGCGCCAATACTTATCGTAAATGCATCCGGTGACCGCGTGCGCACCGATGTCACCTCGGAAATAGACGGCACTTCCGCTGCCATTCGCGGCGGGGCCTGACGCGCAGACGTTGCCATTGAAGTAGCTCACGCGTCCCCCCCCAGGGGCGTCGGTTTCATCGGTGACCGGTAAGCCCAGCGGTCCACACTCAGCGCCGAGATCCGACCAATGCGCTCCCACGAGGCCGTGAACTTCGTGCGCCCCCGTGCTCGGAGAAGAGAGGATTCGACCTATCCAGGCGCTGTCTCCCCAGAAGTTCACGTAATGAGCAGTACCGCACGTGTCATGTTGCGCGGTCTGCGGCAGCCCCAGGAAGGACGGGGCGCCCCCTACCTGGAGATACTTGGCGCGAACGTCGCTCGGTAGTTCCGCGGTGAGCGTGTCAGCGATCCATTGGTAGTGCGCATCAGTAATAGCGGTGCCTAACGAATCATCCCCCCGATTCGCCGAGGTGACCGCGAACAATTCGTTGCCAGCGGTGAGCCAGGGACCGCCGGAATCACCTCCGAGGAGTCCTCCGGCCGCGCGCTGCGCAACGAAGTAGTCGAACCTGTCATCTTTGCCCGTCACATCAAAGAGAGCACTTCGCTTGATCGGGTGCGTCCGGTCGGATTGCGGGTCACCGTACCCGACAATCGTTCGCTGGCGTTGCGGCAACTGTGTTGACGCGCGTATGACTTTAACCAGCGGCGGTCTTACCGATGCTTCGATTCGAATGAGCAGAAGGTCGTGTTGTACTCCATATGTACTCTCGGCGAATCCCGGTGCCACCTCATAGTCGCGTCCGGAATAGACTTGACCGTCGACTTCCCAAGTGGGAGAGGCAACACAGTGCCCGGCGCTCAAGACCCAGCGTTCGGCGATCTGACTTCCCGTGCAATGGTTGTTGCCGTTGGGATACTTGAGCCACCCGACGAACGGGTGTTCGAAATCCTCCGGCGCATTTGCGATGGTTTGTCGATCGCTCTCGGTCAGCTCGTCGACGGAATGAGTGCTACACGCCGAGATGGAGGCCGCGAGACCAATGGGAACGCATCGGAGGAGCCGCGTCCTGCGACGGTTCGCCGCGCGCTCCTGGGCGACGTTCGGATGCTCGCCTAGGAGATTCAAGCCAGATCTGTGCGGATTCGTTCCGGTTCTTTGCTGCATTGCCGACGCCGAGGTGAGCCGCGTCGTTTCGGGTGAGGGCATACCTAGTACATGTCCGTGGACTTCGTTTTGGTCATCGAAATCGATCGCTCGTGGTCAGGCGACAACGCCGACAGGACCAGTTCTACCGCACCCAGAAGATGCAAGGGGTGGAAGGGGGCATCACTCAGACCCTACCCAGTCGCTACCCTCGTTGGGAGACGTGATGCAGCAGGCGATGGTGTATCAATCGCTGCCCCCGACGCTAGTATACACGGGCAACGTAAGAAGCATATTGTGCGAACGAGTCGTGCTGCGGGTGGCGCCCGGTTCGGACGGGCAGCGTTGGTGTTGAAGCGCGCGGATTGGTCAGCGGCGGCTCGGCCTGCGTCGGCGTCGCAGCCGCCAGCTCGTCACGACCATCAAGCAGCCGAGCGCCCCGAAGAGTGCGCCCACCACCTTGAACACGACGATGCCCTGACGAACGGATTCTCGGTATGCTTGCGGACTCCCCCCAAAGATCGTCTTGGCCTCGATGCACTGCGTGCCATTCGAAGCCGAACCAACTGCGCGGCCGTCGATGGTCAACGGGTCTAAAGCTTTGAAGCCCCGGAGGCGGATCGTAGAGTGAAACAGATCTCGAGAAGTCGGTAAGACGTCCGACTGCCAACGCTGGAGAGGATTTTCGATGCCGTAGTCGCGGTTGCAGACGGAGACTCGAACGCCGTTCAGTTCGACGCCGATTAATGGGCGCGGCACCGAGAGCGCTTGCCATTGCTCTTTGCCTCGATTGGCACCCTCGGTTTCCTTGCGCAAAAACCGTTCTTTTTCGTAGACCACGAAGCCGTCGGGGCCGAGCGCTTCGCGCGCCACGAGCTCTCCTTCGAGCAGGAAGGCGGTGTTCGGCGGCAAGTCGCCAACCGCCTTCGGCTGGATGATGGACAAGTTGGCGGTCCGCCGGCTCTCGGCGTCGGGTGAATCAGAGAGACTCAACCAGCAGCCGACGCCAGTCAACAGGGCGCCAATGGTGAACAGGATTCGCGGGATCACTCGCGACGCTTATCACGAGGCGGCACCTGCGATGTGGTTTCACCGCTTCAAAGTTGCGGCAAACGCCGCCGTGCTCTGACGGCTGCTCTGACCTGCGCGAAGGGTCTTACCGAGGCCGATCGTGTACACTGAAGGCATGCGCGCGTCGGCAATTGGATTCCTCGGCTGGGGCGGTCTGCTTTGCCTCGCGGTAGCTTGTGGCAAAAGCGGCGAAGCCGCCGAATCCGCAGGCAGCGCGGGGCAGCTCGGGGGCGACTCCAACATGGCCGGGAGCGCCGCAGGGGCATTGAGCGGCGGGGCGTCGAGCGGCGTCGCGGGTGCCACGAGCGTAGGCGGCCAGAGCGCGGGCTCGGCGGGCGCGGGCTCGGCGGGCACGGGCGCGGGCGCGGGCGCGGGCGCGGCGGGTACGAGCGTGGGCTCGGCGGGGGCGAGCGCCGGCTTACTCGAGTGCGACCCGAGCCAGGTGCTGTGCAAGCGAACTGCCCCGCAGTGCGTGTTTGGCGAAGTTCCGCAAGTCGTGGATAGCTGCTACGGCGCGTGCGTGAAGGTCGATCGCTGCGCTTGTTCGACAGCCGCACAATGCCCGCAGCCCGAGCAATACACGTGTTGGGCGCGGAGCCACTGCGGGCCGTTCGTCAATTGACGAGGAGTCCGCATTCAGAAGCCCAGAGCCGGCCAAGCCGTGCCCCAAGCCTCGGATGGTGCGACGCTACTCACCCGATGCCGTGACGGCGGACTGGTGGAGAAGAACTAGGCATTGCCGGATTCCGATTCCGAACGCGGCTCCCCCCTTCGCGCCGAGCTCGTGCCGAGCTCGTGGACACCGCACCTACATTCCGCTCGCAGCAACAGAAGAACCATTTACGTTCTCGACGACCGCTTCGTGCATATTTCCTCCGGCGCTGCCTGAAGTTTGGCAAAGTGGTGAGATGGCACCTCGTGCGCGATTCAATTTCTTCTACGACGACACTGAAGCGCTTCCGCCTTTTCGCGCGTGCTCGGGTTTGGACGGAGGCCTGTGCCTGCTTGCCCAGGCGCCACTGCGATGAAGCCTCGACAGGTCACGCGAAAAGTCGGCTCGCTCGTCCTGCTTCGCGAAGGCAAGCAAGACCCCACGGATGCGGAGTGGGAAGAAACACTTCAGGTCCTCGCCGACGCTCGCGAAGAAATTGAAAAAATCCGGGTGCTGGTCGTGAGTGACGGCGGCGGTCCCACTCAGGCCCAACGCAAGCGCCTTCAGATCACCCTCGCCGGCAAGCCTATTCGCGCAGCGGTGGTCTCCGACAGCATGAAGGTGCGTTTCATCTGCTCATCGGTGGCCCTGTTTACCTCGAACCTAGCGTCGTTTCGCAGCTCGGAGATGACCGGAGCTTACGACTGGCTCGGTCTGAGCCCACGCGAGCGGCAGCTCGCACGGACGACCATCGAGCAAATCCACAACCTGGTCGTATAGGTAATCTCCGCGTGGCCCGTCCGAACCCGGCCCAGACTTCCACGGCTTGTGCCGGAGCAGGGCGCTGCCCAAACTGAACGCCCTGTCGGCGTGGCGGAACCATCCTGATGCCTGGTATTGCCGGCGCCCGCGCAAAGGCGCTGTTTTCCACGAAGCAGCGACGAAGCCCTGTAGAAATAAATGCCCGGAACTCGTTGGTACGAATACTGGTGGTACGGATACTAATAGACGAGGAGGCAGCCGCAACGTAGCTTCAATCGCGCATGGGAAAAAGATCCAGCGCGCTTCAGCCACTCTGCGGTCTGGTTCGACAGGCTCGTGGCGCTGGCGGCATCGTGTTCGTTGCGCTGTTGCTCGGTTGTAGCGGCAAGTCGGAAAGCGCGGGCCACGGCGAAGCGGGAAATAGCGGGGCGGATGGTGGCGGCAGCCCTAGCTCGATAGGTGGCAGGGCGACTAGCTTCGGCGGCGACGAAGCGACTGGGGGCTTCGCCGGACGAGCCAGCGACGGCGTAGGCGGACTAGCCAGCGGCGGCGTGGCTGGACGAGCCAGTGGCGGCGTGGGTGGACGAGCCAGCGGAGAAGCCGGTGGCGGCATCATTTCCGGAGCGGGTCGAGGAGGAGCTGTCGGACACGCGGGTTCGAGCGGTGGCGGCAGCGTGGCCGACACTTCGCTTGGCAGCGCCTGCACGAGCAGCGCGCAGTGCGGTGTCGGCATGGTCTGCGCCACTGCAAACGGCACGTTGTTCGGCGCCGGTGGGCCGTCGAACGGCATGTGCACTTTGTCTTGCACGCCCGGCGGGACCGAGTGCGACGCGCTCAAAGCCGGGGCAGAGTGCTTCAATTTCGGCACCGCCGCTGCCCCACGGGGCTATTGCTTGGACGCGTGCGAGCAGGGCGACCCCTTGGACTTGCAAAGCAAGTGCGCGGGTCGCCCCGATTTCGTATGCGCGGATTTGGGGTCGGCCACGCCAATGCCCTTTTGCGTGCCGCATTGCCGCTCCGACGCGGAGTGCGGCGCCGGCTTGTACTGCGACAAGAGCAGCCTTCTGGGCCTGTGCTCGAAGGCCAAGCCCCCTGCTGGCGATCCCGTAGGCACTCCGTGTACGCCCGATGCAACGACCAATACTTGCGAAGGCTATTGCATCCGCACCAGTCCGGATGGGGCAACGCCGGTGACAGGCGCTTGCGTCGAGCTTTGCTCGGCCGGATTCGAGTGCATGTATTCGTCGGGTAGTTCGCCTGCTCCCGGCGGCCTTTGCGGCGGTGCTTTGACGACGGTCGCATTCGGCGCGCTCGATTTGGGCTTCTGCCTGGCAAACTGCTCGTGTACGGGCGATTGCAAGCTGCCGGGCGATCTCTGCCGCAAATGGCCGGATGCGGATGCTGCCCTGGCGAGTGCGCTCGGCGCGCCCGGCCTCTGCTACGGCACGACGGCCGACAGCGTTGAACTCAGCTGCGGCAAAGGCGGCGCGGGCGGCTCTGGTGGGGGCGGGTAATTCGCGCGCTGGCTGCCGCGTGCTTGGGCCGGCGCGTCTCTTTCGTCGGAGCGCTTTGCGAGCGGGATCCTCATTGAAGAGTGGAGTTGGGTCGCTACGCTGAAGCCCGTGGCTGCATGGAGTCGCTGGGTGGGACGAGCATTGACTTTTGGCGCCTTCGCGCTGTCGTCCACCTCTTGCGAGTGGGCCGGTTGCGAGGGGACCGGAGGCGAGGAAGGCGCGGGCACCGAACGCTGTGGCGGCACGTGCGGGTCTGACTCGAGCGATCGGTCACGGGGTCCAGTCGCGATCTGAGCCGCGCGGCGCAGCAGAGCCGCGCAAAAGCAAGCCGCATTTCCAGCCTCGCGGCAACTCGCCGCTGTTTTGTCACGTCCTTCCTTTCGGGCAGAGCTGAGCTGGAAAAAGATGGAATGGTCCTGCTCGCTGAGGTATCGACGTTCCGGGGGGAGAAAAATAGCATGACATTTCGGAAAGCCGTGGGAACGGCGGCGCTCTTGTTCGTACCTTGGTTGATGGGGATGGTTGCCTGCGGCTCAGCCAAGCGTGAGTTCGGAACGTCGAGCAGCGGTGCGGGGGGGGACGCAGGCTCGCGCTCGGAAAACACCGGCGGCTCCACGGTTGCCGGTCATGCCGGGTCGAACGCCGTTCGCGGAGGCGGCGGCAATGGCGGAGGAGACAGCCCGGGCGGCGAGGCGGGCGATGGAGGTAGTCCCTCAGTAGGCCCCGTCGG
>Ga0302321_100001660_pt1 | contig 19117 bp, 14 predicted proteins | sample Fen_T0_1_FD_202505 | JGI IMG/M metagenome (GOLD analysis project Ga0302321, IMG submission 202505) | Peat permafrost microbial communities from Stordalen Mire near Abisko, Sweden - Fen_T0_1 | ecosystem: Environmental > Terrestrial > Soil > Wetlands > Permafrost | place: Sweden: Abisko...
GCGCTGCTGCCAGGTCCAACTGCGGGCTCCCAGCGGCAGTCCGGACCCGGCTCCGCTTTCCGTCTGGGCCATTGAAGCGCGTGAAATTTTAGCGCCCAAGGGTCCGGCGCCCATACTGTGGCGGCTCCTGACCACCCTGCCGGTAACCGACGGGCGGGCGGCGGCGGAAAAGGTGGGTTGGTATGCCCAGCGTTGGCAGATCGAAGTGCTCCATAAAGTTCTCAAAAGCGGCTGCCAGAGCGAGCAACGGCAATTGGAAACAGCGGGGCGTTTGAAGCGGGTGTTAGCCATTGATCTGGTGGTGGCGTGGCGCATTTTGGCGTTGTGCAAGGCGGGGCGGGAACAGCCGGAGGATCCGATCAGCCACTGGTTGCCGACGGCCCAGTGGCAGGCTTTGTACTGTTATGTCCAGCAACAAACCACCCCGCCCAAGCACCCGCCCGGGGTGGGGCAAGCCGTGCGCTGGATTGCACAGTTGGGCGGGTTCCTGGCGCGCAGGCAGGACGGTGAGCCGGGGACCCAGACGCTCTGGCGAGGTCTGCTCCAACTCGAGGCCATGACCCGCATGTGGCAATTATTTCACCAGCCAGAAAGGAGTCCAAAATGTGGGTAATGATTAGCCCGATGGGGAGAAGGCAAGGGTTGTTTGGTTTTGGTGCTACAAAGATGTCGCGCCTACGGCGCTGGGGCGGGGTGCTGGCGCACGACCACGAGGACGGACACGAACCTACACGGACTGGCACGGACTGAACGCACACAACGGCTTGCTTTGGATTTTGGACGATTTACCATCCGGCGCATGGGACTTCTTTCAATTGAGCAGCTTACCAAATCGTTCGGCCCGGTGCGGGCGGTGGAGGCGGTCAGTTTTAAGGTGCAGGCAGGCGAAATCTACGGGTTGCTGGGGCCGAATGGCGCGGGCAAAACCACGACGATTTCGATGATCGCGGGGTTGCTGAAGCCGGACGGCGGGGATGTCATGATCGCGGGAAATTCCATCCGTTCGCATGCCCAGCAGGCCAAGGCTATCATGGGGGTGGTGCCGCAGGAACTGGCCATTTACCCGGAACTGTCGGGCCGGGAGAATCTGGAATTCTGGGGCCGGATGGCGGGGTTGAGTGCCGCCGATGCCCGGGTTCGCACGCGGGAACTGCTGGAGGCGTTGACGCTGACGGACCGGGCCAAGGACGCGGTGAGCACTTATTCCGGGGGGATGAAGCGGCGCATCAATCTGGGGTGCGCGCTGCTGCACCGGCCGCAATTGCTGCTGCTGGACGAACCGACGGTGGGGATTGATCCGCAGGCGCGGCAGAACATTCTGGATTTCATCCGGGGCCTGCGCGCCAAGGGGACGGCGATTCTGTACACGACGCATTATCTGGAAGAGGCGGAGTCGCTGTGCCAGCGCATTGGCATTATTGATCACGGACAATTGCTGGCGGAAGGCACGCTGGCGGAATTGCAGGAGCGCCTGGGGGGCGACCGGGTGTTTGTGCTGGAGGCTGATTTCAGCGGGGCGCGGCCGGAAACCTGGGGGGCGTTTCAGCAACATTTCCGGACGATCAAGCTGACGGAGCGGCAGTTGGTGGTGGCAGCGGTGGGCACGCGCGAGCCGGCGGCGTGCCTCCAGGAACTGCTGGCGCTGCCGATGCGGGTCGAGAATATCACGCTCAAACGCCCGAGTTTGAATGATGTTTTCCTGCAACTGACGGGGAAGGATTTGCGCGAATGATCGGGACGCTGCTGGCCAAAGATCTCCGCCGGGCGGGACGCAATCCCCTGCCCTGGCTGGTTTATCTCATCATCCCGCTATGCATCACGGCGATGCTGGGCCTGACGTTCGGCAACCGGTCGGAGAAGAACCTGCTCGGGCAGGTTCGTTTTGCGCTGGTCGATGAGGATCAGAGCCGGCTGACGCAACTGTTGAGCCGGGCCTTGGGCCATGGTTTTACGAATGAATCGCTGACCGTGGTCAGCCTGGACCGGGCGGCGGCGGAGCGGGAGATTCGCGCCAGCCACCTGGGCGGCGCGGTGGTGATTCCGCCGCATTTCACCCGGGATTACTTTTTAAGCAATCAACCGGTGAGTTTGGAATTGATCAAGAACCCGGCGCAATCCATCCATCCGGCGGTGCTGGAGGAAGCCGGCGGCATGGTGGTGGCGGTCTTGAACGCGCTGGACCGGAATTTTCAGGCGGATTTCACGGAATGGCGGACGTTGATCGCCGCGCCAGTCGAGGCGGCACAAGCCGCCCGGCTCTTCAAGGAGACGGGCACCAAACTGAAAACGTTCGGCCAATACCTTGACCCGCCACTGGTCAGTTACGACCGGAGCCAAGCGCCCGCAAGCACGGCCAAAAGCGGGCCGGCGTTTAATCTGTTCGCCTATTTGCTGGCGGGGATGGCCGGCATGTTCCTGTTGTTTGAAGCCGTGAATGGCATGAGCGATTTGCAGCAGGAACTGCGGCTGCGCACGTTTGCCCGCTATCAAACGCTGCACGCGCAGACGCTGCCCTTTCTGGCGGGGAAAATGGTGTTCACGGTGGTGCTCCTGGTGCTCTGCGCGGCGATCATGCTGGGGGGCGGCGCGCTGGTCTTCCACATTCATTGGCAGCAGCCGTTGGTGCTGGCAGGGCTGGTCTTGAGCTACGCCGGTTTTGGGGCGGCGCTGATGGCGGTGCTGGTGGCGTTGATGCCCGATGAACGGCAGGGCAATGTGCTGAGCACCATTGCGGCCATGGGACTGGGGCTGGCGGGCGGCTGCGCGTTTCCGGCGGAACAACTGCCGGTATTCTTCCGGGAACACATCACCTGCCACCTGCCGAGTTATTGGTTTGTGAACACCGTCCGGCAGTTGCAAGCCGGCGGCGGGGACGGGCTCTGGCAATTGGTCATCCTGAAACTGCTGCTGATCACTGGCGTGCTGACGGTCCTCGCCAGCGTGCTCTTTCGGCGGCGGTTTCAATTGGGGGGACAAGGATGAAGAACCTCCTCACCATTGGGCACAACGACCTGCGGATTTTTTTCAGAAACCGCACTGCGGGCATCTGGCTGTTCATCGTGCCGCTGGCGTTTATCTATTTCATGGGCTTTGCCGCGCGCGGACCGGGCGCCCCGGAGAATCATCGTCCGACGGTGGCGATCGAGAATTTGGACACGAACTTTCTGGGCCGGATTTTTCTCGAGGAGCTGGGCGCACAAGGTCTGAAGGTTGTGAGCCCCACGAATGCGGGAACCTCCGCCCAAGTGCTGCGCATTCCGGCGGATTTCACCACACGCGTTTTACAGGGCAAGCCGGCAAAAATTGATTTTGCCCAACGGCGCGGTTCCGCCGAAACGGACGGGGCGCTGATTGAGTTACGCTTGCTCCGGTCGCTGGTGGCGATCAACAGCCATTTGATCGAAGCTATCAGCACGCATGGCCCGGCCAGCGCGCTGGATGAAAATTCGCTGCGCGCCCGGATGCGGGTGGCGGATCGGGTGACGTTCAATGCGCACTTTGCGGGACGCAAGCCGGTGCCATCCGGTTTTAATTTCTCGCTGCCGGGGAATCTGGTGATGTATTTGATGATGAATCTGCTGATCTTCGGCGGCAACCTGCTGGCGGCAGAACGACGGAATGGGGTGCTTAAGCGGCTGGCGTGTCATCCGCTTTCCCAGTGGCAGATTGTCATGGGCAAAATTTACGGGCTCATGCTGCTGGCGGCGGTGCAAATCGCTTTTTTGCTGGCCGTGGGGCGTTTGGTGTTGCACGTGAATCTGGGTGCCAATCTGCCAGCGGTGGCGCTGACGCTGGGCGTGTATGCCTGGGTGGCGGGCTCGCTGGGCGTACTGATCGGTTCGCTCGTCTCGACCGAGGACCGGATCACGGGCATCTGTGTGCTGGCCAGCCTCATGATGGCGGCTTTGGGCGGCTGCTGGTGGCCGTTGGAAATCAGCCCGACAGTTTGTCAGACCATTGCCTTGTGCCTGCCTTCGGGTTGGGCGATGCAGGCGCTGCATCAACTCATCAGCTTCGGCGGCGGACTGGAAGATGTGCTGCTGCCACTGGCGGTTTTGCTGGGCTTTGGGACGGTATTTAATTTTCTGGCGATCCGTTTTTTCCGGCCGTAAGGCGAATGACGAAATCGGCGGGGTCAATAAACGCGCTGAATCCAGAAACAAAGTTGAGCAGGTGCGGCGGGCGGCGGACGACGCAGAGCAAAGCGGGATAGCGGGGGCGGGAGGGTGCCTTGCGCCCGGATCGGCCACGCGCTGCGAGTTGGGACAACTCGCGGTCCGGGGGAAGGGCTCGCCATATCGCAGGCAAATCTCCCGTCCCAGCGGTACGGGTGGACTGGGTGCAGGACGATGGGGACGGACGTTTGATTCGGGAATAAAAAACCGGTTTCGCCTGCAGGCGAAACCGGTGGCGGAAAAACGCAGGGCGACCGAGCCAGAGCGCTTCGACTCAGGCTTGCGCCAGTTTGCCGGGTTTGGTCCGGGCGAAAATCACTTCGTCGAGCGAGAACAAACCGGCGCCGGCGATCGCCAAAAACACGTAGCCGGCCAGATACAGGAAGGATTGTTCGCCCACGCCCTGCTGGGTGATTTCGGTCATCGCGGTTTTGTGCACCATGAGAAACGCGACGAACATGTCAATGACGAGCGTGATGGCCGCCAGACGGGTCATCAGCCCGACGGTCAGCAGCAACGCGCCCACGACTTCGGCGAGAATCACCAGCACGAGGCTGGCTTCATGCCCGAACCGCAGCGGATCGGGAAAGGTGCCGACGATTTCGTTGAAATGGGCCAGCTTGGCAAAGCCGTGGTTGAACAGCATGGTCAAACCAAACCACAGCCGGGCCACGAGGAGCGCCATGTGAGTTAGATCCGAGTCTTCCGAGGGTATGAATAGCTTCTTGAACATGGCCTAACATAAGCACAAAGCTTAAAAAATCAAAGGGCAAAACCAGAAACTTCTAACTTTTTCAGGGGCAGAAGCAGTTAGAGCGCGAAACGCCGACTAATGGCGGGCGGTATCCAATACCAGCCAACCAATCAGCATTAAGGCCACTTCAACGTCCGACTACAACTGGATCAATATAAGTCATTTAAATGATTGTTAAATGATTGGCGTGGAAGCGACCTGACCATCGAGCGCTGGTGGAAGATGGCATCGTTCAACTTGCTTTCAAGTGCGTGGCATGGACTTACCCCTCGGAGCGCGCACACGGTCGGATGGTATCCTTGCCCCGACCAAAGCGGCGGAGGGCCGCCGCACTCCAAGACGCTGGCGCGCGGCGTCACAAGCCGGGCGAAGCCGGAGCGTCCGTGCGCGCGACAGACTGCCAAAAAATACGCGTTCGCCCAAACCAAAAACTAGTGGCATTGGCCGAAGACGGGCGCGCGGTGGTTTATCCCGTCGTCCGCCCAGTCATTGCGGGCCGCTATACCACCCGGATAAGATCCTTGGTGTCGTAGCGGACCTTGGCGAGCGCGGCGTACTTGTCATCGGCGGCGCGGTAGCCGAGGGCGAGGGCCATCACGGTTTGATAGCCGCTGCCGGTCAGACCCAAAATGCGGTCGTATTCCTCCGGAACGAGTCCTTCCATGGGGCAGGCATCGACGCCCAAGAGGGCGGCCACGGTCATCAGGTTGCCCAGGGCGATGTAGCATTGGCGCGCGGCCCATTGATCGGCCGCTTTGCCGCGCGGGCCGTTCACGAGGTCGCTGCGGATCATGTTGCGATAGAAATCAAGTTTCCCGGTGGGCAGGCCGCGCACGACGCTGGTGCGCTGGATCAGGCGGTCCACATCGTCGTCATTCACCTCCGTACGCCCAAGAAACACGACGTAATGCGAACAATCGACGACCTGCTTCTGGTTCCAGGACTGGGGCAGCAGCTCGGCGCGTTTGGCCGGGTCCTGCACGATGAGAAATTGGTAGGGCTGCATGCCGTAGCTGGTGGGCGTCAGCACCAGTGCCTGTTCCAGCGCGACCCAGGTTTCGGGGGAGATTTTTTTGGCGGGATCAAAAACTTTGGTGGCGTAACGCCAGTGGAGCGCTTGGAGGACTTCGGCAGTTTTGGGGTTCATAATTAATAATTTAACCAGGGGCGCACAATTACATAGTCTGGTAAAAATGCAATTTTTTCTTCACCTCGGCGGAATTTGTTACAGAATCACCGCATGCCAACGCTGAACATCCGCCGCGCGACCGTGGACGACCTGCCAGCGCTACTCGCACTGTGGCGGGCGGCGCAGTGGCCCACCGCAGAATTGGAAAACCGGCTGACGGAGTTTCAGGTGGCCGAGGCGGACGGGCAGTTTGTCGGCGCGCTGGGCTTTGAAATTCTCCGGCAACACGCGCGGCTGCACAGTGAAGATTATGCTGATTTCGGCCTGGCGGACGCCGCCCGGGAACGGTTCTGGGGGCGCATTGAAAAACTGGCCGCCAACCACGGTGTTTTCCGGGTGTGGACGCAGGAAACCTCGCCGTTTTGGGCGCATTGGGGATTCCAGCCGGCGGAGGCAGAGGCGCTGGAACGCCTGCCTGAAGAATGGAAAGCCTATCCGGGCCCATGGCGGACGCTGGAACTGAAAAACGAGGAGGTCATCACGACTGCCTTGGGCACGCAGTTTGCGGGGTTCATGGATTCGGAAAAACAGCAGACGGCCCAAGTCTCCGCGCAGGCGCGCAACCTGCGGAGGATTTTCACGATTCTCTTCTTCGCCGTCGGCATCGGCCTGTGCGCCTATGCCTTCTATCTGCTCCGGCATCATCCGCTGCGGTAACGGATCCCAGCCTGCGGCGGTGCGCTTCAGCCGGTCTGGCCTGAGGTCTGAGAGACAGTGTCGCAGGCCAAAATCGGATTTTAACCACAGAGACTGCAGTGGCTGTCCAGGCTGGCGTTTGCGTGTTTTCCGGAGGTCATCGGTCGTAAGAGAGTTGCTGCGGCCGCGGACGGCCGCGCTCCGGCGCTGGAGTTTATCCAGCCGTCCTCCCAGTAAGGCGGCTAACCAGTTTTTCAGGCGGCAAAGGTTGCGATTTGCTCCGGCCTGACTCACGAATCAGGGTTTTTTCGTCGGCTGGTGCTCCTGGACAATCCGCGTCAATCCGGGTTCGCGCTCCATGTTTAATCTCTTTTTTGTCACCGTTTTGTAACGTTCCCGCCGCATGGCTGTAACCGTGACACCGCATTCTGTCGCCGGTTCAAGACCACACGCACATCAACATGACAAAACCACATAAAACCAAACTTGCACTGTTTGCCGGCGCCGCGGCGCTGGCCGCCCTGGCCCCACAGGTTCATGCGCAGTCCTCGGACGCGTTGATCGACAAACTGGTGGACAAAGGCATTCTCACCACCGACGAAGCGAAGGATCTCCGCGAACAATCCGACAAAGATTTCAAGACGGCCATCCAGGCCAAGACGGGCATGCCGGACTGGGTGACGGGCTATAAAATTTCGGGCGACTTCCGCGGCCGTTTTGAAGACATCAACGTCGAGAACGGGGCGATCCCCACGCGCGACCGGTTCCGGTACCGTTTGCGCGCGGGACTGGCTGTCTCGATGATGGATGATCTGGAAGCGGGTTTCCGGCTGACCTCGGATGAGGCGGCGAAAGGTAACAGCACGGGCGGCGATCCCATTTCCGGCAACACGACCATGACCGGCAACGGCACCAAGAAATTCATCTACATCGACCAGGTTTACGGCAAGTGGTCGCCCCTGCATGCAGATGGCTGGGAAGGCAGCGCCACCATCGGCAAAATGGAGAATCCGTTTGTGGTTTCGGACATCGTGTTTGATCCCGACTACACGCCGGAAGGCGCGGCACTCCAGCTCGGGTACGCCATCAGCGACCAGCATACCCTGCGCTTTAATGGGGGCGGTTTTGTGCTCAACGAATTTCCCGGTTCCTCGTACGACAGTTATATGTGGGGCACGCAAATCCGGTGGGACGCCAAGTGGGCGCCCAAGCTGGCGACCTCGTTAGGTGCCACGTATTTGAACATTCTCAACGACGCCAACCTCACGAGTGCGGCGATCGGCGGCGGTAACGTTGGCAACTGGCGCAACGGCACTGGCAAGCTGCTCAACGGGATGAGTCCGTGGATCGTGGACGCGTCCGCGACCTACACGCTGGATTCGTTCCCGATGTACCCCGGGGCGTTTCCCATCAAGGTGGGTGGGGACTTCATGAAAAACGATCCCGCCAGCGCCCAAAATGTCGGCTGGTCGGCCGGCATCACCTTCGGCAAGGCCGGCAAGAAGGGTTTGTGGGAAGTCTCCTATCGCTACAAATATCTGGGGGCCAATGCGTGGTATGAGCAGGTGGTGGATTCCGACACCGGCGCATATTATGGCACTACTTATCATGGAAGTGTCACGAGCGCGGCGGTCTACGGCACCGGCACGAACGTCAAGGGTCATGTCATCAAGCTGGCCTATTCCGTCACGGATTCGCTATCGCTCGGGGCGACCTATCTGCTGATGGACCTCGTGCAAAACGACTATTCCAAGAGCAGCGAAACGGGCCGCCTGCAAGTGGATGCGAGCTTGAAATTCTAACCCCCCGAACGTAACCAAATCGTAACGAGCAAAAAGAAACCATTTCTGTCATAATTATTACATGAAAACATTAACCACCATCCTCGCGGCCGCCACGCTGGCGGCCAATGCCTTCGCGGGCAACATCACCGTCAAAGGCTCCGACACGCTCGTCATTCTCGCCCAGAAGTGGGCCGAAGTATACATGGGCCAGCACGCTGATACCAAGATCCAGGTCTCCGGCGGCGGCTCGGGCATCGGCTTCGCCGCGCTTCAGAACCAGACCACCGACCTGTGCGACGCCTCGCGCAAGATCAAGTCGGCGGAATTGCAAAAGTGCATCACCGTTTTCGGCGGCGCGCGCCCGACGGAATACAAGGTGGCGCTGGACGGCCTGTCCGTTTATGTGAACCCGGAAAACACGCTGAAGGAACTGACGGTCGACCAGGTGGGCGACATCTTCACGGGCAAGATCAAGAACTGGAAGGAAGTGGGCGGCCCGGATGCGCCGATCACGGTTTACAGCCGCGAAAACAGCTCTGGCACGTATGAATTCTTCAAGGAACATGTGCTGAAGGGCAAGGACTTCGCCGCCAGCGCGCAGACGATGCCCGGTACGGCCGCCATCGTGCAAGCGGTGGTCAAAGACAAGAGCGCCATCGGTTACGGCGGCGCGGCCTATGGCGGCGGCAGCAAGCTGCTCGCCATCAAGAAAACCGAGAATTCCCCGGCCATCGAGCCGACCGAGGAAAACGTCATCAACGGCACGTACCCGATCTGGCGCTACCTCTACGTCTATGTGAATCCGGCCCAGGACAAGGGCGAAATCGGCGCGTACCTCACCTGGATCCGCAGCGACGACGCCCAGAAGTATGTGAAGGACATCGGTTACTATCCGCTGCCGAAAAACCTGCGCAGCAACTAATTTGATCGCCCGTTCCTCCGACGATCACCGCATGGGCGGAGCAGATTCCCGATTGAGATTCCTGCTCCGCCCGTTTAACTTTCCCGCCGCCTGATGCCGAATCAAAACCACAACAGCCGCCGCAGCCATGGATGGATGGGGATTCATCGTGGCCACAAGGCGCGGCCGGTCGAGTGGCTCGCCGAGAAGTTCATCTTTCTCGTCTCGCTCTCGGCCATCCTGATGGTGCTGTTGATTTTCCTCTTCGTCGCGCGCGAAGCGCTGCCGGTGTTCTTTGGCCAGACCAACACCGCGCTCGTCCAGAAGCCGATTCCGGCGGATGAGGTGGACAAACACAGTCCCGCCGAGCTGCAAGTGTACCTCGAAATCACGCCGGATGAATTCGGCAAGATGAGCAAAACCACCCTGCGCACCCTGATGGAAGTGAAGGTCGAGGCGCAGGATGAGATTCCTGAAAATTTCCGCAACGACCCAGACGCGCACATCAACACGACGGAATGGAAATACCTGGTCAAACCCCATCAGTGGGACAATTACACGAAGCCGGAATACATCTGGCAGCCCGTCGGCCAGATCAAGAAATTCAACATCATCCCGCTCTTCGTCGGCACGCTGAAGGTCACGTTGATCGGCCTGCTGTTCGCGGTGCCACTGGCGGTCGGGGCCGCCATCTATGTTTCCCAGATGGCCCGACCGCGCGTCCGCGAAGTCGTCAAACCAGCCATAGAACTGCTTTCGGGCGTGCCTTCGGTGGTGGTCGGCGTCTTTGCGCTGCTGGTCATGGCCACGGTGCTGCAAACGATTTTCCACTACCAGACCCGGCTCAACGCCTTCGTCGCCGGCCTCGCGCTCGGCTTTGCGGTCATCCCGGTGATTTTCTCCATCGCCGAGGACGCGCTCACGAGCGTGCCGCGCGCCTACACGCAGGCGGCGCTGGCGCTGGGGGCGTCGCGCTGGCAGACCGCGTGGCAGATCGTCCTGCCCGCCGCGCTGCCGGGCGTGTTTGCGGCGGCCGTGCTGGGCTTTGGCCGCGCCATTGGGGAAACGATGATCGTGCTGATGGTCTGCTCCGCCAGCGTGATGTCCTGGAGTGTGTTTGACTCGGCCCGCAGCATCACCACCACGATTGCCGCCGAAATGGCCGAAGCGGTCAACGGCGGACCGCACTACCGCATCCTGTTCATGCTTGGCGCCCTGCTCTTTGTGGCGACCTTTGTGTCAAACATGGTGGGTGATTTCGTCATTCACCGGTTCAAAAACAAGCTGGAGGGCAAACGATGAATTCCGCCGCCACCACCACCCCTGCCCCGACGGCGACGCGCCATTTCCGCGCGGAGAAATTTGATTTCTGGTCCTTTTTCTTCACAGGCCTGACCGGGCTGGCCACGCTCTTCATCCTCGGCATCCTGGCCACCATTTTGCTGAACATCCTGGTCAACGGGTGGAGCGCCATTTCGTGGCATTTCGTCTCGACGATTCCGAAGAAGGATTTCTTCGATGCGAACACCACCGGCGTGCTGCCGATGATCGTGGGCACGGCGTTCCGCGTGATTGTGATGACCATTTTCGTCATTCCCATCGGGGTGATCACCGCGATTTACCTGACGGAGTACGCGGCCAACACGTCCATCATCACCCGCATCATCCGGGCCGCCGTGAACAACCTCGCCGGCGTGCCCTCCATCGTCTTCGGCCTGTTCGGCCTTGGCTTCTTCATCAACTTTGTCGGCAAAAACATGGACTATTTGCTGCACAACACCACGGCCGTCTGGGGCCAGCCAGCGCTCATCTGGGCGTCGCTCACGCTGGCGGTGATGACACTGCCGGTGGTGATCGTCGCCACCGAGGAATCGCTCAAAGCCATTCCGCCGGGCCTGCGGGAAGCCAGCCTCGCCCTCGGGGCCACGAAATTGGAGACCATTTTGAAGATCGTCCTGCCCCAGGCCCTGCCGGGCATCATGACGGGCGGCATTCTGGCCGTGAGCCGCGCGGCGGGCGAAGTCGCCCCGATCCTGTTCACGGGTGTGGCGTATTACATGGCCTCCCTGCCCAGCCACCTGAGCGACCAGTTCATGGATCTGGGCAACCACATTTTCGTGCTGGCCACGCAGTCGCCCAACATCGAGCAGACGCGGCCGATTCTTTACGCCACGGTGCTGGTGCTGCTGCTGCTCACCTTTGCCCTGAACATCGTCGCCATCCTCATCCGCGCCCGGGTGCGGAAAAAACTGCGCGCGCTCGGCTGACCGTTTTCCAACTATTTTCACGTTATGGCTGAAATTTCGATCCCCAAACTCGCACCGCAAGCGACGACCACGGCCGACGCCACGCCCGGCGCGCCGTTCATCGAGGTGGAAAACGTGTCGCTGTATTACGGCGCAAGCAAGGCGCTGAAGAACATTTCCGTCAAGCTGGAGGAAAAGCTGGTCACCGCCTTCATCGGGCCGAGCGGCTGCGGCAAATCCACCCTGCTCCGCTGCCTGAACCGCATGAACGACCTGATCGACAGCGTCCGGATCGAGGGCGCGATCCGGATCGGCGGGCATGACATTTACGCCCGCGACGTGGACGTGATCGAGCTGCGCAAGCGCGTGGGCATGGTGTTCCAAAAATCCAATCCATTCCCCAAGTCCATTTACGAAAATGTGGCCTACGGCCTGCGGCTGCACGGGGTCAAGAACAAGGCCGACCTGGATGCCCGCATCGAGGAAAGCCTCCAGCAGTCCGCATTGTGGGAGGAAGTGAAGGACCGGCTGCACTCCAGCGCGCTGGGCCTCTCCGGCGGGCAGCAGCAGCGCCTGTGCATCGCCCGCGCCATCGCCATCAAGCCGGAAATCATCCTGATGGACGAGCCGGCGAGCGCCTTGGACCCGATTGCCACCGCGCGCATCGAAGATTTGATTTTGGATTTGAAAAAGGAGTTCACCATCGTCATTGTGACGCACAACATGCAGCAGGCCGCGCGCATTTCCGACCGGACGGCATTTTTTTACATGGGCGAACTGGTGGAATTCGCGGCGACCTCGAAGATATTCACCAACCCGGCGCAAAAGCGCACGGAGGATTATGTGAGCGGACGGTTCGGTTGATGCCGATAAATTCAGACTATGGAAAATCTATTTGACACCGGCCTGGAAAACCTGCGGCAGAAACTGCTGCTGATGGCCAGCCACGCCGAGACGGCCGTGAATGAATCCGTGCGGGCGCTGATGTTGCGCGACCACGCGCTGGCCCTGCATGTGAAGGCCAACGACGACGTGGTGGACAAGTTCGAGGTGGAGATTGACGAGATGGCCATCCTGCTGCTGACCAAGGCCCCGCTCGCGACCAATCTCCGGCTCGTCACCGTGGCCATGAAAATTTCGCAGAACCTCGAACGCATTGGCGACGAGGCCACCAAGATCGCCAAGCGCGCCCGCGACCTCGCGCAGGAGCCGCCGGTCAAAATCAACCTCGACCTGCCCCGCATGGCGGCCATGGCGCTCGCCATGGTCAAGGATGCGCTGGATTCGTTTGTGCACCGGGATTCCGCCGCGGCGCGCCTGCTCGTTCCCCGCGACAAGGAGGTGGACGCATTCAACAAGCAAATCCAGCAGCAGCTCACGCAGCACATGATGGAGAATCCGGACACCATCGCCCGCTGCCTGAACTGGATTGTCGCCGCCAAGAGCCTCGAACGCATCGCCGACCACGCCAAGAACATCGCGGAGGAAGTCGTGTATCTGTGCGAGGCGCAAGACATCCGGCACACATTGAAGCTCTGAGCGGGCTCGGAATGGGCACCTGCCACCGGCAGGGCGCGGGCGAAATTCTTTGGCGGCGAGTGGTTTGTAGCTTTGACGTGGGCGCGAAAGTGGGATTAAATCCGTTTCGCCGATTGGTCAACCGGCTCCGTGGACGCGTCAAACAACATCCTTGAACCGCTGCCGTATCATGTCGAGTTGAGGGATTACCTCAAATCGCAGGAGCGGGAGTTGTGGAATTGGTTCGCGTCGGCCCGGGCGCAGGCGGACTACACCGAGAACCTGCGGATGGAACTGCTGAAATCCACGTATCGCCTTGATGCCGAGGGTCACCCGGAACTGTATCAGAGCGTGGCAAAAGCCAAGGCCAGCCTGGGGCTCGACATCCCGGTCACGTTGTATCAGGCGCAAAACAATCCCCTGCCGAATGCGGCGCTGTATTTCATTTTGGGCGAAGGTCACATCGTGTTCTCCGGTCCGGTGTTTACCCTGCTGAATGCCGAGGAACTCAAATCCGTCATCGGTCATGAGCTGGCGCATTACCAGCTTTGGGCGCGCCACGAGGGGGAATTTCATATTGCCGACCGGCTGATCCACGCGGTGGCGAATGATCCGCGGGCCGCGGGCAGCCATGAGCAAACCGCCCGCCGGTTTCAGCTCTATACGGAGATATTTGCCGACCGCGGCTCGCTCTGTGTGACCGGAGAAGTGCATCCGGTGGTCGCCGGCATGGTCAAAATCCAAACCGGACTGCCCCAGGTCAGTGCGGCGGGCTATTTGAAGCAGGCCGGGGAGATTTTCGCCAAAGAGAACGTGGCCACCGAAGGGATGTCGCATCCCGAAGCGTTCATCCGGGCGCGCGCGCTGGCGTTGTGGCAGGAACACCGCGAAGGCAGCGTGGCGGACATTGCCAAAATGATCGAGGGCGTGATGGCGCTGGACGAACTGGATTTGATTGGCCAGACCCGACTGAGCCGGCAAACCCGTGAACTGCTGGAATATTTTCTCCAGCCGAAATGGTTTCAATCCCCGGCCGTGCTCGGCCACGCCAAACTGTTCTTCCCGGACTTCGCCCCGGCGACGACGCGGGAGGCGGCGGTGGTGGAGCGCCTGAAATTCGCGGATCCCAAGCTGCGGGAATATTGCTGCTACCTGCTGCTGGATTTTGTCACGGCCGACCCGGAGTTGGAAGACCTGCCGCTGGCGGCCGGGCTGGCTTTGAGTCTGGAATTGGAAATGGACGCCCAGTTTGAAAAGCTCGCGGCCAAGGAGCTCAAGCTGAAGCTCCGCGACGTGCGCAAGCTCAAGCAGCAAGCCGCCGAAATGCTGGCCCAGGCGGAGGTGACCGGATGAGCGAGCAGAACCAGCCCGGGTTTCTCAAGTTCCTTGAAGCCGGCGTGGCCAGGGGCGGCTTTGAAACTGATGACGCTTTGGCGGCGCTGCTGCCGCTGATGCAACAGGTGCGGTCGGCCCATGAAGCGGGCTTGGTCGCGCCGCTCATGGGTCTGGCGGATTTGCTGGTCACGGAGGACGGAACCCTCCGGTTTCCGCCGGACAAGGTCAATTCGCCGGAGAAGAACACGAGCAAGATTGAAGCACTGCAAACGCCCGCCAGCCAGGCCGTGGAGGTGGTGGCCGAATCGCGCCGGCTGGCCGATATTGATCAGGCGTCGCTGACCCGGTCCGATCTCGGCGTGGGCGAGGCCGGCCGCGAGCTCACCAAGCCGGTTTTTCTGCCGGGATACCAAGCCTGGGAACACGCCGTCGGACATCACGACGAGCTGACGGATATTTTCTCGCTCGGGCTGCTGCTCGCCAGCGTCGCCTGCGGACTCGATTTCACCGATCCCGGCGAACTGGAGCTGTTCACCCTCAACCGCACGAATCTGTTTGGCGTGAACCGCCGGCTGAATCCGGTCGTCGCCTCGACCATCGTGCACATGACGGAGCTGAACCGCCATAAGCGCGCCCAAGATCTGGGCCAGATGATTTCCCGGCTGGAGAACTACCGCGAACAGACGGTGGACTTCGACAACAGCGTCTTCGACAAAAAGGAATTCCAGGAATCACCGGTGACCGGCAAACGGCGGCTGATTCAATCCCATCTGCGGGACCGGCTCTTTGAAATTTCGCGCCGGAACCGGCTCATCTATTTCAAACCCACGCTCCAGACGCTGAATCTCACGATCGCCTCGGTGCCCGTGCTGCTGGATTATCGCAACATCAAGCGGGAGCAACTGTTCGTCTGGCACCCGGAGCTGGCGGCCGCGGTGACCGAAGGCGCGCCGATGTCCCTGGGCAAATATCTGCGCTTTGAGGACGCGCCCTATATTCCGGGCGTGCTGGACAAGATCATCAGCGAGGCCCGGCGCGACCGCGCCGAGTATGGTTTTGCGCAGCTCCGGCTCGTGTTGTGTTTTCTGCGCTGGAACAATCTGAAGGAGGAAAAGAACGAGCGCATCCATTCGCCGCTGCTGCTGCTGCCGGTGGAGCTGACGAAGAAGAAGGGCGTGCGCGACAATTATGTGCTGGATCCGACGAGCAGCGAAGCCGAGGTAAACCCCGCGCTGCGGCATCATCTCAAGGAGCTCTACAATCTGAACCTGCCGGAGCAGGTGGACTTGAAGGAGACCACGCTCGACCAGTTTTACGACTCGCTCAAGGCGCAGATTCAGGCGAGCGAACCCGGCGTGACCCTCAACAAGCTTGACCGGCCGCAGATTGAACTCATCCATGAGAAGGCGCGGCAGCGGGTGGACCAGTATCGCCGCCGGCTGAAGGTCCAGGCGCGCAAAGCCCGGGTGGCCGCCAAGCCGGAGTACAGCTACGACCGGGAAAATTTCCGGCCGCTGGGACTGCAGCTGTTCCTGGACAAAGTGCGCCCCACGCCCCTGCCCTTGCGGGAAGTGGCCGGCGCGGCGCCGCAGCCACGCATGCCAAACATGGTTGCGCCCGAGACCACGGCGGAGCCGGGCAAGGTGCTGGAGACGGAACGGCAGATGTTTTCGCTGCGCGACGGCGGCAACCAGAATCCCTATTCGTGGGACTTCGACCTGTGCAGCCAGACGCTGGGGAATTTCAACTATCGCAAGATGACGCTGGTGCGGGATTACGCCAAGCTCATCGAGACGGACATGGCCAGCGGTGCGTTTGACACCGTCTTTTCGCTCACGCCCAAACCGGCGGAAGAAGCCCCGCCCGCGCCGCTGGAGCTGGCCGACCAGCACCTGGTGATTTCCTGTGACGCCACCCAGGCTTCGGCCATCGCCCGGGCCCGCACGGGCGCGAGCTACATCATCCAGGGCCCGCCGGGCACCGGCAAATCCCAGACCATCACCAATCTCATTGCCGACTACGTGGCGCGCGGGAAACGCGTGCTGTTTGTGTGCGAGAAGCGGGCCGCCATTGACGTGGTGTTCCACCGGCTGCGCCAGCAGGGCCTGGATGAATTGTGCTGCCTCATTCATGATTCGCAGACGGACAAGAAGGCTTTCATCCAGAATCTCAAGCAGACCTATGAGAAGTTTTTGAGCCAGACGGATCTGGATGCCAACGCGGAGAAAACCCGGACCACGACCCTGCGCGCCATGGATCAGGACCTCGCCGGTTTGCGACGGTATTCCGACGTGATGCGGGAGGCGCATGCGCATACGGGCATCGCCGTCCGCTCGCTGCTGCACCGGCTGGTGGAATTGCGCGGCCGCGCCAGCGAACTGCCGCCGGAGATCGAAGACATCCTCCCGGAGTATCCGCTCTGGCTGCGCCATGGCGAAGTAGTCACCCGGTTGCAGTCGGCGCTCGCGGAGCTGGGTGAGGAGCCTTGCTTTGCGAAACATCCGCTGCGCTGGCTCGGCAAAGGCGTCCTGCAGGCGGACCGGCCGCTGGAAACCTTGTCCAAGCAGCTCGACCAGGCGGAGGATTTGCTGGCGGCCATTGAGAGCGCGCTGGAGTTGTCCGGCCTGCCCGGCGAATTATGGGACACCTTCGCCGAGATTCAGGCGATTCTGGGCTTCGCTGTCCATGCCCGCCCGCTCTCGGAGCGCAACCTGCTCGGGGTGCTGACGCACGGACCGGCCGAGCAGGCATTTGATTCGCTTGCGGCCGAACTGACCCAGAAAGCCAGGGCGTTTCATGAAGCGCAGGCCAAGATCGCCGGGTGGCGTGAGCCGTTGTCGCCGGAGGACACGGAGAATGCGCTGGCCCTGGCGAAATCGTTCGAGCATTCCCTCTTTCGCCTGCTCCAGCCGGCCTTTTGGCGGCTCAAGAAGACCCTGCTGGCGCGCTATGATTTTTCGCGACATGCCGTGGCCCCGGCGTGGAGCAAGCTGCTCGGCGACCTGTCGGCCCGCCATCAGGCGCTGGCGGCCTGGGAAACCTTGCGCGACCGGGCGGCGGCCGAATGGCGGGTGGCGGACGCCCCGGCTTTTATTTTGCAGGTGGCGGAACTCAAAGCCGACCGATCGCTGGCGCATCCGTCCGTGAAGGCATTGCTCGGACTGTTGCCCAAAGCTGACGACGCGCCGGCGTTGCTGGAAAATCTGGCCGGCATTCAGCAGCAGTTTGGCAAACTCGACGAAGCCCTGCGGGCCACGCTGGCCGAACATGAGCAGTTTGAATTTCCCGAGCTGGCGGAGGTGCTGGGGAAATTGCGCGAACAGACCGGCACGCTCGCGGAACTGTCCCCCATCCTGGCCGAGCTCGCGGAGCTGCCCGATGGCTTCGCCCATGCACTGCGCCACGCCCCCGTGCCCCTGGGTGAGTTTGAGGCCGCCATCGGCCACAAAAGCATGAACTCCGTCTACCGGGAAGACCGGGCGGTGAATCGTTTTGAGGGGCGCACCCAGGCCCGCAAGATGGACCAGCTCGAGAAGCATTACCGGGAATGGCTGGGCTTGAACGCCCGCTGCCTGCGGATGACCGTCCGGCAGAAATTCCTGGAGCACGTCAATATCTCGTCCCTGCCGGCCTCGCAGTTGCAGCCGGAGCAGAAAGCCTTTAAGAAAGCTTACGCCGCCGGCCGGCGCGACCTCGAACATGAGTTTGGCAAGACAATGCGCTATAAATCCATCCGCGACCTCGCGGCGGATGAAACCGGCCGGGTCATTCAGGATTTAAAGCCGGTCTGGCTGATGAGCCCCTTGAGCGTTTCCGACACACTGCCGCTCGATCCCGATTTGTTCGATGTCGTGATTTTCGACGAAGCCAGCCAGATTCCGCTGGAAGAGGCGATCCCGGCCATCTACCGCTCCCACCAGGCCATCGTCGTGGGCGACGAGATGCAATTGCCGCCGACCACGTTTTTCGCCAGCGCCCGCACCGACGATGAAAGCGTGGTGGTGGAAGAAGATGGTGAGCGCATCGAAGTGGATCTGGATTCGGACAGCTTCCTGACCCAGTCGGCGCAGAATCTGCCCTCGACCCTGCTGGCCTGGCATTACCGCAGCCGGTACGAATCGCTCATCAGCTTTTCCAACGCGGCGTTCTACAGCGGCAATCTCTACACCATCCCCGATCGCCAGCGCGCGGGCGCCGACCGGCCGGAATTGATCGTCACCGCCACCGACCAGGGCGCCGCCAACACGGAAGCCCTGCTCGCCCGCAGCCTCAGCTTCCACTTCATGGAGCACGGGCTCTATGAAGACCGCCGCAATCCGAACGAAGCCGCGTATATCGCCCAACTGGTGCGGAGCATTCTCCAGCGCGACACAAAGCTGAGCATCGGCCTCGTCGCCTTTTCCGAGGCGCAGCAGGGCGAGCTTGAAAGTGCCCTGAGCCTGCTGGCCGGGGAAGATGCCGCGTTTGCCGCGCAGCTGGAAACCGAATACGTGCGCGAGGAAAACGACGTGTTCTGCGGTCTGTTCGTGAAGAATCTGGAAAATGTCCAGGGCGACGAGCGCGACATCATCATCATGAG
>Ga0302321_100001661_pt1 | contig 19112 bp, 16 predicted proteins | sample Fen_T0_1_FD_202505 | JGI IMG/M metagenome (GOLD analysis project Ga0302321, IMG submission 202505) | Peat permafrost microbial communities from Stordalen Mire near Abisko, Sweden - Fen_T0_1 | ecosystem: Environmental > Terrestrial > Soil > Wetlands > Permafrost | place: Sweden: Abisko...
GTCGTCGAGACTATAACGCTGCAACCAGCCGGCCATGGACAGGTCTTTGTGAATGGCATCAATTGTTTGTATTAGCCTTGGATCGTCAGCCGGAAGAAAACGCAGGCGGACCATCTGGAGGAGTGACGCATCCAAATCCTCTCCGCCGTAATGGCCAACGAAGCTCTTCCTGCCCGGACTCCAGGACTTGGCGATAATTTCAGCGCGAATCTTGTCGGCTGCTGTGCGAAACTCCGTCGCACGTGCCGGGGTGTGGCGATCAGAAATCAACGCCATGCGGTCAGCGGCCGCCCAGCACATGAGACTTGAAAATGTTTGCGGCTTCGATTCTGTGCGATATTCCCAGATCCCCGCATCTGGAATGCCGGTTAGTGAGATCGCTTTTCGCGCGAGACCTTCAATCAATTGAAGCGCCGCCGGTGAACGCTCTGCGCTCAAACGCTCATCAAGGAAAATTGGCGTCAGCGCAAGAACCATCTCCCCGTAGATATCGTTCTGGGAGTGCAATGCCGCGCCATTTCCGATTCGTACAGGCTGTTCGCCGTTATAGCCAGGCCAATGATCGAGAATCGATTCTTCGAGGTTCTGCGATCCGTCCACCCGGTAGAGTGGAGCCAGATTGAGCCCCGGCGCTCCTCCGGCCACGTTCAACAGGTACTGAACGAATTGCTCGCGTTCTTCTGTCTGCCCGAGAGAGCCGAAGGCATTGAGCACGTAATAGGAGTCGCGCAGCCAGCAGTAGCGATAGTCCCAGGTGCGCCCACTTCCCGGTGACTCTGGAATCGAAGTTGTCATCGCCGCGATAATGGCTCCCGTGTCTTCAAAGCAATGAAGCTTCAGAGTCAGCGCAGACCGGATGACTTCTTTTTGGAACAAAGGAGGGATGTCGCACTGCTTTACCCATCTCTGCCAGTAACGGGAAGTCTCGTTCAGGAATCGCTCGCACAGATGCGCAAGAGGTTCCTCAATCGGTGCGCCCCACGTGAGGACAAGGTGCTGGCGCCCGGTGAGTGTGAACGGCTGGCCGCCCAGGTAGGAAAGCGGAATATCGGTAGTGAGCCGCAACTGGCTCGTGAACCCTTCAAATCTGACATGGTGGGAACCTTGTACGCGCGGCGGTATCTTTTTGGACCACCCCAGCCTTGGCTCGCAGACGACGGCAATGCGCGGTGCTCCTTCGATCGGCTCTACGATTCGGAACAACTGAGTCGGACGAAACGCTCGGTCAAAGTGCAGGAACCGAGGTGCGAAATCAATCACATGGAAGGCTCCTGTCGAGGTTCGAAACGTGGTCTCGAGAATGTTTGTGTTCGGAATGTAGCGCTGGGTTCCGATCTCTCCATCTGCCGGCCCAACTCGGAAATGCCCTCCCTCTTTGCTGTCCAGAAGGGTTGAGCACGCCGGCTCGGAATCAAAGCGGGGAAGACAGCACCAGACAATCTCTCCGCTGTTGTGTACGAGCGCTGAGAATTGACAATTCCCTATCAAGCCAAGATCTTCAAGTCGCATTTTGACCACCTGACCCCAGCGTGCGGTGTTTCAATGTGAGTATGACACGTGTGGCGCGATTCATCCTCGCCTTGATCGTGGGCTTGGCTCTCTTAACCTGGGCAGTATCAGGCGTGGTTCAAACGACGGTTCGCCAGTGGTTTGAGCGCGACCTCAGATCGCGTGCCCAGGTGGTGCTTATCAGTGCCAGACAGCCGCTGGCGGATGCATGGAACGACCCCGCAAATCTTCAGAAGCAGTTGGCAACTCTGGCGCGCGACGAGCGCGTGATGGGTGTAACGGCCTGCGGTGCCGACTTGAGCACACGATCCAGTACGCCCGGATTCCCGGAAGACTTCAGTTGTTATGCCGTGGGGTCTAGAGCCCGCGCCGCCGATTCGATCGCCGGAAAGAGTACTCAGAATTTTCACGAATGGAACACCATCGCAACGTTGCCCACCGGCGGAGTTCTCGTGAGCGCGACGCCCATCTCTTCGCAAGGACAAGATCTGGGGTTTGCAATTCTTGTCAATGACTTGAGCTACATCGAACGTCGCGAAAGTAAGGCACGGACTTTCCTGATCGTGGTTTTCGGACTTCTCGCAGTTACCGCCTTCGGTATCCCTTTAATAGTGGCAAGACGGGCTCGCTCTGACTGGAGCCTCGAAGTTCGCACGTTGCTACGCGGAGGAGGCAAGCAGAGCCCAGAGTCTCAACCGATCTTAAGAGATATGCGCGAACTGGTTGGGCGCATGGCAAATGAACGAGAAGATGCTCCTGGACTATGGACGGCCGAGCGCCTGAAACAAACATTGAACCGGCACTTGCACGGAGAGAAGATCGTCATTCTGGCGAACCGTGAGCCATACGTGCATCAGCACACCGCCGATGGTGGAATCGAAGTTCAGCACCCTGCCAGTGGCCTGGTTACCGCGCTCGAACCCATCATGCGCGCCTGTTCCGGCGTATGGGTTGCGCACGGAAGCGGCGATGCCGACCTCGAAACAGTAGACAGCGACGATCATGTTCGCGTACCGCCGGATGAAGAGTCGTATCACATCCGCCGTGTATGGCTCTCCGATGAAGAGCAGCAGGGTTACTACTACGGCTTTTCAAACGAAGGCCTGTGGCCGCTCTGCCACATCGCTCATGCGCGCCCAATCTTCCGCGCTGAGGACTGGCGGCAATACCGCGCCGTCAATCAGAAATTCGCCGATGCCGTCTGCAGCGAGGTGGATTCGAAAGATCCGATCGTCCTCGTGCAGGACTATCACTTCGCTTTGGCTCCCGCGATGATACGCAAACGATTGCCTGCTGCGACCGTCATTGTCTTCTGGCATATTCCATGGCCGAATGCCGAGCGGATGGGTATCTGTCCCTGGCGCAATGAACTGCTGGAGGGCCTGCTGGGAAGCAGCATTCTCGGCTTTCACACACAGCTGCATTGCAACAATTTTCTAGATTCGGTGGACCGGTATCTGGAAACGCGCCGAGACCAAGAGCAAAACGCCGTCATCATGCAGGGCCACCGGACTTTGGTTCGTCCCTATCCGATCGCACTTGAATGGCCGGTACGTTGGGTGACAGAAGCGGCCACCATCGAGGAGTGCCGCACACGAGTGTGGCAAGATCTTGGATTGAAACCGAACGCTCTGCTGGGAATCGGCGTGGACCGCCTGGACTATACCAAGGGCGTTGAGGAGCGTTTGGAGGCAGTGGAGTTGCTGCTTGATAGGCATCCGGAGTTTCGTGGACGCTTCAGCTTCGCGCAACTGGCCGCACCTAGCCGGACCAAGATTGAACGGTACAAAGAACTCAACGAAACGGTAGAGCGTCTGGCCGAGCGCATTAATCTGCGCTTCGGAACGAAAGACTACAAACCTATCATTTTGCTTCGCTCTCACCACGAACCTCCGGAGGTCTTCCGTTTCTATCGAGCTGCGGATCTTTGCTTCGTGAGCAGCCTGCACGACGGCATGAATCTGGTGGCCAAAGAGTTTGTGGCTGCGCGTACAGACTTGAAAGGTGTACTGGTGCTCAGCGAATTCACCGGGGCTGCGCGGGAGCTGACGGAAGCTCTCATTGTGAATCCCTACGACCTTGAGGCTAGTTGCGCCGCGCTCGCCACCGCACTGACGATGCCAGAAGATGAACAACGGGACCGCATGAGGTCGATGCGCTCTCTTTTGGTCCAATTCAATGTCTATCGTTGGGCCGGAAAGATGCTGGTGGATGCCGCGCGCTTGCGCAATCAGGACCGAGTGGCCGAGCGCCTGGCCGAGCGTGGAATCGAGGCTTCCGCGACCTGATGATGAAGTATTTTCTGTCCAAGACTGGTCTCTCGATTGCAGTTACACTGGCCAAAGAAAGGACACTCTGCGCCTTCGATTATGATGGCACGTTGTCGCCCATCGTCGAGCATCCAGATTTGGCAGTCATGCGAGTCCGTACTCGGAATCTGCTTCGCGACCTGGTTGCGCTGTATCCGTGCATCATCGTCTCCGGGCGAGCGCGAGCGGATGTTCTGAAAAAACTGAATGGAATCGATGTTTCCCAGGTAATCGGCAACCATGGAGCGGAGAGGAAAGAAACTATCGAGTCACACCACCAGATTGAGCAATGGAGAACAACTATCGAGCTTGAACTTGATCCCGTCTCCGGCGTGTGGGTTGAAGACAAGGGAATGTCCTTAGCAATTCATTATCGTCAATCCGTTCAAAAGAGAGATGCACGGCAACGAATTCTCGCGGCCGCACGAAAGCTGAAGAATGCGCATGTTTTCGGAGGCAAGCAGGTGGTCAACCTGGCAGTGACCGGTGCTCCCAATAAAGGGGATGCCCTGGCTGCCGAACGGGATCGCCTTGGCTGTGACTGGGTCTTGTATGTGGGAGACGACACGAACGATGAGGATGCATTTGCTTTGAGCGGCAACGTTGTTTCAATTCGTATCGGCCAGAAGATGAAGTCCCATGCACGCTTCTATCTTCGCACCCAAGCGGAAATAGGCGAACTTCTCGAATTACTGGTCCGGCTGCGCGAACCCCTTGTTTCTGCATAGAATCGCTTCAATGCGAGGCTTGCGCGCGGATCGTAGAGGAGCCAACTTCCGACAGCCAACTGCCTTCAAATTCATCCTCGGTATGGTTGTGATTCAGAAGATTTGACAGGAAGCCATATCTACCGAGTGAGCCGAATCAAGCGCTCGCTGACATCATAGTAGAGGGCGCGTAATGCTCCCTGATTAGCTCACCAGCGATAGATTGTCAGATTATCCAGGTATACCGTAGATCCACCGGAAGCTCCGAGTCCATCCAACTGAAACTGGGTTTGCACCACACCGACCTGCCAACCCAATGCGAACGATGACGGCACTGTAGCCTCGATCACCTGCTCGTTGCCATCCAGCCAAACGGAGTGATAGGTCACATTGCCGGAGTCATCGCGCGCGTAGCTGATTTGAACGTGATGCCAGGCATTTGTCTGCCAGTTTGACACGTTGCAAGGTTGCGATGAGCTTACCCAATGGCCCCCTGCGCCGCTGTATTCCCACGTTTGAGAATACCCGCTGCACTGGAAGGCGTAGATGATCGTATTCCCGTTGCTCGTGACCTGGTTTGAATCCAATTCAAGGTTAGCGATCGTGCTTCCGGCGTCAATCCACACCCAGCCGTCATAGACGAAGTTCTTTGAGGTGGTGTCGAACGCGTAGGGCACGCTGTACACTTCGCCACCAGTATTTGTGTAACTGGAGACAAACTGGCGTGCGTCGCCGCTAAGCGATGGTGTGCTCACCAGGCTTGTTGTACCAACTGACGTGCCGGGAGTGCCCGCGTCGTGGTTGAAGATCCATGTGCCAAGTGCCTGCAGGCCGCTGGCGGCAATCGCGTTAGTGGGGATCACGGGTCCCGATGCCGGAGGTGGCGTAATGACATAGCCTGCCTTGACCAAACTGCTGTCCGAATAGCCCGAAGCGATCGCAACCGCTTGAATCACCTGCGATCCACTCACCGGGATTGCGCTAGAGTATTTCATCGAGGATGTCGTAGGCTCGGTACCGTCGGCGGTGTAGTAGATTGTCGCGCCTGCTGTGGCGGTAGACAATGTCACCGTCTGCGCGCACGTGTATGTCCCAGGAGCAGGTGTAAACACGGGCTTGGCGGCTGCGGTGGGGTTGCTGGTGGGGGTGCCAATGCCTGCTATCGGCGCGGCGATGGGATTATTGGCCGCACAGCCTATGAAAAACAACGGCACCAGGAGGCAGGGAACTGTCAAGTAGAGATGCCTGCGGGTGGTGAAGATTGAAGGCTTCAGGTGTGTGGAGGGGAGAAACTTCATCGATGCGCCTCGGGGAATCCGTCCGAGCGCACAAAAGCGCTTTGCCGATATCTAAGTTATTAGATTGAAAGGGGCTCGTTCAGAGGCCGATCCCATCACAATCCAGCTTAGAGGTCATAACAATTAGCTTTTCTCAAGACTGATGTGAGCAGAATAGCACCTACACTGTGCTATTTCGCCGAGCAACGATCAAGTGATAAACGAAGGTAATAGGCCCTTACCGCCTTTCCAAAATCGGAGATCTGCTAAATTTAGCGTGCCCAGAGCACGACCGTTGGCGGTTTGTTCGGCGGCATGGCTTTGCCTTGGTATCGCCGGGATCCATTGATGTTGTATAGCGTCGGAAGGCTTTTTTGGCCTCAGGTATCGCAACCTCCGGCCCAGGTGCCGAGTTAGGTCAGCGTTTGATGGCCCATTGTGCGCAGTTCCCATTTGTTCGTATTGAAGTGGCATTGTGCAATCTCACTTTCGAAGAATCAGGTTTCGCACCGGACGGATGAATTGATGTCCCGTCCGGAAGCGCATTTGCGTGTGCACCGGAGATCCTCCACAGATGCGGAAGCTGCAAGAACGGGTTCAGCGCGATGCGTGGCAGGGCTCAAAATCGAGCCGAGTTTCACGCACGCCAGAGAAGGAGAGGGCGCCAAGTTCGAAGGAAGAGTATGCCATCCTTCGCTCCTGATGGTCGTGAGAGTGATGAAAAGAGCGGAGTTGACGATTCGGGACTGATCACATTGCGAAGTGCAAGGCCGCGTCAGCCCAAATCACAGCCTTTGCGTAGCATGAGATCATTTCTTTCAGGTTCGAGCCAAAGGAATGAACGATCGCATCGCAGTTCATCCAATCTCCGCGCTCGCGAGCTTCTACCCAACGCAATAGGCTGCTCTCAAGACTCACCGCGCCCTGCAATGCTTCCCGAACCTTTTCCCTTAAGGGCAGCGCCTGCGCCAGATCCGCCATTGGAAAACGCAGCATCGCTGGCAGCAGGCTGAACATTCCGAGCAAGTACTGCTCCGCAGGCTCCAGCCCACAGAAACAGGCAGCTAACTCGCAAAACCGGCCTCGCACAAAGGCCATCCGAAGGATCTCCCGCGGTTGTTTTGCGTTGAATTCACTGGCGATTGCCAGCGTGGCAACGCGGCGAATTGCATCGTCACCCACCAGAATCAGAGCCGACTCAATCGAGCGAACTCTCTCGTGCATGGAACACACCGGCGAGTTGGCAAGCCTCAGAAAACGGTGAGTAAGAGAGGCGTCCCGCTTTACAAGTTGGCTCAGCTGATCTATATCCAAGGGATCTTGTTGCAGGAGATCCAGAATCTGAAAATGCGTAGAAGTGTTGGCCGAGATCTTCCGATACTTGAAGAGCAACGGGCGGCAGAAATAGTACCCCTGAAACAGAGTGAAGCCCTCTGCACAGGCTTGCTTGAACTCCTCCTGCGTCTCCACCTTCTCCGCTACCAACACCGCGGTTGTGCCCCGCAACCTTCGGAATAACTCCAGGCGCCCCGCTGCGTCCATTTCAACGAAATCGACCTTAATGTAGTCGGCCAGCTCTACCAGCGGTTCGAACTTACGCTTCCAAACGAAATCGTCCAGAGCGATCCTGTAGCCGGCAGCTTTTAGCTTGCGGCATGTGTCAATTAATTCGGGCGTGGGCTCTAGCGTCTCAAGTATCTCCAGTACGGTCAAGCCAGGGGGAAGAACGTCTACCAGCCGCTCGGTTAGGGAATCCAGGGTGCAATTCACAAACGCTGGCAACCCCGCCGAGAGCTTTTCCAGCCCAAACATCACCGAATTATCAAGCATCGTGCGAGTGGCAAAGTCGCCATCTCCGCTAAATGCAGCTTCCAAACCAGCTCGGAAGAGCAATTCATAGCCATGAACCACGCAATGCGCATCCAGAATTGGCTGCCGCGCCACAAACCGAAGGACAGACTTTGACTCCGGCATTGCAATATCGAGGGCATTCGCTGCCATTTGAATCTCTCCGTTCGAACTATTGGCCTAGCACATACAAAATCTCAAGAAATGGCGGGGTCCAGGATTATTGCCACCAAATCCCGATGGGGCTCATCACTGTTGGTAAATCGGAACGACTTCTTATCGTGAGTATTGCTCCGCCCTTTCGATTGGTCACAATCGGTCTGATTCGGTAGTTGAACTGAATCCGATCATTTGGCCGGTCATGATGATAGGCCTTCTTCTTGATATCCGCGCCGGGAGTTCATAGAAGAGCCTCTTGCCGGAATAGCTTCGCACCTGACCTATCACTATTGCGCAGCACATGTCGGTTGTTACTTGCATTACACAGAACGATGTTCTACTTATTGCAGCGCGAGAACTCGTCGGTCGGAATTACAAGAGGTATGGGGTCTTTTTTGCCAAAGTTAGCGGGCACAGGATCTATCGACAGAAATAGCAAAGAGATTCAAGGAAATACCTTTCGTGGTTTCACCAACAAAAGCGCTCACATTTGTCAAGATTGCTGTAAGCAACTTAATGCCCATCTTAATTGGGGATGAAGAACCGATGCTGCGCAGTCGGCTCCATAACGCTGAGAATCAGACCATCAAGGTCGTTGAGAACGAGTAGTTGCAATGCAATCCAAAGCGACTCTAAATCCATTGTTACTTGTCTCTATTTACTTAAATTCGTTGAAAATACGCGCCCAAGTTTTGCCTCATCGAGTTCCGTCTTGCAGGGTATTAGATCAGCCTTCGTCGACTTATTGTCTTTTCCCGCCGGCAGGTCTGCTTTTTTCATCAATAACTCTTCGATAGCTTTGAGAGACTCGCAAGAATCGTTGTTTAGCGTCGCATCCGCAAAAGCGGCATGATCGCCGGAAGGATTTCCAATACAAACCACGGGTGTATGTGAGCCGAAGGATCTGATTAAGAATGTGAGTCTTTCTTTGCTTTCCAGCGAGATGGAATTGCCAAGAAGAACCAGATCGAAATCTCCCGCCCTGAAATGATCGATTGCCTTTTTGACCGAGGTCACAGATATGACAATGTATCCCGAAGATCTCCATGCCGCGCTTTGAGCCGTAGTTATGAGTGGATCTAGTCCAACGGCAAGAATGACAGTCAAGGGCATATGGGCCTCGAAATCTAGCATGTGCAGTCCTACATCCAAAAGGTACAAATAACTGACACTGCATTGGTTGACGATGCTATTTGTGTTTCGGTTTGTTGGCTATCTTCTTTTGCACACACCTCACAAATGCCCAGCTATATCTTCAAAAGTCGTTGACTTATAGCTTCAACTCGATCCTCATAGGTCACGGTCAATATTGAACACTATTGGAGCATTCGCCGATATGACATGTGCCGGATTGCTCAGGCTGGAGAAACTGCATGTCACTCGTAGTCTGGTCCGACAAGCTCTCGGTCGGGGTCAAATCCATCGATGATCAGCACACGGTGTTGTTCCAAACCATCAACGATCTTCACGCTGCCATGCTGAAAGGCCAGTCGCGAAGCGTGGTAGGCCCCCTGTTGCATACGCTGGTGGACTATACTCGTGAGCACTTTACGGTGGAAGAGGCGATGATGGAGGCAGCCAAGTATCCTTCATTGGCCGCGCACCGCGTCAAGCATAAGGAATTGACCAAACAGGTGGAAGAGTATGTCACCCGCTACGAGAGTGGCGATATTACTCTCAGCATTCAATTGTCTGGCTTTCTATCCGATTGGCTCACAAAGCACATTCAGAGCACTGACCAGGAATACGGCCCGTGGTTAAATGAGCACGGCGTGAGATGAGCATAATGGCTCATCTATTCCACATCCAACTCAGATCCCATTCCAATATTTCTTCGCTTTGCCGCGATTGAATGCCGTTCCAGAGGGGTTAACCGAACGGCCTATGAAGTGCAGGCGCTAAGCGCGAGAGATAAGAGTTCCGAATAAACACGCCAGCCGTGCTTCGATCGCAAAGCATATCCAGTGTGAAGAGAATGATTCCGCGGGAATGCCACCTTTAGGATAGTCCGATCAATCCTGAGAGTCCTACTCCCTAACCAATTGGAAGCTAGACCAACCGGTCGGCTTGAGCCGACTTCTGGAGATAGGGATGATCACAGCAAATACACCCACAAACGGCACATCCCGCGTGCCAAACCGCCTTGCCATGAACCGCCTCGGACCACAAAAGAGCTCCACAGCGCCGTCTTCGAATTCGTCCACGGCAACAAATGGTCACGGCGACGATCTGGCCCAGAACCGCCTTACTGCCAAGAAGATGGCGGATGAGAAGGCGCGCGCTCGCACCATGGCTCGTGCACAAGCTGTGGCCGAAAAGCTCTCCGCGGCAACCGATGAAGTAGCCAGTGCGATCGCCCAAGCTACTGGTGCAGTTGAAGAGATGGAAAAGACGATGCACACGATCGCAGCAGGCGCCGACCAGGCATCGGCTGCAGCGGAAGAATCGCGGGCGGCAATCAATCAGATTGAGAAGGCATCTGACACAGCCAACACCCGTGCGGAGGGATCTCTCCAGAGGGTGAACGATGTGGTTGCGCTTGCAAAGTCAACGACATTGGACATTGAGGCTCTTATCAGAGGAGTCAGTGACACCGCTGATGCGAATATCGAATCCGCAAAGAAGATCGGCGAATTGGAGCGTCAGTCAGAAGAGATCAGCAAGATCGTTCATGCTGTGACCCGCATCGCCGACCAGACCAACCTTTTGGCCCTGAATGCCGCAATTGAAGCCGCTCGTGCCGGAGAACATGGCAAGGGATTCGCCGTGGTAGCCGACGAAGTGCGTAATCTGGCTGAGATCAGCGAAAAAAGCGCGCGTGGCATCCAGGAAGTCGTCAACGAGATTCAGAATCAGGTTAAGGTAGTCGCCGGAGACACGGAAGCGGCCGGCAAGAAAGGCCGCGAGGAAGTGGAGAGAGCCAAGGTCATCACCCAGGATCTGCTCAAGATCGCTTCCGATTTCGAAGAAGTGCGAACAAATTGCGCCGAAATACAAAAGGATGCGGCAGCAGCACTAACCGATGCCCAGACATATCTGAAGGGCGCTGAAGAGATTGCCGCAGCGGCCGAGGAAACTACCTCAGCCTGCGAAGAAGCCCAGAAGTCGACACAGGAGCAGTCAAAAGCCTACTCGGAGATGAGCGATGCGGCTCGCTCGCTGGCCGAAACAGCTGAGTCGTTGAAGACATCGACCAATGCGCAGAAGTCGGCCGAGGAATTGGCTGCCACTGCCGAACAACTCTCCACCAACGCCGAAGAATTGAAGGCGTCCTCTCAGCAGATATCCACTGCTATCGAACAGATCAACAAAGCGGCCGGTGTACAGGCCAAGGCGGCAGAAACATCGAATGTCCTTGGTGAACGCATGCGCAATGCTGCCAAGGGCATGGGTGACCGGTCTGAGTTGAGTGTGGAGAAAGCGCTGTCCACGCAAAAACTCCTGGCCAGCAACAAGGTGAACGTGGATTCGTTGATTGTCAACGTTGGAAAGAACGCCGACGCCTCGGGTGAGTCTGCCAAGAATGTTTTGGAACTCGAAGAGCGCACCCGCAAAATCGACAAGATCGTCGATGCCATTGTGATGGTGACGGTGCAAACCAAAATGCTCGCTGTCAATGGAAACGTTGAAGCAGCGCGCGCCGGAGAATATGGGCGCGGCTTCTCAGTGGTGGCTGGAGACATCCGGTCCCTGGCCAACGAAAGCAGCGAAAACGCGGACCGCATCAAAGACCTCGTCAAGAATGTGCAGACACAGATCACCAAAGTTGCCGGGGATATCGAACTGGCAGCGAGCAAGGGGCGGGCCGAACTGGAACGCACCAAAGCTTCAACTGCGAATCTCGATCGAATTGCAAATGAGTCTGAAGTAGTGGTTGCGGACATTCGGGAAATCGCAAGAGCATCGGGTGAGGCTGCGGCCGGACTTGAACAGGCAGGTAAAGCCAGCCAGCAGATCGCCACAGCCGCCGAGGAGACCGCGCGAGCCTCGACTGAAGCTGCCGGTGCATCTGAGCAGGCACTGAAGGCTGCGCAGGAGATCGCACAAGCGATCGAGGATATCGCATCTCAGGCGGATGAACTGCAGAACGGGTAGAGCATTTCCCAGAAGCGTGGGGAGCATAGCACCTTCATATGTGGCCGCTCTTTCAAAGAGTAGCCACGTATTGAAAGCCCCCGCCAAACCAGAGAATCGGGAAAGTTATCTAGCCTAAGTTGAAGGAGACTCGGAATGCAGTCAGACACAGTACAGGTAAACTCCGACCTGAAAGAAGAAAGCCAACTCGTCACCTTTTTGTTGAAGGACGAAGAGTTCGGCTTTGACATCATGTCGGTGCAGGAAATCATTCGCCTTCCTAAGTTGGCGAAAGTCCCGCGCACGCCACCTTACGTCGATGGTATCGCCAATCTGCGCGGCGTCGTCCTCCCAGTCATCGATATGCGCACACGCTTCGGCATGGAGCGCACGGAAGAGACCGATCGGACCCGCGTCCTTGTCGTCGATATCGATGGCGTCAAGACGGGCTTGCGTGTGGATCGCGTAAAACAAGTGGCACGCGTATTGCGAAGCGAAATGGAACTTCCCCCCGCCGCGATCCGAGGAACCAGTTCGGACTACCTCGATGGCGTTGTGAAACTCGATAACGGGCAGCGTATCGTCATGGCTCTGAATGCGGCCCACGTTTGTGACATTGGCGTTGCTCGCAAGACGGCCTCCCCAAATGGCTCAGCTACAGGCTCGGGCACAGCCACAAACGAAGAGAGATCAAACAAATCTGGTGGTGCCGATGCGGAGGTCCAGAAGATGGTCACCTTCCGTATCGCGAAAGAGGAATTTGCTTTTTCAATGGAGCATGTCCGCGAGATTCTGCGCGTGCAGACTCCCAACCAGGTTCCCGATGTTCCTGACTACGTATTAGGAGTCCTAACCGTTCGGGGTCAGATTCTCCCGGTCATCGACCTGCGACGACTGCTGCAGCAACGATCGCTGGCAGAAGAGTTCATCGGCAGTTGCCGCCCGCTTCGCGAAGAGTATGAACGCTGGATTGACCAAACCGGGAAGGTCTTCGCCGAGAACTCCAACGCGAAGACGGAAGGTACGGCCACGGAACACCTGAGGAAATGGATCGCCGAAACAAATTTCTCCAGTCAAGTACTCATGGAAAACCTGGCGAAGGCGCGAACGCTGAACGAAAAGGTCATCAAACAGCTTCAGGACCGTGCGAAAAATGAAGAATGCGGAGACGGCCAAGCCGCGCACGCCTGCGAGGACGATGTTCTTTTTGCCGGAAGGGCGACTGTAACGGCGTTGCACGCGTTTGAGGAGCAGATCGCCGAGAACATCCAGGAGGATCAACGCATCATCGTTGTGGATTCTGGAGGGTTTGTGCTGGGGTTGGTGGTGGATCATGTTCACGAGGTGCTGAACGTGCCAAAGAACCTGATCGAGCCGCCACCATTGCTTACATCCAGCGGAGGGATGGAACTCTCGGGTGTCGCCAAGCTGGAAGACGGATCGCGTTTGATCATGGTTCTGGGCGTTACCAGCCTGATGAAGGATCAAAAGCTGCGGGATGTTCAGGATACTTCGAATCGTGCTGCCGAACAGAAGAAAATTGCAGCGATTCGGAAAACTGGCGCAGATGCGCAAGAACTGAGCGAAGTTCAACTGGTTACTTTCATGCTTGGCGCCGAAGAGTTCGGTGTTCCGATTTCGCAGATCCAGGAGATCGACCGCCTAGGCAAGATCACTAAGGTGCCGAACGCTGCAAAGTTCATCGAGGGCGTCACGAACCTGCGTGGGGAGGTCATTCCAGTACTGGATACTCGGAAGCGCTTTGAACTGGATACCAAACCGTCTGACGATCGCACACGCATCATCATCGTAGATCTGGGCGGCGTCAAAACCGGCCTGGTCGTGGACTCTGTGCGTGAGGTATTGAATCTCGCAAAGAAGGATATCGCACCACCGCCAGAAGCAATCGGTGCCGGGATAGATCAGCAGTTCATCTCCGGAATCGGCAAGGTGGATGCCGGCAAGCGCATGATCGTACTGCTCGACGTGGAGAAGATACTTTCTCGACAGGAGCATGTGCATCTTTCAGAAGTGAGTCACGCAGCCTGAAACGGGGCCGGCTAGCCCGGTCCCGGTACTATCGAAAATCAATGAAAAAGATACGTGTACTTGTGGCGGACGACTCCGCCCTAATGCGGCAGACCCTCAAACGAATCATCGCGGCGTCGGCCGACTTTGACTTGGTGGGACTCGCACGGGATGGCGAAGACGCCGTATCAAAGGCTCGCGAACTGCGGCCCGATGTCATCTCGATGGACATCAACATGCCGAAACTGGACGGCATCACAGCCCTGCAAATCGTACTGCAAGAGAAGATTTGTCCGGTGGTCATGGTTTCCTCGCTTACCCAGGAAGGAACCACGACTACCTTCGAATGTCTTGAGTTAGGAGCTTTCGATTTCGTTGCCAAACCGGATGGAACAGTCTCATCGAATCTGGGAGCGGTTGCGGACGAGTTGATATCGAAGCTCAGAGCCGCTGCGAGCCGAGGCATTGTGGACCGGACTCAGCGCACCCGTGAACGCCGGCAGCCAAACCAGGCGCCAGCGCGCGCGACGTTCAGTAACATCACCCGGAAGAGAGCGATAGCCATCGGAATTTCCACGGGAGGCCCAGCGACGTTGCAAGAGGTGCTGCCGCAGATTCCTGCGGATCTTCCTGCCAGCATATTCCTGGTGCAGCACATGCCGCCCTCTTTCATCGCATCTTTCGCCAAACGTCTTGGCGATAGTTGCTCAATCAAGGTCGTGGAAGCACGCTCAGGTATGTCCGTAGAGCCGAGCATTTGTTACGTAGCGCCCGGCGGGATGCATCTGTGTTTGCATCGCAAGATAACGGGAGAGATCGTGATTCGTACTCCGACGATGCCGGCGACGCTATTCGTGCCCTCGGTGGGCGTCATGATGGAGTCGGTTCTAAAGGTTTACGGAGCTGACACCGTTGGCGTTCTGATGACAGGCATTGGAGATGACGGCGCAGACCAGATGGTAGCTATCAAAAACGCTGGCGGGCACACGATTGCCGAGAGCGAGCAAACAGCGGTGGTGTATGGGATGCCCCGTGAAGCTATTGAAAGAGGTGGAGCATGTGTGGTTGCTCCCAGTCACCAGGTTGCAGGAGAGATCCTGAAGACAGTCCGGAGAACGATTCAATGAGCAGTCTCAAAGAGTATGCAGAGCAGTTGAGTGCGGCCGACCAGGCACAGCGTATCTATGCGGCGGAAGATATCGGATATCTGAATGATCCTGACGGCGTGCCAGTCCTTTTGGAAGCGTTAAGCAAGGAAAGTTCGCGGGCGGTTCGCGACGTCATCTTCCAGGCCTTGATCAGGATCGACGCGGACGCAGCTATCGAAGGCTCCATCCAGTTGTTGGGAAGCGAAGATCCTCAGATCCGCAACCAAGCTGTGGATGTGCTGCGCAACAAGGTGGTGCAATCGATCCCATTCCTGCGCTCGGTAATGCGTGATGGTGATAAGAACATAAGAAAACTAGTTCTCGACGTTCTCAGCGGGAATCGCGCAAGTGGCGCAGAGGAGATCTATTCTGCCGCACTTGCCGACCAGGACCAGAACGTTGTGATTACGGCCGTGGAGAATCTTGGCAAGATTCGAGCAGAAGAGTTCCGAATCCAGATTGAAGATCTTCTTCAACCCGGCGCGCATCCCATGCTGATCTCAGCCTGTCTTGAGGCTCTGGCTGGAATTGGTCATGAAGCCTCAATGGCCTCAATTCGGGGATGCATGCATAAATTCGCAACTCTGCCGGACTTCCAGTTTGTATCGTACTTAAAGGCAATTGCCGCACTGGGATCGGCCAGGGAATTTATCGAGGTCGAAGGCATGCTTGCCGTGTGCGGGTCTCATCTTCGTCCAGCTATTCTCTGCACACTCCTCGCAATTCACCCGCGCTGCCTATCCATTGATGCCAGTGATAGCTTGATTTCCGAACTGCGAATGATCGTTGAGAGTGGAGATTCGTCGCAGTGCCGCTATCAGGCCGTGCGAGTCCTGGGAATTTGGAGCACACGTAACGACGTCTTCGCGATCCTCGTTCCCTGTCTGTCAAGCGCGGAGCGACTCGTGCGCCTTGCGGCAGCAGAGGCCATTCGCATGAGCGAACGGCCCGAACTAGAGCGCGTGCTAGCTGCACAAGCACGGGAGGAGACCGATGAGGAGGTCCTGGAGGCTCTTAATTGCTAACTAGAGCGCCTTACCAAACCATCTCGGCCGAACACCTTGAAAAGCTTGGCCAGCAGATCTATCGAAAATTGGGACTGTATTTCGACGATAAGAAGAATTACTTCCTGAAAACCCGAGTAGCAAAGCGTATGGCTGCTCTGGGGATGGACGATCCTAATGACTACATTTTCATGGTGAGCTATGCCGATACCAATGGCCTGGAGATGCAAGAGTTAGCGAACCTCGTCACAACCAACGAAACTTACATGTTTCGGGAGTATGACCAGTTACAAGGCTTTGCCAATTATTGTCTTCCGGAAGTTCTGTCAGCCAAGCAGGACCGCGGAGAGAGGACACTGCGAATCTGGTGCGCCGGTTGTTCTTCAGGTGAAGAGGCATACACACTGGCGATGATCGTGCAGGAGGTCTTTCCTCAGTCACAGTCATGGGACTGCAAGATCGTGGCGACCGACATCGACGAAAACATGTTGAGGAAAGTGGAAGCAGCACGCTACGAGCAAAGATCGATCAACGACGTTCCGCAGGAGTACAAGGACAAGTACCTGATTGCGGAGGGTGAGGGGTACGCCGTCCGGCGGAGGACTGCCGCGATGGTCGAGTCCCGTCACCTTAACCTGAACGATCGGATGGCGTTGCGGGCCATGCGTGGTTTCGATTTCATCTTTTGCCGAAACGTCCTGATCTATTTTGACGATCTTTCGCGAAAGTCGGTTGTAGATCACTTCTACAACGCTCTCAATCCGGGAGGCTACATCTTTCTGGGTCACTCTGAATCGATTGGGCGTGTAACGACTGCGTTCAAGTTGAAAAGATTCGAAAACCATTTGGTTTATGTAAAGGAGTAATTCTGTGATTACAAAGAAAACAATTCTGATTGTGGATGACTCGGAATTTGTCAGGAGCTACCACTCCTACATATTGGAAGAAGCCGACTTTCAGGTAATTACGGCAGTGGATGGCAGCGACGGACTGGAGAAGCTATACACGAACTCCTGCGACCTGGTTCTCAGTGACATCAATATGAGCAATATGGATGGCTACGAGTTCATTCGGCGGATTCGTGCCGATAAGAAGTACAGTGCACTTCCCATCATCATTGTGTCCACGGAGAGCGAGGCCAAGGACAAGATGAAGGGATTTGAAGCAGGAGCGAATCTTTACATTGTTAAACCGAGCTCGCCCGAGATGATGGTTGAAAACATTCGCATGGTCTTAACTGCCAACTAAGGCGGAACGAATAGGAGGAGAGCAGTGCCATTTTCAATCGTTAACGAGCAAAGCAGAAACCTTTTGAATCTCGAAGGCTCAGTTACCGTCCAGCACGCTCATGACCTTGCCTCCAAGTTGAGCGAGATCATTGAAGGCGAAACACCCGTCTCGGTCAGCACGGCAGATTTGGAAGATATTGACACTTGTATCCTCCAGCTTCTGTATTCGCTTCGCAAGACGGTCACAGCACTCTCTTTCGATAACCCTTCAGAGTCCTTCATCGTCGCTGTAGATCGTTGCGGCCTGCGGCGCGAATTGCTCAGTGTCCGGGAGGGTGCGTGAAAAACATTATGACAGTAGACGATTCGCCCAGTCTCCGCCAGATGGTTTGCGTCGTATTGCGAGGCGCCGAATATCAGGTCATCGAAGCCGTGGATGGGGTAGATGCTCTGTCTAAACTCAACGGCCAGCAACTGCATCTTTTCCTGGTCGACGTGAATATGCCTAACATGGGCGGTCTGGAACTCACCCGCCAGCTTCGAGCAATGCCTCAATACAAATTCGTACCAATTGTCTTGTTGACCACGGAATCGAGTACAGAGAAGAAACTGGAAGGCAAGGCGGCAGGCGCGACGGCCTGGATCATTAAGCCTTTCGATCCGGATCAACTCTTGGCGGTAGTGAAGAAGGTAATGCGCTGATGCCGGGCGGGAAAGGGGGCAGATCATGGTGCCAATCGATGTGATGGAACAAATGCGCGCCGCATTCAGGGCCGAGGCTCAGGATTTGCTGATTGAGCTTGACTGCGCCCTACTAGTTTTAGAGGAAGAGCCCGGAAATTCGTCGCTGGTAAACCGGGTCTTCCGTGCTATTCATACGATTAAAGGTTCTGGGGCAACCGCAGGTAACACACACCTCGCCAGGTTCGCCCACAAGATGGAAGAGGCGTTTGACCTTGCGCGTGAAGGACGGCTGGCCGTTACTCCGGACTTGATCGATTGTGGACTCAAGGCATGCGATGTGATCCGCATGATTCTTGAAGGAAAGGCGGAGGGCGAAGCGGTCCCTGGGGAAGTGGAAGTAACCGACTCGTTCGCACGGCTGCTGCCGACGCCTGCGAATTCGCGGCCGGAGCAGAGCGAAGTATCAAAGCCTCAAATCGAGATTCGTTCCGCATTTGAGATCATCTTCAAGCCGAAGCGCGAGATGTTCTATTCTGGCGCCGACCCGGTTACACTACTCGACGATTTACGCGGGCTGGGACAGGCACATATCACGGCTCATACAGACCAGGTGCCTTTATTGCCTTCCTTGGAGGCTGAGCACTGCTATCTGTGGTGGGAGATTCTGCTCGTGACCGAACAGAATCAGGCGGCTATCAAGGACGTGTTCGTCTTTGTCGAGGATGAATGCGACGTGCGTATTCAACTACTCGAAGATCAAGTTGAGTCAGTGGCTCTGCTTGGTTCCATTCCGCCAGATATGCTCGAGCTGTTTGTGGTGGAGTGCGAAGAGAACTTAGACGGAATTGAGAAGGACGCACTCGCGCTCGAACAAGAGCCGGCGTCGAGGGAGACTCTCGACTCGCTGTTCCGTGGTGTCCACAGCGTAAAGGGCAATACAGGCCTTCTGCTCGATTACGTCAAAGACACAGCCCTCACAACCGCGCATCCCCTGTATACATTGCTCCGAGTTGCTCACTCGTTGGAGTCGATTCTCGACTCGTTCCGAGGGACAGCCCTCGGATCTGTCTCAGCAGAAGCGATCCACATCGCATTGGACACATGTGATGCCATCCGCACTCTTCTGAGAAGCCTTT
>Ga0302321_100001663_pt1 | contig 19085 bp, 16 predicted proteins | sample Fen_T0_1_FD_202505 | JGI IMG/M metagenome (GOLD analysis project Ga0302321, IMG submission 202505) | Peat permafrost microbial communities from Stordalen Mire near Abisko, Sweden - Fen_T0_1 | ecosystem: Environmental > Terrestrial > Soil > Wetlands > Permafrost | place: Sweden: Abisko...
TTGAACGGTCATGGCCGGCGCTTGCACGGCGGATTGCCCCGAGGGTTCGGCGAAGTCATTCGAGATGGTAAGGTTCATGGCCTGGAATTGGCGGGTGGAGACAATGACGGTCGAGCTGTCGCTGGTTCCGTGGGTCGTGCCCGACGGCGTGGAGCACGGATTGGTGTTGTCGGTGGTCACGGTGACGCCAGACCCGTTGTTGTACACGATGGTGACCTTGCTGGCGTCACTGTCGGCCCCGTACAGCGTGACGGGAATGGCCGTGACCCCTGATGCCGGCTTCACGCACACCAGCTCTCGGTAGGTTCCCGGCTTGACCAGGATGTACACGCGCGAGGTGCTGCCCGTGGCCAAGGCAGCGGTGATGGCGGCTTGCACGCTGGTGTGGGTGCCGCTGCCGTCGGCCGCAACCGTGTAGGTCGGGCTCGCCGGAGCGGTCAAGGGCGTTGCCGAGGGATCCCAGTCGTCACGCACCAAAGATCCAATGGTTCCCGCTTGTGCCAGGTAGTTCTTGATGGTGTAGCAAGCCGCCGCGGCATCGGTCAGTTGCGGTCGTGTGTCCGATCCCGTGTAGTCCGGCGTGCACGTGGCGGGAGGTTGCGTCGAGCCACCCGAGCCAGAGGCGCCGCCAGTGGCGCTGGGGCCGCCCGTACCGCCCGTCGTGCTGGCGCCTCCCGTGGCGGAGGCGTCGCCTGTGCTCGTGCCTCCACCGCTGCCCGAGCTGCCGCCGGTCTGGACGGCGCCACCCGTGGCCGAGCTGCCCCCTGAGCCGATCGCTCCACCGGGCTGCGCAGAGCCGCCGGTGGCCGTGGCGCCACCCGATGACGAATTGCCACCCGAACTTGTGGTTCCACCGGACTGCGCGGAGCCACCCGTGACCACCGTGCCGCCCGCTGCTGGTGCGCCACCCTTGCCCGTCGCTCCGCCCGACGGCGTCGCGCCACCCGTGCTGGTCACACCGCCCGAGGCAGTGTTTCCACCCGAGCTGGTCGCTCCGCCCGCTGATGAATCTCCGCCGTTGCCGGTAGCTCCGCCTGTCTGAGCCGCCCCGCCCGTGCCGATGGTGCCCCCCGTGCTGGTTACTCCGCCTGACGCCGAATTTCCACCCGAGCCACGGGGCGCGGGCGATGACGAGCTACAGGCGCCGAGCGCAGTTGCGAGGAGCAAGCAGGCGAGGGGCGATAGAGGGTGCGTCGATGCAGGAGACGAGGTTTGATGTCGCATGGTCATGCCTTTGAGTTTACGGTCAGCCTGCGCCTGGGCCCGTGTTGCAGTACTCGACGAGCCGGTTGGTGCTCGAATCGTAGGCGCGCCCCGAAGTCGCAGCTGCGGCCCAGGGATCGGCAAGTCGGATGTGCGCGCCCAGCACGGATTCGCGAATGACCGCCTGGCCATTGGGCGACGAGGACGCGTTCCAGTCGGCGGCGGTCGCGACGTTCTGATCCCAGGAGCGGCCAAGGTAGATCTTGTTGGTCAACGTGGCCGCGTCAGCCGTGAACTTGCATCGGTTGAAGAGGTACCCGTACTGGTTTGCGGCGGCGGTGCTGGGCGCGATCTGGCGGCCGGCGTTGGTGGGCTTGCGCAGCGACGTGTAGTGCATCTCGCTGTCTTCCAGAACCACGGTGGCGCGGCCGAAAATGTAGTCGGTGTCGCCTTCGACAAAGGAATTCTTCAGGTAGACGCGGGCGACTGTGCCCGTGCCCGTGGTCTCGAAGTAGATGGTATCTTGGTTGCCGATGAAGCGCACATTGTCGAAAACCAGCTTGTCTCCGGTGCTGTAGAAGGCGAGGGCCTGGCAATTGCTGCAGCCGCTAGCGCTTTCGTCGAGGTCGTTTGCAAAGGTCAGGTTCTTGGCTTGGAAGCCGGGATTGCTCACGGTGAAGGTGGCGCTCTGCGGGGTGCCACCAGCGGAGTCGTTCGAATCTCCGTAGGTGATGACCACCTTGCTGGCATCCGCATCGGCGCCGTAGAGGGTGATCGGTGTTGAACCGCTGATGTTGATCTTCTCCCGGTAGGTGCCCGCCTTGATCAGGATAGTCACACGGGACGAGCCCGTGGCCTTGGCCAGCGCCCCCTTCACGGTCGTGGAATCCCCACTGCCATCTGCCGCCACTGTGTAGGTCGGGGAGCTGGGTAGGGAAATGCCAGCGGTGGGACTCCAGTTGTCGTTGCCGGCAAGGTATTTCGCGGTGGTGTAGTTGGACGCCTCTGCGGTCGATAGCTGGGGGCGCGTCGCGGTGCTGGCGATGGAGCCGCAGGGCTGTGAGGTGGATCCGCCGGTCCCGGTCGTACCGCCGGTCGCGCTCGCGGCGTCGGTGGCACTGTTTCCACCCGTGGCGCTGGCGCCGCCGGTTGTGCCGCCGGTCGAGGGGACGCCCCCCGCGCCTGAGCGGCCGCCCGAAGCAACGCTGCCTCCGGTCAGTGTCCCACCGGTGGCGGGCGAACCGCCGGTAGTGTTGGTGCCGCCGCTGGAGGTCGATCCGCCCAGTTGAGCCGACCCGCCCGTGATGAAGGTTCCTCCCGCAGCCGTCTGACCGCCGGTCGCGGGTTGCCCGCCGGTGGCCGTGCTGCCCCCACTCCCTGCGACTCCACCGGGACCGCTGCCGCCACTGCTGGGCATGCCACCGCTGCTGGGGGCTCCTCCGCTGCCGGTCGTGCTGGCGCTCGTTGACTGTCCGCCGCTGCCCATCCTACCGCCGGCCGCGTTCCCCTGCCCGCCGGTAGCCGTAATGCCACCGCTTTGAAGCGCGCCTCCCTGTCCCAAGGCGGCCAGGTGTCCCGCATCCGAGCAGGACACGAACACAACCGTCCCGGCAAGCACGGCAATTCCAAGCCAGCAAGCGCGATTGGCCATTACCCCAGGAAGTGGCGCTTGGTGCGAAAAAAGGCTCAATCCTCGGCCAGAATTGCTTGTCCGTTACAAGGGCGATTTCGGCGGGCGAGCGAATGCGCGCCCGCCGCTCGGCGGGCTGGCTACGTCAGGGAGGCAAAGTAGCTTCCGCTGAGATGGGCCCTGGTGGCGGTCTCGTTCGGGTTGATGCCCAGGCCCGGCCCTTCCAGCACTGCCGCGTATCCTTTTTGCACCAGCGGTTTGGGAATGCCGTCAACCAAAGAGTCGTACCACGACAAGTCCAGATAGTGGTGCTCCAGGACGAGGGAATCAGGGATGCCCGCTGCAACGTGCGCCAGACGCCTGAATCGGTTCCAGCAAGAAAGCTGTCGCTGCTTGCGGCCAATGACCAGACGCGGGCGCCAGTGGCCATCCTCGTGTTGAGCGACGTGCAGGTTGCGCCGCTATCAACCGAAAGGCAAACGCCACTGTTGTCGGTTCCGGCAAGGAGCAGATCGCTTGCGACAAGGAAGTCATTCACGCGCGTGAGGCCGGAGCTGTCTGCCGCCCAGCTCGTGCCATTGTTCTTGAAACGAAAACTCCGTTCAGGGTGACTGCCAATAGGTTGGTGCCAGCAGATTCAGTTGCTGGTCGCGTGTGGGTCATGGTCGCCAACGAGGGTTGGCGGATGACCCTTGCGCCAATGTGATTGCAGGCTAGTAGTTTTCGCCTAGGAGCTCGAAGTACGCCTGCGGATGCAAGCACGCGGGACAGGTCTTGGGGGCGTCTTCGCCCTCGTGCAGGTAGCCACAATTGCGGCAGCGCCACACGACCTTGCCGTTGCGCTTGAAGACATTGCCAGCCTGCAGGTTGTCCGCCAGGGTCCGGTAGCGCTTTCCGTGCTGCTTCTCCGCCACGCAGATAGCCTCGAAGGCGACGGCGACAGCGACGAATCCTTCCTCGCGGGCAATGCGGGCAAACTCGGGATACAGCGACTGCCACTCGTGCTCTTCGCCCGCCGCGGCGGCGGCCAGGTTTTCGAGCGAGGTGCCCACCTTGCCGGCCGGAAATGCGGCGGTGATTTCCAGATCGCCGCCTTCAAGGAAGGAGAAGAAGCGCTTGGCGTGCTCTTTCTCTTGCTCCGCCGTCTCGGCGAAAATCTCGGCAATCTGAACCAGTCCTTCTTTGCGCGCTTGCGAGGCGAAGAAGGTATAGCGATTGCGGGCCTGTGACTCGCCCGCGAAGGCCTTGAGCAGATTCTGTTCGGTTCGGGTACCCTTGAGACTCTTGGACATGGATTCTCCTTTTCTCTGGTTCAGCGAAATCCGTGAACTTTGATCCGGACTGGGAAAGTTGGCGCCGTCCAATCGGCGTTGTTCTTGCCAGCCAGCAGTTGTGCCAGGTGCTTGGCTTGCGACACAATCGGGACCACAAAGGGATACAGGACGCCGTCTACCTCGGCGGCATCGCCCACGGTCCGGATCGCCGGATCTTCCGTGGCGAACCGGCGATCACATACGATTCCCCGTCGCACGGCCAACCCGGCTGCCGCCGCAAGCTCGGTGCGTGGCCGAAATCCAATGGCCACGACCGCGGCGCCGAAGGTGCGCGCACCGCCCGCCGCGCTTACCGTCACGGCACCTTCCGTGGCCGAGGCAAAACCTTCGACCCTCTGCTCCAGCATGACTTCGATGCCCTGGCCGCGCAGGTGTGCAAGCAGACGCTCCGAGGTCTCGGCATCGAGGGTGCGCTCCATCAGCCGGTCGCCCGCGTGATAGACGGAGACGGCATCGCCTGCCTTGCGCAAGTCGGACGCCAGCTCAAGCCCGATGAGACCGCCGCCCACAATGGCCCAGTGAAGGGCGGGCAGGCCGGCTGTCGCGACACGCTCGCGAAGCGCGCGCATGGCCTGCATGTCCTCCAACCGGTTGAGGACGAAGAAGTGCTCACGTCCTGTCGACCAAGCGGGCGGCACCAACGCTTCGGAGCCGGTGGCGAGCACCAAGTGGTCATAGGCAAGTTGCTCGAGCTGGCCGTCCGCGTTCTTGACCTCCAGCTGCTGCGCCGGACGCGCGATGGCCAGCGCCTCCGCCCCTGCGTGCATCTCGATGCCCGCGCCCGCCAGCGCCGCGAACGTCTTGATCACGATGCGCCGGACGCTGTCGTCCTGGCTGAAGGAATGCGAGAGCGACGGGCGCGAGTAGAACCCGAGCGTGTCCCGCGTCACCAACGCAACCGTGGTGTCGGGAGCCTGGCGCTTGAGCTCCTCGGCGAACCCGACACCTGCTGCACCCGATCCGACGATGACGACCTTCATGCGTCCATCTCTTCAAAGGCCGACTTGTCCATGCCGCAGTCTGGACAGCGCCAGCTATCGGGAATGGCCTCGAAAGGCGTGCCAGGAGCGATGCCGCTTTCCGGCTCGCCCACGGCGGGATCGTAGATGTGTCCGCAGACGCTGCACACATACTTTTTCATGACGGCAAAGACTGCCCGAGTTCCGCGCGAGCAGCAAGCATGTCGATGACCAACCCGCCGCTGGCGCCCTTTTTTACCCGAGCCGATCGCGCGGGCCGCCGGTCGTGCTACTTGCGCTCGTAGAAGGTGATGCTCACGCCGCCGGACCCGCTGCCCGGGGCCGAGCTGAGGAACTTGCCGGTGGTGAGGAACGCGTAGGGACCATCGGAGGCCGTCTCGAAGACTGGTGTCAGCCCGTTCATCGGGCCGCAATTGCGCACGATGATGAAGTAGCCGTCGCTCGACTCCAGCGTGTAGCGGGCGTCCAGCGTGGTGCTTCCCCCGGTGGCCGCAAGCTGGTAGTCCGCGCCGCCGTTGAGAATCTTGCCTGACTCCTTGCTGCCGGTCGTGGTGCCGCCGGTGATGGGGATGATGTTGCGACTGCCGCGCTTGGCATTGCTGACCGAGATGGTCGATCCGAGCGTCACGTTCTCGGTGAACACGCTCGCGCCATTGGTTCCGGTCGCGGTCACGCAGTCCCACGAAACATTGGGGACGCCCGCCGGATCCTTGAGTTGGACCTTGGGATCTCCCGCGGTCACCTTGGAGACGTCGTAGACGTCGAGCGTGATCTTGCTGCCGGCGCTGTCTACGGTGCGCGTGCCCACGAGCTTGGAGGTGTTCAGCCAGGCGTAGGAGCCCGAGGTCGGGGCCTCGATGTCGGGGACGATGCGGATGAGCGAATCGCCCGCGGCTGCAACGCCGCACACGCGCGCGAAGATGGTGACGTTATCGCTCGTCTTCAAGATGAGGACTTCTTCCAGCTCCATGGCCCCTGTCGACAACGTCAGCTCGTAGTCAAGGCCGCCGGTGAGCACCGTGCCCTTGAGCTTGTCGCCCGTGATGGTGCCGCCAGAGACATCAAGCTGGCGGCGTTTGCCGAACTGGGTGTTGCCAACGTTGTGGACTGCGCTGACCGTGAGTGACACGCTGAAGGCGAGCGTGCCGAGCCCGGGAGACGGAATGCCGTCGGGCATGCCGCACGTCCAGGAAGGATCGGGGACGATGGTCGCTGCGCTGGCCCCCGTGCCGCTGTCGCTGCCAGTGGTCGTGGTTCCACCCGTTCCATTGGCGCCTCCGGCCGAAGCGTCTCCGCTGTTGCCGCCGGTCTTCGTCGTCCCACCCGCACCGCCGATGGCAAGCCCACCGCTCCCCGCGCCGCCCGTGCCGGCGCCACTGGTCCCGCCTGTCCGGCCGGTGGTGCTTCCGCCGGTGGCGAAGGCTCCACCAGAACCAGTCGAGCCGCCTGCAAGCGATATCCCGCCAGAACCGACAGCACCGCTGCCGCCCGTGCCCACGGTCGCACCGCCGGTTCCTCGGATGCCTCCGTTGCCAAGGCCGCCGCCAGACGCGGTCATCCCTCCGCTTTCAGCTGCGCCGCCCGAGGCGATTGCACTTGAACCGCCGTGGCCGCTGGTGCCGCCTGCCGAGGTCGTGCCACCCGAGCCCGCCACGGGGGTGCCACCGGTGCTGGGACCACCGCTGTTGGACTGGCTACAGCCCACTGCAGCTAGACCGAAAATGCTTACGAGCAAGAGTTGCTTGGGCAGACCTGTCATTGTCATGGATGGACTCCTTCGAACACGTCTAGCTAGAACGACTTGAAGAACGCAGTGATGGCGCTGGTGCCGAAGCTGGGGACGTTGTGGGTACCGTCCCACTCACACCATGTCACGGGATAGCCGGGGTCGCAGCCCTGGTAGGACACGCAGGGGCTTGGATCGATCGGCGTGGTGGTGGTCCCGCAGTGGTTTTGTTGCAGGATCTTGGCCAGGGCCGAGCGGCCGTCCGCAATGGGGACGACGTTATCCGAGAGCCCATGCGATCCCCACATGGCAATGGCATGGCCCGTGCCTTTGCAGTTGAAATCGCTGTACAGCGCGCCCGACATGGGCGCAATCGCGCGGAACACGTCACCCATTTCGCAGCCGATGGCGAACGACATCATGCCACCGTAACTGAACCCCACCGAGAAGATGCGGGCGTTGTCTACGCAGTACTTGCCCTGGACGTCGGCAAGCATGGCCTTGGTGAAGGCGATGTCCTGGCCGCTGGTGTTGGGCCAGCCGGCCGTGCCAGCATCGGAGCCGGCGGACGTGGACACCAGCCCTTGCGGTGTCACGTAGATCGCATCGGGAAGGCCCTTGCTGATGCCATACTCGTTCAGGGCTTGCTCGGCCGAGCCACCCATGGGGTGAAACTGGAAGACCACGGGGTATTGCTTGGATGCGCTGTAGCTCGCCGGTAGTTGCACGTAGTAGGTCCGTGTTGAGCCGGCCACGTCCAAGCTGCACTTAGTCCCAGACTTGCTGCAAGGGGAGGTGGTATTCGCCGACCCGCAACCCGCGGAAGCACCGCCCCCACCACCGGCCGAGGTGGCGCCGCCGTCGACGGCTGCGCCGCCCGTACCTTGACGTCCACCCGTGCCTGCGCCGCCTGTGCCCGCGGGCGCGTCTCGCCCGGCATCCCGGCCCGCCGTGCCTCCTGTCCCGCTGCTGCCACCCGATCCCGGCTGGCCGCCTGCCCCCGTCGCTCCACCTGCGGCACTCGTGCCGCCCGAGCCGATGCGCCCCCCCGTACCGCTCGCGCCGCCCGAGCTCGGCTTACCGCCCGAGCCTGTCGTGCCACCCGAGCCGACCACGCCCCCACTCGTAGTTGCGCCTCCGCCGGCAGGCTGGCCGCCCGAACCAGAGGCTCCACCCGAGCCGTTGGAAATGCCCAAGCTATTGGACGAACAGGCGCCGCTGAAGAGCACCAATGCCGTGATCGCTGTGTTTAAACGATGGCTCGACCTCATGGGCGCCTCCTTCTCTCAATCCTCATGTCTGGGCGTGACGTATTTCTTGAGCACGGGCCAACCCACGTTGGCTTGCCCTTTCTCTCTGAACGTAGAAATCCATCACCCCGCAGTCGCAGCGCGCACGCAGAATGGGCCATGAGATTTTCTTGAACCGATTTTTTCCGTCCGCTGCGACTGCGAGCCAAAGCACTTCAATCTGCCGAAGGAGATCGTTGATGAAACTCGCAATTCGAAATCTGCTCAAGAGCGGTTTGTTGCTCGGTTTGTTAAGCGTTGGCGTCTACGGTTGTAGCCAATCGAACGGCGGTGGCAACGGCACCGGCGGGAGCACGACAGGGGGCGCTGGAGGCACAGGCGCCGGTGGACATACTGCCTCGGGTGGCGCAACCAGCGCGGGTGGAAGCACGACTTCCGGCGGGACCATGGGCTCGGGTGGCGCGCAGGAGACGGGGGGCACGGTTGCGAGTGGCGGAAGCAAGGCGACCGGTGGTAACGCGTCGGGTGGCGTGGCGACAGGAGGCTCGTCCTCGGGTGGTGCAGGCGCTGGTGGATCGGGGAGCGGCGGTTCGTCCGTCAACCCGGCCACGGGCGGCACTGGGGGGATGCTCCCGGGAGGCACCGGCGGCAAGGTCACGGGCTCGGGCGGCATGGCCCCGGGCACGGGCGGCATGGCCAAGGGAGACGCGGGCGTCGGAGGTAAAGTCGGTACCGGCGGCGCATCGGGCGGCGGTACCGGCGGCACCACATCCTCTGGTACGTGCCAGAAGGGCCTAATCAAGCCTAGCGAGGTCGTCTTCATGGGCGAATCCTTCTATGCCATTGACCCCCAATACAATGAGAAGCGAGTAGAGTCGGACGCCCAAGCTGCGGGCTCGCTTGCTGCGGGCGCCAAGTACCGCAACGTGGCCGTCAGCGGGCAAACGATGAATTACGTTGCGACGACGGAATGGCCCGCGGCCACCCAGGGAGGCTTGGTCAAGGTCGTCATCATGGATGGCGGTGGTATCGATGCCATGTCGTCATCGTGCTCGTCGTGTACGGGCGATTTCACGACCCTGCTCGGCAAGATGGCTACTGAAGGAGTGCAGGATGTTATCTACACGCGTTATCCGGAACCGGGAAACCCGCCCGGTTCAAACGCCACCTTGAAGGGGAACCTCGACATCTTGATGCCGAAAATGCAAACGGTGTGCGAAGGCACCACCTCACCCAAATGCCATTGGTTGGACTTGCGACCCGTTTGGGTGAATGGCGACACTACGGACGGCCTCCATCCGACTCAGTCGGGAGGAAACCACGTCGGAGACGCGATTTGGGGGGAGATGGTCAAGGATTGCATTGCCCAGTGACCTAGTTCAGACCGTCAAAATCTCCGACACGATCTGTCCTGCGATCACACTGGGAACCCTGGAAGGGTTCCCAGTCCCTCCCACGATGGTTTTCGGCTGGCAAAGCTAGACTGCGCCCAAGGCGCGCCATCCCGGCCGCCTGGAGCCGGCCCCCGCCAGTCGCTCCAGCTCAAGAGACGGGCGCGCCGGGGTGGCCCTTCCTCATCATTACCGCCACCCTGGCTCTCAGCTCGGGTGACGGTTGATCGCGCTGGGGGGGCGCCGCCGGGAGTACCAGGAACCTTGGGGCGATACCAAGCGTGCTTCGAGGACTTTGCGAAATACTCTAACTGGAAATCGAGATATTCTGGCCCGCAGCGAGGATCACCTTGATGAGAATGGCGAATTTGACAAGAACGTTCGTGCTGGTGGGAAGCCTGAGTGTCGGCGTTTGGAGCTGCAACAAGTCAGGCGAAAGCAACGCCGGAACCGGGGGAACAGCGGGCCACGGGGAAACGGGAGGAGCTGGGACGGGCAGCGGAGGAAATGGCACCGGAACGGGCGGTTCCAGCACCGGAACGGGCGGTTCTAGCACCGGAACGGGCGGTTCCAGCACCGGAACCGGAGGCACTACGACGGTGCAGCCCGACGCTTTCGAGGTTGACGGAACATGGGTGTATTTAGGCCCCTCGGACATGCCACATACGCTCAAGATCAGCAATGGAGCGATGGCGTATGCTGACATTGATGGGCAGTGGTCATCAAGCTGGACCATCAAGGACTACGACAACGGCCTTCACCATTTTCAAGTTGTCTTCGAGTCTGGAACCGGGACGTATCTTCCGGTCGGCCAGAAGATGAGCGGAACCTACGACTTGAATGGTCCGATCCTGACGGTGCAGTTGGCGAACGGTCTAGGATCGTATGCGCCGTTGCTGAGCCCCGGCAGCTGCACCGAGGGGAGTGCGTTCATCCCTGACTGCAGGGTCTACGTGAAGCAGTGAAAGAAGCCTGAAGGCGCAGCCCAACCGGGCGGACCGGGCAACCGGGCGGACCCAGTTTGCGGTCACGCCCGGTCATCTACGCAGGCTCGCGCTGTTTCTCAGAACTGTGAGAAGAACTTCCAGATCGCCGCCGGTTCCTGCGACCATTGCTCGTGTTGGCCGGGGAATTCGCACCAGATGCTGGTCACGACGCAGTCCTGGTATTGCACGCAAGGACTGGGATCCACCGCTTTGGTCTGAGTCCCGCACTTGTTCCTCTTGGCGTACTTGTCGAAGAAGGCCTTTCCCAGAGCCGTGGTCACGAAGGTGTCTTTGTCGCCATGGAAAGCCATGATGGGAAGAGGGTCTTCGTTGTTATCGTCATAGGTGATGACGCCCCCCTTGCCGGAGCAAGGGGCAATGGCTCGGAATACGTCCTTGAATTGGAAGCCGACCGAGTAGGTCATCATGCCGCCAAAGCTGAATCCGGTGGAGAAGATCCTCTGCTGGTCGATGCACAGGCCGGCGTTGATCTTGTCGAGCATGACCTGCAAGAGCTTCATGTCCCCGCCATTGACGTTCCAGTAGCCTGTCCCGCTGGCTTCCGAGTTGCTGCCGTTCAGCCCGTCGGCGGTGGCGAAGACGGCGGTGCTGTTCGACAGGGTCTTGAGCCCATTGAATCCCCCGCTGACTATCTGGCTCCCAGAGCCTCCCAACGGATGCCATACGAAGATCAAGCGATACGGCTTGCTGCTGTCGTAGCCGGTTGGAACGTCCAACATCCACTTGCGAGAGGTACCACCGATGCTCTCCGTGAAGGTCCCAGACTTCAGTGAAGTGGCAATGCCGCAGCCCGGGCTGCCCGCGCCTGACGAGTCCGCCGAGCCATCTTTTGCTGAGCCGTCGGTTACTGAGCCGTCGGATGCCGAGCCGCCAGCGGCCGAGCCGCCGGATGCCGAGCCGCCGGATGCCGAGCCGCCAGTGGCCGAGCCGCCAGTGGCCGAGCCGCCGGATGCCGAGCCGCCGGATGCCGAGCCGCCGGATGCCGAGCCGCCAGTGGCCGAGCCGCCAGTGGCCGACCCTCCCGTCGCTCCGCCGCTTGACGAGGTTCCTCCGGTCGCCTTGCTTCCGCCGGAGTTGCTGCCACCACTGCCAACCGTGCCACCCGTCGCCTGCACGCCGCCCGATCCCTTCGTCCCACCCGATGCCACGCTGCCACCGTTGGCCGAGATCCCCCCTGTACCACTGCTTCCGCCTGCGCTCGTCGCACCGCCCGAGCCACCACCGCTGCCGCTGCCGCCGCTCGCCATCGCCCCGCCCGAGCTCGTCGTCCCGCCCGTATGAGAGCCACCGCCGGACGATGACGAGCATCCCCAAACGCTACAGCTTAGGAGCCCAAGCACAAACAATCTGAGAGGCAGACGACCTAACTTGGATACCATGTTCCCTCCAGGTAGACAGACATCATACAAAAAGCAGTTTCCTCGCCACCCAGAAATGGGCCATGAAAAATCCGTCAAGCGATAAGAGCGCAAAAGGCGAGTCTGTCAGAGCGTGTGCCGCTTGAGCACCGGCCAGGCCACGCCGGCATTGCCGGCCTCCTGCCCGCCGCCCTGTTTCGTGCACAGGATCACTTCAACGCCGCTCTGGCAGGCCGAGTAGGACGAGCATCCGTTGCTGTCTTCCGCCGACGGTGAGTCCGTGCACTGGTCGATGGTCGCCCATTCCTTGAAGGTCCCCTGGGCGCCCAGGAAGGTGACCGGCATGCCTGGCACCGTGGAAGAAGGCCCACCGGCGTAGGGCACGACCTTGTCCACGGCGCCACGAAACGAGATGACGGTGATGGCACGCGGTGGATTACAGTCGGCCAGCTCTTCTTGCAGGAGATCGAAGGCGGCGGGCGCGACCGCGGCAAATACATCGGCGGCGCGGCAGGCGAGGTAGTAGGCCATCCCGCCGCCCATCGAGACACCCACGGCGTAAACGCGGTTGGCATCGATACAAGCGGTTGTCTGGACTTGGGCAACCAGGGCCTTGGCGAAGGCTAGGTCGTCGACATCATTGGCAACGCAGCACGGCCCCACGTTCCAGGCGGTACCCAGCGGGCCCGACAGCCCAGTTGGAAAGGCCATGACGACCCCTTCTGCGTCGGTCTGTGCCGGATACGGGGAACTGGCTCGCTCGTTCGCGCCCGAGCCCGTGAGCGCGTGGAAATCCACGACCAGAGGGACGCGCCTGACACCAGAGTAAGTCGAAGGGACGTGCAAGACATAGCTGCGGCTGGTGGAGCCAATCTGAATGGTCGTGGTCGTGTCGCCCGCCTTCAGGACGGGCGATGGACACGCCATGGCGGTGCTGAGATCGCTGGTGCTGACATCGCTGGTGCCGCTATCGCTGGTGCTGCCGTCGCCGGAAGGACTGATGTCTCTGCTGCCATCGCTGGCCGGCAGGAGCGCGATGGCGTCGAGATTGGCGCGCGAGCAGCCGGCCCCGACACAGACGAGGCCGCCCAAGAGCACGAGCCCACGATATCGCCTCATAGCCAAGCTCCTACGGTTAGGGTCAATAGCAAGTTGGGACGAGCAGACGTGGCGACGACCGAATCCGCAAAGCGAATGGCCAAATAGGGGTCGGCCATCTGTGCGTGCGCCGCAAGCGAAACATAGAAGCGGTCGCGCAGTTGCAGCCATGCTCCGAAGGATCCGTCGAGCAGGAACGACCACTGGTCCACGGAACGTCCCTGTCCCCGGTCGGGCGAGCTGGCCTGGCCTTCGACGGAGGTGTGCAAGACCCCGGCCGAGAGCCCCAGAAATGGACGCAGTCTCTCGCCAGCGCGGAAACGGTAGCAGCCGCCCACCAGACCGTAGGCCTGGGCCACCTGCGCGCTACCCGTCGAGGTCGCGACCGTCGGGCGCGTGCCGAGCCCTGCCAGGGATACTTGCACGAGCAACCAAGAGCGCAGCGCCCAGTCAAGGCGCATCGTGGGCAGCAATGCGGCTCCGACTCCGTCCAGGCTCATGATGGTGGCCGCGCCCACGCCCACGCCGAAAAGCTCGTGGTGCTGCTCGAGCTGTTCCATTTCCACGAAACGGACAACAGCAGAAGGCGGCGCAGCGTGCTGGCCTCGCTGCGCGCTACCCGCCAAATCGATCTCGAGGAAGCTCGAACGCAACAGCTCGATGGCTCGAATGGCCAGCGTCTCGGAGGCGCGCGTGGCTTTCGGCTCGAAGGGCACGGTCCGAACCACCGACTTTCCGGTGACTTTGTCGATGACCCAGACCTCGACCGAATCGGGCGAGACGTCGCCCACGATGGCGACCACGGCGTCGACGCCCCGGTGGGCCGCCAACTGTTCGAGCCAAGCACGCGATGCTTGGCCATGCTTACCATCCCCGCCCGGACCGTCGATGAATTCAGTGGCGAACCCTACCGACGTGAGCTCCCCGTGGAGTCGGACCAGCGTTTCCGTCATGGCGGGCGGGGGATTGGCCGGACGCACGATAGCCACGGTGGCCGCGTGCGATGGCGCCATCAAGAGCAGCAGGAGCGAGGCCAAAGTCACGGTAGCGATGGTAAACCGGAAACGATGCACGCGCGCAGCCTTTAAGGGGCGCGGCGCAGGGCCCGAGCCGATCCGGCATAGCTGCCGCTCGGAAAGCGCCGCAAGTAGTCCTCGGCAAGGGCCCGTGCCTGGGCGTTGCCTTCGAGCTTGCTGGTCAGGGTCATCTTGCGCCCGAGAGCTTCGGCGGCATAGGTGCCGGTCGGCGCGGCGGCCAGGTATTCGTCGTACCAACGGATGGCGTGGGCCAGCCTGCGCTCGCTCGATTCCTCTACCCGGCCCAGCAGGAAGGCGGCGTCGAGGGTGCGCGCCGAACCGGGAAAGCGTCGCCGTTCTGCCAGCAAGGCACCGCGCGCCAGATCCACGCGGCGGCGATAGCGGGCCGCATCGGCGAGCGCGAAGAGGTCTTCGCTCGAGGCCTTTTCCAGGGTCGCCCGAACGCCCGCGCGATCCACGTCGGCGAGAATGCGGTCGAGCTTGCCAGCGGCCAGCGCCTCGGACCAGCCGTGCTCGCCCTCGACCTTTGCGGTGACTGCGAGGGAAGCTCCCGGCGTGGCCTTTATCGTTTTTCTCTCGGCTGGTTTTTCGGCCGCGGGTCGCTCTTGCGGCAAGTCCGCTGCGCGCGGCGCTGGGCCGACGGTGGCGTCGCCCCACGCCTCCTCGGGCTTCTGCTCGGTGATCAGGGTTTCGTTGGTGGGCAGATTGACCACCAGCCGCTGTCCCGTTCGCAGCGCGATGTCGCCGCCGGAAACCGGCCCGCTGACCACGACTTGACCATGGCGGAGTCTGAGCTCGAATCTCTCTTTCGAGGTGTCCCAAGAGACGGTGAACACGGTTCCCTTAACCGTGACCAGGAACGGGCCGACCTCAACCAACCACCGTCGCTCGGCGCTTGGGGTAACCTGGAACGAAGCCGTGCCGTTCTCGATGGCGATGCGTGCCCCCAAGTTATCGACGGTGCGCAAGCGGCCGCGCGTGCCGGGCATGAGCACGAACTCGGTACCCTCGGTGAAGAACAGCTTGACGCCGCCGTTGCCTGCTTCGCGCAGATAGCCTCCGTCCACCACGCTGCCACCCTCTACTCGGTAGGCCAAGGTCGGCGGCAGGGGCGCGTGCTGACGTGCGCGAGAAAACCACAGGATGCCGAGCACGGAAGCCGTCGCCATGGTCCCGACCATCGACCAACGCAGCAGCGCAGTTCGTCGCGCCTTCCCGGCCGCGAGGCGCACGGAAAGCGCCTGCAATCCCTTGTCGAGTCGGACTGGATCGGGCGGCGCCACGCTGCCACATGCCAGATCGGTCAGAGCGGCCAGCGCTCGCGTTCCCTTCGATTCACCCGCAGAAGGTGTCGTCATCGCCACCCCCTCCCTTCGAGAAAGTCGACCCATCCGAGATCGGACTCGAGCCAACGCGACAGCTTGTTCGTCGCATGGGCAAGCGACCGCTTCACCGTGGACACCGATAGCTCCATGCTGCTTGCGATCTCCTCCACCGTCATCCGCTCCATGTTCCGCAGGGCGAATACCAGACGGTCCCGCGCTGCCAGGCGATCGAGAAGGGCATAGAATTTGCGCAACAGATCGCGCGATTCGATGTCCAGTGTTCCGCTAGCCAGGTCGACAAAAGTTTCCGGCTGCTGAAAGGAAAGCCAGCTGCGCGCCCGCTTGCGCCGCAGCTCGGACTTGAGTACGCGGACGGCAAAGGAAAAGACGAAGCTGCGCAGACTGTCGGGTTCGCGAAGGGTTTTGGCCCTGCGGAAAAGACGATGAAACACCTCCTGGGCGAGGTCATCGGCCTCGGATTCCGAGCCCAGAGCGCGGGCGGCCATGGTGAGCACCATGGGTGCGAAGCGACGCCAAGTCTCCGCCGTGGCCCAGGTGCCGCCGGCCATGAGTCCGCGCGCCAACTCGCCATCGCTGACACGTGCACGGTCGATGCCGGGCACCAGGGAGAGCGTTATGTGCGAAGGGTGGGTTGTCATGGCCAGAATCAGCTAGATCGTATTCTGAAAAGCAGTTGCTCTACGAACCCTAGAATAGTTCATTTTCTTTCGGCATGAGCCGAAGAGATGGCGGCCACCGACCTGCTTGTCGGTCCGTCGCCCACACCGTTGACCCAGGGGTGAGAGTCAGCGGATGGCTTGCCGGTAGGCCGCCGGGCTTAGGTGCTGGAAGCGCCGAAACACCTTGCAGAAGTGATTGGCGTTGGCGAACCCGCAGGCGTCGGCGATGTGCTTCACCGGCGCATGCGTGTCGAGCAGCAGCCGGGTTGCTTCGTGAATCCGCACCTCGGTGGCGAAGCGCGCGGGTGTCAATCCGGTGCGCGAGCGAAAGAAATGGCTGAAGTGGCTGCGACTCATGCCGTACTCGGCTGCCAGCGCATCGACCGCGCTCGCCGAGGGTAGACTTGCGACGATGCGCGAGCGAACCGCCTCCAAGAGTCGCTGGCCTTCGCCCGAGCTATCGCCTGCCTGGTGCGCCCAGCGTTCGTAGGCGAGCGCGAACTCGAACAGCGCCAGCTCTACTTCGAAGCGATCGCGGAAGTCCTTTTTGATCGCGCCGCGCACGAGGCGCAAGGCACTTGCGGTCAAGGCACCCTCCGGGGGCGTTTCCACCAGCGGGCCTCGCGCTGCGACCTGCTTGGAAATTCGCGCCAGCAGGTAGGGGTGGTAAATGCCAACCCAGCCGAACGTCCATCCCGGTGATTCGTCAGGCAGGTAGTAGCGATGGCGCGAGGGAATGATGGCGAAGAATCCCTTGCCGGGCGGAACCCGACGCGGTGGCTGCCCGCAATTCTGAAAATGTCCCCAGCCCGCCAGGGTGAATTGAAAGATCGCCAGCGGCGCGTCCCGGCGGCCCAGCCGCTTCATGCCGTCCCAGTGGTAGCTACTCGGGTCGGTGCGGGTTTCAATGCTGCCAAAGAACGCCGTCGCGGGCGTCCACCAACCCGGCGCAGGCAAGGGCGCGCGCGACAGCTCGGTGAGCTGGGCCAAGGCTGGCGCCCAGGGCGCTGGCGCGATGGGGCCGGGATGCTTGCTCGCCACCACGTCCGACTTGAGCACCTCGTCCGACCGCTTTCGCCAAAGCGCCACCTTCGACAGGGCGGATCTGGGTGTCTTCACAAATAGACCCTACTTCGAACATCGCAACCATCGCAATGCGAATTCTTCGAGCATAGCCTTGGATGCAAGTTTGCATCGATTGACACAAATGGACGCCTGGCGCCCCGAGGCCAAGCCCCACTTCCCGAGGAGCACCGTCATGCGCAAGTTTTCAGCCCTGGCTACCGGTGATTCGACGACCGTTCGGATCGGCGGCGTTGTCGCGCTCTTGCTCGCGAGTGGGCTTGGCTGTTCGTCAGGCGGGTCATCGGGATCTGGATCGGGCGGCAAGGGCGGCGAGGGCGGAACGTCGACAAGTGGCAGCGGCGGATCCACCGGCGCAGGTGGCATCACCGGCAGCGGCGGCAAGACTGGCTCCGGTGGATCGGGTGGTACCAGTGTCAGCGGCGGGTCCACCGGCTCGGGTGGCTCGACAGGCAGCGGCGGCAAAACGGGCTCAGGCGGCTCAGCCGGGGCCAGTGCCAGCGGCGGGTTCGCCGGCTCGGGAGGCATCACTGGCAGCGGCGGCAAGTCGGGGTCAGGCGGTTCGGCCGGGGCCAACGTCAGCGACGGATCCATCGGCGCGGGCGGGACCACGGGCAGCGGCGGCAACACGGGCTCGGGTGGCTCCGGCTCCGGTGGCACGAGCGGGGGCGGCTCCACCGGCAGTGGTGGAAACGCCGGGGGTAAGGACGGCGGCCCAACCGGCGGGAGTGGTGGTGGAATCGTGAGCCAGGACGGCAGCGCGGGTGGCACTGGTGGCACTTCCTCAGGGCCGCCCATGGGCTGGGCTTCGTGGAACAGCTTTGCCGCCAACATCAACTACAACGTCATCAAGGGGCAAGCGGACGCCATGGTCTCGAGCGGCCTCAAGGCGGCGGGGTATCAATACGTCAACATCGACGAGGGCTGGTGGCAGGGAACGCGCGACGCTTCCGGCAACATCACCGTCATCGCCTCGGATTGGCCGGGCGGCATGCAGGCCATCGCCGACTACATCCACAGCGTGGGGCTCAAGGCGGGTATCTACACCGATGCCGGCAAGCAGGGCTGCGGCTACTACTACCCGACCGGCCGCCCGGCCGCCCCGAACTCGGGCGCCGAGGGTCACTACGATCAGGACTTTCTCCAATTCTCGAAATGGGGCTTCGATTACGTGAAGGTCGACTGGTGTGGCGGCTCGGCAGAGGGAATCAGCGCGAAGACCGCGTACACGAGCATCAGCGACTCCATCAAGAAGGCCACGGCACAGACGGGGCGCCCGATGGTCTTCTCAGTCTGCGAGTGGGGCAGCAACAGTCCCTGGGATTGGGCTCCCGCCGTGGCGACGCTGTGGCGAACCAGCCAGGACATCATCTATTACGGAAATGCGCCTGATATCAAGAAGGTGCTCACCAACTACGATGCGGCCCAACACCCGACCGCGCAGAGCCCGGGACATTACAACGATCCCGACATGCTCATTGTCGGCATGTCGGGGTTCACGGTGGCGCAAAATCGAACGCACATGGCCCTGTGGGCGATCTCGAGCGCGCCGCTTCTGGCCGGCAACCAGCTCGACACCATGAGTGCCGACACAAAGGGCGTGTTGACCAACAGCGAGGTGATCGCGATCGACCAGGATCCTCTCGCCAAACAGGGGACCAAGGTTAGTGACAGTGGGGGACTACAGGTCTACAGCAAGGTGCTGTCGGGCACAGGACGACGGGCCGTGCTTCTGCTCAACCGGAGCACAGCGACCGCGACCATCACCGTCCGTTTTGCCGACCTTGGTCTGAGCGCAACCGCGACGGTGCGGGACGTCTGGGCAGCGACCGATCTGGGAAACAAGACCACCAGCTACGCCACCAGCGTTGCTTCGATGGACTCTGTCCTGTTGATCGTCACGGACGGCACAGGTCCCTGATTCTAGCCTCTCCCCTTCGGGGAGAAGCCGCCGCCACTTCCAGCCTCTCCCCCTTGGGGAGA
>Ga0302321_100001664_pt1 | contig 19085 bp, 16 predicted proteins | sample Fen_T0_1_FD_202505 | JGI IMG/M metagenome (GOLD analysis project Ga0302321, IMG submission 202505) | Peat permafrost microbial communities from Stordalen Mire near Abisko, Sweden - Fen_T0_1 | ecosystem: Environmental > Terrestrial > Soil > Wetlands > Permafrost | place: Sweden: Abisko...
GACCGTCTATCAGCTCGCCCTGATTCCATTCATGGCCTACGTCCAGATCGCGGGAATGAATCCCTTTGAAGAGAGCGATCCGACGGATAAACAAAGCTACGGCAATGCCTCACTTATCGGACGCATAACGACCATCTTCGCCGGTCCACTCGCCAACTACCTCTTCGCGTCGGTGCTCTATTTCGCTGGTTTTGTCATCGACGGGCAGCCCGTGCAAACCCTTGAAGTCGAGGTTACAAAGGGTAGTCCCGCGGAGCGTGCAATGATGCAAACCGGCGACAAAGTCCTTCGAGTAGGCGTTCACCAGGTGAAAACCTGGGCAGAACTGCCCGAACAGATCCGACCGCATCCCGGCGAGACCCTCGAGATTGAGATTGAGCGCAAAGGCACGCGTAAGATTCTGTCCGTCGTACCAGAACGTTCCCGCGAAGGTAATGGCCAAATCGGAATTGCCCAAACCCGCATGCCCATGCCAATTCTCACCGCAGCGAAGGGCTCGGTGATCTATCCCGCCCAAGTGGCAGCCTACACCATCCTTGATTTGAGCCACATTGCGACAGGCAAGAAGAAGCTATCGATGAAAGATCTTGCTGGTCCCGTTGCCATCGTGGGCGAAACGGGACGAGCGGCAAAACGCGGAGCCGGAAGCTTCTTCGTGCTTCTGGGAACATTGAGTACCTTCCTCGGTATTTTCAATTTGCTGCCCTTCCCCGCACTCGACGGCGGCAGACTCGTGTTTCTCGGCTATGAGGCCGTGGCCCGACGACGCCCCAATGCGAAAATCGAAGCGCAAATCCACGCGGTGGGACTTGCCATGTTGCTGTTGCTGATCGCGGTGGTGACGGTCTTCGATATCAAGGGGCACTAGTTTTTTGGTATTGTTGGACCACCGCATGGCAAACGTGATTTATCGAGTTTGGGGGCGAATGCTGGCCTCGAACCTGAGCGCCGTGATTTGCGGTTCGCTTGGCCTCGTGTTTGCAGCATGCACGCCGCCTCCCGTTAGTCTGTCGGAAGGGCCGCGCGAGTACGTTGCGCAAGACTACCTTCGCGTACTGCATAATTGGACGCGCTCGACCCAGTTGCTTTCCGTCGAACAGTTCGACAACGTGCTCACTGTCACCGGAACCTACGAGTCGTGGGATTTTCGCTGGGCCTACGCAATTCGCTACGCGGACGACTATCGCTTAACCGTTGATCAACGCCGAGCCTTACTTGAACGCTCACTAGCGGACTCTCGGCTCGAGCATCAATTCTACATTGCTCTCGCGGCGCAGAAGCACAAATGGGGAGCACTCGATACCGCCTCGCCCGCTTGGGTCATTCGCCTGATTGACGATACGGGCGGAGAAACGGTGCCGAAGGAAATCACCGAAATCAAGCGCCCAGGTCCAATCGAGCAAACCTATTTCCCTTACACAAATCCGTGGCGCAGAGCCTACCGAATCAGCTTTCCCTCAATTCGCGCTGACGGTACACCGTCGGTTTCACCGAAAGCAACGCGCATGGGGCTTCGTTTCGCGGGCGCACAAGGCAACGACGAATTGCTTTGGGAGATTGCCCGCGACGGAAGAGCCGCCGGCGGCAGCTAAACCGGGCACCCTAGCGCGGGTGCGCAGCGGCGGCCTGGCTCAATCACGCTCGAGTGTCTGTGCCGTTGGCTAATGCGGACTTCGCACCACGCCAATGGAACGATTCACTCTGGCAATCAGCGCACGGTCTGAGCGTGGGTGGCAAAATGGGGAACAAAAGGCTGATGCCGGTGAGTCTACCGATTTGATGTCACATTTTCGGCACTGAAACCCCACAGCCGTGACACGGACATCAACGCTTATTGTCTTAGGCGCGGGCGCGGCTCGCGCAATACTGAAGCGCTTATCCGGTCATGACGAAGCCCACCACAACGCCCAGAACCCCCGCAATTCTCGCTGCTCTAGGCCTTGCAATCGCTGCCTGCGGCCATCAAGCAACGACTTTTCCGAAGTCGACTAACGAAGGCTCAAGAGAGGCTGATGCGTCTGGAATCAAGCGTGTCGTACTCGTGTCGATGGACGGCCTGATGCCGAACAACTACCTAAGTCCCGACATTCACGGGCTCAAGATCCCTACTTTGCGCTGGATGGCTGCCCAAGGTGCGTTCAGCGACGGCGTGAAATCAGTCTACCCAACGGTAACCTACCCTTCGCATACCAGCATGGTTACTGGCGTCAATCCTGGCCGACATGGCATCGTCGGCAACCGCACCTTCGATCCACTCGATAACGACCTCGAGAGCTGGCACTGGTACGCTGAAGAGATCAAAACCCCGACGATTTGGCAGGTTGCTGAGGAGCAAGGCCTTAAAACCGGCATTGTTCATTGGCCCGTTACTTTGGGCGCAAAGGTCAGCTACCTTTTGCCGGAATTCTGGCGCGCGAAGAACGTGCAAGATCAGAAACTCATGCGCGTCGTTTCGACCCGCAATCTGTTGAACGATGTTGCGGCGTCACACGCAGATTTCTGGACGCGCTACGTCCCGCCGAACGTCAGTGATGATTCGCTAACGGATGTCGCCCTCCATATTTTGGCAACGGGCAAGCCGCACCTTTTGTTGCTGCACCTAGTGGAAGTCGATGGCGCACAGCATCGTCATGGCATCGATAGCGCTGAGGCGCGTAGCGCGATTGAAACCGACGATCGACAACTCGCGCGGATCTACAAAGAACTGAGTCGCAGTGGTCTTTACGCTGAGACCGCCGTGGTGGTGGTATCCGACCATGGGTTTCGCAAGACGACTAAGATGGTTCGACCGTGCACGCTCCTGCGTGAAGCTGGGCTCGTAACGGTGAACGACAAAGGGACCATTACGGGTTGGAAGGCATCCGTTCAGGCAAATTCCGGGCAAGCGTACGTGTATCTTCAAGATCCTGCCGATCACGTGACGCGTGAAATCGTACGCGCGCTATTTGCGGAGAAACGGCAAGATCCGGCGAACGGCATTGGTCGCGTCTATGAGGCCGACGAGATCCGCAAGCTTGGGGGCGATCCGTCAGCGCTTCTGGGTCTTGAAGCCGCGGTAGACGGTGATTTTCAGTTCGGACCAGGTTGCGTGGGAGACTACGTAGCGCCACCCGCCTATCACGCCACGCATGGCTACGATCCAGATAGACCAGAAATGCGTGCGTCGCTGCTTATCACTGGGCCAGGCATTCCTCGCGGACACATCGTCAATGCGCGTCTCATTGACATCGCACCCACCATCGCAGGTTGGCTCAAGCTGCCAATGTCAGGGTTCGACGGTAAACCGCTCGCCGTTGTGCCAGAGCCCGCGTCGGAGTGACTGGGCGAATTGTCACCGTCCAGCCACCTTCCTCAGAAGTAATGTCCGCTGCACTACTGCCGCCGGTGTCCGAATGGCTGGGATCCCGACAATCTGTATGCACTTGCCAAGGGCGGCCATCCTTGGCCAGCTGCCCTGCGGCCCGTTTCTTGTGAGAACGCCCAACGTTCGCCCGCCGTGGCCTCGGCGCGTGGTGGTATTCGCGTGTCACCATTACGGCTTGTGCCACAATGCAAGCGCAACCATAGGCCAACTAAGCTTACCGAATTGTCATGACCGACAACGTTAGTAATTCACCCGCCAAAAAGACCCGAACACAAAGTGGTGTGCCCTGGCTAGGATTGCTGGCCATTGCCCTGGGCGGCGTTGGAGGTTGGTGGCTGAAATCTCACCGTGAAGTCAAACCCCCAGAATCGGCAGTGGTGCCAACTTCATGGCCGGCAGAAACGCGCCCCACCCTCAATCTTCGGTCGCTTAATGTGACGGCACTGACACACCTAGGTGAGCGCCTGGATCTCTGGGTCCGATCTGCGTTCGAGAACAAGGACGTCAAGACCATAGGCGTTTTGTGTGAGAGCCAGGACGGCCATTTCGTGAGCATCCACGTTGATTGCCGGGAAGACAGAGCCGCCCGAGAGCGCGACGCCGTAATGATGCTCCACCAAGGGGCTTCCGTTGTGAGCAGTGAATCAGCCTGCACGTTGCGCGTAGAAGCGTTCGTTAAATCGACTCACGCGCCCGATGTCGACAAGGCACGAAGAATTCTGGCCCAGATCGGCGCCACCGAGACCAAGCTGTAGCAACCTCGGCGATGCCCGGCAGGGCACCCACCGAGGCTACCTGACTGACACACGCTATCGGCTAGGCCGCTTGTCGCAAGTCATGCGTCTGAACTGCGGATTTCTGCGTCAGCAATGAAACCGCAATCAACACGAGGAACCCAAGCGGAACAGTCACAATGGCAGGTTGACTGAATGGCACCAACGCGTGAGAAGCGGCTTCCGCGGCAGTGAATCCGTAAACATTCTGGAACGCTTCCTTGCTACTCAAGACCCAACCGAGCGAGCCTATCATTCCGGTCGCGATAGCAGCCGTAATGCCTTGCTTGGTCGTTCGCTCCCAGAATAGAAGCAGGATAAGCGCGGGAAGATTGGCTGAAGCGGCAATGTTGAACGCCCAGCCCACCAGGAATGTTACATTCATCTTCTGGAACTGAATACCTAGCCACATGGCAATCGCGCCGACAACCACCGCCGCCACTTTGGCATACCGCACTGTCGATTCGTCGCTGAGTTTTACCTTGGCGACATTGATTACCAAGTCATGAACGATTGCGCCTGAGGCGGCCATGATAAGGCCACTTACCGTACCTAAAACGGTCGTAAACGCGATGGCAGAAATGCACGCGAACGGTAGCTCGCCGAGACTCTTGGCAAGCAGCGGCGCAGACATATTGCTATCACTCAGATCCAAGGTCCCGCTGGTCATTGCACCTAATCCGAGGAACAAGGTAAGGACGTAGAATAGGCCAATAGCGCCTATCCCAACAACAGTGCTCTTGCGCGCACTCACTGCGTCCTTCACGGTATAATAGCGGATTAGAATGTGCGGGAGAGCCGCTGTTCCGCAAAACAGCGCCAGCATCAGAGAAATGAAGTCGATTCGACCGTACAACGCTTTGTACCAGGCCTCGCGCGTGGCTGGTTTTTGGGCATCCACCACAGGCATTTCGCTGGCGATTGCTTTGAACAAGGGGTTGTTGCCGGGCACCATCAGCTTGGCGCCGAGTGTTGGCTTCTGATACCAAACCGTGGTGAGCCCGCCATCGCTCTCCTTAATCTCGTCTTTACCCCAGAGCACAATTTCGCTCCGTTCCAAGGTCGACAAGAACTCCGCCGGACCAAGCGGCCCAGTGTGATCCACGCCATCGGGAAGCTTGCCAATGTGTCCAACCGGGTAAAGCCCCCCGCCGTCAGCTTTGGATACGCCGTTGATCAGCGTCACTTTCCCAAGTTTGGTGAGTGTCTGCGTCTCGGAAAGGCGACCCTTCTCCTTGCGCCAGGGGGTAACGCGTCCGTTCGCGTCGCGCAGCCAAACGTAGGGTTTACCGGTCCACGCTGCAGGCGATGGCACGACCGTTTGGCCCTGCAGAATTGCGTTCTCGTCGCCTGAACGAAATGCGTGTCCGCTGCCGTGAGAGAGTTCGAAGGGGTTTGTCCAGAGCCCTCGCGCCAATATGGTAATCGTGAGACCCGCGCAAAAGACAACCAACAATGATCCCTTGATGAACTGAACCCAGGTCGTCGATATCATCCCCGCTGTGGCGACAATCCCCGTGACGACAGCGCCCACGATGATGACACCCCAATGCTGTTCAATCCCAAGCAGGGGTTTGATCAACGCACCAGCACCCACCATTTGGGGGATGAGGTAGAAGATGCTCACCACGAGTGTGCTAATTGCTGCCGTAATCTTGATACTGCGCGAACCGAATCGCTTATCCAGCGCATCAGCAAAGGTGTAACGGCCTAATTTCTTCAGCGGCTCGGCAATCACGAACAGTGCAACGACCCACCCCGCTAGGTAGCCTATGGAGTAGAGAAATCCGTCATAGCCGAAGAACGCAATCATGCCGCAGATCCCGAGGAATGATGCGGCCGAAAGGTAGTCGCCGGCGAACGCTATGCCATTGACAAACCAGGGCACGTCCCCGTGGGCCGCAAAGTAGCCGCGCGCGGACTTCGCGCGCCGCCCAAGCCAGAAGCTCAGGGCTAAAACGCTTACAACAAACCCGAGAAAGATCCCGAGTGCCAACATAGACGCGTGGTACTGCATGGTTACGACTTCTCCTGCGAGCTACCCGCCGCAAGGAACACCAGAGCGAGGACAAATGCGAACCCGATCAGGCCGAACCCGTACACAATGGCTAAGTTCACGCCGAACATGGCAGGAGCCGACAGCACCGCGTGTTTGAATGCCGCCACTCCAATAAATCCCGCGTATACCGCTAAGTAGGCGGCAAATAACTTCAGCCCAAACCGCCGGTGTTTGGCCTCAACCATTGCTCGGTTTGTAGGTGGTTCCTGCAATTCGCTTGTCTTGTCCATGCTCCCGTTCCTCCCAATTGCAGCCGCTGCAAACCTTGATAGTGAGGGCCGCAAGCCTCAGCCTTTGCGTGTCTGGGTGTATTGGGCACAGCGACGGCCAGCGCAAGTCATCAAGTGGGACAATTCACACGAATGCATTTGGGGCGACATCCCCCGAGCAATGCGTAACGAACCTTCACCGTGTTTCTCGGTTATCTTAACTGATGCGACCAAGCAGGATTTTACTGGTTCGCTGCAACAATGTCGAGGTCCGAGGCGTGGATATTGTCGTTGTGATGTGACGCTCAGCATAGGCACTCTTTCGGCAACCTGCCACGTCCGTTGTGGCCACAGATTCATTCGGAAGCATCAGTAATTCGCAGGGACTTCATTGAACGCGATCCCAAGGACCTCGTCTTGATGAGCTTTCGGGCGCTTCGCGGTGCCACGTCAGCCAGCCAGCGTTAGTCACCGTATCGAATTTGCAGACGCAGGCTGCGCATCGCATCACCCTAGTCTTCCTCGGGTACCACACAAGCCACCGGTACGGTCTTCAGTAGCAGGCGGCAAGCTGCGTCGCCTCGGCTCCAATAGCAGTCACGCAAACCCAGCTGACAGACGGCTCAACGCAATTGCCATGATCGACTTGAGAGAGCAGCCAAACAGCGCATGTTCGACAACCGTAACGCGCACACCAAGACCGGCACTCACAGTTCGAGTTGGGACACCACACACATGACTGACGATTCGGTTGACCAAGCCAAGAGTCCAACAGTTGCTAAGCCCCAACAGCGGATCGGGCGCTGCAGTAACGGTGTAACTGGGTCTGACTTCGTTGTCATAGTGCATGACGCGCAGGCGGCCTAGGCATTCCAAATTCGCCGATTTTGATGCGCTTTTTGAGCGGTTCAGCCGGCAAGTTCGGGGACCTAGGCAGAATCTGCAAAAAGTTAGGAAAGTATTCCCATCGAGTTGACGTATGCTCGCCTGTTCAAGAGAGGCCTAATGACGTGCCCCTTCGAAAAGGAAGTAGCTCGATGACCAAGAAGTCCATACTGACGCTCACGCTTGCAGCGGTTGCCTTATTCCCGGTTGCTTGCACCATCAAAACAACTAGCAACGATGGCTCCGGCGGGTCTGACAGCGGCGGGTCAACCAGCACCGGCGGAAAGTCCAGCACCGGCGGCAGCAGTGCGACCGGTGGCAGCTCAACCAATGGCGGCAGCAGTGCGACCGGTGGCAGCTCAACCAATGGCGGCAGCAGTGCGACCGGTGGCAGCTCAACCAATGGCGGCAGCAGTGCGACCGGCGGCAGCTCAACCAATGGCGGACAGTCCGCCGCGGGCGGCGGTAGCAGTACTGGTGGAGCGTCGAGCAATGGCGGACAGTCAACAGTTGGCGGCGCATCAAGCACCGGCGGCGCATCGACCGCTGGTGGCTCGGGCGCTGGCGGGTCCAGCAGCACCGTTGCCAAGACCCGAGTTGATGTAACCGATGACATCAACGCAGCAACTACCTGGACGGCAAACAATGTTTACGTCATTAGTGCTGCCAGCACCATCTACGTGAATGCCGCGCTAACTATTGAACCGGGAACTGTTGTCAAGTTCCAATCGGACGCCACCCTCTACGTCGAAACAACGGGGCAGCTCAACGCAATTGGTTCGGCCGCAGCGCACATCGTTTTCACGGGCATCAAGGATGATTCCGCAGGTGGCGACACGAATGCGGACGGCTCGGCAACAAAGCCGGCGATGGGGGATTGGGCCGCCATCACTGTGTTGGGCAACTCCTCAAGTTTCGACTATGCGGACATCCGCTATGCCGATTCCGCAGTCACCTTAGGTGGCAAGAACCAGAGCGTGAAGCACTCAACCTTCACGTTCAACACCTGGGCACTCGACGCACATGGCGTGACAAATCCGGCTAGCACGACGATTACGGGCAACGCGTTCTACAAGAACACCCACGCGATCGGCATTGACGGTGGAACGGCGGTTGATTCGAGCAACACTTTCCACAACCCCAACGCCACCACTGAGGTGAACACCTTCCAGGCTATCGACGTCGCGTCTGACATTGGCAATACGGTGACGTGGAGCAATACGGAGGTGGCGTACGTACTCGGCGGCGCTGGTGCCACGTACTACGTTAATAGCCCCGCCGTACTGACGCTAGCAACAGGCGTGGTCGTCAAACTTGACGCCGGTGCCGAGCTCTACGTCAATACCGGAGCAACATTGAACGTTGGTGCCACAACCACATTTACGTCCTACAAAGACGACAGCAAACTCGGCGACTCGAACGGTGACGGCACCGCGACAACCTCTGCCGACAACGACTGGAGCGGCGTTTATGTCGCAACCTCCGACACTTGGCTCACGACCAATGTGTTCTTCGATAACCTCACTCACTAGGCCAACCGCGTCCTAGGGCGCATTGGTACCGGTCGAGGGTGGCTCAATCACTGAGTCACCCTCGAGTCATTTTGTCGTAACGCAGTCCTGCGAGGACGCCTGTCCGGGGGAAAGGCGTATTGCTCGTTACGTCTTTTCGCGCACAAACACGACCAGTCTACCTTTGCCCTACATGGTGTGCGGCTTACGGTTCTCGACATTCAAGGCGCGGTCACGTACGTTCAGTTCGCAATGTATTGAAGCGTTGTCACGCACGGTATTGTTAGCCGCGGCCTTAGCCCTGCGCAGCTGCCACGAAGGAGTCGCAATCATGGTTCGCCACCTGCAAACGCTAACCTTTCTAATCCCGTTAATTCTTGCTGGCTGCAGCGGCAGCAGCTCTTCAACGGGCAGCGATGCTTGCGCCGGCGTTGCTTGTTCATCGCACGGTTCGTGTAAATCTGCGGGTGCTGGCGCTTATTGCGTTTGCGACAATGGCTACTCCACGTCCGGGCTCAGTTGTGTTGCAACCACTGGGTCATGCCAAGGAATCACCTGTTCCGGACATGGTAGCTGCGCGGACTCGGGCGGTACCCCTACTTGTACTTGTGAAAGCGGCTATGCGGCATCCGGCATGGCCTGCAACGCGACCAATGGCCCCTGTGTGGGTGTCACTTGCTCTGGCCACGGCACTTGCACCTCCGTGGGTACTGCCGCTTCCTGTACTTGTGACAGCGGCTACGTGGCGTCCGCACCTACCACGTGTGAACCAACGGTAGCCCCCGTAATTGGCGGCTGCCAGGTATTACCGAGTAATCACGTATTCAATACGCCGATTGACAGTCTTCCCGCTCACCCCAATTCGAGCGCATTCATCGCAACTATTGGCACACATCGCATTCACCTGGATCTCGGCGTATCAACCGACATCACAAGTTCGGAGTACTACGGCATTCCGTACAATGTCGTGCATGGCGGCGCAATTACCTGGAGCCCCGTCAATTTCGGCTCGACTGATCCCGATATGTCCTGGGATCCACGATCCGAGTCGGATTGCTCTGTCTTGAGTGACTCTTCTCACAAGATCGTTTCACCCTGTACGACAGCAGCAGCCGCGAATCCCGCGATGCCTATCCCGCCGTCACCGCTCGTTGAGGGTGGAATTGATCGGACCGCGTCGCAGCCCTATGGCGACCACCACATGCTGCTGCTCGACGTGGACACGTGTCGACTGTGGGAACTCTATCACTGCTACCCGAATACGAGTGGTGGCTGGGATATCTTTGGGGCTGCAACGTTTGATCTCAAGTCGAACATGTTACGCCCCGCTGATTGGACTTCAGCGGATGCCGCCGGATTCCCCATTCTTCCGCTCCTCCTGCGGGCGGATGAGGCTACTTCCGGCGCCATTCATCACGCTATGAGATTTACCATTCAATCGAGCAAGATCCGCAATCAGTACGTCTGGCCCGCCCGCCATCTTACAAGCAACGGAACGACCTCGCAGAATCTGCCACCAATGGGCCAATTGTTCCGCCTCAAGGCAAGCTACGTCATCCCAACGGCGGCAGGCTCGCAAGCTCGGGCCATCTTGCAGGCACTGAAGACCTACGGGATGTACATCGCAGACGGTGGCTCGGACTTGTACATTCAGGGTGAACCGAGCGCTGCCTGGACGGACGACACCTTCTCAGTGGTTCAATCGGTCACAACGGACCAATTCGAGGCAGTCGATACCGCTCCAATCCAGCAGCGCCCCGGGTTCGACGTCAATTCCGCGGCTGTGCCGTAGTTTGCTCCCACAATCCGATGCGACCGTGTGCGGGTGCTCGAGTTTGCATCCAATCGCCCGCACGCTACGGCGTTGAGAGCCTAGGGATTGCCGAGAGCACTGCGTTCAGCGATGCTACGGCAATATCGCTTGCGATCCCGACGCCATAGCGAGCGTGGTCTTGACCGCGCAATTGAACGTAGGCAATGGCTTTTGCATCCTCGCGCTCATCGAGAGCGTGCTCGGCATAGTCCACACAATGCAGTGTCAGACCGAAAGCTTGATTGATGCCCTTCAAGAAGGCGTCAATTGGTCCGTTGCCAGCGCCTTCTACAGCGCGCTCGACAGTTCCGCTTTTCACGGTTGCGTGGACCAGACAGAGTTCCGCATTTGGGCGATGAATCTCGCACTTCTCCAGAGACAGCTCGGATTGCCCAGGCATGTACTCTTGGTCGAACGCGGCGACAACGTCTTCAGGCCGAAGCTCCTTGCCGGTAGTATCGGTAATCTTTTGAATCACGTGGCCAAACTCGATTGCCAAACCCTTAGGAATTCGGTAGCGCGCCGTGCGTTCGAGAACGAATGCAATGCCACCCTTTCCGGACTGGCTATTGATCCGTACCAAGGGCTCATAGGCACGCCCCAGATCCGACGGGTCAATCGGCAAGTACGGAACCTCCCACGTGCTTTCCCTGTTGCTTCCCATGGCCTCGAAACCCTTCCGAATTGCATCTTGATGTGACCCGCTAAACGCCGTGAAAACAAGTTGCCCGGCATAGGGGTGCCGCGGATGAATCGGAATTCGGCAGCATTCCTCAAACACGGTAATGACGTCCTGCATGTTGGAGAAATCAATCCCCGGCTCTATCCCTTGGGAATAGAGGTTCATTCCGAGCGTCACCAAATCGACATTCCCGGTTCGTTCACCGTTACCAAACAGGGTGCCCTCCACACGCTCCGCACCCGCCAACACGGCAAGTTCCGTGGCCGCGACGGCACAACCCCTATCGTTGTGGGCATGCACACTGATGACGGCGTCCTTGCGCCGGCGCAAATTCTTGATCATCCACTCGATTTGATCCGCGTAAACATTCGGGGAGGTCATCTCGACGGTTGCCGGCAAATTGATGATCACCTTCTCTCCGCGAGCGGGATCCCATTCGTCGATCACGGCATCGCAGATCTCTCGTGCAAACGCGAGTTCCGTACCGGTAAAGCTCTCCGGGGAATATTCCAGGACTACCTCGGTAGTGGCCTGCGCCTTCGCGCATTGCTTGACCCAGGCGGTGCCCCGTACGGCAAGATCGCGCACGGCATCCTTCGGCAGTTTAAAAACGACGCGGCGCTGGAGTTCTGAGGTCGAGTTATACACGTGCACGATGACGCGTCTTGCGCCCGCAATCGCTTCGAAAGTCCTTTCAATGAGCGATTGCCGCGCCTGCACCAGCACCTGGATGGTCACACTGTCTGGAATTCGTTTTTCCTCGATTAGGCGACGAACGAAGTCGAAATCAGTTTGGGAAGCGGCGGGAAACCCTACTTCGATCTCGCGGTAGCCCATGGACACCAGGAGTTCAAAGAGCCGCAGTTTGCGGTCGCTGCCCATCGGCTCGACCAGCGCCTGGTTTCCATCGCGCAAGTCCACACTGCACCAAGTTGGAGCTGTCTCCAGGTGGCGACTTTGCCAGGTGCGTTCCGGAAAATCGAAGGGAGAAGCGGTTTTGTAGCGACTTGAGTTGAATGGCATTGTGGATCTCCTGAGTTCGGGTAGCGACCGGAGGAGACTCTTGGATCCAAAATGCCAAAAACCCTCTCCGGTGTTCGCGGGAGAGGGTTTCGAGGCAAACTATGCTGAGTTTCGTTTGGCCCTAAACCTCGCCCGCGCTGCTAAGGAGCAGTCCGAGTAGGGTGAGGCTGACCAAACGGAACGACATCTACGGGTCAGTATGCGGGCGCAGCTTGGGATCGTCAACCGAAATTCTTCGGCTCGAGTGAAGGTCACCGGCCCCGCGTCTTCGTACTCGCCAACCTACGGGGCCATGATTCTTCCAGGTGCACCGTTTAGACCAGCCGCGGTATGGCAGCTGTTGCAGTCACCGCTTGTCTGCGCCGCAATCATCGTCGACTGCCGAGTTCCAACTTCGACGCGTGCGTGAAAGGGTTTCGCAATCGTTACCCCTTCAAGCATAAAATTGCCCGCTGCGTTCACCGCAATACGCTGCTCGACCCCGTTCGCGTCGGTAACAACGACCGTAATGCTCGCGGTACTCGTGGTAGCGGCACCATTGCAATCATTCGGATCATGCAACGTTGGGAAGACCGTCCCGGCAATCTCATACGCTGGCGCATCGGGATTCGTCGCGTGACAAGCAATGCACGCTTCACCGGGACGCATCAATACAGAGGCACCCTGCCGGGGTACCCAGGTTACTCCACTGGTGCAGGTACCTGCTGTGGTACCTGCTGCAACTGCGGACGTGCCAGCGTTGCCTGACGGATTGCCGACGACCGAGCCGCCTGCCGACCCAGCACCACCAACCGAACCTGTGCCACCAACGTTCGTTGCGGAAGTGGCGCTGCCAGAATCCGAGCCACATCCGCTCCCCAGTGTCGCAGCCAGAGTTGAGAGAATAACCGTGATACCGAACGTAACGTGGCGTAGGGGGATCTGCATAGGGGGCTCCTAGTGTGAAAGCAATGCGCGCAGGCTTCGGTTAGAGTGGCGTGGCTCCCTCAGGTTCAGGCAAATGGCGGTCGATTTCCCTGCCTAGGAGGGCTAGGCTCCCCACCCGCGTGTCCGCACATGTCATCCTCGTCATACTCGTCGCAACAAGTGAGCTGCGTTCAGCGGCAACGGAAAGCATGCTGCGTGCGACACGCGAAACGTTGGGTCCGAGCGCGACGCTTCGGCTTGAGACCTACAACGCAACCGAGGGTGTGCCTCCCCCACGTCCGCGCGACGGCCAACATGCCTACGTGGTCTTGTCGTGGAATGGCGAGAATCACGCTCAGGCACGCATTCAGGGGCGCATGCCCGAATCGAACGATGCCGTCGACCGCGCCTTAAGCTTTGCAACTGCAGATCCTGAAGAGGAACGCGGTCGAAGTGTGGGGTTCGTCATTGCATCCTTCGTCGCAGGTTCCGTGCCGCCATCGTCCACTACGCCGACTGAAACACCAAGGCTGCCTGCGGATTATCGGCACGAAACGGCTGTTGGTATAAAGCCTTCGTACTACGCCGTATCCCTCGCAGCGTCGGCCGCTTTCCCGAGAAGTGCAGATAGCTTCGGAGCCTACTTCGACGCCACGCGCCAATTGGGACGAAAGGTTGGGCTCGGTTTTTTCGTTGATGGAAGATTTGGCTCAATCCCATCGGCACAGGCAAGTACACGTTGGCTATCGCTAGGCGCTGTCGGTAGGTTCGGGCTCTGGCAAATCACAGAGCGAACGTGGCTTTCGCTCATCGTTCAGGCCCACGTCACTCAACTTGCGATTGCGCACCTGTCGGAGGACGACAAGAATCCAAACCAACAGGTAGCCTACTTCCCCGGCACCGCATTGTCGCTGCGGCTTTCCCAGGACCTTTCTCACAACACCGCCGCCTATTTGGACTTTGGTACGGCCGCGGAAGCAGTTTCGGGGGGAACGGTGTCGGTCCACGGGAGACCCGAGGCGACGATACCGATAGTCTACGGAACCGGTCGGGTTGGGGTGGTCGCCCGGTTTTGATCACAACCTGGCGAAATTAAGCTATTTTTCGACCGCTTACGCGTTGCCTAGCGGATACCTGGCAGGTCCATGGTCTGGGGGCACTTCCCAGCGCCGTCAGTTGCACTAGGTAAATCGGTGGGCAGTCGCCTTGTTGTGACCCGCTCGCGTTACCCATAGAGATAGGCTCATGTCCCAATTGTCCGCCAAATCGAATCTTCGCGTCATCCGTGGTGGCGCCCCGGATCCACACGCGGTGCGAGCAAGGGACAATGCTGCGGACGACGCGGCGCTCGTAAGGAGCGTGACGGCAGGTCATGCTCAAGCAGCCGCAGCCTTCCATGACCGCATTCGCCCCGTAGTCGATCGAACCATCAATCGCCTACTAGGCTCGCGGGATCCAGACTTTGACGATCTGATTCAGGGCGCGTTGATTGAACTTGTGACAAGCCTTGGTTCCTTCCGCGGTGATTGCCCGCTCGACGCGTGGGTATCCATCGTTTCGGCCCGAGTGGTTTATCGACATCTCCGTCGAAGGAAACTCGAACGTCGGCTCTTCGTACTTGAAGGTGGCGACGGTTTCGAGGTATTCGAGCGAGCGACAATGCCGCAAGTGGGCCTCCGCAACCTGGTTCGTCGAATCCAGTCGCATTTAAGTGGAATTGATTCAAAAAAGTCCTGGACGTACGTATTGCACGACGTACACGGCTACGAGCTCTCCGAAATTGCAGAGATTACCGGCAGCAGCGTGGCGGCGGCCCAGAGCCGTTTGGTGCGCGGTCGCCGCGAGCTTCACGAAAAAATCGCCGCCGATCCGGAACTGTCACAGTGGCTCGTGGAATTTCAGAAACCTGCGGAGGCCGGCAGTGACTGACTACCCCTTCGAAGACCTGGCGGCTCTCGCGCTGCAACGCAAACGCGAGGCCGATCGAGCGCCGAGCCTTTCCCGAGATCAGGGAATAGCCATCATAGCTGTTGCGATGCAACGGCAGCAGCGCAAACGCGCGTTGCACCGCAACCTAGCCCTTACAGGCGCCGCAATCACTGCTGTCGCCGCTTCGGTGACCATCTGGTTCTCCTCCTCGCTTGGCGCGCCTCATCGCGCAATTCCGAGCGCTATTGCGGCGCGGAATGTGTCGAACGGAGCCTGCTCAGGCACTGGGGTTTGTGCCGGCGCGGCAACGGAAAAGGTCGATGTCGCCGAAGCGAATGGGAAGCGCTTCAAGCCCGGAAGTGTGCTTGAGACACCGCTCGGTCAGCCCACGGAGTTTGCGCTTACCTCCGGCACCCAGTTGAAGCTCGCTGGCGGCACGGCTCTCGACTATAACGAGGGTGGCATCGTGCACCGGTTCTCGCTTTCGCGTGGCCACGCTGAGTTTTCGGTCGTCAAACAGCACGCAAAAGAGCGGTTCCTCGTGAACACACCGGACTCTGAGATTGAGGTTCACGGGACGGTCTTTGAAGTTGCCTTGAATGACAAGCCTGACGATTGCGGCCATCGTACGCAGGTGGCGGTTTCCGAGGGCATCGTTGAGGTGCGGACTGCTGGACGTCGCGACTTCGTGACCGCGGGAAGAAGCTGGCCGGAAGGCTGTCGCAATTCGCCCGTGCAGCAAGTTGCCGCTGCGACCACCCACGCGACACCGCAACGCGTCGAGACCGCCGTCAGTGTCACGCCACCAACACGCACCGAACCCGTCGCGGTCGTGGAACGAGCCAGGCCAGTTATTGAGCCAATACTTAGTTCATCGGATTTGGCGAAACAGAACGAGTTATTTGCGCGAGCAACCCGCGCGATGCAAACCGATCAATTCGGCGAGGCGGCGCGTCTCTATGGTGAGTTGAACCAAACGTACCCAACCGGGCCGTTGGCGGAAAGCGCGAACGCCGCTCGACTTCGCGCACTCAGACTTCTGCGCGACAATTCGGCAAAGAAGTGAACCGCTCCCTTACCCCCCTCGCAGTCTTATTCGCCACTGCGATCCTCGCCACTCGGTGCAATCGAGATTTCAACTTTGACGTACCAGTTGCCCAGGGTGGTGCGTCGGGTGATGCCGGCACCGCAGGCGCGCCATCTGGCGGCAGCACTTACACAGCTGTCACCTACCCGAACCTTGATGAATGTACGTACCATTGCAAAGAGCACGGTCTGGTTTGCGCTGCCCAGTGGCTTTGCTGCGTCGAATGCTCAGCGGATTCCGATTGTACCCAGCCCGCACGCAGCCGTTGCGATAGTGTACTTCATCGCTGCATCGAGTGCGGCTCCAATCTCGATTGCCCACTTGGTTCAATCTGCGAACAGAAAAGCCGTCGTTGTGTGCAGAGCTGCGACGATGCGACAGCCACCGTCGACGCAGGCGTGACAGATGACTTGAACCACTGCCCAACCGGTGAAACCTGCAACGTTGCCGCAAAGCACTGCGCAGCCTGTACGAGTAACGCCGAATGCGCGACGTCTGCAAAGGGTCATAAGTGCCAACCGACCATGCAGCAGTGTGTCCGGTGTTTGACCCAGACGGATTGCGGAGGAACAACGCCGTTCTGCGATCCCGTGGAATATAGCTGCGTCGTTTGCCGCGATTCCGCAGATTGCGCGAGCGGCCGCTGTGACCCCCTTCGTCATACGTGCCTCTAGCTGCGTCGTTTGCCGCGATTCCGCAGATTGTGCGAGCGGCCGCTGCGACCCCCTTCGTCATACGTGCCTCTAGCTGAGTCGTTTGCGGCAATTGCACCGAATGCGCGGGCGGCCACTGTGACCCCTTCGTCATGCGTGCCTCCAGCTGCGTCGTTTGCGGTGATTGCACCGATTACGCGAGCGGCCACTGTGACCCCCTTCGTCACAAGCGATCTTGGCGACGCACTAGCGGGTGTCATCGCGTCGCGCAGCGCAGCATCGCTGTCCATGTGACTTAGTGTGGCCTATCACCCACAACGTGACGTTCACTACGTCGGTATAAACCACCTGCTTCGAATCCGATAGCTTGCCTGGAAATTGCGGCATCTAGCCCCCTAAGTTGACTGTTTTTGCGAAGGAAATCGTCAAATTGATCGACTTTACCGCCTGCGTATTTGACTGATACGGCGTCACACAAGTCACTCCTGACTGCAACGTTCAAAGGAGTGTGCTGCCATGATGATTCTTCGTTCACATACCGCGGTTTGGGCAATTGCCGTCAGTCTTCCCGTCACTTTCCTCGCCTGCTCAAGTGCCGATAGCAACTTCGGTGACGTGGGAACGGGTGGAGCCGGGGGCGGAGCCGCGACCAGTGTCAGTGTCGGCGGGTCGATGATTGCTACTACTGCCGGCAATCTTGGCGGAAAGCCTAACACTTCATCGGGTGGTGCAACTTCCGCTACGTTTGGCAGCGTCATTGCGCTTGGCGGCTCGGGCGTTGGGAGCGGTGGCACAGTTGCGGTCGTGGGCGGCAACCCGAGCATTGGCGGCGCAACCATGATTGCGCAAGGCGGGTCCACTGCTGCCGGCGGCACTTCCGCAACAGCAAGGGGCGGCGCAACGATGGGCGTCGGCGGCACTTCCGCAACAGCAAGGGGCGGCGCAACGATGGGCGTCGGCGGCACTTCCGCAACAGCAAGGGGCGGCGCATCCGCAAAGGGTGGTACAACCAGCTCTGGCGGCACTACCGGCACAGGCGGCAGTTCAGGCGGCAGTTCGGCAGGTTTTTGGAAAGCCGTTACTTACAGTGCAACGGGGCTCCCCGACGTTCCCAGCGGTAATCACAATGCGGGACAGAATTGTCTCAACTGCCACACCGGAACCACCGGGGCACCACATTGGTATTTCGCCGGCACCGTCTACAAAGCCGACGGAAAAACCCCCGCACCAAACGTGCAGATTGGGGTGAACGATGGCACTAATCTTTATACGGCCTATTCCGCAACCAACGGCAACTTCTACCTGCGCACTGCCGCAACGATCAACTGGGCGTCGGCGCAGGTGCACATTCGCAATTCGAACGGCGAGCTTACGATGAGCGGAGCTGTTCCAGCTGCAGCCTGCAATAGCTGTCATACAGGCACGACCAATCCGCGCATTACCGCGCCCTAACGTCCGCAATCGCCACAGCAAGAAGTCTGTCCCGCATGCCACTATGTAGACCGTTGCGTGAGCTTCGACGGCGCTCCGAGCCGTTGTCTGTACGCTGCATCGATCGCTCAACGCGACACAGGTGGATGGCCATTCCTGCCATCATTTACCGTGACAATGGACGCCGATGATTCCGGACGAGGCACAAGGTCCTCAACTCAATGTTAGGCTCTATGTCACGGACCCGCTGTTCCAATCGAAGAATTCCATGATGTTAGCGCGCAATGAGATCGATGAGCGGAAGGCCAACATTGCGCAAAGAATCGCTCCTGGTGCCGACAAGAGTCGAATCCCCGACTCTTGTCGCGCAAGTTGAGGCATTCTTGTCGCCGCCAGCCAAAGGAGTTTACATATGCTGACCCTTAATACGCGTTCAACCATTTGGGCAATCGCCATCATCCTGCCAAACACGCTCATTGCGTGCTCCAGTTCCGACAACAATTCCGGGAACACCGATACAGGTGGAAGTTCCTCAGGAGGAAGCTCCAGTTCTGCAAAGGGCGGAACAACGTCCAAAACCACGGCAGCAACTGGCGGTAAGTCCTCGACAGCAACTGGCGGGACTACCGCCGCAACAACCACGGCTGCCGGCGGACAAGGTGGGGCAACGACCGCTGGTGGTTCCTCAGCAACTGGTGGAACGACCACAGCCGCTACTGGCGGAGCATCGACCACCGGCGGCGCATCGAGCACCGGCGGC
>Ga0302321_100001665_pt1 | contig 19079 bp, 14 predicted proteins | sample Fen_T0_1_FD_202505 | JGI IMG/M metagenome (GOLD analysis project Ga0302321, IMG submission 202505) | Peat permafrost microbial communities from Stordalen Mire near Abisko, Sweden - Fen_T0_1 | ecosystem: Environmental > Terrestrial > Soil > Wetlands > Permafrost | place: Sweden: Abisko...
GCCAAAGCCGGCCGAACGGGAAGGCCAGACCGTTGCCTTAAATAAGGCTGGCGATGCTCTATCTTTTAATGCCAAAGACGCGTCGCAATTGCTCGATGAATTCCGCGCGGGGCAATATGACCTTGGTCGGATCACGGAATTTTTTGTGGCGCATCCGGCCTTGGAGGCGCAAGTGGTCAAACGTGCGAACAGTGTCATCTTTCACCGCAGCAGCCGGACCACAACCCTTCGTGATGCCGTCTTGCGCCTGGGTCTTTTCGAACTCTATGACATTGTGTTCAATGAGCTGTCGAAGTACCAGCGAGGGCTGCCAGCCACCATTAATGGCTGAACCGCGAATCGGGGGCACGGGGCGTTTGCTTGTGCTTGTTTGCGGTGGTTTTGGACACGGGTTGGCCGGCCCGCTGGCAGTGCTGAGCTCGTGCCACCGCCGCCTTTTCCCCAAAAAAGAACCGCCGCCGGCAGGACCGGCAGCGGTCTGGAATTTAAAGTAATCTTTCGTTCCCTTTCGCTATCACTTTACCGGGGTGGTTGCCGGAACATTGGCCGGGGCCAGATCGCTGCCGATGGCGCGTTCAAACCTGGCGCGGGCGGCCACATAATCGTGCTGCGCGGTGATCTGGGTTGTGCGCGCCTGCGTGAGCGCCGTTTCGGCGTCCAGCACGTCGAGCTGGGTGCCGGAGCCGGCTTCGGCCCGGGCCCGGGCTTCGCGCAGGGCTTCCTCGGCCTGTTCCTGGACTTTCTGCTGTGATTCCAAGGTCTCGCGCGCTTCGAGAAATTCAGAATAGGCCGTGCGCACATTCAGTTCGATGTTGCGCAGTTGCTCGGCCAGGTTGTTTTTGGCGTAGTCCGCCTGCGCTTTCGCCTGGATGACTTTGCCGTGGGTGAGGGCGCCGTCAAAAATGGCCCAGTTCATTTGCGCGCCGGCATTCCAACCGTCCAATTTATCGCCCACGTCGGTGGAGTAGGAGGAATTCATCCAGTTGTAACCCGCGAATACGGAAACCGTGGGTTTATAGCCCGACTTGGCGTTGATGATGTTTAGCTGCTGCAATTCCAGTTGGCGGCGCAGCACCACCAGTTCCTGGCGCCGGGCCAGCGCCTGCTGGATGGCGTCGGGCAGGTTCACTTCAAAGGGCGTTGTGTCGAGGGTGTCGGTGAGGTTCAGGGGAATGTTTTCCCAAATGTCCCGCGGCAGGCTGTAGCCGAGCAGGTTGGCCAGATTGTTTTTGCCGATGCGATACTGGTTGCGGGCGTGGATGAGGTTGGGCCGTTCATTGGCCACGGCCACTTCGGCGCGGAGCACGTTGAAATGCGGCACGGTGCCGGCGTCAAAGCGGTGCTGCTGGTCGTCGAGCTCCTTTTGCAGCAGCTTGACGGAGGCTTCATGGACGGAGATCTGCTGGCCGGCGAGCAACACGGCGTAGTAAGCCAGCCGCACTTCCAGCAGCGTGTCGGCCACGGTGGTGTTATACTGCGCCACGGCCTGCTGCTTCGTGGCGGTGGCGGCGCGCAGGGCGGCGCGGAGCTTGCCGCCCTCGTAAATCGCCTGCGAAATCTGAATGCCCCCGTTCCAGTTCTGGTGGGCGCTGGTCACGCCTGCGGGAGCTTGCGACAGGTTGCTATCCTGATCCTGATATTTCGCGCTCGCGCCCACCTGCGGCAGCGCCACGGCGCGGGTTTGAACCACGAGGCCGTGCGAGGCTTCGAGATCATCCTTCGCCTTGAGAATCGAACTGTTCTGCAGCAGGGCGGTGTTCAGTGCGTCGGCCAGCGACAACGGCCGGGTGAGCCAGGCCGTGGAATTGGTGCTGGTCTCGGCGGCGATGGACAGGGTGCCAACCGCCAGGAGACACGCCAACAGGGATGTGATCTTTTTCATGGGTATCAAAGGACTTTCTTTTTTGGTGAGGGAAGATGTTTCATGGCCGTCAGGGAAAACCGGGTGATGTGGTCGGTCAACCGATCCACGCCGGCGACATCCATTTTGACATGCTCGGGAAAAAGGCGGCACACCACCGGATGGCAATGTTTGTAAAACAGGCACTGGCTGACCACGCTGAAACCACACAGGCGCACCTGTTCGTCGGTGACCGGGCACTCCAGAATCTCGGCGATGACCTGCCAGAGGGCCTGGGACATGGGCCGGATGCGCTCTTCCACCAGGGAATCCAGCGCGGCCGTTGGTTCGATCATCTCCCTGGCCATCAGCTTACCATGCCATGCGCCCGACCCTTCGTCAAAAATCCGGGCCAACAGCGAATGGACAAAAGCCCGCAGCCGTTTTTCCGGCGGGGTCCCGGGGCTGAAATCCGGCAGCAGCGGATGTTTTTCCATGGCCATGGCATGAGCGTAGTGAAGCACTTCGGTGTACAGCCGCTCCTTGTCTCCAAAATGGTAGTTGACCGCGGCGATGTTCGCCCCGGCCCGGCGGCAGATTTCGCGCACGGTGGCATTGCGGAAACCCACTTCCGCAAACACCTCGCCGGCGGCCACCAGCAGTTGCTGGCGCGTCTCGGCTAATTGCGGGTCTCCGCTCAGGTTGGGTGAATGTACGCTCACGTTTAAAACAAATAATTAAAACAATTGTTTGACTCGTCAATCAAAATCTTGTTGAGTGACAGCGCAACCGCGTTTCCAATGAATATATTTCGGCATCTGGCTTGGGTGGGCGTGGCTTTGGCCGGCGCCTTTTTGGCGGGCTGCCAGCCGCCGCCGTCCGTTGGCTATCAAGGCTACATTGAAGGCGAATTTGTCTACGTGGCCGCACCGCTCGGCGGGGCGCTGGCCGAGCTGGCCGTGGTGCGCGGCGAGGCGGTGCAGCCCGGGCAACGGCTGTTTGAACTGGAGCGGCAGGCCGAAGTCGCCGCGCAGTCGCAGGCGGAAAAAAATCTCACCCAGGCCCGGGCCCAGCTCGAGGATCTTTCCAAAGGCAAGCGGCCCACGGAAATTGCCGCCCTCACCGCCCAACTGGAACAGGCGCAGGCCAGCCTGAAACTGGCCGCCGACCAGTTGACCCGCCGCGTTCAGCTCAGTGAGTCCGCCGTCGTTTCCAAGGAAGAACTGGATGCCGCCCGCGCCCAGAAAGATGCCGGCCAGGGGCTCGTGGATCAGCTCCAGGCGGAGCTGGCGACCGCCCGGCTGGGGGGGCGTGAAGACGCCATTCGCGGGGCGCAAGCCGCCGTGGCCGCGCAGCAGGCCGCGCTGGACAAGGCCCGGTGGGCGGTGGAACAGAAGCAGCAGTTCGCGCCCACCAATGCCATGGTTTACGACACGCTGTATCGCGCCGGTGAATTTGTCGCGGCCGGCAACCCCGTGGTGGCGTTGCTGCCGCCGGGCAATCTCAAGGTGCGCTTCTTCGTGCCCCAGGATCAGCTGGCGCAAATCAAGGTCGGCGGCACCGTGCTCGCGCGCGCCGACGGCGCGGCGCGCCCGTTCACCGCAACCGTGAATTATATCGCCCCCCAGGCGGAATATACGCCGCCGGTGATCTACAGCCGCGAGACACGCGCCAACCTCGTGTTCATGATCGAGGCCGGATTTTCCGCCGCCGATGCCGCGGAACTGCGGCCCGGCCAGCCGGTGGATGTGACGCTGAAATGAAACGTGACGCATGAAATTTGATGCGTGAGCCAACCGATAATATCGAGCCATGACCGCCCCCGCTTTGGCCATTGATGTGCGCGGGGTCACGAAGAAATTCGGCGGCCGCACCGTCGTGAACGACATCGCCATGCAGGTGCGGCCCGGCGAGATCTACGGCTTTCTCGGCCCCAATGGCAGCGGCAAGACGACGTTTCTGCGGATGCTCTGCGGCCTGCTCAAACCCGACCGCGGCAGCGGCCAGTGCCTGGGCCTGGATTTTCGGACGGAGTCGACGGAGATTAAAAAACGCGTCGGCTACATGACCCAGCGGTTTAGTTTCTACGAAGATCTGACGATTGAGGAAAATTTGGATTTTATCGCGCGGCTTTATGAAATTCCTCAGCGGCAGCAGGCCGTGGACAAAAGCCTGGCACGGCTGGGCATGATTGAACGGCGGCAGCAACTGGCGGGCACGCTCTCCGGCGGCTGGAAACAGCGCCTGGCGCTCGCGGCGTGCCTCATCCACGACCCGCAACTCCTCTTGCTTGATGAACCCACCGCCGGCGTGGATCCCAAGGCCCGCCGCGATTTCTGGGACGAACTGCACCGGCTCGCCGCAGCCGGCCTGACCGTGCTGATCACCACGCATTACATGGATGAGGCCTCGCGCTGTCACCGGCTGGCGTACATCGCCTACGGCAATCTGCTCGCCAGCGGCACCGTGGCGGAAGTCATCAAATCCGCCGGGCTGACGACGTGGGCGGTGGCCGGTCCCGACCTGCCGGCGCTGGCCGATAAAATCCGGGGTCTGCCCGGCGTGGAGCAGGTGGTCGCGTTTGGCAATACGCTCCACCTCAGCGGGCGGGACGCGGAAAAACTGCGCGCCACGCTGGCGGCGTTCCGGTCGGAGACGCATGAATGGACGCAGATTGAGTCGGGCTTGGAAGACGTGTTCATCAGCCTGATGGACACGGCGCGAGATAATTTTCAATAGCGCCGATGCCAGGCGGCCCTCAGCGCAGCAGTTCGAGCCGGTAAAAACGTTGCAATAAGATGGGCGCCTGCGGGTCGGTGAACTGCCAGACGCCATTGGTGCCGAGCGTGTTCGTCTCCATGGGCAGCCAACTGACCGGCAGAACCAGATTCGTCGTGGACTCCAAAATGTAGGTATATCCCGGAGCCCCGCCCAGATTTAAGGTCAGGTGGCCGTCGCCGGTGGCAGCCACCCCGGTGATGAGCGGCGTGAGCACCAACGCGGGCGCGATCGTGACGGTCTGAACATTGGTGCCACCCCAGCCATCGCTGAGCATGCACGTAAACTGGTCGGCCACCGCATTCGCATTGGAGTAAGTGAGCGTAGTGCCGTCGTTCGCCACCGTGATGCCGTTGGTGCTGACGCCGACGGCGGTCAGCGAAACCGCATCCCCGTCCGCATCGCTCCAGTTCGTCGCCAGATCGACGAGGGCCAGATTCAAGGTGCCCGTGTCCGAGTTGGTCACGGTCAGCGGCAGCGCGACGGGCGGATGGTTGGTGATGATTTGCGCCAGCGAGTTGGTGGCCGGCAGATATTCGCCATCGCCCGAATAAATGGCGGTGACCACATTGGTGCCGCGCGGCAGGACGTCCAACGGGATGCTGGCGGTTGCATCCGGCAGCAGCGTTTGCAGAGTGAACACGCTGCCATTGGTGAGAACCTGGAGGGTGCCCGTGGCGCTGGCTGGCGTGACGGCGGCCGCAAACGACAAGGCATCCTTGAAGCCGGCCGGATTGGCGGACGAAGTGAACGCCAGTGTGGCTGGCCGGAGGGTCAGGGTCAGGGTGGCCACGGCGCTGGTGCTGGCACCGCCGGCCGCGTTCACGACCACGTAATAATCCCCCGCCGCCGCAAGGCTGAGATCGGCCAGCGTGAGCGTGCTGTTCGTCTGCGCGCTGAGTTCGGTGGCGTTGAAGAACCATTGCCACGTGAGCGGGCTGCAAGCGCTGGCGGCGGCGCTGAAGACCACCGTGTCCCCGACGAAATTGGTCGCGCTGGCCGGCGACGCCAGCAACTGCGGCGGCGTTTGCTCCTGCACGATGATGACGTTGGTGCTGGCGGCGGCGTTGCCGGAAGCGTCCTGGACCGTGATGACCACGCGGTTGGTCCCGAGCGGTAAAACTGCGTGATTCGTCGGCTGCTGCGAAATGCTCACCGCGCCGGACAAATCCGTGGCGAGAACATAACCGGCACCGGTGACGTCCGGCATCATCGCCCCGCAGTTGGTATCCGCCGCCAAAACCAGGCTGGCAAAGCTCCATGTGATTGCCGGCGGCGTGGTGTCGCGCACAATGACGGTGCGGGTGACGACAGCGGTGTTGCCGTTGCCATCGGTGGCGCTGTAACTCAAGGTGTTCGTGCCCAACACAGCGGGGTTGACGCTGCCGCTGACAACGGGTGCCAGCGTGCCGGCGCAGGCGTCGGCCGCGGTGGCCCCGGGATCGGTGAAGCCGCCGCCGAGTTCAATGTAAACCGGGTTGCTGCCATTCAGCGTGACGACCGGCGCGAGCGTGTCTTGCACGGTCACCACGAGGTTGCTGGTCACACTGCTGTAAAGATTGGTGGCGGTCACCGTCACGGTGTGGCTGGGCAGCGAGAGATTGGTGACTGCAAAGTTGGTGCTGGTGGCGCCGGCCACGGGCACTCCGTCGAGGCTCCACTGAATGCTGAGCGGTGTCGTGCCGGTGGCGGCGAGGGCAAACGCGTTGGTGTTCCGGCCGCATTCCACGGTGCGGTTGGTCAGCGAGGCGCCCGTGATGGCGGCCGGCAGCACCACCGTCAGCGCGGCGACGCTGCTGGTGACGACGCCAAAAATATTGGTCGCGTAGAGGCTGTAGCTGCCCGCACTGGCGGAAGTGATGGCCGAAAGCGTCAGCAAATTGCTCGTCGCCCCGTCAATACCGGTGCCATTGGCCAGGTTCGTTCCGCTTTTGCGCCATTGATAGCTGAGCGGGGTCGAGCCGGAGACGGTCGCCGCGAAAGCCACGGTATTACCGGTCAAATTCGTCTGGCTGACTAGCGGCGTGGCCACGACCGGCGCAAAGCCGACGTTCAAAATGGCAACGCTGCTGGTGACCACGCCATTGAGATTGCTGACCGTGAGCCGGTAGTTGCCGCTGTTGTTGGTTGTGGCGGCAGTGATGGTCAACACGTTGCCGGCCGTGCCGGAAAGATTGCCGCCATCCGTCAGCTTCGTGCCGTTGAACAGCCAGCCATAGCTCACCGTGCCGCTCGCCGTCGCGCTCAAGGTCAGGCTCGTGCCGTTGGTGACATTCCGGCTGACGGGCTGGGTCAGCAACAGCGGCGGCGGCCAGACGAGGGCGCTGATCAGATTCGTGCCATTGGGCGTGCCCAGGCCGGTGCAAAGATCATAGCCCGCCACGGCATTATACAGCCCGGCCGTATTGGTGCCGACATTGTTGCCGGTGGTGATGTCGTGAAAACAGTCGGCGTAGCGACCAGAACCGGCAATCGCATACAGCGCCGGATTCAGAAAACCGAGGGTGGTCCCGTTGGTGGCCACGGCGAACTGGTTGGCCAGCGCGCAAAACCCCGCCCAGAGCGGCGCCGCGCAACTCGTGCCCGCCATGCCGCCGGAACTGCCATTGTCGTAGGCCACATACACTTGATCCGCCGTCAGCGCCACGTCGGGAACATTCCGCCAGACGCTCGAACCAAGGCTGACGTTGGTGCTCAAGGCGGTCTGCCAATACGGAATTTTGTAATAGCTGGAAATGCCGCCGCCGGAGCCCTCGTTGGCATAGGCGCCGCCGTAGCCGTGATAATTCCAAACCTGCTCGGACGACCAGGAATCGCCCGCGCCGTTCATCCCCAACGTGGTGCCTCCCACGGTCGTGATGTTGGTGCTGCCGATGGGCGAGTTGACCTGGCTGGCATTATCCAAAATCTGGGCGCCGGTATAGGCGTCGTCATCGCCGGAAGCCTGGAAAAACGACTGGCCTTGCGACGCCATTTGCTTGAAGGCGCTGGTCACCGTCGTGCTCGGCCCGCCGCTCCAGGCCCAGGAGGAACTTAATTGCTTGGCCAGATTATCCGTGGCCATCCGGCTCAAAATGGAACTGGGGTTCACGGATTTGATTTCATAAACAATCACCTGGGTCAGGGCCGGCGCCATGGCAATGACCATCTCAATGTCCAGGGCGACTTCAACGTTGTTGGCCGTGTCGGGGGTGCCGCCGGGCAGCACCACGGTCTTGACCGGCACATAGCTGGTCCGGCCGATGGTGTTCTGGTAGTTGGTGATGTCCACCAGATAAAAATCGGAAAACTGGAGCAAACCTACTGACTGCCCCGAGCCGTCCAACGTCGTGCCCGGCACATAGGCATTGCGAAAATCATCGCCCGCGTAATAGCCGCTGACGGAACCACCCAGCGGACGCACTTTCAACGGGTCCAGTTTGTGGCCCAGCGGCTTCGGCCGGCCGTAATCGCTTAAGCCCCACATGTCCGCCACCGGCAGGGTGTCGGGCACGGAGGGCTCCTGGTCCGGCGCAAAAAATTTACGGCCCTCGGTGGGATGCGGATAGGTTCGCAACGTGAGGTGGAACGCCCTCTCAATGTCAGCCGAACGCGCTTGCACATCCAGAACCAGCCGGTTGTCATGGGTGCCGATGACCGTGAATCCATTCGTTTCGGCAAACTGGCGCACCAGGGCGTAATCCGCTTCCGTGGGCCCGAACCGGGCGGTAAATTCTTTGGGCGTAAGATACTTGCGGTAGTTCGGACTGCCCGAATCCGAGAGCTGGCTGAGAAAATTGTCCAACTCCGCCTCGTTGCGGAGCGGCAGGCCAATCGCGAGGTTAAGCTGGTTTGTCGCCGCCAACCGGCCGTCGGACACGAGGCTGGCAACAACCCGGGGCACATGCCCCGACAAGGTTTTTTGAGCCGCGCCAAAAACAAGACACTCACTCCCCATCAGGACAGCCATCAGCGCGGCCAACCACAGGGGCAAACTATTAGTCTTAAACATATTGCAAGTATCAATCGTCATGAACGGCCCGGTGCTTCAATTAAAAAGCAATTTTTATTCCGCCCCCCCCAGGCTGGCCTCGTCAAAGCCAATTTCTTTCTCCGATCCTGGCATAATTTACACCATCAAGATTAAACCATCATTAAGCCGGCCGCAGAAATTGAGCCCGGCGACAGAGAAAGGAATTGCCAGCCAAATTTCCCGCCGCTAACGTCCTTTTGTGTCCGTCCAATTCACCATTCTCGGCAGCGGCTCCGGCGGCAACTGTGCCTATCTGGAAACGCCGTCGGCCCGCATCCTCGTGGATGCCGGGTTTTCCCCGCTGCAAATTCGCAAGCGCCTCGCCGGCCTCGGCCGCGTGCCGGAAAACCTCACCGCCATCCTGATCACCCACGAACATTCCGATCATATCCAGGGACTGAAAGGCATCGCCGGCAAGCTGAACATCCCGATCTATTGCAACCGCGCCACCAAGGACGAGTTCGAGCGCATCCATGCAACCCGCTTTGACTGCCGCCTCTTCAACACCGGCGCCAGTTTTGAAATCGGCGATGTCAGCGTGGAAACCTTTGCCATCCCGCACGACGCGCAAGATCCCGTCGGGTACATGATCCGCACCAGTGTGGCCACGTTTGGTTTTGCAACCGATCTGGGCCACGTCACCAAACTGGTGCTGGAACGCATTCGCGTGGCCAACGTTCTCGTCCTCGAGTCCAACCACGACGTGAAGATGCTGCAGGATTGTCCGCGCCGCGCGTGGAGCCTCAAGCAGCGCATTCTCGGCCGCCACGGCCATCTTTCCAACGAAACGGCCGCCGAAGCCACCACGCAGATCATGTCCGCGGAACTGAAACACCTCTACCTCGCCCACCTGAGCAGCGAATGCAACACGCCGGAACTCGCCCACCGCGTGATGCACCAAACCTTGCAGAAGCTCGGGGCCAGTCATGTGCAACTCCAGGTCGCCGCGCAAAAAGAGCCCTGCGCCACACTGGCGCTGTGACGCAACCATTTTGACCTCCGGCGGAAACACCGCAACCGGGTGCGGGCGCGTTCACAAGCGGAACTTCATGCGCAGCTCCATCATCAGCGCCCCCTCCCAGGAACTCACATGCTGGTCGGCCGCCATCATTTTCAGCACCGCCTCATAGACGCGTTTCTGCTGGCTGCGCGTGGTAAACGCATTCGCCAGCACAATGGCTTCCTGCCGGGCCCGCCAGATGGATTGCACCAGCGGATGCAGGCGGCTCACGACGGCGTCAAACTCCCGCTGCCGGTCGGCTCCGGCCGTGAGGCCCATCGCCGCGAGCACCTGCCCCAACTCTTCGTCGGCCACCGTCGTCAGGTGACCGTCCGCATACATGGCCAAAATCAACAGATCAAACAAGGCGTGCTGCTGGTCGGGAGTAAAATCGGTAAGATCCAAATCCATCCCTCAGAATACCACATCGCCGGGTCTTTCTTCGCAGGATTCGGCAAGTGTCGGTGAGCAGCCGATTTGTGCCTTCCCCCGGTGCAACTCGTGCCGCGCCACCCCAAAAAACAACCGGCCCGCAGCAATGCCGCAGGCCGGTCGGGAGGAAGGTTTTTTTACAACCCGTTGAGCACGTCGATCAACTGCCGCAGGCGGCCATACGCATGCCGGTTGAAACCGAAGGCGATGCGCGGGAGATGGATGTGGTTGCCGTCCGCCACTTCGTCCGGCGTCGGCGGAATGACCTTGATTGGTTCGCCGGCGATGATGTCGGCGAAATCTTCGTTCATCGCCGCAATGGCCGAGGGACTCGGCGTATTCTTGAGCCGGATCACCAGCGCATCCTTGACCCAGCGCGTGGAGTGGAAGTTGCGGTAGAAGCGGCTGATGATTTTCACCGCCTCATCCGCGCTGTCCGTGATCTGATACAGGTTGAGGTCGTCGGGCGAAATCAATTTGTCCCGCAGCAGATGTTCGCGGATGTGCTTGTCCCAGGTCTTCCAATAGGTGCCGCCGGGGCGGTCAATGAGCACCAGCGGCATGAGCTGGCTCTTGCCGGTCTGCATGAGCGTGATGGCTTCATACCCCTCGTCCATGGTGCCAAAGCCGCCCGGAAAGAGCGCGATGGCATCCGAGTGGCGGATGAAAATGAGCTTGCGGGTGAAGAAGTATTTAAACGTGATGAGCTTCTTGTCCTCGGCAATGATGGGGTTCGCGGATTGCTCCCACGGGAGGCGGATGTTCACGCCGAAGCTGTGCTCGGGCGTCGCGCCTTCGTGCCCGGCCTGCATGATGCCGGGGCCTGCGCCCGTGATGACCATGTAACCGGCCTGGACGATTTTCTTCCCGAAATCAATCGCCTGCTGGTATTCCACGCTTTCGGGCTTCGTCCGCGCGGAACCGAAGATCGTGACCTTGCGTTTCTCGTGGTAGGGCGCAAAGATGCGGAAGGCGTAACGCAGTTCGCGCAAGGCGGTCTGGATCACGCGTACGTCGCCGGTGTCCTTGACATCGGTGAGGAGTTTCAGGGCGTTTTCGATGATGTCGGCCACTTCAGCTTCATTGTGGCCGCCGCCCTTGGATTGGATGAGTTCCTGGATCTGCTGGGTCAGCTTGGGGTCAGCAGGTGTATTCTTATATGTTTTCACAGCGCTAGCATATAGCGCCCCGCGCCGCGAAGGCAATGCTGGCGTGCGGCATGCGCGGATCGTGCAAAACCGGCCGGTTCAGGCGGTTTCGTGCTTTTTCCAGACGTAGCGGAACATGATCACACGCAGCGCCGCCGCGAGCGGAATCGCCAGGATGCCGCCCAGAATGCCACCCAGCAGCGTTGTCCCCGCCATCACCGCAATGATGATTGCCAGCGGATGCAGCCCCACGCGGTCGCCCATGATCTTGGGCGAGATGACCAACCCTTCCAGCGCCTGCACCACGGCGAACACGCACAGCACCAGCACCGGATGCTGCCAGTCGCCATATTGCACGAAGGACAGCGTGAGCGCCGTCACGCAAATCACAATCGCGCCCAGGAACGGGATCATCGTGAGTAAGACCGCCGCGAAGCCCAGCAGAAACGCGTAATTCACTCCCACGATCAGGAAGCCGATCGTGTACATCACTGCGTCACAAAGCGCCACCAGCACCTGCCCGCGAAAGAACGCCACGAGATAGCCGTTGATGGCGTCGAGCACAAACACCACTTCCTCCTTCGCCCGCGAATCCTTCAGCGGCAGGTAATCCTTCCAGCGCGCTTCGATGCTGCTTTTCTCCAGCAAAAAATAAAACGCGTAAACCGGAATCAGCGCCAGCCCCGCCAGCAGGCCGAAGCCCGAAAGCACTTTCAACGACTGTGCCAGCAGCCATGAACCCATTTCCGGCAGGCTGCCCGTAAGCCATTTGGTCGCCGAAGCCAGCTCCGGATTGGCCGTGCCGGACGTGGCATTGGCACCCGACGTCGCGTCGGGGACGGGCGGCATGAACCGGTGGATGAACTCCGGCGGATGCGCGATGAAGTCGTTGATGTGCCCCTGCAACCGCTGCGAATATTCCGGTACTTTGGACACCAGTTGCTGCGTTTCCACCACCACCTGCGGAATCACGCTGGCCAGCACCGCCGCAAACAGCGTAAACGCGATGACAAACACCAGCACGATGGCCCGCGTGCGCGGCACTTTCCGCTGCACGAAAAAATCCACCAGCGGCGACAGCAGACACGCCACCACCGCCGCGATGGCCAGCGGCCACAGCACCGGCGCGAGCAGATTGAGCGTCTGGCCCACGCCCCAGACCAGCGCCACGATGAGCGCCACCACCGTGGCCACCGCCAGCCCGGTGAGCGCGAACCACATGATGTCAGCTTGTTTTTTGGTGGGAGGAGTCATGCGTGTTGGGTGATTAAAATAGTGCCGGGGCAATCAGGATTATGGCCGTCATTTCCGCGTGGTGGTTGGTTTCCAATCCGCCCGCGTGAATTGCCGTAAAGCGTTTACTATTGAACAACCTTGGCAATTTGCAAGTTCATTTGAAGTTTCAAATTTAATTCAGATTTCCCGGGCGCCCCGGAGCGCCGACGTCCTCGTCGGCTTAACGCGTGACCAAGCTGTGCTGAGCGCAAATCACAAACCATCTCCCGCGTATCGCCGGGCTGGCCCTCGCGCATCCAAAAGCACCGCGTCTGCGCCCGACGCATGGCGCCGCGCGCCAGCGTCCTGGAGTGCGGCGGCCCTCCGCCGCTTTGGCCGAGGCCGGATAAAGCCCGAACACCGCGTTGACGGCCACGTCCCCGGCGCGCGCCCGCCAGCTTCACCTCGGCACCCGCTATTTGCCCCTCGCAATGGAGCAGGGCAGGGGTGAGGAGACCGAATATTTTCGCCCTCAACCACCTCATGATTCGCCCGCCCGTCGCTTCCGTACCGGAAACTTTCCCTGAACTACGGCGGATCGCCAGCCGGTTTTGGCCAGCCGCTGCTTAAGCTGCGCGATGGTTAAGAACTCGCCTTTCCCCGCCGCCACCTTGGCCAGGCGCTTGGCGAGAACCTTCTTGTGCGAGTCTGGCACGGCCAATTTCTCCGGCCCGCAGGCAATCGAACGCCAGCGCAGTTCCATGGCCTGCAACTTAATATTTCTGTTCATCTGTTCAATTTTTAGCGCTCCAATCATAGGCTGAATTTCGATTGAAAGTGTCACTGCGCAAATAGGGCGTCAAGGCAAGTTCGATTCTTTCCGATCAGCCGCGCGAATCCCTGTAAAACGTTTACTATTGAACAACCTTGGCAAGGTTGCATGTTCATTTGAAATTTGAAATTTAATTAAGATTTCCCGGGCGCCCCGGAGCGCCGACGTCCTCGTCGACTTAACGCGTGACCAAGTTGTGCTGCCCGCAAATCACAAACCATCTCCCGCGTACCGCCGGGCTGGCCCCCGCGCACCCAAACGTAGCGCGTTTGCACCTGGCGCCTGACACTGCGCGCCAGCGTCTTGGAGTGCGGAGGCCCTCCGCCGCTTTGGCCGCGGCCGGATAAAACCCGAACACCTCCGTTGAGGACCAAGGCCCCGGCGTACGCCTGCCAGCTTCACCCCGGCCACCGCCGCCGTCTTGATCTGCGGATGGGGTTGGGGTTTTTATTTCTTGATGAAAATCGGAAAAGGGAGTTTGATAAGCTCATGGCATCGGGCCGGCTAAACTGGTTGTTTGTGCATGATGTTGAGCCAGGCAGGTCGCATCATCTCTGTCGGCATCGTCTGCTCGCTCGTAGTTACGACCTTTCGTTGATGCTTCGTGCTGCAAATCTTTATTTCGCTTCGTTTTTCTCCGGTGTGTTTTGGTCCCTGATGCCTCGTGTCGCGGGTCGGCCGGTCCAGCACGATCCGGGTCGTTCCATCCTGTATCATTGCCGCCCATTCCGCGGGCCGGGCGCTCGGTTGGTTTGACCGGCCCGGTCGTTGGAATGCTTTTCTTGGGCTGAAATTATTTCAATTATGAACCCGCTCCCTAACCAAAAGTCCCCTGAGCCAACGCCGGTTGGCGCGCTCCGCTCCGCTTCACCGTTCACGCATTTTGCTCCCGCCTGCCCGAACTCTGGCCATTCGCTCTCCGCGCTGATGAAACCGTTCACATCTCTCATCATGGTGGTGTTGGCCGCCGCGTTTTTGACCAGCCACAGCTCCGGGCAGGAAACGACTTACGCTCCGTTGCAGATTTTCACGAACGGCCCGGGCCGCATTTCACCGCTCCAAGCCGGGCAGATGCTGGTGGTCGGGCAAAACTACAGCCTCGCGGCCATGCCTGACGCCGGTTTTGCGTTCCATAATTGGGAATGGGTGGATGTGTTCATCGAAACCACCCGGAGCACCAATGGACCGGGCGAAGTCGTGACCAACGTGCAAACGACCGTGACTTCGAAGCACCGGTTTTTCACCCGCCCCGACCTGATCTTCACCGCGCAACCCGTGTTCGTGCAAGTGCTCAGCGATCAGCTCACCACCACGTCGGCTTACGGTTGGCGGGCCAATTTTGGGCCGGCGCGGGAGCCTTTCCAACCCGGTATTTATCAAACCCTGACCGGGGCCGACGTGCTGGAGCGCGGCGACCGGGTCACGAACGGCAGCCGCGTCGTACCCATGTCCGCCACCTTCACGCTTGATTTCGGCGCCACTCCCCCCTCGCTGACCGCAGCAATTCCCGCCGCCGTGCTGGAAGGCGGAGCGCCATTCCCCAACACGGTTCGTAGCTATTACGGTCAGAGCCTCGGCGACGGCACATACCAGTTTACGGGCGATTACCTGCAGGACAGCCAGCCGTCCGGAACGCAGTATTTTTTTGACTGGCGCTTCTCCCCGTCAACCAACGGCGGCCTGGTTTGGAATGGCACGACCGGCTGGGTCGGCGGACACTTTTGGCAAATTGCCATCACCAACCTCAACCTCGTGCCGCTGGCGCGGCTGAGCATTGCGCGGACGGAGGCGGCATCAGTCCAGATGTCGTGGGCGACCAATTGCGCCGACTACGTTTTGGAATACGCCACGAACTTGCCTGCGGCGGCATGGAACACCGTCACCAACTTGGCGGCCAGCAACGGCAACCGCGTCGCGGTGACGGTCGAGGCGAACCCGTTGCCGCGGTTCTACCGCCTGCACAAGCCGTGAGCTGTGACCGGGGCATCGGAAAAAATCTTTTCATGGCGGCTCATCGGTTCAATTTCAAGCCCCCTAATCAGGCACTGAGGCCTGTGTCGTAGGATAATCGAGCCGCAAACCCGTTTCAGCAACAACCACCATGTCAGGCTGCGTCCAAATTTAAACGGAGCCGGATTCCTCGCGTGCTTTCTCTTCCGCCGCCCGACGCAGCGGATGGCTCGCTGGCAGGCTGGCCAGCAACCGCTGCTCAAACGCGGCGGCCCGCTGTTTCCGCTCCAATTCCTTGCGTCCGCGGTCATTGAGATGGCGCTGCCCCTTGATTTCAGAATTTTGCAGCGCATCGGCCCAGCCGCGTAGCTGGCGCGCGCAGCTTTCCGCCACCAATCTCAAATTTGAAATTTCAGATTTGAAATCCGCCGCCCACTTGCGTCGCAGTAACAGCGTGTGCATGGACCGGACTTCGCCTGCCGAGCCGCGGGCGATGTAAATGAACGCCAGCAATTCGTTCGTGGTGCCGCGCTCAAATCCTTCCGCGATGTTGTTGGAAACGGATAGCACGGCGCGCTCCAACTGGTCGCGGAACGAAGCCCGCATTCGCTGCGGGGCGTGTTCTAGAAAGTCATCCGTCAATTCATACAGCCGGGCGGCTTCCTGCCAGACCGGCAGATCCTCGAAGTGTTTGTAGGTCATGGTGTTTTTGGTTTTTGTTCAATTCAAAAATCAGAGCCACAGTTTCCATTTTTACGCCTGACGGAATGACCATCCGCCCAGCCGCGCACCTGGCATGCGCACCTTTCCGTCACCAATCTCAAATTTGAAATTTCAGATTTGAAATTCGCCGCCTCGGCCGGAACGACCACGTTTTGTCTGCAAAGAGTATGCGAGGCGTTCCTTGAGTTGTGCGACGGTTAGTCTCTCACCCCTGCGCCAGCCGCTTCGACTTCTCCGCCGCCACCCGCACCGCGCTGATCACCGTGGCGCGCAGGCCGCCCTTTTCCAGTTCGTGGACGCCTTCAATCGTGGTGCCGCCGGGGCTCGTGACCTGGTCCTTGAGCACCCCGGGATGCAGGCCCGTTTCCAAAACCATTTTCGCGCCGCCCAAAACCGTCTGCGCGGCCAGCTTCGTCGCCACCTCGCGCGGCAGCCCTGCGGCCACCCCGCCATCACTCAGCGCTTCGATAAATTGATACACATACGCCGGACCGCTGCCGCTCAAGCCCGTCACCGCATCCAGCAGGCTCTCCTTCACGGGCAGCGCCAGGCCCACTGCCGAGAGAAGTTTCTGCGCCAGTTCGCCATCGGCCGCCGTGGCATGTTTGCCCAGCGCATAACCCGCCGCCCCCGCCCCGACCAGCGCCGGCGTGTTGGGCATGACCCGGATCACCCGCGCCCCCGGCGGCAGCACCGCTTCGATCCACGGCATGGTGACTCCCGCCGCAATGGAAATGAGCAGATGATTTTCCGTGAACGCCCCGGTGATTTCCGCCAGCGCGGCGGGCACCTGATCCGGCTTGGTGGCCAGAATCAAAACCGTGGCTGCCTGGGCCACCGCCAGATTGGCCGCCACCGTTTTCGCGCCCGTTGTGGCGGCGAATTGCTTTTGCGCCGCCTCGTACGGATCAGCCGCGGTAATCTGGTCCGCGTGGACCAGTTTCGCGTTGATAAAGCCTTTGGCCAGCGCGGTGGCCATCTTGCCCGCGCCGAGAAAACCGATTTTTAATAATGCTGCCATGCGGTTGGTTTAGCAGGCACCGCCGCCGGGCGAAAGTGAAAACCGCCGTCATCCGACGGAAAGTGTGGAGAGATTTTTGTCCGAAATCACCCGCAACATGAAAATGAACCGCGGCTGGTGCGGATGATCAAACCAAATTACTGGCCGTACATGCCCAAGGCCTGCCGCCCGTTTTTTGTCCCACCGGGACACCCGATAATAGCCTGGCGTTTCAACGCCAGGTCACGCCCCAAAAACGACACCAGTCCCAGCCGGGACGGCTGAACCGCAGTTTGGGAGCTTGTCCCCGGCATTTCACGTCACCCCGTCATGGCTTCGCGCCTTCGCTGCAAAACCCCCTTTCTCATCCGTGGTCCGCTTGACCGCCGCGCACCCGGACGTCTCGTATACGCCGGGCCTGCGAACCCGCGCGCCAGCGTCCTGGAGTGCGGCGGCCCTCCGCCGCTTTGGTCGGGGCACGATGGCACCCGTCCCCTCCGCTAACCGGTGTGTCACCCGCGTGCGTCCACAACCAGCTTCACTCCGTAACCGATTTCGCTTATTCGTGATTTGTTATTCATTCGGGTTAGATACTCGTTATTTGTCCCATCGGTCCTATCCGTCCTATCCGCGGTTAAATCTGAAAGAGTCCTCACCCAGCTATTTCATGGCCGTTGCCCGCCATGCCGGAACGCACACGACGTTCCCTCATCCGGCCCAGAACGATCCCCCATCCTTGCTTGCCGCCTGGCTGCGGTGTTTATTGAACCCGTTGCTCACAATGGGTAGCTATTTTTCGCGCAATTGCCCGCGGACTTCATCGCCCGACTTGAAGATACAGCTTACTGCCCGCGCCCTGTCGACTTCCTGCTCCTGGGACTAGCATATAAAGGACGCCCATCATCTTTAGTATACTTAAAAAAGATGAGGCATCCATTTGTATCAAAATTAATATAGCAAAACTCCAACGCGTCTAGATTGCCAAACGATTTTGGACCACAACTCATTATCGTCGCGTATGGATAGAAACCATTGGTTGGAAAGCTGCTATTATATTTTACCGCATTCTCATAATTAATGCACCCTTCAACTGCCTCTTCAGAAAATTTAAAGTTCTTAAATAAATTTGTCACTTCAGACTTGCTCATGCGAAAACGCAACTGACTGGCACAATCCTCCAGCTCGGTGATTTGGTTGCATCCTGTTAGCGCAATCCAACACACACATAGCAATATGGCACCAATGAGTTTACGGGCCGCTATCTTTTCTTGCATTCGCATGGTACACAATCTCCTGATATTTTTTACGTCGGCATAAAGGGGATGCTGACTTTTGCCCCCTCCAGAATGCGCCGGTCGCCTGTTCTGCCGTTGCATGACGGCATGTCGCCCCAGCCAATCACCTGCGTCCCCAGTGGCAGCTTTGTCCCGCCCGGATGAGTTCCATGAGACATCATTTATTCGACCGCGATCGCCTAACCTGATCGCTGTTGCTGTGGACTGAGCCAACCCTATCCACCTCATAATTTTGTGTCAATAGTTCCGTTGGCCGCTTTGACGCTTCTGGCCCCCATAGTCAGGGGGCGGGAAATGGACCACCACCCGCTAAGTGCGGGTCGTACCCGCAGCAACGTGTGAAATGACCGGAAACTCTTTTGCCGCTGCCCGCCATGCCGGAACGCGCACGGCGTTCCCTCATCCGGCCCAGAATGATCCCCCCCTTGCTTGCCGCTTCGCTGCGGCGTTTGTGAAAATGCTCGAACGGTTGGTCTTCAGCCTCCCACCGCCGCCAAATAATCCATACAAAAAAGCCGCTGGATTGCTCCAGCGGCTTGGTTGTTTTAAATCAAAAATCGGCAATCAATAGGCGGCTTGCGCGCCCTTGATGTTCTTCTTGCCCATCCACGGCATGAGCGCGCGGAGCTTGGCTCCCGTCTTCTCGATGGGGTGCTGCTCGCCTTTCTTGAGCAGGGCGTTGTAGCGCTTGTAGCCGCCTTCGTATTCCTTGACCCAGTCCTTGGCAAACTTGCCGGACTGGATGTCCTTGAGCGCGGCTTTCATGCGTTTCTTGACGCTGCCGTCAATGATCTTCGGGCCCACGCTCACGTCGCCCCACTTGGCCGTCTCGGAAATCGAGAAGCGCATGCCGC
>Ga0302321_100001670_pt1 | contig 19057 bp, 17 predicted proteins | sample Fen_T0_1_FD_202505 | JGI IMG/M metagenome (GOLD analysis project Ga0302321, IMG submission 202505) | Peat permafrost microbial communities from Stordalen Mire near Abisko, Sweden - Fen_T0_1 | ecosystem: Environmental > Terrestrial > Soil > Wetlands > Permafrost | place: Sweden: Abisko...
CGCATCTACTCCACTTGGTCGGCAGATTTGCACCTATGGCGTGAGTTTTCCTCCACAAGATCGCTCCTGGAGGACTTATGCGACAGGCTCGATCATGCACAGTTGAGTTGATCATGCACGGTTGAGCGCCCTGGAAGCGGTTCGGCGATGTTCAACTGTGCATGATCAACTCAACTGTGCATGATCGAGCCTGTCGCATAAGTCCCTCGGTAGCGATCTTGTGGAGAGCCACCCGTGCTCAACGTGCGAATTTGACGTCCCAGTGGGGTGGACGCGCCAAGAATCGGGCTCCGGGGGAGATCAAGTGGAGTCAAGATCGTCGGGAATCGACTTATGCGACAGGCTCGATCACGCGGGGGTGGGGCTAGCCTGCGGGGATGGTGGACGGTGCGGTGGGTGGCGCGGGTTTCCAGCACCTGCGGATCGAGCGGCACGGGGACGGCGGCCACGTCGCCGAGCTCGTCCTGGACCGGCCGGAGGCGCTCAACGCCCTCTCCACCGCGTTCGCCCGCGAACTGGCCGACGCGACGGCCGGGCTCGCCGCCGACCCGGGGCTGCGCGCCGTCGTCCTCAGCTCGTCGCAGGCGCGGGCCTTCTGCGTCGGCGCCGACCTCAAGGAGCGCAACGCGTTCACGGACGCCGACCTGCGCGCCCAGCGGCCGGTGCTGCGGGCGGCGTTCGGCGGCGTGCTCGGGCTGCCCGTGCCGGCGATCGCCGCGGTCGAGGGGTTCGCGCTCGGCGGCGGGTGCGAGCTGGCGCTCAGCTGCGACCTCGTCGTCGCGGGCGCCACGGCGGAACTGGGGCTCCCGGAGGTGTCGGTCGGGCTCGTGCCCGGCGGCGGGGGGACCCAGCTGCTCGTGCGGCGCGTCGGCTCGTCGCGGGCCGCCGACCTGATCTTCACCGCCCGCCGGGTGGACGCCGACGAGGCGCTGCGGCTGGGCGTCGTCGACCGGGTCGTCCCGGCGGGCCGGGCCCGGACGGCGGCGCTCGAGCTCGCGGCCGCCGTCGCCGCGAACTCGCCCGTCGGTGTCCGGAACGCCAAGCGCGCCCTGCGCCTGGGTCAGACCGCGGACCTGGCTGCCGGCCTCGAGCTCGAGGACGCCGCCTGGCGCGCGACAGCGTTCTCCGCGGACCGGGTGGAGGGCATCCGGGCGTTCGCCGAGAAGCGGCGTCCGGCCTGGCCCGGGACGCCCTGACGGTCGCTGCCGTCCCGCCCGGCGGGCGCCCACCGTTGACATGCAGGCAAATGCCTGCCTAACTTGGCGGGTGTCCTCCTCGGCCGACGACCGCGTCTTCAAGGCGCTGGCCGACGCGACCCGCCGCCACCTGCTCGACCGGTTGCGGGAGCGGGACGGGCAGACGCTGGGCGAGCTGTGCGAGCGGCTGGGCATGGCCCGGCAGTCCGTCAGCCAGCACCTGGCGGTGCTCGAGGAGGCGAACCTGGTGAGTTCCGTCCGCCGGGGCCGGGAGAAGCTGCACTACCTCAACCCGGTGCCGGTCCATGAGATCCAGGACCGCTGGATCTCCACCTTCGCGCGCCCGCGCCTCGCCGCGCTGGCCGCCGTCCGGAGAGGGGCCGAGGGGCCGATGAGCGACAGGCCGACGTACCGCTACGTGATCTACATCGAGAGCACGCCCGAGCGGGTGTGGGAGGCATTGACCGACGCCGACCTCACTGCGAGCTACTGGGGTCACAGCAACGTGTCCGACTGGCGGCCCGGCTCGCGGTGGGCGCACCGGCGCATCGACGGCAGCGGCGTGGACGACGTCGTCGGCACCGTCGTCGAGGCCGTGCCCCCCACCCGCCTGGTGACCACCTGGGGCGACCCGCCGGAGCAGCCCGCGGTCGAGGGCGCCGCGTCGGCGTCCCGGGTGACGTTCGAGCTGGAGCCGTACGAGGGGATCGTCCGCCTGACGGTCCTGCACGAGGACCTGCCGGACGGCGCGGCGCTCGAGGAGGTGGGCCTCGGCTGGCCCGCGGTGCTCTCCAACCTCAAGTCCCTGCTGGAGACCGGGCATGTGCTCCCGGCCGCGCCCTGGGAGATGCCTCGCGTCTGACCTGCGACGGGGTGGACGTCGGACCGGGATCCGACCTCAGACCGGGGCGGGCGGCGTCTCGCGCAGCTCGGTGAAGACGAACCGGCGGTAGGCCCAGAACCGGAACAGGGTGCCCAGTACCAGCCCGACCAGGTTGGCGGAGACGTTGTCGGCGAGCTTCGACGTCAGGCCGAGCAGGTAGTGCGAGACGCCCAGGCAGCCGGCCGCGATGAGCAGGCCGCCGATGTTCATCACCACGAAGAGCACGAACTCGGAGCGGGCGGTCGCCCGGCGGCGGTGCCGGAAGGTCCAGTACCGGTTGCCCAGCCACGCCACGACCGTGGCGGCCGACACCGAGATGACCTTGCACGTCACGGCCTTGTGCCCGAGCGGCGCGGAGGTCAGCGGCCACCAGCCGGAGAGCAGGAGGTTGAAGACGTAGACGTCGACGACGTAGGCCAGCGCGCCGATCGCCCCGAACTTCATGGCCTCGCGGTACAGGACGTCGACGGCGCCGCGCAGCCGGCCGATCGCACCGCCGGGAGGCGTGGGCGACGGCGTCGGCACGGGCGTCGGGACGGGGGCCGGACCGGCAGGACCGCGGGAGGAGGTGTGCGGCGCCCGGGCGTGCACGGTGTTGTCCGTCGTCACTGTGATCCTGATCTCCTCGTCGGGCCAGCGGCCCGCCGTACCGATGGCGCTCAGTGGCGATCGCGCCGTCCCCGTCCCCACCGAGGCTACTCCCCGTCGTCGGGGTAACCTGCCCGAGTGGCCCATCTCGATCGCCCTCCGGGCGGCTTCCCCGTCGTCGGCATGGTGGGTGGCGGCCAGCTGGCGCGCATGAGCCAGGCCCCGGCGATCGCGCTCGGGGTCCGGCTGCGGGTGCTCGCCGAGTCGGCGACGTCGAGCGCGGCGCAGGTCGTCCCGGACGCCCCGGTGGGGGACCACCGCGACCGAGCTGCGGTGATGTCCTTCGCGCGGGGCTGCGACGTGGTCACGTTCGATCACGAGCACGTCCCGACGGAGCTCCTGCGGGAGCTCGAGGCGGCGGGCGTCGCCGTCCGGCCGGGGTCCGTGGCGCTGGTCCACGCGCAGGACAAGGCGGCCATGCGCTCCCGGCTGACGGCGCTCGGCGTGCCCTGCCCGCGCTGGGAGCTGGTCCGCGAGACGGCCGAACTGGCTGCGTTCGGTGACGACGTGGGCTGGCCCGTCGTCCTCAAGACGACCCGCGGCGGGTACGACGGCAAGGGCGTGCTGGTCGTCGACGACGCGGCCCGGGCGGCCGACTGGCTCGACCGGTCCCACCGTCCGGACGCCGAGCACGCGCCGCTGCTGCTCGCCGAGGAGCGCGTGGCGTTCCGCCGGGAGCTGGCCGTGCTGGTGGCCCGCAGCCCGTCGGGGCAGGCCGCCGCCTGGCCCGTCGTCGAGACGGTGCAGGTGGACGGCGTCTGCCGCGAGGTGATCGCCCCGGCCCCCGACCTGCCCGCCGACCTCGCCGCCGAGATCACCCGGATGGCCCTGCGGATCGCCGGCGAGCTGGGCGTCGTGGGGGTGCTGGCGGTCGAGCTGTTCGAGGTGGACATCCCGGGCGGCGGTCGCCGTGTGCTGGTCAACGAGCTCGCGATGCGGCCCCACAACAGCGGGCACTGGACGATCGACGGCGCGGTGACCAGCCAGTTCGAGCAGCACCTGCGGGCCGTCCTCGACCTCCCCCTCGGCGATCCGCGTCCGCGCGCGCCCTGGTCGGTGATGGTCAACATCCTCGGTGGCGACTACCCCGAGCTGTACCGCTCCTACCTGCACGTGATGGCGCGCGACCCGGGCGTCAAGGTGCACCTGTACGGCAAGGAGGTCCGGGCGGGCCGCAAGATCGGGCACGTCACGGTCTGCGGCGAGGACCTGGACGACGTCCGCGCCCGGGCCCGGCACGCCGCCGACTTCATCACCGGCACCATCGACGAGTGAGCACCGACCCGGAGAGCAGGGAGCAGCAGTGATGGACGGCACGCCCGTGGTGGGTCTGGTCATGGGGTCCGACTCGGACTGGCCCGTCATGACCGAGGCCGCCGAGGCCCTGGACGAGTTCGGCGTGGCCTACGAGGCGGACGTCGTCTCGGCCCACCGGATGCCCGTCGCGATGATCGAGTACGGCCGGACGGCGCACGAACGCGGCCTGCGAGTGATCATCGCGGGGGCCGGCGGGGCCGCGCACCTGCCCGGGATGCTGGCGGCCGTGACACCGCTGCCGGTGATCGGCGTCCCCGTCCCGCTGCGGTACCTCGACGGGATGGACTCGCTGCTCTCGATCGTGCAGATGCCGGCCGGCGTGCCGGTGGCCACGGTGTCGGTGGCCGGGGCCCGCAACGCCGGGCTGCTCGCCGTCCGCGTCCTCGCGGCCGGTGACGGCGAGGAGGCGGCCCGGCTGCGGACGGCGATGCTGGCCTTCCAGGAGGGGCTGCACGAGTCCGCGGTGGCCAAGGGCGCCCGGCTGCGCGCCCGCCGCGCCGGGACGGGCTTCGGCTTCACCGCCAGTTGAGGATCTCCTGCAGGCCCTTCATCGTGCGGTCCATCAGCTCGGTGATGTCCTCGGTGTAGCCGCCCGCCGCCCACATCAGCAGGACCGGCATGAGAGCGCCGATCACCGCGCCCACGAAGGCCCGCACGGCCGGGTCGTCGGGCGAGCGGCCGACGCCCTCGGCGAAGGCGGCGGCCGCGTCGTCCAGCCCCGACAGCACGTTCTCAAAGGTCCGGGCGCGCAGTGCCGTGCTCGTGAAGAGCAGGTCCATGCGCTGCTGGCTCTTCGCCTGCTCGTGCCCGTCGATCCCGACGATGACGGCCAGCACCGAGCGGCGCAGGCTCGCCACCGGGTCGTCGGAGCGGCCCGCCGTCCGGAAGGCCTCCAGGAGCTGGTCGTCGAACTCGTCCTGGACGACGACGTCCTCCTTGGTGCGGAAGTAGCGGAAGAAGGTGCTGGGCGAGATCTCGGCGGCGGCCGCGATCTGGTCGACGGTCGTGCCGTCGTACCCCTGCTCGGCGAAGAGCCGCAGGGCGTGCTCCTGGATCGCCCAGCGGGTCTTCGCCTTCTTCCGCTCCCGCAGGCCCGGCGCGGGCGGTGCCGTCTGCAGCGGGTCGGGCGTCGTCGTGCTCATACCGCGATTGTCGCGGACTCCTGCGGGGTTGTCTGCGTGGCGGCGCGGGCCGGCAGGAGGATCGCCGCGAGGACCATCCCGAGGACGGCCGTCCCGGCGCTGGTCAGCATGACCGTGCTCATCGCGTGCACGTAGGACTGGGCCGCGGAGTCGGCCAGGGCCGTGCTCCCGGTCCGCCGGGCGACGGCGAGGCCGGCGGCGACCGACTCGCGGGCGGTGGCGGCGGCCCCGGCCGGCAGGCCGGTGACGTCCAGGCGTTGGGTGTAGACGGCGTTGAGCACGCTGCCGAGCACCGCGACGCCGAGCGCGCCGCCCACCTGCCGCAGGGCCATGGTCAGGGCGCTGCCCGATCCGGAGCGCTCCGGCGGTACCTCGCCCAGCGCGGCGTCCATGGCCGGGGTCATGGTCAGGCCCATGCCGAGGCCGAGCAGGGCCAGCCAGCAGGCGATCGGCAGGTAGACGGTGTCCACGGCGACCGTCGAGCCCCAGCCCAGCGCGGCCACGATGACGCCCAGGCCCGCGACGACGGGAACGCGGTTGCCGAGCCGTACGGTCGCCCGCTCGCCGATGCGCGCGCCCACGATCAGGCCCGCGATCATCGGCAGGAGCCGCAGGCCGGTGCCCAGCGGGTCGTTCCCACGGACCGCCTGCAGGTAGAGCGGGATCACGAAGAGCATCCCGAGCATCGCGAAGGAGGCGATCGTGGCGCACGCCGTGCCCCAGCCGAACCGCGGACGGCCCAGCAGCGTCAGGTCGATCATCGGGTCGGTCACCCGGCTCTCCCACCAGGCGAAGCCGGCGAGCAGGACGACGCCCAGCCCGCCGAGGCCGAGCACCGCGCCCGACGTCCAGCCGCGCTCCGGCGCCTCGACGACGCCGTAGACCAGCGCGACCAGGCCCGCGGTCGACAGGGCGGCCCCGACCAGGTCGGTGCGGCCCGCGGCGGTGTCGCGCGAGCCGGGGAGGAGCAGCGCCAGCGCCACCAGGGCCAGGACGCCGATCGGCACGTTGATGAGGAACACCGACCCCCACCAGAAGTGCTGGAGCAGCCAGCCGCCGACGATCGGGCCCAGCGGCAGGCCGAGGCCCATCGCGACCATCATCGTGGCGATGGCCCGCGGGCGCTCCGCCGGGGTGAAGATCGTGGGCAGGACGGCGAGCGGCACGGTGAGGACGACGGCCGCGCCCATGCCCATCACCGCGCGGGTCGCGATGAGCCAGCCGGGCGAGGTCACGTACGCGGCGGTGAGGGAGCCGAGGGTGAAGACGACGACGCCGGCGACGAGCACCGGCTTGCGGCCGACGCGGTCGGCGAGCGCGCCCAGCGGCAGCATCAGGCCGCCGAGGACGAGCAGGTAGGCGTCGACGATCCACTGCAGCTGCGACGTGGTGGCGTGCAGCTGCGTCGCGAGCGTGGGCAGGGCGACGTTGAGGACGGTCGAGTCCAGCCCGACGACGATCATGCTCAACATCAGGGCGCCCAGGACCCAGTAGCGGTGCGTGGGGCGAGATTCCATGACGGTGACCTCCATCTGAATGTCACTCCAAACTAGTAGTCACTGTCAGGATGTCAAGGAGTGGTTGGCATCTGAGCTTCTTGCTTGAATGAAACTGCGACGCATGTGAAACTCTGACTCAGAATCTATCGAGGAGGAGCCCATGCCTGTCCGATCCCACCGGTCCACCTCGTCCAGCGGTGCGCGCCGCTGGTGGGCGCTCGCCGCGCTGACGTTGAGCGTCCTGGTCGTCGCCCTGGACGGGACGATCATGACCGTCGCCCTGCCGACCATCTCCCGGGCGCTCCACGCGGACGGCGCCGACCTGCAGTGGATCACCGGCGGGTACCTGCTGGCGCTGTCCGCCGCCCTCCTGCCGGTCGGCCGGCTGGGCGACCGGTTCGGGCACAAGCGGCTGCTGCTCGCCGGGATGGTGCTGTTCGCGCTCGCCTCGGGGCTGGGGGCCCTCGCCCGCTCACCCGGCGAGCTGATCGCCGTCCGGGCCGTGATGGGCCTGGGGGCGGCCGCGATCATGCCGCTGTCGATGGCCGTCCTGCCGAAGATCTTCCCGGCGGAGCAGCTGCCCCGGGCCATCGCCGTCTGGACCGCCGCCACCGCACTGGGGATGCCCGTCGGGCCGGTGCTCGGCGGGTGGCTGCTGAACCACTTCTGGTGGGGTTCCGTCCTCGTGGTCAACCTGCCCGTCGTCGGCCTCGCGCTGGGCGCCGTCGCCTGGCTGCTGCCGTCCGACCGCGCCGACGAGGCCGGCTCCCCGTCGGCGCCGGAGCGGGCCGGCGGGTTCGACGTGGCCGGCGCGGTGCTCGGCGCGCTCGGCGTGACCGCCGTCGTCCACGGCACGATCCTGCAGCCGGAGCAGGGCTGGGGGAGCCCGACGGTCCTGGCGAGCCTGCTCGGCGGAGTGCTGCTCCTCGTCGGGTTCGTCGGGCGCGAGCGCCGGGCGGCGGACCCGCTGGTCGACCTGGGCCTGTTCACCCGGCGCGCGTTCACGGCCGGGTCGCTGCTCGGCGTCGTCGTCAACTTCGAGGTGACCGGCATCCTCTTCGTCGTCCCGCAGTACCTGCAGGGGGTGCTCGGCCAGAACGCGCTGGGCACCGGCCTGCGCGTGCTGCCGCTCATCGGCGGGCTGCTGGTCGCGGCCACCCTCAGCGAGGCGCTGACGGCGCGGGCGGGTGCGCGGATCGTCGTCCCGGTGGGGCTGGGCGTACTGGCCGCCGGCGCGTTCCTGGGCGCGTCCGGGCAGGTCACGGCCGGCTACGGGTTCGTCGCGGCGTGGCTGGCGGTCACCGGGCTGGGATTCGGGCTGGCCGTGGTCCCGGCGACGTCGCTGGTGCTCTCGTCGCTGCCGCCGCGCCGGGCAGGGGCGGGCACGAGCCTGATGGAGACGGTGCAGCAGGTGGGATCCGTGCTCGGGGTGGCGGCGCTGGGCAGCGTGCTCAACGCGGGCTACCTGTCCCGGCTGGACGTCGCCGGGTTGCCGGCGCCGGCCGCCGACGCCGCCCGGGACTCGCTGCCGGCGGCCGCGGCCGTGGCCGACCGCCTCGGCGACCCGGCCCTGCTGGCGTCCGCCCAGCACGCCTTCGGGCACGGGATGAGCCTGGTGCTCGTGGTGTGCGGGGTGATCAGCGTCGTGGCGGCCGTGCTCGCCGTCACGTTCCTGCCCCGGCGGGACCGGCGTCCGGACGTCGGACCGCCACCCGACGCATCGCAGCAGGCCGTCGGGGCGCAGCAGGCCGTCGATCGTTAACCTGGCGGGATGGAGAGCCCGGGCCTGCGCGAGCGGAAGAAGCTGCGGACGCGCCGGGAGATCCGGCAGGCGGCCTACCGGCTGTTCGCCGAGCACGGGTACGACGCGACGGACGTCGACACGATCGCCGCGGCGGCCGAGGTGTCGCGCAGCACGTTCTTCCGGTACTTCCCCACCAAGGAAGACGTCGTGCTGACCGACGAGTACAACGACCTCGCCGCGCGGGAGCTGGCGGCCCGTCCGGCCGACGAGCCGATCGTTCGAGCGGTCCAGCAGTCGATGACGACGTCCCTGGCGCACCTGATGGCCGCCGACCGCGACGAGCTGATGTTCCGGATGCAGCTGATGGCGCAGGTCCCGGCGATCCGGGCCCGGGCCATGGAGGAGCAGCTGCAGACCCAGGACCTGATCTCGGACATGATCGCGCAGCGGACCGGCCGGGACGACGCCGACCTGGACGTCCGCTGCGCGGCCGCCGCGATCATCGGGATCTCGTCGGCCGTGATCCAGTACTGGGTGGAGGGCGGCGCCGTCGACGACCTGGTGGCGCTCTACGACCGCCAGCTCGGCCGGCTGGCGAGCGGTCTGGAGCTCTGAGCACGCACCAGGTCGAGCCGGTCCTCGACGGCGGGACGGGTCGCCACGAGCAGCCGCTGGCCCGTCGTCCAGTGCCGGGGCAGGCCCAGGTGCCGCGCGTGGGCGTCGAGGAGCGAGGCGCACGCGTCGACGTCCCCGGTGAGGCGCACCATCGCCCGGTCGGCGGCCGCCTCGTCGGCCCGCTGGGCGTGCAGCAGGACCGGCCACAGCACCCGCAGGAGGAGGTAGCCGAGCGCCGCCGTCAGGGCGAGGAACAGGGGCGTGGCGTACGCGTCCGCGGCATCGGCCCACCCGGGCCAGAGCCAGCTCTGCAGGGGGTACCAGAGCAGGTAGCTCAGGCCGGTCCCGCCGAAGCCGGCGATGAACACGAGGGCGATCACCTGGAGCTGGCGTCGCCACAGCGGGCGCAGCGTGTGCCCCGCCTGGTGGCCGAGGAGGGCCCGCAGCTGCGCGTCGTCCAGCACGGCCAGCAGCTCCGGCGCGACGACGATCACCCAGCGGCCGGCGACCCGCGTGGTGCAGGCGCTCGCCGGGCGACCGACCAGGCGCCCGACGACCACGTCGGGCGGCGGCGACCCGTCCGGCAGGCCGACGAGCGTGTCGCGCACCGCCGCCAGCCGCGTCGTCCCCAGCTCGGGCGGGACGGTCGTGTCGGGGACGACCGTCCCCGGTGGCCCGCCCGGGCCGCCGCGCCGGCGGAGCCGGACGACGGCGACGAGAACGGCGAGCTCCACCGACAGGGACCCCAGCTCGAGGCCGGGTTGATCACGCGTTGAGGCCAGGACGAAGCTGAGGACGGACAGGACGAGCAGCACCTGCGTCACGTGGAGACCGAGCGCCCGCCGGCCGACCGAGCGCAGTGGTCGCAGCTGCGGCGCGAGCCGGAACGCCTGGTCCCGGCTGCCGCGGAACACCTGTTCCGGCACCCAGGCGACGAAGCCCAGCACCACCACGGTCAGCGGCGGAGCCAGGTCCGGGCCGGTGCGCGAGATCGGCACCAGCAGCAGCGATCCGGCCGGCGTCAGGCCGACCATGACGAGCACGACCAGGCGCAGCAGGACCGTCCCGCTGACCGCCGTCCACAGCGTCGTCCAGGCCCGCCCGGCCCCTGCGTCCTGCTCCATCCGCGCTGCCCCCGCCCACGCCGCCACTGCCGACGAGGCAGGATCATGTCAGCCGGCGCTGACGGCGTCAGGTGAACGGTCCGCGCACCGGCCGGTGCGCCCCTTCATGCCTTGGCGGCGGCCTTCTTCTGCTCGTCCGCGAGCGGGCGGATCTTCTCGGTGTCGTCCGCCTTGAGGGCCGCGAACAGCTGGTTGGCCTTCGCCCGGTCCCACTGCAGCGAGTCGCCCGCGGACGTCGTGATGTCGCCCCCGATGGGGACGGTCAGGCTCAGCCCGCCGCCGCCGGACACCGCGCGCATCGCCAGCACGAACTGGGCGAGCCCGTACGGCGTCGTGCCGGAGTCCACGGTGAGCGCGCCACCGCCCGAGCGCGCGGCCGGGAACGAGCGCCACGGCAGCAGGAGCACGGACGGCGACAACGTCTTGCCCGCGATCGCCGCGAGCACCTGCCGCTGCCGCTCCACACGGCCCAGGTCGCCGCGCGGATCGCTGTACCGCGCCCGGGCGTAGCCGAGCGCCTTCTGCCCGTCGAGGGTCTGGCAGCCGGCGGGCAGGTTGATGTGCGCCTTGTCGTCCTTGATGGCCTTCTTGACGCACACGTCGACGCCGCCGATCGCGTCGACGAGGTCGGCGTAGCCGCCGAGCCCGGTCTCCACGTAGTCGTCGACGCGCACGCCGGTCGCCTGCTCGACCGTGCGCACCAGCAACTGCGGGCCGCCGAAGGCGTACGCTGCGTTGATCTTGTTCTTGCCGTGCCCCGGGATGGCGACGTAGGAGTCCCGCGGGACGCTGACCAGCACGGTCGGGCCGCCGCCGGCCGGCACGTGGAGCAGCATGATCGTGTCCGTGCGCTGGCCGGCCGCCTGCCCGGTGCCCAGGCGGGCCCGTTCGGCGCGGCTGAGGTCCTGCCGGGAGTCGCTGCCGACCACCAGGTACGTCCGGCCGGGCGTCTGCGCCGGCCGGCCGGACGTCGGCATCGCGTCGACCTTCCCCAGGCTCGACCACGCCACGATCCCGAGCAGCACGGGGTAGGCGACCAGGAGCACGAGGACGAGCGCGACCCAGGGCCACCGCCGTCGGCGCCGCCGAAGCCGGGCGGTGCCGCCGCCACCACCGGGCCCGTACGTCCCGGGGTCGCCGGGCGCGCCGGGACCGCCGGGAGCGCCGGGTGGCGGGTAGGCCGGCGGGTAGGCCGGGGGATACGGGACCGCACCGGCGTCCGCCCCGTACGGTGCCGGCGGCGGGTACGCGGCCGCGTCCCCGGCGCCGGCCTCGCCCGCGATGCCCGCCGCGTCGGGCGATGCCGGCGGCACGGAACGGGGCGGCCGGCCCGAGCGGCCCAGGCGCAGCAGGCGCGGCCGGGAGCGGTACACGGTGCCCGGCCGGTGCGGGTCCGGCCCGGGGCGGTCGTCGTGCGACATGCTCAGACCAGCCCCAGTCGCGGCGCCTCGATGGCCGGGCACGTGTCCATCACGACGTCCAGACCGGCGGCACGCGCCCGGGCCGCGGCGGCCTGGTCGACGACGCCGAGCTGCAGCCAGACGGCCCCGGCACCGATCGCGATCGCCTGGTCGACGACGGCGCCGGCGAGCTCGCTGCGGACGAAGACGTCGACGACGTTCACCGGCCCGGGGACGTCGGCGAGGGTCGGGTAGGCGGGCGCCCCGTGCACCGGCTCCGCGCGCGGGTGGACCGCGACGATCTGCTGGTGGAGCGGGCTCTGCAGGTACCGCGCGATCCCGTACGCGACCCGCTCCGGGTTCTGCGACAGGCCCACCACCGCCCACCGTCCGGGGGTCGCCAGCAGTCGGCGGACGACGTCCGGATCGTTACGGTGCGTAGGCGTCGCCTCGGACTCGGTCATGGCCATAGTGTCTCCCCTCCGTGGCACAGACGCCTGGGCGGAGCCGGTCGTTCCCCCTAGGCTCGACCGCATGACCTGGGTCGTGACCGGCGGGGCCGGATACATCGGGGCGCACGTCGCCCGCTGCCTGCTCGAGTCCGGGCGGGACGTCGTCGTCGTCGACGACCTCTCCAGCGGTGTCGAGAGCTTCGTGCCGGACAAGGCGCGCCTGGTCCGCGGCAGCATCACCGACCCCGCGACGCTGGACGCCGCGCTCGGTTCCGGGGGTGCCGGGGACACCGGGGTGCAGGGCGTGGTGCACCTCGCCGGGTTCAAGTACGCCGGGGTCTCGGTCGAGCGGCCGCTGCACACCTACGAGCAGAACGTGACGGGCACCCAGGTGCTGCTCGGGCGGATGGTCGCGCACGGGGTGACCCGGCTCGTCTTCTCCTCCAGCGCCGCCACCTACGGGAGCCCGGACGTCGACCTGGTCACCGAGGCGACCCCCACCCGGCCCGAGTCGCCGTACGGGGAGTCCAAGCTCATCGGGGAGTGGCTGATCCGCGACGTCGCCCGCGCAGCCACGCTGAACCACACCTCGCTGCGGTACTTCAACGTCGTCGGGTCGGGCTACCCGGACGTGCACGACGTCAGCCCCCACAACCTCTTCCCGCTGGTCCTCAAGGCGCTGACCAGCGGCGGGACGCCGCAGGTGCGCGGGGTGGACTACCCCACGCCGGACGGGTCCTGCGTGCGCGACTACGTGCACGTCCAGGACATCGCGCTGGCGCACGTCGCGGCGGCCGAGGCCCTGGAGCGCGGCCGCTCGCTGGAGCCGGTCTACAATCTCGGCTCGGGCCAGGGGCTGTCCGTGCTGGAGATCATGGCGGCGGTGCGCCGGGTCACCGGCATCCCGTTCGACCCGGTGATCACCGAGCGCCGTCCGGGCGACCCGGCGCGCATCGTGGCGTCGGGGGAGCTCGCCGCCCGGGACCTGGACTGGGTCAACCGCCACGACGTCGACGAGATGGTCCGGTCCGCCTGGGCGGCCTGGCGGCACGCGCTGGGCGAGGCCTAGGGCCTTGGGCCCAGGGTCGGGGCGGCCCGGCCGAGCCGGTCCGGGCCGCCACCCGTAGGGTCCGACCATGCGCTTCGGACTCTTCGTACCCCAGGGCTGGCGGCTCGACCTCGTCGGGATCGCGCCCGAGCAGCAGTGGCAGACCATGCTCGACGTCGCCCGGCTCGCCGACGGCGGCCGGTTCGAGTCGGTGTGGGTGTACGACCACTTCCACACCGTGCCGGTCCCCTCGCAGGAGGCCACCCACGAGGCCTGGACCCTGATGGCGGCCCTCGCCGCGACCACCACCCGCGTCCGCCTCGGGCAGATGTGCTCCTGCATGAGCTACCGGAACCCCGCCTACCTCGCCAAGATCGCCGCCACCGTCGACGTGATCTCGGGCGGCCGCACCGAGATGGGCATCGGCGCGGGCTGGTACGAGCACGAGTGGCGCGCCTACGGGTACGGGTTCCCGTCGGCGGGCGAGCGGCTGGCGATGCTGGCCGAGGGCGTGGAGATCATGCGGCAGGCCTGGACCGAAGGGGTCGCGACGCTCGACGGCGTCCACTACCAGGTGGACGGCGCGATCGTCCGGCCGCTGCCGCTGCAGCCGGGCGGCATCCCGTTCTGGATCGCCGGGGGCGGCGAGAAGAAGACGCTCCGGATCGCCGCGCAGTACGCGCAGTACACGAACTTCGACGGCTCGCCGGAGGGGTTCGCGCACAAGTCCGCGGTGCTCGAAGGCCACTGCCGTGACCTGGGCCGCGACTACTCCTCGATCGTCCGCTCGGCCAACTACAACGTGGTCATCGGTCGTGACCAGGCCGAGGTCGAGGAGCGGCTGGCCGCGATCGAGGCCCGGTTCGCGCAGGTCCTGGACCCGGTGGCGGCCAAGGCCCGGGCGCAGGAGCTGCGCTCCGGCCCGCTGGTCGGCACGCCCGAGCAGATCGTCCAGGCCCTGCGCGGCCTGGAGCGCCTCGGGATGACGTACGCGATCACCTACTTCGCGGAGATCGCGCACGACACCACCGGGGCCGAGCTCTTCGCCGGCGAGGTGGTCCCGGCGCTCGCCTGAAGGGTCAGGACGCCGGGAGGAGGCCGCGCCGTCGCAGCAGGGGTTCGAGCTGCGGCGGCCGGCCCACCACGGCCTCGAAGGCGCCCATCGGGTCGACGGAACCGCCCCGCGACAGCAGCTCGCGGGCGAACACCGCCCCGGCGTCCCGCCGCAGGCCGCCGCGCGCCCGGAACCACTCGACCGTGTCGGCGTCCATCACCTCGCTCCAGATGTAGCCGTAGTAGCCGGCGCTGTACCCGCCCGAGAACACGTGCGCGAAGTAGCTGCTCCGGTAGCGCGGGGGCACCAGGTCGAACGCGACCCCGTGCCGCTCCAGCGCGGCGGCCTCGAACGCCTCGACGTCGGCGGGGGCGACCGGGCCGTCGTCCACGGTCCGGCGGTGCCACTCCAGGTCGAGCAGGGCGGCCGCCAGGTACTCGGTCGTCGCGAAGCCCTCGCCGTACGACTGCGCGGCGATGATCTTCTCCAGGGCGCCCGCGGGCAGCGGCTCGTCCGTCTCGTGGTGGCGCGCGTAGCGGGCGAGGACGTCGGGCCACATGGCCCACATCTCGTTCACCTGGGAGGGGAACTCGACGAAGTCCCGCGGGACGTTCGTGCCGGCCAGCCGGGGGTACTCGACGTCCGACAGCAGGCCGTGGAGCACGTGCCCGAACTCGTGGAAGGCCGTCTCCACCTCGTCCAGGGTGAGCAGCGCCGGCTGCCCGTCCGGCGGCCTCGGCACGTTGAGGTTGATGACGATGACCGGGCGGGTGCCGAGCAGGTGCGACTGGTCGACGAAGCTGCTCATCCAGGCGCCGCCGCGCTTGGAGTCGCGGGCGAACCAGTCGGCGAGGAAGAGGCCGACGGACGCGCCGCCGGAGTCGGTGACCTCGTAGAGCCGGACGTCGGGATGGTAGGTGGGCAGGTCGGTGCGGAGCGTGAAGCTGAGCCCGTACAGCTCGTGCGCGGCGTGCATCACGCCGTCCCGGACGACGCGCTCCAGCTCGAACCACGGCCGCAGCGCGGCGGCGTCCACGTCGTAGCGCTCCCGCCGGACCCGCTCGGCGTAGAACGCCCAGTCCCACGGCCGCAGCGGCGCCGCCTCGCCGTCCGCCACGAGCAGCGCCTCCAGCTCGGCGGCCTCGACCCGGGCGTTCGCGACGGCCGGCCCGACGAGCTTCCCGAGCATGGCGCTGATCGCGTCGGAACTGCCGGCCGTCTGGTCCGCGGCCACGTACGCGGCGTGGTCGGGGTACCGCAGGAGCCGGGCGTGCTCGGCGCGCAGCTCGACGATGCGGGTGAGCGTCGCGCGGGTGTCGTTGTCGTCGCCCCGCAGCCCGCGCTCGGCCGACGCGGTGTGCAGCCGTTCGCGCACGTCCCGGCGGCGCAGCTGGGCGAGTGCCGGCTGCCCGGTGGGCAGGACCAGCGTGATCAGGTAGCCGTCCAGCCCGCGGGCCCTGGCGGCCTCGCCGGCGGCGGCGACCGCGTCGTCCGGCAGCCCGGCCAGCTCCTCGCGCGTCCCGACGTGGACGGCGGCCGCGTTGGTGTCCGCGACGAGGCGCGTCTTGAAGCCGGTGGTCAGCGCGGACAGCTCGGCGTTGATCTCACGCAGCCGCGCCTGCCGGTCGGTGTCCAGCGCGGCGCCGGCCCGCACGAAATCGGTGTGGTACCGCTCGACCAGGCGCCGCTGCTCGAGCGTCAGGTCGTCCTCGGCGCGGGCGGCGTGGACGGCGTCGAGCCGGGCGAACAGGGCCGGGTCCAGCAGGACGGCGTCGTGGTGCGCCGACAGGAGCGGGGCGACCTCGGCCTCGATCCGGTCCAGCTCGGCGTCCGTGTCCGAGCTGGTGAGGTTGAAGAACACGTTCGCCACCCGCTCGAGGAGGGTGCCGGCGCGCTCCAGCGCCGCCACCGTGTTCGCGAAGGTGGGGGCGGCCTCCTGGCCGCCGATCCGGGCCACCTCGGCGGCGTGCTCGGCCGTCGCGGCGTCGAAGGCGGGGGCGAAGTGCTCGGCCCGGATCCGGTCGAACGGCGGCAACCCGAAGGGCAGCCCGGACGGCGTGGCGAACGGGTTGGCGGGGTCGAGCCCCGGCGCGGTGTCGGCGAGCAGGGGCGTCTGCGGGTCGGCCATGACCAGACTCTGCCACGCCGGCCGGTCCGTCACCGGCCAGGGGGATCGCGGCACGGTGCCCGCCGTCCCGGCGTGTCGGGTAGGCCACACAGCGGCAGGTTCCACCGGCAGCTTCCGGACGTAGCCTGCAGGCATGGCCGCTGCCGCGTCGCGGGACGAGTTCCCGCACTTCATGCTCTCCGAGGACCACGAGATGCTGCGCGACGTCGTCCGCAGCCTCTGCGAGGCCAAGATCGCCCCCAACGCCGCCGAGGTGGACGAGAAGGCGGAGTTCCCGCAGGCCTCCTACGACGCCCTGCGGGCCGCGGACTTCCACGCGCCGCACGTCCCCGAGGCGTACGGCGGGAACGGGGCCGACGCCCTCGCCACCTGCATTGTCATCGAGGAGGTCGCCCGGGTCTGCATGTCGTCGTCGCTGATCCCGGCGGTGAACAAGCTGGGCAGCATGCCGGTGATCCTCGCCGGCTCCGAGGAGCTCAAGCACCGCTACCTGACGCCGATGGCCCGGGGCGAGGCGATGTTCGCCTACGGCCTCTCCGAGCGCGAGGCGGGCAGCGACACCGCGTCCATGAGCTGCACGGCCGTCCCGGACGGCGACGGCTGGCGGCTCACCGGCCACAAGGCGTGGATCACGAACGCCGGCATCAGCGACTACTACTCGGTGCTCGCGGTCACCGACCCCGACGGCCCGCGCGGCCGCAACATCAGCGCCTTCGTGGTGGAGAAGTCGGACCCCGGCTTCACCTTCGGCGCCAAGGAGCGCAAGCTCGGGATCAAGGGCAGCCCCACCCGCGAGCTGCTCTTCGACCACACCCCGCTCCCCGGCGACCGGATGATCGGCGCGCCCGGCGAGGGCCTCAAGATCGCGCTCCGCACGCTGGACCACACCCGGATCACCATCGGCGCCCAGGCGGTCGGGGTGGCCCAGGGCGCCCTCGACTACGCGCTCGCCTACGTCAAGGAGCGCAAGCAGTTCGGGAAGGCGATCGCCGAGTTCCAGGGGTTGCAGTTCATGCTCGCCGACATGGCGATGCAGCTGGAGGCCGCCCGGCAGCTCGTCTACGTCGCCGCCTGCAAGAGCGAGCGCGACGAGCCGGATCTGTCCTTCTTCGGCGCGGCCGCCAAGTGCTTCGCCTCGGACGTCGCGATGCGGGTCACGACCGACGCCGTCCAGCTGCTCGGCGGGGCGGGCTACGTCAGCGACCACCCGGTCGAGCGGATGATGCGCGACGCCAAGATCACCCAGATCTACGAGGGCACCAACCAGATCCAGCGGATGGTGATGGCGCGCCAGCTGCTGCGCTGACGGCCCGGCCCGTCCCTGGCCCCTCACGACCGAGGCCGGGTGAACGGGGCGGGACGCGCACCCTGCGCCGCGATGGACGTCGGGCCAGCGTTCGCCGGTGCCACGCCGGAGGCGCGGCCGCGTCCCTAGCGTCGGAACGATGTCCGACGGGGGAACGGCCGGTCGCCACGACTGGATCGACGCCGGGCGGGGGCTGGCGATCGTCCTCGTCGTGCTCGTGCACGCCCGGGACTGGCTGCAGGGCGTCGGGCTGGACCTCGACGGGTGGTCCCAGGTGGACGACGTCGTGGCCGGCCTGCGGATGCCGCTGTTCTTCGCCGTCTCGGGGGTGCTGGGCGCCCGGTGGCTCGGGGGCGACTGGCGCCGCCTGCTGTCGGACAAGCTGGTCTTCCTGTGGTGGGTCTACCTGGCCTGGCAGCCGCTCGACCTGGCGGCCGCCGTCCTGGCGGACGACTTCACCGGGGGCGACGCCGCGCCGCTCCATCTCGTGGTGGCGCTGGGCGCCACCGTCCTGCGGCCGCGCTCGGAGCTGTGGTTCCTCTGGGCCCTGGCGCTGTACTTCGTCCTGCTGCGGGCCGGGGCACGCGTGCCGCTGCGGGTCCAGGTGCCGCTGGCTGCGGCGGTGGCGGCGGTCTGCTTCTCCGACTGGCTGCCCGACGGGAACCTCGGGTGGAGCGGGGTGCCGCGCTTCTACCTCTTCTTCATGCTGGGCGCCCGGTACCGGTCGGGGTTCGTCCGGCTCGCCGAGCGGCTGCAGAGCGGCGGCGCGGTCCGGACGTCCTGGATGGTCTGGGTCGGCGTCGCCGGCTGGGCCGGGCTGGCCGCGGTGGCCGTCGTCACCCGGGCGGACGCCGTCCCGGGGGTGGGGCTCGCCGTCCGGCTGCTCGGCCTGCTCGCCGGGACGGCGCTCTCCGTGCGGCTGACCGGCAGCCGCCTGCTGCGCCGCCTGGGCTCCCGGACGCTGCCGATCTACCTGGCCCACACGCCGCTGATCATCGCCCTGGTGTGGGGCGCGCACCGGCTGCGGGTCACCGACTGGCCGTCCGGCGTCCGCCTCGCGCTGCCGGTGCTGGTGACCGTGCTGGCGGTGGCGCTCAGCCTCGCCGTCCACGCGCTGGTCCGGCGGACGGCGCCGGGACGCCTGCTCTACGCGCCGCCGGCGGGGCTGGTGGCGCGGCTCCGGGCCCGCACGGCACCCCGGCACCGCGCGCCGGGTCGGCCCAGCCTGCGCTGGCGGGCGCAGCCGGGTCGCGGCGCGCCGGGGCGTGATGCCCGGATCACCGGCGGTGCCTGGTGATACTGGTCCGATGCCGACGCGGAGCTCCGAGGTCGTCGAGTCGCCCCTCACGCTGTCCGACCGTCCGGTGCGCGAGCCCCGCCTGCTCACCCCCACCCTGCGGGTGCGGCGGGCCGTCACCCTCCTGGTGATCACCTGTGTGGTCCCCGGCTCGGCCCAGATCGTGGCCGGGAACCGCCGGCTGGGCCGGGCCCTGCTGCGGGG
>Ga0302321_100001671_pt1 | contig 19051 bp, 15 predicted proteins | sample Fen_T0_1_FD_202505 | JGI IMG/M metagenome (GOLD analysis project Ga0302321, IMG submission 202505) | Peat permafrost microbial communities from Stordalen Mire near Abisko, Sweden - Fen_T0_1 | ecosystem: Environmental > Terrestrial > Soil > Wetlands > Permafrost | place: Sweden: Abisko...
CGTGACCTTTCGCAGAAACTTCAGCGGCACGGCGCATCAACTTGATTTCTTCAAGGCTTTTAAACAGGCGCATTTCGTGGAGGATGTGTTCCAGTGAAACCAGTTCCCCAGGCGCAACAATCCCTGATCGGGATTGGCCTTTGATGTGATTGATCCAATCCAGTAAACGGTGGTCTAGGTCAGAATCACGACCCATGGGATAAAAAACCTTGTGTTTGTTTTCCAGCATCCCAGACAAGATTTCATCCATATCCTCTATTGGAAAAGCATCGTCGGCCTGATAATGATCGGTAGCACCTTCCAAGCCTGCGTGTGCGCCTTCCCATAAGGCTTTGGTTTCGTCGAATTCGCGGCAAAACAAGATGTATTCACCTTGTTCGCGTCCAGGGATAAAGACGGCCAAGGCATCCGGTTCACAGAATCCGGTCAAATAATAAAAGTCACTGTCTTGACGGAAAGGGTACTGCACATCCCGGTTGCGGAATTTCGTGGGCGAACTGCCTAGCAATGCGATGTTTCCTTTACCGATGCGCTGCATCAATTGCTTGCGGCGTTTTTTGAATTCACTTTGTTTCATGCTAGCCCTGTCGCTTAATGTACGGTACGGTTATCGGCCGAGTTTAATTCTGTACGCAGAAAAATGACGGCAGCCCTGAGATATTCAGTAAGTTCCGTAAAATCGTTCTCAGCCTCTTCGTCTTCAGACTCTGTGTCGAGTTTGGTGAATTCGGCAATATCTTTCACGACTTCGCGTATCTCTTCCGACCAGTTTTCTGCTGAACCTGATGTTGAAGACGTAGAGCCTATACCAAATAAAAATCCCTGGCACCATTTCCTTAAAGCTTCTACCTGTTCACCAAGTGGAAAGTCGTCATCAGGAAGCAGCAGTTCAAAAGCAAACTCATCACTAGCCAGTAAGTTTCTGGTGTCCTCAAACAGATTTTCCAGAATGGATCGACCTTCATCACTAATCTCATCGGTGTCTTTCAGCAATTCCTGCAACCAAAACCTAAGTTCCGTCCGGTCATTGACACACAGCATACCCGCTGCCATGCCGTGGGCTTCCGCTGCGGAAAGCTCCGCATCATTGTTTGCAACTATTGTGTTGATGTCTTGATAGTGCACGTCGTCCAAATATTAAACTATACTAAAATGTAATGGGCTTATGCTACCATTTATCGCAGATTTGTTTATGATTAAGCTGATGCAGAATTATTGCGCTTAGTTACAACCTCTTGCCATAGCTTCAACTAGCGGCAACCCATAGTCCATTAACCATTGACTACATACCTTATATCAGTGATGCCATGACCGAAAAAGAACCTTACCAATCCTTAGAGTTAAGGGATCTTGAAACAAAACTGGATCAACTCATAGCCCTGTACGATTCAGTCAAAAACGAAAATGAGTCTTTGAAAAGTAAGCAAGATGCTTTAGTCCGGGAAAAGGATCATCTTCTTGAAAAAACCACGCAGGCCAGAAATCGGGTTGAAGCCATGATTTCACGGCTAAAAACAATGGGGCAAGGCTCATGAGTATTAAACCCCAAACTGTCCTGCTTACTATCATGGGTAAGGAATATAAAATTGCCTGTGAGCCTGATGAGCAGGAAAACCTTATCCGCTCCGCAAGTGAGCTTGATGCCCAAATGTGCAAAATGCGCGATTCCGGTAAAGTTGGCAATGCTGAGCGGATTGCCGTGATGGCTGCTCTAAATTTGAGCCATGAGTTACAAACCTTGAAAAAGCAAACCCCGGTATTAAGCCAGGGTTGGAAAGAATGCCTGACCAGCATGATGAACAAAATCGAAAACGTTTTAGAAAAGTGCTAAACGGGTTAAACTATAGCCCTGCATCTCCTGTAGTGTTCGACAGTGTGCTGGGTGTTTCCTGAACCTGTTTTTACCCAGGGGGCAAATACCGCTAATGGTGTGCATGCCCGTTTAGACGAGAAGCCTGATTTAGCGAGCCTGCCCCCACTTGAACTTTCGGTTCAAGGACGAAAGTACATAACGGCACAGGTGGGAGGTGCACCCTACACAGCAGCAAAGCGATATCAATCCTGGTCATATTTAAGATGGTACTTTTGTACCCTGTAACGCATGGTTTCCCGTGTTGCGCGGAGTAGTCGGGCGGCTCCAGTGACATTGTTGTTTGCCCGATTCAGGGCTTCCTGGATTATTACTTTTTCCATATCCTGTAATGACAGGCTTCCGTCTAATGGAATAAACATGCCGTTATTCTCTGCGGTTGGTATTTCACTATTATTCGGTAATTGCAGCCATTGTGCCGGAAAAATCTCATTGCCAGAAAGCAGCACACAACGCTCGATAATGTTATGCAATTCGCGGATATTGCCAGGCCAATCGTAAGTTTCCAGCTGTTCCCATACGCTTTCTGGTATTGTTTTGATATGTTTGCCCGATTTGATATTACAGTCGGCAACAAATTGCGGCACTAAATCACGTAAGTCTTCAAGACGCTCCCGTAGTGGCGGAATATGGATGTTTAAAACGCTTAAACGGTGATAGAGGTCTTGACGAAATTCACCGCTTTTGACTTTTTGCAGCAAATCCCGGTTAGTGGCGGCAATAATTTGCACATCAACTTCAACTGTGCTTTCACTACCCAAACGCCTGAAACGCAATTCTTCCACTGCTTTGAGTAACTTGCCTTGTAAGTCCAGATCCAGTTCGCCGATTTCATCCAGAAAAATCGTCCCGGTATCCGCTTGCTCCAATAAGCCGCGATGGCGCTTTTTAGCGCCCGTAAAGGCTCCTGCCTCATAACCGAACAATTCGGATTCCAGCAAATCTTTTGGGATGGCGGCACAGTTGAGTTCCACCAAGGGCTTACTGGCACGGCTTCCTGAGTAATGTAAGATACGCGTCACCAAACCTTTACCAGTGCCTGTTTCGCCGCTGATGACCAGACTTGAGAAAGGCACATTAGCCAGTTGCTTCAGCATGTCCCGCAAGCTTTGAGTTTTTTGGCTGCGTCCGACGAGTGCTTCTATCGTGTAACGGTTGAAATGTTGACTTGTTTCTTGTTGCAAGCGCCGTTGCGCCCGTGCGCTGCGGGCTGCGCCTTCCACCAGCATGTGCAGCCTGTCCAGTTCGCACGGTTTTTCGATGAAATCATAAGCGCCGAGCCGCAAGGCACGCACTGAATCGGTGACACTGCCGTAGCCGGTCAAAAATATCCATTCACAGTGCGGCAAGCTGTTCCTTGTCTGCTCTAAAAAATCCAGGGCATTGCCATCTGGCAAGCTCATATCAGATAAAATTACAAGGGGTTCAGTGTCGTGTTCGCTGAGTAATTGCCGGGCGCTTTTTATGTCGGTCGCCAGACTGACATCCCAGTGCTGTTTTCTGAAGAAACGCGCCAATTCATTGCCCAGCAAGGCTTCGTCTTCGATAATCAATAAAGTATCTTTCACAAGCCCACCGGTAAAATAAGTGTCGCACAAGCGTGCCCTTGGCTATCATTATTCAGCCTTAATTGTCCACCTAACGAACGGGCAAAGCGCAGCACCATGGATAAACCCAGTCCCGTCCCATGTTCGCGGTAACTTGCGAATGGCCGGACACCTTGTTCCAGCAGGATTTCAGGGAAGCCCTGTCCGCTGTCGTAAACCTCAACCTTCAGGTTATCAACCTGTTTGTTGATATACAGGTTGATAGTCCCGCCCTGTTTGCCAAGCTCTTGCACAGAATTCAACAACAGATTTAGCAACGCCTGACGGAATTCTGTTTCCGGTAGCATGGATTGTAGATTGGGCGGAATCGAGTAAATCAATTTTATGTTTTCGTTCACTTGGTATTTCAATAAGGTTAAAAGCTCGTTCACGAGTTTGGAAATATCAATGACCTTAGCGGTTTCCGGCTGCTGTTTGGAATAAGCCAGTAAATCGTTAAGCCGGTGCGTCAAACGTTTGATTTCCGCACTCACTAATGGCAAGCGCTGGGCAATTTCCGGGTCTTTACATTCGCTGCACATGTTTTCCAACGCGGCCTGGATACCCGCAAGCGGATTACGCAGCTCATGTGCTGCGCTAGCCGCCAGTTCACCCACGGCTGCCAGACGCTCAGAACGTGCCAGCGTATGGCTTTGTTCAAGTAAGGTGTGGGTAGCACTACGTATTTCCCGTTCCAACGTTTGCGTGTAGGAAGTGTGCTCTTCTTCCAATTCCGCCAAGCGCCGGATAAGCCTGTTATAACTGCTAAACAACGGTTGCATCAAGGGATCTTTGCGGTTTTCAGCGATGGGCTGCATTTCGCCATCCGTCAGGCGCTTTAATAATTGTTCAAGTGCAATAAGAGGCGATAGGATTTGCCGCCGGAAAAACACGATGCCCAGTAAAAAAGCGGGCAGTAGCACTACAACAGGGATGAATATGGCAAAATTTAGTTCCAGCCTACTGTCTTGATAAACCTGGGTCAGTAGTTTTTCCTCGTTGCTGCGCTGTAAGTTAAGTATCTTTTGCGAAACCAACAAAACTTGCGCTATATCCTGATGTTTGCCTTGTTCGATATTCAGGAGAAACGGCTTGATTTCATCCAATAATGCCCCTGTGTCATTTTCACCGCTTTGACGGTTAGCAAAAAAATGGGTAATTTTTTTATGCAGTTCGGTTTGCTCGGGGCTTGGCTTGATTTTCTCCCCAGAATCACTTGTTGGGGCGTTGAGTAGGTCGAAAACCAATTGTTCAAGCTCATGGCCTTGAATAATATCTTGCTTGATGTTGTCGATCCTGCTCAGGTTTCGCCAAGTAATGCTGCCTAACGCGAGCAACTCCACCATGACTAACATGCCTAAAACCAGGCTGATAACGACAATCGGGCGGTAAAGTATCTTATGCATAATGACGGCGACCAAGCAGCTTGTTGTTTAATTATTTAGTATAGGAAGTTGGGTTAGGCGCACATATCGAATGTCTTAATGTTCCACTGGATTGTCCTGCGCCGTAACCCGACAGTGACTGCTCCTTCTTCCTGCAATTTAGGCGTTTCGGCAACCGCTGAAGTACAGGATGTACTGAATGGAGCAAACGTAGGAGCATTTTTCCACCTACCTCCTGTATAATCCACATGGATGTGGTGAATGCAGATATTGCAGGAGCAAATATCTGTCCATGCAGTCGTAACCCAACCTGCTTCACTTCTTGCCATATATTTTAAGCACTAACTCATAAAACCATAGCGGTCTGAACACCACCACCCAGAGTAACACTAAGGGAGTGATAGGAATTGGCCCGATTTCAAGAATTGTAATCACAGCAAGGATAAGAAAACAAAATATACGCATAATCTCGCCCCCTTGTTGGTGTCGCTCTTAAACTCAGTAGCGTTGGGTTAGGCGCACATATCGAATGTCTTAATGTGCCGCTAGATTGTCAGTGCGCCAACCCAACCTGTTTGACTAAAAATTGATAAACAACGAACCCATAATCAAATGGCGCATGGTGTTGTTGGTATGCGTTGCATCGTCGAGATATTGATTGAGATAACCACCCTCAAACCGGACGTTTTTATTGAACGTCCAACCCAAGCCAGCGAATGCACGATTCTGGTCGAAGCCCGATTTACCGCCGAATTGAGTGGAATTGACACGTATGAAAAACTCATCCCAAGCGATAACACTGAGGCGTGGTTCAAATTCAAAAGGGTGCATAAACTTTATCATCTGACGTGGACGGAAACGGACATCGCTGCCCTGGAGAAAATTACTTTCGAACATGGTTCTAAAGGTGAGTGTGCCGTAGTCGGTAGGTAAAACGTAGCGGAATGCTGGCCACACATCTTGCTGGTTGACATAACTCTTACCAAGATTTTGTGTTGGCAACCAGGTATAACCCGCCCAAATCGTGGCGCGGTCGCTGAGTGAATAACCCACAGCGGCACGCACCATGCCTTGATAGAAATGATCCCAGTTGTCATTGATGCGAGCTTGCCCTTCCACCCATATCCGGCCTTTTTCCAGTTTTGGGTCAATGAACTTCAAGCTACCTTCACCGACGACTTGCGCCCAGCTACCGGCATCCTGTAACAAATCGTCTTCGGCTAAGGCGGATGTTACCATGCTGGCAGAACCCATAACTGCCATCATCATTATCAATGCTTTCATTTTTTTCTTAATCATATCATTTATCTCTTTCATGTTTTACAAATGGCTGTTTTGAAATGAAGTATTGGAAGCAGTTACCCTCAATACTTCGTCTTAAAAAACGCGAGTCTCGGTTTTCTTAAATGATTGTTTAGTTTTATTGGCGATAACCTGCCCATATTCGGTGCATAGTTCAGTAGGTCGTCCCATGCACAATCTTTGGAAAACGCGGGCACCGGAAATTCCATTAATGATGAAAGCAATAGTGATGGGTAAGGCAAACCAAGGGTCATGGCTACTGGCGTGGGAAAGCAGGAGGTCTTCACCTAAAAATGCCGGAGAAATCGGAAAACCAACCAAGCAAAGGAAACTTAAAAACAATAACAACGACAGTTTGGGTTGCGTTTCTGCCATTGCCTGATAGGTGAATAGCGATTCGGTAGGATCTTGATTTTTAAGTAGCTTAAACAAAACGACAACTCCCAACAACCAGGCCGGGATGATACCACTTAAAAATATGGCGACATCCAGTTTGGCTAATGGATTTAAAAACATTACAGCGATTCCTGCCAGAATAGAGCTTAAAGTGATCGCATTCCAAACGCCGACCGGATTGTTTTTTTGCCCGAACGCGCTGAGCGAAGCGAATACCATGCCGATTGATATAGGTATAGACAAATACTTTCTGTCAACACCAATGCCTTCAAAGGCAAGCAGAATTATCATGACACCAGCTAACGCATACAAAGCTTTAAGCCAGGGCTTAGTATTGTTTATCATTACCCCCATTCGTTTTAAAGGCTCCCATATTAATGCGCGAACCAACAGTTCCAAGTTACCTTCCTGTAAGGAAAAAACATAAAGCGTGTTTTGCAAAACTTCCGGTAACGTGTTTCGGATTGACTCGGGTAAAAATGAGAATTTTGCCTCGCTATTGATATAAAAATCCGTATCGGCGGAACCTTCCACTCTCAGTAAATGGGCGACAATGGACGGGGAAACCAGCAGTTGATAACAGCGCAAGAATGCATTGCCCATAAAATGCACTAGCACTAAGGTATCTAGCCCTAAAGAGAGTTCGATGAACATAAAACCCACTTGTGTAATAGAGGCATAGGCAATTTGGCCTTTAATGTTCGATTGCGTTTTTTCGGATAGGGTGGCAATAACCACCGTGAGCAAACCGATCATGAATACGATAAACCGGGTTAAATAATGGTAAGACCAAATCGGATCAGTCCTTAACAATAAAAACACGCCTAAATGTACGGATAATGCACCGTAAAAAATGGCGCTGGATGGTGTTGGCCCTTCCATTGCCCTGGGCAACCAAAAGCAAAAAGGAAACTGTGCGGATTTGCCCGATGCCCCGATAATAATCAAAGTAGATAACAAGAGCAGCGAACCGTAACCTGCGGGTGGAAATGAATTATGATTAAACAGATTAGCCAATTGGCTGAAATGCTGGCTTTCGTGGAACAACAGATGGCTCATCCAGGAGCCGAGCAGCAAGCCAATATCGCAAAATCGGTACACGGTATAAGCCCTTAGTGAGTTACGTACGGGTTGGACACGGTGCCGGTAGAAAGCAATTAAAAGAAACGAGGACATACCTACAATTTCCCAACCGGCAAACAGTATGTCTATCGATCCAGATAAGACCACCAGATTCAAGCCGAACACGAAGCTGAAAATCGTCAGGAAAAACCGTTTGTAACCGGCTTCCCGATGTAAGTAATATCGGCAATACTTGACAATAATGGAAAAAATCGCCCAAACACAGCCCAGGTATACGGCGCTTATCCGATCAAAGTAAAGCAAGATGGGGAAATGATAATCGTCGGTCGTATACAGAGTAAACCATTCAAATTCATGGCTAACGAAACCATTATTTGCCCATAAAACAATAAGTGAAACAATTGCAATACCCATCGCATGGCTACACATGTAACTAATCGTCGCAATCTTTTTTTCGTTATTAGGTGATAAAAAAACCAACCAAAAGCCCAGCAAAGGAAGCAACAGGCTGGCTAACATTAATCCATTCATTAATAACTCCTAAGTAGTTTATGGACTGGTATAGTTTCCGTTTGACCAACGAAGATGTCTTCCGAACGATCTGCTGTCGGTGTGTTAAAGTCTGAGGGCAGGTTGATCGGTTCCCAACTTCCAGAAGTATACAAAAATTGCACCCGGGTAGTTGGATGGCAGGAAACTAGGCGAATCCAATCGTTATCCAGCCATTCTTTAAGGTCTCCGATGTTTGCCAAAGCCTTATCCAGAATTATGCAAGTTTGTTCGGCGACGATCAGCAACCGTGCCGGTTCATGCACTTCAATCATTTGTTGGGGCAGGCCGGTACGTAAATCACCTTCGACACCATTGGCGACGCCCAACAAGCCGATTACATTGTGTGGTAATTTGGTACCTGCACCGTAGACGGAATTGTCTATGCATGAGAACAGGTACTCAAGGTTAATACCGCCGCAAACCGGAATAATCGCGGACAGGATTCGCACCATGATATTGCCTACGGCATCTTTATCGGGATCGTAAGAATGCAGGAAGGCTCGCCTGTCCATGAATAAATCCCGGGTCAGCTTTCTTCTCCCGATGATGCAGTACAAGTTGTTGGAATGGTTATATTCGGGTCTCGGTTCAAAAATAGATGATGCCCTTGCTGCTACATGCTCATGGGCTTTGTCAACCGTATTAGACTTTGGCGCTAATTCAAACCAGCGGCAACGCTCTCGGGCATTACGTTGTAGAGCAATTTCCATGACTTTTTGGAAAGCGGGCAAGCCCTCAGCCGGGTTTTGTTCCAGTAAGTGAGGGTCAAAATAGGTGATTTCATCGCGGCTGGTATTGTGCAGCGCCGCGACAAAACGTGTGCCGCCTGGAATATCAATGCCACGGCCATGCAAAATTTTCCTTACCTCCTCATGATTGGCCATCCATGCGAACGCCCGCGCATTGGGTGCGCCCGGTTTGCCTGAACAAGCCCCGCAGTCATAAGCGGCAAAGTGAGGGTTATTGACGCTGCTGGAACCGTGCGCGACAATCACGACCAAGGGTGAAAAATGTTTTGTCAAGCCGATATTAGTCAATAACCCACCAACCTTGTCCGCCATTTCCGAAAAAGAAAATCCCAATAAATAGCCGTCTTCAGTCGGCGTATCATTTTCCCTGAGCAAATGGAGCTGGGTATGGGAATCGACTTCACTTAACATCTTGAGCTTAGGCAATTTTGAACCAGGACGGAATACATCCCAAGCCATCCGAGCAGCGTAACCAAGCCCCAAGGTTTGGGTATACAACCAGCCCCGTAGCACCGAATGCGATTTGAAATGCAAATGGGAAATTGCATCCACTTTAGACTCGCCTTCCGGTTTTGCTTGCAGCCCGGATTCCTTGATTAAATGCTTAGGCTTGATGATGACCGGGCATTGCGCAACCGGATAAGCATCGTCCAACCCCTGATAAAGGAAATCAATGCCAAAAAAACCAGCCGCCCCAAAGGTTTCAATGCCTGGATCGATTTCTTCCAGGTAACGCCGTAAAGAACACTCACGGTCATCAATACAAAAGAAGGCCTGCACGAAAGGCTTTGCTTGGACACTTGGCGTGATGGTTTCTTTAGGCTTTAGGGCAGCCAGCAACTCGGTATGTAACGACCATTCCATGGCTTCATGCCAGACTTTTAAACACAAAGGCACGTCTGGTTTTGGTAGGCCGTTTTTAAGCAGGGTTGTGCCACTAGGTAAAGAAGTGCTGGCGACGTTTAAAAATTTCACCCCCTTACGCTTATGTAGAAAAGCAAGTTCACAAGCGAGTTCGACCGCGATAAGTTCCTTCAAAGAAATATTGCGGGGATCAAGCAAGGAGCGGGGATTCTCTTCAACAATCCGCACCATACCCGCCCAACCGGGATGGGCCAGTAACATTTCTAACAGGTATTGCTCATAAAGGTCGCCAGAATCAATAAGGGGCCCTACGATTTTTTCCAGACAAATCTGGATAACGTGCCCTGGGTCTTTGCTTAATAGTTCACGGACTATGGGTTCTTGCAATGGATAGAGCGGTAATAAGCTATTTTGGGCGAGCCGCATAACGCAATCCCAAAAACATTCACCCTCTTTAGGCAGTGTCCAGCGACTGATGCCTTGATCCAAAAAGTTACCCAGTAAACGGAACAGAATCGGGTGTACCAACACGTTGAGTTCTAGCTCAATCTTGGTTAACCAAGCATTGCGTATGCCATGGTTAGCCAAGGACACCGGAGGATAGTGACTGACAGTGTCCTGCTCGAACAAGGTTTGCTTGAGCTGTTCCTGTCCCCGCATTGAACATCCTGTCCGGCCTAATGCCCAAGTTATCGCGTAATCCTTGATGCGGCCTAGCCGGTACATTTTTTGATAATGTGCCATGGGCAAGTAACTGCGGGCTCCAAAAATTTTACCGGCCAACGCCACGCCTTCATGAAAAGGCAGGTGTTGGACAGCATGTAAGGTATTGTGATGGATGAAATCTTTGATAGGCCCCTGTGCGGGTAGCCAGTGTGCTATATGGGCTATGGTTTTATCCAAGTCGAACGCAGATGAAGGCTGTGTTGTAGCGCCATGACTAGCCAATGGTGCGGTTATCCCTGGTTGATTAAGCATGTTGTTATCTTTTAACCTCAGTATTGTGGTCAGGTTGTGTGTTTGGCGGTTTACCTGAACCTTAAAAAATCATTTAAGAGCTATGGGAATGTTGGGAAAGTCCGTCTATGGCCTTTTCAATACGCTTCTTAATTAAGTACGATGTTACGAAAACTGCTTTTATCAAAAATATGGGTTATTGATAAAAATGGCAGCGCGTCCATGCGCTACAGGAACAAGGAGCTATACATACCAATGTCCCTGCGATAAATAAAGCATTTGTCGTGCCATATTTGTTTAAAATAACTAACCGGCTATCAGAAAATAGGTTAATTCGGGGATTACGCCCTAATTTACGGGCAAATTGAGTCAGTACAAAAAATAAACGGTAGACTGATGCAACTAAAAATAAAGTCGATATGTACTGAGGATTTCAACCTTTTTTGGATATTGGTTGAAATGCACCGATAGTTTTGGTTGATTTAAACCATTTGCTGATTGGAAGCCTAACTCATCCAAGGAGCGGAGCAATGTCGTTACCAGGTAACTAAAGGGTTAACGCGATTCTTAATATATTGGCATACAGATTGCTCTATATACTTCGTCATAATTGAAAGTGAATTTTCTTAGGAGAAAAGTATGTCCAACCCAATTAGTCTAGCTGTACCGAAAACAGGCATCCCCGGCCTTATCGAAAACTGGCGCAGTGATCTGTTATCCGGTTTTTTAGTGTTCCTTATCGCCCTGCCGTTATGCTTAGGTATTGCGATGGCATCGGGCTTTCCACCGATGGCCGGCATCATAACTGCTATCATAGGCGGCTTACTGGTTTCAAGAATTAGTGGGTCCAATATCACCATTAACGGCCCTGCTGCCGGCTTGATTGTGGTCATTCTTGATGCGGTGCAGTCTTTGGGTGAGGGCGATGCCATGGCCGGTTACCGCTACACCTTGGCAGCCATTGTCATAGCCAGCGTGTTTCAGGCTTTATCGGGGGTTTTTAAGGCAGGCAGGTTAAGCGCATTTTTCCCTTTATCTGTTGTTCATGGCATGTTAGCGGCCATCGGCATCATCATTATGGCTAAGCAATTCCATACCCTGTTAGGTGTAAAACCTGCCGCTAAATCATTGTTTGGGGTAATCGCAGAAATTCCCCACTCGCTTTATGAGATGAACCCGGAAATTGCCTTGATTGGATTTCTTGGGCTGGCACTGTTGATCATCTGGTCGTTAATTAAAAACCCTAACTTAAAAATGATACCGGCACCCCTGTTGGTTGTGTTGTTAGGCTTGGCATTAGAACGTTATTTCGATCTAGACCATGTCCATAAATACCTGTTTTTACCGGATACCCAGTTTTTGCCAGAACACGAATTTACCATTGGGCCGGCATTCCTGGTCTCGGTGCCTGAGCATTTTATGTCAGGCTTTTATTTTCCAGATTTTTCTAAAATAGCTACGCTTGAATTCTGGGAAGCCGTGATCACCATTTGGCTGGTCGGTAGCTTGGAGAGTTTACTGAGCGCTGCAGCGGTCGATAAGCTTGACCCTTATAAGCGCACGTCGAATCTTAATAGGGATTTAACGGCGGTAGGCGTAGGCAACATGATAGCGGGGATGGTCGGCGGCTTGCCGATGATTGCGGAAATCGTGCGTAGTTCCGCTAATATCAACAACGGTGCCAAAACCGGCTGGGCTAACTTTTTCCATGGTGCCTTTTTATTGGTGTTTGTTGCGTTTTTCCCCAAGTTAATTCATGAAATACCGTTAGCGTCCTTGGCGGCATTACTGGTATTTACCGGCTTCCGCTTGGCTTCCCCAAAAGAATTTGCCAAGACCTGGACGATCGGTTTGGATAACTTTATCGTGTTTATATCAACTATCATCGGGGTATTGGCGATCGATCTGTTGGTCGGTGTGGCGATAGGGATTGTCGTAAAACTCATACTCCATGTTGTTCGAGGCGTAAAATTAAGCAATATTTTCTCAATGGCATACCATGTCAACCAAACTGATGAAAACACTTATCATGTGGCTATCACCGGTGCGGCGGTATTCTCTAATTTCATCAGCTTAAAAAGTGTGTTAGGAAATTTGCCAGAACATAAGACCATTGTTTTTGATTTCAGCGATGCCGGATTAATCGACCACACGGTGATGGAGTTTATCGAACACTTTAACCACGAGTATGTTCTCAGCGGGGGATCCTGTTCATTAGTCGGTTTAGATAAACATACCCCGTATTCAGGCCATCCACTAGCCGCTCGTCGTAAAAATATAGCTTGAGCGATAAGTCATATCGCCCCTTACTGCGCGGACGATATGACATTATTGAAGCTAGACTTAAAAGGGATCATATGAACAAGGTTGCTAAAGTCACACTCAGTTTTTGGATTATTAAAATCTGCGCCACTACCTTGGGCGAAACAGCAGGCGACTTGCTGTCGATGACAATGAATGTGGGTTATGGAATTAGTACTGTAATTTTAATGGGGCTGTTTCTCGTTTCCGTTATCGCGCAATTGTTTGCCAACACATTCCACCCCATCCTGTATTGGACAGTGATTCTCACAACCAGCACGGCGGGTACAACGATGTCAGATTTTATGGATAGAACGCTAGGCTTAGGCTACGCGAAAGGCTCATTGATCTTGGCAACTTGCTTGGTGATAGTCCTGGCTGTTTGGCGGTTCAGCGAAAAGTCACTCTCCGTCAGCAACATCCAAACCACCAAAGCGGAGTTGTTCTATTGGATAGCAATTTTATTTTCCAATACCCTGGGTACAGCCTTGGGTGACTTTTTAGCCGATGATTCTGGATTAGGGTTTCTTGGCGGGGCTGCCCTCATTGGCACAATCATCGCGCTTATCGCCCTTGCTTACTACATCACCCGATTGAACAGGGTCATGTTGTTTTGGCTCGCCTTTGTGCTGACACGCCCATTTGGCGCAACCTTCGGCGACTTGCTCACAAAGCCGCTCGAAAAAGGTGGTCTGGGGTTTGGTACTGTCGGATCATCTGCCATTCTCGCCATCCTGCTCGTCGCGTTTGTTACGTATACCATCATTGCAGAAAAGCGTACGCCCAAGGCGGCGACGGCCTAATCATTGCTGATGCCTTCGATACGCTAAATTTATACGTTAACATTTAAGCAGAGACCTAAACATGGAATTACAACAAAAGCAAACCCTAAAGCTGTTCCTTTCTTTTTTAGTCGTGGCTAATACGCTGTTATTTTTAGTGATGGCGTATTTTCACCTGCTGAGTACTGATCCAAAATCAGCAGTATTTGTTGATTTTTGGGGTAGATTTACGGTTTATTCACTGTGGTTCATCGGTTTTGCACTCTACGTAAAATATGTATCCAAGATTCCAACTTTAAGACTGTTAGTCCTGCTAGTTATTGCCCTCAATATTCCCTTATTTTTGCTTTTGGCTTATTTCGACAAAATCAGTAACACCCCAGATATGATTGTTTTCGTTGATTTCTGGGGACGAATAACAGTCTATTCGTTGTGGTTCATGTGCTATGAAGCTTATCGTAAGTATCTTGGTTTTGAATGAAAAACAAAACTTGGTGTCGTTAATTTTATGCTGATGATGCCCAATAATTTTTGATAAAAGAAACCAACTAGCAACAGTTGGGCGCGGATTCGGATAATACGTGCAATTTTCAAGGGAGCGGTCAGTTGTTATAATTTGACGATTTGTCTCGACAAAGTGTCCGAACAAACTTGATTTCTACACACAATAAGCTATTCTCATGCAGAACATAACAATTAGGTATTTATACGTATATACACAAATTTTATTCGTGTGTAGCTTATTAAGCTAATTTAGGACGCTACCACTAAAATAAACAAAAATGAGGCAAACTTATGCAAAAACTTACAACGCGAAGATACAACTCAGTTTTTTTGTCAGCATCGTTGTTGATATTGACATCAATTGTTGCCATAACTAGCCCTAAACTTAATGCGATGCCCAGTTTTTCAAGGCAAACAGGTCAAGCCTGTAGCTCCTGCCATACACAATCTTTTGGCCCTAACCTGACGCCTTTTGGCCGTAATTTTAAACTGGGCGGCTATACAATGGGCGGCGGGACTGGCACCAATGCTAAATTGCCACCGATCAGCGCCATGATTACGGGATCATTCACGAATACGAATAAAGACGCGACTGATGTACCTAAAGGTTTTGATGCCAATAATAATTTTACCTTCGACGAAGCCTCGTTATTTTATGCGGGTCGGATTTATGGCAAGCTTGGCGCGTTCATTCAAGGCACCTATAACGGCTTTGAAGATATCCTGGAAATGGATAAGACCGACATCCGTTATGCCGACAACCTGGATATTGGCGATCATCAAATGACCTACGGTGTGTCTTTGAATAATACGCCGACCGTGCAGGATTTGTGGAACACCACCGCATGGGGCTTTCCTTATACCGAAAGTGGCATAAAACCTGGCGTAGGCTCTAGCGCATTGATTGACGGCGGTCTTGATTCGCAAGTCGGTGGCGCTACTGCGTATACCATGATTGATAACTTGCTGTATCTGGAAGCAGGCGCTTACGGCTCATTTTCCAGCAATTTTCAACGGGGATTCGGTATTGCCAGAGCTGACCGGGTTGCGCTCGATGCGCCTGCACCTTATTGGCGGGCGGCTTTGCAACATGACTGGAAAGGAAATTACTTTGCCTTGGGTCACTTTGGCATGATCGCCGATGTTTGTCCAGAACGCAATTGCGGTGGCGGAACGGATAAATTTACCGATGTGGGTTTCGATGCGACCTATCAATACATGGCAAACCCGAAGCATATCTTCGAAGCAAAATCGGCTTACATTTACGAAGATCAAAAATTAACCGCAAGCGGCGCTAATCCAGCCAACCAGAATACCTATCTGACCACCTACAAGTTTAATGGTGCTTATACCTTTGACCAGACTTATGGGATTACCTTTGGTTACAACAAAGTTAACGGATCGCACTCAGCTGATTTATCTCGGCCCAACAGTGAATATTACACTGCCGAATTGGTCTATGTACCGTTTGGAAAATCCGGTTCGTATTTGAGTCCTTGGTTAAACTTGCGTACCAGCTTGCAATATATCGGTTATTCGCAAGCCAATGGCACGGGTGCCGCAGCACAGAACAATAACACCTTTATGGTTAACGGTTGGTTGGCGTTTTAATTCAAGCCATCACCCTCATGCCCACTTCGAAGAGTGGGCATAAGTTTTTCTTGAAAAGCGGTGAGAAAGCTTGCTTTCCCAACCTCCTTAGAATGTTCTAATTCTTAGCCTTTACCAGCTTTCATTAACCATTCTACTTTTAAGAATAACCATGTCAACACAGCCAGAACGTTATCGACGCTTTAAAGACATTTCCGTCAGCGAAAGGATTTTAAATACGGTATTCCTGCTAACCATAGGACTTGGCTACTTGGCGGCGCTTGCCAATCTGTATTACACCCATCAGGGTCTAGACGGCAAAGCAGGGTTCTCGTTTGAAGATGTCGTCATCAGTTACCACGGTTCCAATAACCAAACGCGCTTGGGTACTGCGATTAAAGGCATCATGGAACCCAACCTGAAATATAAAAGCGATAAGGATGTCATCTTGAGATGGATACAAAATGGCGCTGATAAGCCGGAATATGACGAAAAAATAGCCCCGATATTAAACCGAGATTGCATTTTGTGCCATACGCCCAGCATTAACCCGTCCCTGCCTGATTTAACCCATTACGTGACCGTTTCCGAGGTCGCCCATGCCGGCGGTGTAACCATACCCACATTAGTCCGTGTGTCGCATATCCATTTGTTTGGTATCGCCTTCATCCTGTTTTTTATCGGCAAAATCTTTTTATTGTGCGATATTAACGTTTACGTGAAAAGAGTGGCGGTGGTAATCCCGTTTGCGGCCATGCTAATGGATGTCTTGTCTTGGTTTATCACCAAGGAAATTTCCTCATTTGCTTACGTGGTCATCTTTAGTGGCACATTGATGGGACTTTCGATGGGTCTGCAAATTTTACTTAGTATCTATCAGATGTGGTTTTTTTCTGACAAAGAAAGCGGTGAAGGCAATTAAATCGAATGGCCTCATCACACAATCCTCATCAATCGGTTTAAAATCCTTACCAGGGCGTTTTTTAGCACCCTGGGTAGGACACACTAGCCAAAACCAATTCTTAACCAGGGACATGCTAAAAACTGATGTTACCTTGCAACCAGATCTTTTGTGTGTCTGTATTAAACTTATCGGCGGTGTAGTAAGCATATTTGGCTAATAAGGAATAATGTTTGCCGAATTTTTTGGTCGCCTGAAAATCCCATTCATCGCCATAATGAATCCCTCCGGTATCATCACTAAAATCATGATACACCCCGGTCAATATGAGATTACCTCGATCCAGCGCAACAATGGCGGTGCCGAATACGTCGCGAATACCGTCCTTAGGGGTGATTAAAAATAAATCGGCCCAACCTTGGAAGGCATGGTTCGTTCCCAATGGCGTATCAAATGTTTTATTTATGCCGGAGCCGTCAAGTTGCTCCATAGCGCCTTGTAAAGTGATGTTGTAAGCGGTCAAACCACCCATCAGGTTGATCCGGTCTGCTTCGTAATTTGTCTGACCGTGGCCATAATCTTGTTGATGTGCCCATTCGGCAGTGTAAACCACGCCATAATTATCACTTAGCTTGTAGCTGTCGCCGGGTTTTTGGTAGTTGGTAAAGCGTAAACCATAAGTCTCGCTGGATTTTTCATAATTTTCTTTCTCGGTGTAATCCAGCCAATAACCATAGCCGATAATATTGCCATAATCGCCAATCTTATAGTTAACATTCACGATAGGTGCATTGATGTTCTCGGTTGTAGAAGTGAAGGTTTGCACGTTGCCGATATATCCTGCGTTAATCACCAGCCCGAATAGCTGCTGGCTAGTGTGGGTGACGAGTACCGAGTCGAAGGTGGTTTCCATTTGCCGCCAGCCGACGTTGCCGATAAACCGGTCATCGTCAAATTTTATGCGTTGCCGACCACCTTTGATAATTGTGTCGGGAACCCCGGCATAGCTAATCCACAATTGGTTGAGTTCGCTTTTTTCCGGGTCGGCGATGGTCGAGAAGCCTTTGTTATCGTTGCGGGTGCTGTTGAAATCTTCCTGCATGGCAAGATTGCCCTCATATTCCGCATAGCCTTGGAATCCGAAAAATACCGGGGATAGTAAACCTGCACGTAAGCGGAGCGTGTTGCCGTTGGCAGTGTGTGGCTGTTTTGCAAGAGGATGACCAATATTTAGTGGGTCTGGGACGAGATCTTGATTTACGTTCTCATAACGGTAAGTCAGGTCAATTTTTACCGCGCCTTTATTGCCGTAATGGTAAAAATTAAGTGCATCTTCAACAGACTGGGTTACACCGACTGCCGAAGCTGGATGGTTAGCAATCGCGAGCGATAATAATGAAGTTGCAAGTACGATTTTTCGATATTTAGGCATAAAGCCTCCTTGGCTAATCAAAGCCATTTATTAAGTGATTGATTTTAAATTGCTTGTGTTAACTAATGCGTGTGTTCACAGTCAGACAAAAACCGCAAAATGCTCTCCCGATACCGGTAATAATCAGGATGGCTTAAAAGTGCTTTACGTGTTCGCGGCCTGGGCAGGTTGATATTCTCAATTTTGCCTATCTTCGCGTGCGGCCCGTTCGTCATCATGATGACGCGATCCGCCAACAGGATGGCTTCATCAACATCGTGGGTAACGATAAGTGCGGTCACATGGGTACGCTCCCATACCTCCATTAATACCTCCTGCAATTCCCAACGGGTTAGCGAGTCCAACATTCCGAAAGGTTCATCCAGTAACAGCAATTTGGGTGATAAGGCAAAGGCACGGGCAATTCCCACCCGTTGCCGCATCCCATTTGACATAGCACCCGCTTTTTTCCGCAGGGAATTACCCAAGCCAACGCGGGTCAGATAGTATTCAACAATATCTTCCCGTTCCGCTTTGGTGGCATGGGGGTAGACCTTATCAACCCCTAACATGACGTTTTCAAATGCCGTCAGCCAGGGAAACAAGCTTGGTGCCTGAAAAACCACGCCGCGATCGGGGCCAGCACCATCAATTTCCCGGTTGTCGAGAAAAATAGCGCCTTCAGAAATCGAATTTAATCCGGCTGCCATGGATAAGACCGTTGACTTGCCACAGCCGGAGTGGCCGATAATTGAGATGAATTCTCCCTTTTTGACTCTCAGGTCAAAACCATCGACCACTTTTACGGTACTGTTGCC